>Ga0074195_1001765_pt1 | contig 27749 bp, 25 predicted proteins | sample EPASupsiteHSE623_FD_64525 | JGI IMG/M metagenome (GOLD analysis project Ga0074195, IMG submission 64525) | Bioremediated contaminated groundwater from EPA Superfund site, New Mexico - Sample HSE6-23 | ecosystem: Environmental > Aquatic > Deep subsurface > Groundwater > Contaminated ... | reverse complement strand
CCTTCCGGCACTCTTCCAGGGTTTTGCCGTTGGCCCATACGCCTTGCAGCTCGGGAATCTCTCCATAAAAAGGTTCGGGATCGTCGATGATCTCGTAAGTCGCTCTCTCCATTGCCGCCGAGATGTATTCTGCAAACATTACTAAGATATCATCCTTGATGGAATAATAGTCTTTTGTGTCCCTCAACTTTAGTCACTGGCGACTTTATGGCTTAGCCTGCAGCCTCGCCTGTTGCCCCGGCTGCGCTCGTGGCTCGCTGCTTGTGGGCCGGGCCGTCCGGGCTCCGCGTCGCTGGCGGCCAGGCGGGCCCGCGTGCACGCACGGGTGGCCGCATGAGGGCGCGCGGGAACATGTGCATAAAATTCTTAAGTCTCAACTACCGATGGAACTATTTTGTTTTCGGCCAGAAGCTCTTGTATCTTGGCTTTGAGCATCGGCAAATCGGTGGAAACCGTATCCCAGATTTCATCTAAATCCAATCCGAAATATTGATGCACCAATACATTCCGCATGCCGATAATACCCTTCCAGGGAATCTCCGTATGATTCGTCTTAAGGGAATCAGACAATTGGTTTGCCGCTTCGCCTGCAATTTGGATATAATATATGATCCATATCTGGATAAGCTCTTCTTCGTAAAATGCCCTTTCACCTTTTGCAGCGTATTTTTCAATTTTGATGAGTGCGTCAAGAAGGTCTGAGAGCCAAGCTCTATCATCCCTCAAAGTGCCACCGCCTCGCCTAAGACGCGATCCCGAACGCGTTCTCGCAAGCCATGTTCACTAACTACGTCCACTTTTACGCCTAAGAGATCTTCGAGATCATGGATCAATGCTGCATGTCCAAGCAAAGTCGTCCCTCGCTTGAACTCCACTAGAAGATCTATATCACTCTGGGCGTCGGCCTCACCTCGTGCTACGGAGCCGAAGACACGCACGTTGCGAGCGCCATGATTGGCTGCGATCTTGAGGATCTCTTCACGCCTCGATTTCAGGAGATCGTTAAGATACATTTGCGGAAATGTTATGTCTTTTTGATAGATCAAAGCTTCGAGCCTGTGGAGAGCAGAACAGTTTCTTTTTATGCACCGCGTTTGCTGCCTTGGCGGGCTCCCGGCTGCGCTCGTGGCTCGCCGTTTGTGGGCCGGGCCGTCCGGGCTCCGCGTCGCTGGCCGCCAGGCGGGCCCCGCGTGCACGCACGGGCGGGCGCATGAGGGCGCAGGAGCATGTTACCGAAAGATGCGGACGGCTGAATGGTTTTCTAATTCCTACGCCATCGAGAAAAAGCCGTTCATGCTATGAAGTCCGCACGCTGTGGCTTGAATGCGATCTCTCCCACCGCCAGTGGCTTTGCCAGCAGCCGTCCCGCCAAAAAATCTTTCATGATGACATCGATCTCTCTTGATACATCCAGAGTATATTCGACCTCGCCGCAGGTATCGCAGACAAGAGCCGGAACATCCTTGATGACTGCGATCTTGTCCCCAGCCCTGGCCATAAAATCATGCTTGCCTTTACGCATCTTGCCTGCACAGCGGCAGCAATCATGAGCACCAGAACTCATTTTAATCTTCCCATTCTGGAATTTAGCATCTTCTGATCCTCGCAATTAATATCGTCGTTATGAAACTCAATTTCTAAAATTAAAATATTGGATCTTTTTCCAACTGAGATCTTTCCACATTGGCCTTTACTCTAAACTTCTTTAACAAGGATTCGATAATTTCTTTGAACCAGTCGTCTGCTGTGGGTGGTACATAGATCTTTTCTATTAATGTGTTTAGATTTATTGGCACTATCTCAACAATATTATCCAAATTAACAGAGTGATCTATGCCAACATTATAATCCTTTTTCCTGATCTTTGCCAGATTTATAAAAATACCGTTTTCAGTTGGTATCCGTGTAAATGCTGCTCTCAATTCGTGCTCGTGTTCAAAAGATTTGCGTTTATGATAAAAAGCAAATAATGGATTCTCATCAGTCATAAAATCTTTATTATAATCTATATATTCAACTTGTCCGACTGCGATATCTTTGTTGCCCCTTCTTTTATCTAATGTTTTCATTAAATTTTTGTAAGTACTCAGAATAGCTACTCCTTCATTGCTTTTAAGATATAATTTCCACATAGCTGCAGATTCAAATTCATTCATATGCCAGCAATTTACAAAAGTATATGCTCTAAATTTTTTATATAACTCAAAGAAGTCCTTGTTATCCTCTTCAGATAGGCGCTCTTGATAGCTTTTGCGCAATTTAATAGATGGTTTGGAATATGAACCCTCAAAGGGATCATCCAAGTTATCGACTCTTGAAAAAATTAAAGCTCTTTTGCTTAGCATAAGGATGATTTTACTTATATCTAAATATCTCCATATTTTTGTTTCTTCAGGAGGCTCTGTCAATATTTTAGATTTTTTCATGGGAAATCCACACCACATGAAGTTGATTAGATCTATCGCAGATAGAATAGAAAGCAATATGAGGAATCCCAGATGCTTTTATGGGATTCGCCATCCTTGCCTTAATATTAGTTTCTATTCAATATAAATCGCCGGTCTCCCCGGTTCCGCCTGCTTACTCTTCCCCTTGGGGTCCTCTCCCGCATCATCCGCCGAAAAGATCTCCACCGGCACACCCAGCACCGTTTGCAGGTAAGCCTTCTCCCTTCCAAGCGTCTCGAACTCGTCCAGCCCCAGCGCCTCAGCAGAGAGCGAATGTGCCGCTTTGGCCAGCTTCTGGGCATACTTGGGCGCATCCTTCTTGTGCGGCGAAATGGCCGGGCTGGCCATCGCCGCCTTCATGAGCGCGCCCATGTCCAGCTTGCCGCCCGCAGCTCCGTCCACGGCCAGTTGCAGCATCTCCTTCTTCCAGGCGGGCGCGGTGTAGAGCGTGATCTTCTTCGGAGTTCCACTTAGAGAAAAATGCTCATGCCATCGAGTCCGCACGCTGGGGCTTGAATGCGATCTCCCCCGCAGCCAGGGGTTTTGCCAACAGTCGTCCCGCGAAGAAATCCTTCATGATAACATCAATCTCTCTTGATACATCCAGAGTATATTCGACCTCGCCGCATGTATCGCAGACAAGAGCCGGAACATCTTTAATAACTACTATCTCATCCCCAACCCTGGCCATAAAATCATGCCCGCCTTCCCGCATCTTGCCTGCACCGCAACAGCAATCATGGGAATCAGAAATCATTTGCATCTTCTCTTTCAGGAATCTGACCACTCTTCATCCGGCCGATAGACTGTGACGATCTTAACGCTGACACGGTTCGTCGTTCTGGCTTCTGGAGAGATGTTTGCTTGCGGATAGGGATTAATTACCTTTGGTCTCTCGTTCTAGAAACCGTTCATGGAGTTCGTCTGCTAGACTAATACGTTCGTAGCAATCCTTTATAAGGTCGATAATCCTCCGTTTGTCTCCACATTCTGATAAGAATGAGTTGGAATAAATTATGCATGCTTCGGAACTCAAAATGGCCACAGAAAAAACCGTTTGAGGGCGAGGCATTGTCCAATCTGCAGAAGGCAAGAAATCCGATCCATCTTTTATCAAATGAAAGCGAAGCAAATCCTGCCAATTTCCATGAATTGAATGACTTGGACCACCAAACAGTCCCCGGTAGGCCTCAGCCATTCCTATGGTTTCAACTCGATTATAGATGCTCTTCCCCCACGGCTTAGAATTTTTCTCATCTATTTTTTCCATATCGAGACCCGATTTCTCAAATGCTCCTAATATGGAATTTCTCATCCTTCTTTCAATAGAAAGCTCTAATCCTCTTGACTTGATATTATTATCAATTAATTTAAACATTTTCTTCTCTTCTCGAAGAGAATAGTCTACATACTCATCATAAAGGACATTCGAATTGGATTTTATCAAATATATAAGATTAACAACGGTTTCACTTAGACATCGATAGAGAATAGCCACAATCTCGGAACGTCTTTGACACACATTATCTAATATTCCTATCTGCAGCTTCATCAAACGAATAAGTAGCCCACTCAATATTGCTTCATTTCTGTTTAAATTTTTGGGATTTAATTGTCCATCGTGGCTATACGTGCACGCTAAAATTGCGGTTATCTGAGCGACCTCTTTAAGAAGCTCGACTGCCAACGACATGAAGTCGTCTTCAGATTGAGAGGCAAGCAATCTGTCGCTATCGACTTCATTCTTTTCAAAAGAAAAATATTCAAGTGTCAGTGGAGTCTCATCCATAATATCTCGCATCCTTATGGTTAAATTCCGTTAGCCCAGGTTTAGCACTCGGAGCCGACGATCTATAGCTTACCTTCACTCGATATAAATCTCCCGCCTCCCCGGTTCCGCCTGCTTGCTCTTGCCCCTGGGGTCCTCTTCTGAATTATCCGCCGATTAACCTCGACCCAGCGAATATCAAATTCCGCGCCTGCGGCAATACTCGTCCAGGCTTATTGCACCCTTCTTGTGCTTTCTGGCGCTCTCCCACAGTGGATCTGAAAGCTCTGATTCCTCGCCCACGTCCAGATTCGCAAGTTCGTCCTCTGTGAAAGGCTCATTTTTTGCCGGTAGTAATTCGCTTCTCATTTCTATCCTCTAATTGAATCCGCTACTATTTATGGTTTCACTTGTAGTCGGAGTCTCCCTTTCGCTTGAAGATCCGCTCTACCTGGATCAAAGCCTCTTCATCATAGACAACATACTCAATTCGCACCTGGCCAAACTTCAGCCTGTAGGCGGGCGGTTCCTTCCGCCCCCTTATCTTGATGATATCTGCCCCTGGCCTTGGTCTGAATGGATCTTTCTGAATCTCTCGCAGAGCTTCTACTACCTTCTTCGCGGTCCTTGTTCCTAATTTATCCAAGGATTTGCCAGCTCCCCTGCTGAGACCCAGGGTGAATGACGTTTCCCCCTTCATTGCCCTCAGCTCATTCTCGTCGGTGGATTGCTTTGATTCGAGTTTCAAACGAGCGATCTATTCAATATAAATCGCCGGCCTCCCCGGTTCCGCCTGCTTACTCTTGCCCTTGGGGTCCTCTCCCGCATCGTCCGCCGAGAAGATCTCCACCGGCACGCCCAGCGCCGTTTGCAGGTAATCCTTCTCCCGTCCAAGCGTCTCGAACTCGTCCAGCCCCAGCGCCTCGGCAGAGAGCGAATGCGCCGCCTTGGCCAGCTTCTGGGCATACTTGGGCGCATCCTTCTTGTGCGCCGCAATCGCTGGTGCGGCCATCGCCGCCTTCATGAGCGCGCCCATGTCCAGCTTCCCGCCCGCAGCGCCGTCCACGGCCAACTGTAGCATCTCCTTCTTCCAGGCAGGCGCGGTGTAAAGCGTGATCTTCTTGGGCTGGGCCTTGGTGACATTCAAGATCTCCTGCACGTCGTTTAGCATCTTCTCCAGCAGATCCTCGGCCTTCTCCGCCTGCACGTCGATCAGCGAGGCGTCGGCCTTCGGCCAGGCCGCCAGGGACGCATATCCCTCGCCCAGGCCCGCCGCCCACAACTCCTCGCAAACGTGCGGCGTGAAGGGAGCCATCATGCGCACCCAGGCCGACAGCACGACGCCTAGCTGATTCTTGCCGCCGCGCCTCTGGTACCAGCGCAGATCGTTGAAGAGCAGGTAGAAGGCACTTTGCAGCGCCCGGCGGGTCTGAATGCTTTCCATGGCCTCCGTCGCCTCGGCAATGCGCCGCTGCAGCCGGGAGAGCATCCAGCGGTCCACCAGCGTCTTCGGGGCGTTCTCGTCGATGCCGCCGTCCGCCAGAACATCGCGGGCCAGGTTGTAGAACCTCTCCAGATGAGCGTGCGTGGACTGCACACCATCATTTCGCCAGTCCACGTCCTGCGTGCCCTCGGCGTTGCCGAGAATGTACAGCCTCGTCACATCCGCGCCGTTCTCGGCCACGGCCTGACGCAGCGTGAGCAGTGGACCCTTCGACTTGGACATCTTCTTCCCTTCCAGGGAGACAAACCCGTTCACGGCGATGGCTTTGGGCCACAGCCGCTCCGGGAACACGGCCACGTGGTGGTAGAGGAAGAAGAGCAGGTGGTTTGCGACCAGGTCCTTGCCCGAGGTGCGAATGTCCACAGGATACCAGTAGGCGAAGTCGTCGTGAATCTGCTGCACCGTCTCTTGCGGGATGCCGGTGAGCTTGGCAATCGATGCGGCATCGCCGTTGTTCATGAAGACGAACTCGAAGAACTCCGGCGGCAGGTTGTCAATCTTCATGCCTGCATTCACGTACTTGGCCAGAATGTAGTAGGCCATGTAGATCGTGGAATCGCCCAGCGACTCGATCAGCCACTCCTTGTCCCAGGGCAGATGCGTGCCGAGCCCCTTCCTGCGGGCGCAGGCCTTGTCCTTCAGCCAGTCCACCTTGTTCTCGAACTCCACCCGGAACTCTTCAGGAATGATCTGCATACCCGCCAGGCACTTCAAAACCCGCGCCTTCCACTCCGGGTCCGAGTACTCCAGGAACCACTGGTCCCGCACCATCATGATGACGCATCTTGTGCCGCAGCGGCAGATGACCGGCGTCTCGCTGAATTCGTAGAAGACCTCAGCCATGCCCTGCTCGATCAGATCGGCAAGCAGCACGTCCTTGATCTTGCTGACCGCCGTTCCGGCATACTGGCCGGTGTTGGCCTTCAGGACGCCGTTGTGAAACTCGCGCCGGTAGAGGAGCTTGGTGGCCTCCTCGGCCTTGGGGTCATTCTGATCCGCTACCTTCAGCTCGTTGACGATCTCCACCGCCGGAAGCTCGCCGTAGCCCGGCGACTCGATCAATGAGATGAACCCAATCTTGCGAAGGTCTGCAGTGATGCCAAACTCGCTCAGATCAGTGTCGTACAAATCCTTCAGCGCCAGATAATCGTAAGGCGCGTGAGCCGGGACGGACATGACGATGCCCGAGCCGTTGTCCGGGTCCACGAAGCCCGCCGGGAGAATGAGGACTTCGGTTCTCGTGAGCGGATTTTTGACCGTCTTGCCGATCAGCTCCTTTCCCGAGATCTCGGCTCCCCAGGCTACCTGGCGGTCGGTAAAAGTCAATTTCTCATAAGCCTCTTTGGAGACGATCCAGGTCTCATCGTTCACCCGCGCCTCAACGTAGTTGACATCCGGATTCAGCCAGAGATTCACCACACCGAATACCGTCTCCGGTCGCAGGGTGGCGCAGGGCAGGACAGTGTCGCCCATCCTGAACTTGATGAGGGCGAAGTCCATGATGGTGGCGTCCTCGCCCTTGAGAATGTCGTGATCCTCAACCGGATTCCGATCGTGCGGGCACCAGCGCACCGGATGGCTGCCCTTGACCACGTAGTCGAGCCTGCGAAGAATGCCGTACTGCCACTCGATGAACTTGCTGTAAGCGGGATCGGTGGTGGTGAACTCACGCCTCCAGTCGATGGAGTAGCCGATGGACTGCATGGCCGCCTTGGCCTGGCGGCGGAAGTAGAGCACGATCTTCTCCGGCGTGTTCAGCGAGGACAGCTCCTCTTCGGGAATGCCGTGCAGCTTGGTGTAAACGCCCCAGATCAGCGGGTCCTTGTTGGCAATCAGCTCGGAAAGTCCCACGATGGGCGTTCCCGTGGCGTGAAAAGCCATGGGGAAGAGCACGTTGTCGCCCTTCATGCGCCGGAAGCGCGCCACCGCATCGCCGATGGTGAAGGTGCGGGTGTGACCGGCATGCAGATTTCCGTTTAAGTAAGGATAAGGTATGGTTAAAAAGAACTTCTTGCGAGAATCGGGCTCGGGCTGGAAGACGGCTCTTTCCTCCCAGATCTTCTGCCACTTGGCCTCAATCTCCTTAGCAGAGTAATTTTCGAGCAATTCATTTCCTCCCTGTTTGAAATTTGCGGATTTATCAATTTCAAGTGAAATAGTTTAAATGATTTAATGAATTAATTATATTTTAATCAATTTTCAATTAAGATAGGATATCGGCAGATGAAAGCCGATATCGTGATTTTTGGCTACTTCATCCTCTCCAGCCGTTCTACCGCTTGCTCAATCCTTGCCGTCGGCGCAGTGATGGAGAACCTGATGTATCCCTCGCCGTACTGGCCGAATCCGACGCCAGGCGTGGCCACGATTCCGGTCCTGTCCAGCAAGCGTCCGGCGTACTCGATGGAGCTTCCTCCCACCCAGGCCCAGAGGTAGAGCGTGGCCCTCGGCTTGTCCAACTCCAGGCCCATATCCTTCAGGGCTCTGTAAAGAATTTCTATGCGGTGCTGGTAGACCAAGCGAATCTCGTCCACAACTCCCTTGGGGCTCTGCAAAGCGGCAATTCCCGCATCCTGCACCGCCCCGAAGGTGCCGGAGTCGATGTTGCTCTTGATCTTGCCAATTCCCGCCACTACATCAGCATTGCCAACCACGGAGCCGATCCTCCAGCCGGTCATGTTGTATGTCTTGGAGAGCGAGTGAAACTCGACGGCCACATCCCTCGCCCCTTCCAGCTCCAGCAGGCTCAGGGACCTCTCGCCGTCGTAATAGACCTCAGAGTAGGGATTGTCGTGCATTATTATGATGTTATAGTCACGGGCGAAGTCGATCAGCTTCTTGAAGAAAGCCCTGTCCGCCGAGGCCCCGATGGGGTTGTTGGGGTAGTTTAAGAACATGATCTTGGCCTTCCGGGCAGTTGCCGGGTCTATGGCATCAAGATCGGGCAGGAACCCGTTCTCTCTCAAGAGCGGCATGAGCACGCTCTCGCCTCCGGAAAAGGCGGTTGCCGTCCTGTAAACCGGATAAGCCGGATCGGGCACCAAAGCCACATCTCCGGGATTTATAAAAGCCAGGGGTGCATGAGCTATGCCCTCCTTGGAGCCGATCAGGGTAAGCACCTCCTTTTGCGGGTCGAGGACGACGTTGAAGGTCCGCTTGTACCAGTCCGCCACAGCCCGTCGGAAGGTCAGCTTTCCCTCGTAGGATGGATATTGATGGTTGGCCGGGTCCTTGGCGGCAAGGCACAGTGCCTCGATGATGTGCGCAGGCGTCGGCAGGTCCGGATCGCCAACGCTTAGGTCAATTACGTCCACGCCCTTCGCCCTTGCTTCCTGCTTGGCTTTATCGATAGCGGCAAAGAGGTATGGCGGAAGATGCTTTATGCGATCGGCATACATATTCAGTTTCGCTCCATGGAAGATGCATTTATATGATGACGCTCATTAATTTTTGAATTCCAATGCTGGGCTTGTCCCGCAGTTACTACTTTCCCGTAGTATTTAAGATTAGAGGAGATCGATGCTGGAGATAAAAGACCTGAGCCGCTGGCTGCCCCAGGAGGCCGTCCGGCTCTATGAAGAGCAAGGTTACAGAGAGCTTTATCCGCCCCAGGCCGAGGCGGTGGAGCGCGGCCTCCTGGAAGGCAAGAATATGCTCCTGTCCATGTCCACCGCCAGCGGAAAGACGCTATTGGCGGAGCTGGCCATGCTCAAGGCGGCCCTGGACGGCAAACGATCGCTTTACATCGTGCCTCTGCGCGCCCTGGCCACCGAGAAGTACGAATCCTTCCGCAAGTTCAGAACCCTGGACGTGGCCGTCGGCATCAGCACCGGCGACTTTGACAAGCGAGACGAGCGCCTGGGCAAGAATCAGATAATCATCGCCACATCCGAGAAAGCCGACTCGCTCATGAGAAACGGAGCGGCCTGGGTGCGGGATCTCGGCGTTCTGGTGGTGGATGAGATCCATCTCTTGAACGATGTGGGCCGCGGCCCGACACTGGAGATGACCATCACCAAGCTGCGCCGCTGCAATCCCAAGATGCAGGTCATCGGCCTTTCCGCCACCGTTGCCAATGGCCGGGAGATTGCACAGTGGCTGAACGCGGAGATGGTCAGCAGCGACTGGCGGCCCATCCGACTGCGGGAGGGCATCATCTGCAACGGCAAGATGGTCTTTTGCGATGGCGAGGATGTTCTGGAGGGACGAAAAGACGAGGCCCTGGCTCTGGTCAAGGATACGCTTTCCAATAAGGCGCAGATTCTGATCTTTGAGAACAGCCGCCGCAATGCCGAGTCTGCAGCCTTGAAGCTGTGCAATCTTATCCCCGGCGAGCCGGAGCTGGAGGCGCTCTCGGAGAGCGTCCTGGCCACGGGCGAGAGCGAGACGGCCCACCGCCTGGCCAATTGCGTGGCCAGGGGCGTTGCCTTTCACCACGCCGGTCTCCTGCCCGAGCAGCGGCGGCTGGTGGAGCAGGGTTTTCGGGAGAACAAGATCAAGATCATCGCCAGCACGCCCACGCTCGCCGCCGGCCTCAACCTGCCCGCCCGCCGGGTGCTGATCAAGAGCTACAAGCGCTACGAGTACGGCCAGGGAATGACGCCCATTCCCGTCATCGAGTACCGCCAGATGGCCGGCAGAGCGGGCCGCCCCGGCCTTGATCCTTACGGCGAGTCGTTCCTCATGGCCAAGAACGACTCGGAGATGCAGGAGCTGATGGAGCACTACATCCACGGCACGCCCGAAGAGATCTGGTCAAAGCTCGCCAGCGAGAGCGCACTGCGCACTCACCTTCTATCCACCATCGCCGCCAAATTCGTGCGCAGCGAAGAGGAGCTGAAGGCGTTCATCGGCACCACCTTTTATGCCCAGCAGCAGGACCCCTGGCACCTGGACACGACCCTGGAGCGGGTTATTGCATTTCTGGTGGACAACGGCATGATTTTAAACGGACCGGGGGGCGAACTGGAGCCGACAAGGCTTGGCGCGCTCGTCTCCAAGCTCTACATCGATCCCTTAAGCGCCGTCATCATGATCGAGAATTTGCGAGGTAAAAAGAAGAAGTCCCGCCGGGGCGACGTCGGCCTGATGGAGAAGCGCAAGTCCTCCGATCTGGGGCTTATTCATCTCATCACCATGACCCCGAACATGGATAAGCTCTACGTGCAGGCCGCGGACGGCTGGGTGGAGGAGTTCATCGATGCCCATCAGGAAGATCTGTTCGATGAGGACAACTACGACTTCCTGCTCCGCGAGGCCAAGACCACGGCTATGCTGGTGGACTGGATCGGCGAGGTGCGCGAGGAGCAGATCAGCGATCGCTATCACATCGGCCCGGGCGACATCCGCCGCTCCGCCGAGACGGCAGAGTGGCTCATGCATGCCCTGGCCGAGCTTTCCAAGCATCTGGAACTGGGAAATACCTTCCAGGCGGAACAGCTCTCCCAGCGCATCCACTACGGAGCAAGCCAGGACCTTCTCGCCCTGCTCAACCTGAAGGGAGTGGGGCGCGTGCGGGCAAGAAAACTATACCAGTCCGGCATCACCGGCATCGACAAGCTCAAAGCCGCCGATCCGGCAACCGTGGCTGGATTGCTCGGCCCCAAGATCGCGGAGAAGATATTTGCCCAGCTCAAAGTTGATGAGATTTAGTTGATGAGATTTGGCTGATGAGATTTAGCTGATGAGATATATGTGAAGGAGATACGGCCTTGAAGTGGCTCAAAGACATTTTTAGCGGGAAGAAGGACAACAAAAAGACCACGGGGCTCGCGCTATCCGAGATCAATTCCTGGCTGGAGGAGCGGTCACATAGTTCCGGCTTTGAGGAGAAGCTGCAGAGCACTTACGAGAGCGTCGGCGAGGTCGCTCGATCGTTGACCCAGAGCATAAAAGCCCTGGAGGCTGCCGAGCCCGACAGCTCCGCACCGCCCAAGCTCCTGCGGGCAGGGCTGGCTGCGCGCGGCGAGATCGTCAAGCAGATGGAATCGCTCGCAGAGAAGCTGAAGCCGCCCAGAGGCAGAGACATCGATTCTGCCTCCGAGCATCACTGGGCTCTGGTCAAAGGGCTGGAGAGGACGGTCACAACCTTCGGCAGGGCGCAAAGATTCACCGCAGCCCTTTTCCCCAAAGAGATCGAGGCCGTCAACCGGGAGCTGACCCGCATCAGCCGTCTCCTGGTGGAGCTGGAAGGCGAGGTCAAGCAGAGGCGCAGCGAGCTGGAGGAGATCTGGTACTCCCGAGAGCTGGTGGACAAGGTCAAAAAAGACCTCTCCGACCTTGCCGATCTTCAGGAAAGAGCAAAATCGGAAGATTCAAGGCTGGCCGAGCTTTCCGCGTCCTTTGCCCGGATGGAAGAAGAGCAGAAGAGACATGCTTCCGGCAAAGACGGAAAGAAGATCGCTGAACTGAAAAAGAGCCTGGAAGAGGAGAAGCTGCAACTCCAAAAGGCAAACGACGAAATGGCAAGTCTCGTCTCACCCTTGAGCAAGGCTCTCTCCCGTATCATGAAGCAGGGGTCGAGCGAGAGGCTCGTCTTGCAGCACGGGGACGTCTTCGAGAAGCTTCGCACCTCACCGGCGCAGGTGAAGGACGGCGAGATTGCCGGATCGCTGTCGGAGCTGAAGGAGCATCTGGCAACCCTGGGGCTGAAGGACCGGAAGAAGGAGAAGACACTGGAGCACATCGACCTGCTCATCCTGAATCGGTCCTTGCAGGAGATCCGCGCCCTGCAAGCGGATTTGGCAAAATCCATCCAGGATGATGAGGCGCTCCTGTCCGAGGTCAACCGCGAGCCGCTGCAGCTCAAGGATCAGCTCAGCCGGACCCGGAAGGACCTGAAAAGCCTGGAGGCATCGCTGCAAAAGGTTCGAGAAGATCTTTCCCTGCGCCAAGACCAGGCCGGTCGGCACAGGGCGGAGTTGAAAGAGCGGCTCGGCAAACTGGCGAATGGGCCGGTGGAGATCGATCTGGATCGATGAGCGAAAATAGGATCGATCTGATCAACTTTGGCGGGATCGTGCCCCTTTCCACCGTGGACTGGCTGGGTAGGTCCGCTCTTGTTGTGTTCCTGCGAGGCTGTCCCCTTCGCTGCCCGCACTGCCATAATATCGGGCTTCGCTCGGGCGACAACTTCGTCGATTTTCACGTCGTTGCATCTCGCATCGTCTCTCAAATCAAAGGCGAGATGAGCGGAAATGCAGACACTTTCAGTCGCAGCCCGCAGATAAATCTCGATGAGGCATCCGAACGGGTGAGGGCCAGGCCCTTCGTGGATGCTTTTGTTCTCTCCGGCGGCGAGCCGCTGCAGCAGAGCGGGGCTGCAGCGAGACTGTTTTGCCTGGCCCGCAGCCTGCACCTGGACACCGGCCTTGAGACCTCCGGCTGCTATCCGGACAGGCTGCGGGAGCTGCTGAAGAGCGGCTATGTGGACAAGGTATTCCTGGACCTGAAGGCAGCCTTGCAGGATCAGGATTATCAGAGAGCGACCGGCGAGAAGGGGGTTGCTGCGCGCGTCCTGGAGAGCCTGGAGATCTGCATGGAATCGGGAATCCCGTTTGATGCCAGGACCACAGTCTTCCCGGATGTGCCGACAAAGTCAGAGGTTGTGGAAGTTGCCCGGTTGCTTTCCCGGTTGAGAAAGGAAAATCCAGGCAGTCGTTTGGAGTCCTTTGTCTTGCAGCAAGGTCGGCCAAGAGACGGTGGCCCCGGATTTGAGCCGGTCTGCGTTCAGACTTTGCAGGAAATGGCTGATGCGATTGATATGCTGGAAAACGTCAAGATCCGGGCCGTGCCCAGCATTTCCTGGAAAAATTAGATCATCATGGACAAAATCATTACCAGGAACAGATCTCATAAAAGCGTTGGCAATTGATACTTTGGTGAATCAAATGAAGATCATCGGCTTTGTGGGCTTGCCCGGCTCCGGCAAGGGCGCAGCATCTCAGATCGCCCGGCAGCAGGGGTTGCCGGTGCTGGTCATGGGCGATATCATCCGCGAGGAGGCGGCAAAGGCGGGATTGGAGAACACCGACCTGAATTTGGGCAAAATCGGAACGGCTCTGCGTGCCAAAGACGGCCCGGCGGCAATTGCCAAGCGAATAATGGAAAAAGCCAGAAGCCTTGGCGAAGAGGTTGTGGTTGTGGACGGCCTGCGCTCCAAGGATGAGGCCGACTTCTTCCGCGCCCATGCCGAGGAGTTCCATCTCATCGAGGTCTGCGCGCCCGCAGACGCAAGGCTCAGGTGGCTCGCATCCCGCGGCAGGCCGGACGACCCCAAAGGCCGGGATGAGACGGACCCGACGGACCCAAAGGTAATCTCTTCCTGCCTTGAGCCGGACCGCCGGGCGGCTGCGGCTCTCGAGGCGCGGGAGTGCCGGGAGCTCTCCTGGGGAATGAACGAGGCCATGAAGAGCGCCGACCTCAAGCTTCGCAACGACGGCAGCCTGGAGGATTTCCAGAGGAATGTAAAGAAACTTTTGGATGTCTTGGAGGCAAGGTATGGGCCTGAAAAAGGATCATAGTGTTATTTCATTTTCGCTTGCGGTCTCCTCTATTTCGCGTTTTCTTTTTAATTTCGCTTTTTGCCGCCAAAGCAGCCGCAAGACCATGCATGAAGCCATGCATAATGTCTAATACGGCAAACGCCAAAATACTTCAGAAATTGCGGAGGATTCGACTATGAAGTTGAGCGCGAGAAATATCTTGAAGGGAAAAGTGGCAGGAATTGTCAGAGGTCCGGTAAACGCCGAGATTACAATCCGTCTCCCCGGAGGCGACGAAATTGTTTCGGTCATCACCAGAACATCCGCGGAGAATCTGGATCTCAAAGATGGAATGGAGGTTTACGCGGTCTTCAAGGCCACAAATGTCATCGTCGCCACGGATTAACGAATCCGAGTCGGGCCGATTTTGCAGGAGGCTGCACATCTATTTTTTTGTAGATTTCCTGCAGACAAATTTTTCAATAAGCGCACTCATTTACCCCCATCATCTCATGACAGCGACCATGCAAACCTTCTTAAACCCAAGCCGGAATACACCTGGCGGTAAGGGACTTCTGACAATGGTGGAGCTGATCGAGAAGATCCAGGACCCAATGCTGCGCGCCCAGGCGGAGAAGGTGGCAGCCTTCCACGGATACCTGAGCCCGGGAGCCTTGGTTGGAATTCAAATGTTCAACATCGCCCGCAGAGTGCTGGATTTCTCCGATGGCGAGCGGATCTTCGTTACCTCTGAAACATGCAATTGCCTGCCTGATCCATTCCAGATACTGGCTAAAGCCACCATCGGCAACAAGGGCCTTCGGATCGAGGACCTCGGCAAGATGGCCGTGACGGTAAACAAAGTCGGCCTTGCGGGCTGCCGGGTCCAGGCGGTTCGGATCGTCCTTGATCCCGCCAAAACCAGGCGTTTTCCGAGGCTCCATGCCTGGTTTATGAAGTCCTGCAAAGTGTCTCACGATGAGGCAGTCTCCATTTTATTGGAGGCAGGTGAGAGCGTTTATTCCTGGGAGACCTTTGAGCGAGAGGTTCCGGAGAGGCCCAGGAAGAAGATCGCAATATGTGAAGGCTGCGGCGAGAGCTTCATCCAAATGGAGTCGGAGCCGCTCTGCAAGACCTGCCTTGAGCCTTCAAATAACCGGGAGCCATCCCCAAGCAACAATCCGTCACTAGAGGATCTGTTATGTCCACGAAGCTAATTCCTTCTCTCTGCCCCTACTGCGCTGTAGGCTGCGGCCTCTATCTGGTCGTGGATAAGGGCAAAGCCATCGGCATAGAATACATGACCGACCACCCGGCCAGCGAGGGCGCGCTGTGCCCCAAGGGCAACTCCGTCCTGGAGATCATCGATCACGAAGAGCGGCTGAAGTATCCCATGAAAAAAGTGGGCGACGGATTCGTCCGCATCTCCTGGGACGAAGCCCTGGAATTGATCGCTCATGCCATGAAGCTGAGCATCAAAAAGTATGGCCCTAAATCTATGGGCTTTTTGGCCTCCTCCCGCTGCAACAATGAGGAAAATTATCTCATGGAGAAGATGGCACGCCTGCTCGGCTCGCCCCATGTGGACAACTGCGCCAGGCTCTGCCACTCCCCGACGGTCGTGGGCCTCGGCGCGGTCTTCGGCATGGGTGCCATGACCAACAACCTGCTTGACCTGGAGAATTCCAAGTGCATCTTCGCCATCGGCACCAACTTCACCGAGGCGCACCCCATCGTCTCCCGCTGGGCCCAGAAGGCCAAGGATAACGGCGCGGTGGTAATCGTCGCCGATCCCAGGATCACCTCGACCTCCTGGATGGCGGACATTCATCTGCGCATCAAACCCGGCTCGGACATCGACCTGATGAGAGGAATGATGAAGGTCATCATGGACGAGGGGCTGGCCGATGAGGAGTTCCTCAAGAACCGCACCGTCGGATCGGAAGAGCTTCTAAAGAGCCTGAAGGAATTCACGCTGGAAGAGGCCGCGGAGAAGACCGGCGTGCCGGCTGCGGATATCATCCGCGCGGCGAGAGCTTATGCCCTTTCTCCCGCGTCCGCTGTTCTCTATTCGATGGGCATCACCCAGCACGTCTGCGGCACGGACAACGTCAAAACCTGCGCCACGATGGCGCTGCTTGCCGGTCACGTGGGAAGGCCGGGAGCGGGCGTGTGGCCCATGCGCGGCCAGAACAACGTGCAGGGAAATTGCGACATGGGCGGAATGCCCGAATTTTATCCAGGCTACAAGAAGTCCATCGATCCCGCCACCATTGAGTTCTTCAAGAAGGGCTGGAACGTCCCCGAGCTGCCGATGGGCCCCGGCCTGACATCGACGGAGATGAACGAAGCGGCACTGGACGGCAGGCTCAAGTTCCTCTACATCACCGGCGAGGACCCGGTGGTCTGCGATGCCAATGTCAAGAGGACCCGCCAGGCCCTGGAGAGCCTGGACTTCCTGGTGGTGCAGGAGATCTTCATGACCCCCACGGCCAGGATGGCCGATGTGGTTTTGCCCGCGGCGGCCTGGGCGGAGAAGGACGGCAGCTACACATCGATGGAAAGGCGCGTGCAGTGGATCGACAAAGCCGTGGAGGCTCCCGGCGAGGCCAAGGAAGGCCTGTGGATTATGTGCCAGATCGCCAGGCGCATGGGCCTTGATTTCCCCTATGAGAATGCTGCCCAGGTTTTGCAGGAGATCAACCGCCTCGTTCCGCAGTACGGCGGCATGACGCTGGAGAGGATCTCAAAGATCGGCGGCCTGCGCTGGCCCTGCCCGGATGTGAATCACCCCGGCACGGACATCCTGCACACTCAGAAGTTCTCGACTCCCGACGGCAAAGCGAGGATCGCCACCGTCACAAACACGCCGCCGGGCGAACAGGTCAGCGCCGAGTATCCCATCCTGCTCACCACGGGCAGAATCGTGCTGCACTACAACGGCGGCTCCATGACCATGCGCAGCATCTCTCTGGAAGAGCGCGAGTCGGAGCTTTATATCGAGATCAATCCCGAAGATGCGGCACGCCTCAAGCTCGCAGACGGAGACATGGTCGTCGTGACCACGCGCCGGGGCGAGGCTGAAGCCAGGGCCAGGGTCACGGAGAAGGTCAAGCCCGGAGTGGCTTTCATGCCCTTCCACTGGCACGGCACGAATATCATCACCTCGGATGCTCTTGATCCGGTATCAAAGATCCCGGAGTACAAGATGGCAGCCTGCCGGATCGAGGCCAAGGCTTAAGGCTGAGACCAAAAGCAGAGTCATGAGCAAGGACTAAAAAGCAATGATCCGAGCAGGAACCAAAGACAGGATCATAGCATAGACCAAACGAGGATCGAAGCCAGGACCAAAAGCAATGATCCAAGCAGGAACCAAAGCTAGGATCAAAAGCATAGACCAAAACAAGGATCAAACGGGACCAAAAAACAGGGATCGAGATACCGCAGCAAAAGTTCCAGGGATTTCGATCCTCTAATTTGCTTTTTTCAGAACAGTTGCACAAATTGGCTGCATCAGCTTTTTTCTTGCGACGGCGGGCAAATTCTCATATGCCGACTCCCTCACGAGCCGGGTCTGCAATGCACCTGATCCAGCCACCGCACCAGCATCTCCTCTAATTCTCTTCGCTGGACGGGCTTGGCGATAAAATCATTCATCCCGGCCTCCAGACATCTTTTCTTGTCCCCGGCCATGACTGAGGCCGTCATGGCTATTATGGGAATATCGCGATTGAGGGCCGCTGATTCATCCCGACGAATGCGGCGAGTGGCCTCGAAGCCGTCCATCTCGGGCATCTGGCAATCCATCAAGACCAGGTCATAGGGAATCGACTGAAGAGCTTTGAGAGTCTCCAGGCCGCTGGCGGCAGTGTCCGATCGAAATCCCATCTTCTTGATCATGGCCTGTGCTACTTTCTGATTTATGGGATTGTCTTCCGCCACCAAAATGCGAACGGCATGCTTTGCATCTCCCGGAGATGATGCACTCGTGGCAAAACCACCTGAAGATGACCCACCGGGAAGTTTGGCGGCGACGGCAGCCTGACGGTCGGCCCCTTCATTTCTTTCGGCGGCATCATTTCTCTCGGCCCGAGCCGATGAGTGCACCTTGTTTGTGGAGTCTGTTGCCGAGGCGGCCTGTTGCCTTCCAAAGAGGGCTGTGAACCAGAAGGTAGAACCCTTCCCCTCTTTGCTCTCCACTTCGATCCTGCCGCCCATCAACTCCGCCAACTGCTTGCAGATGGCAAGCCCAAGACCGGTTCCACCATATCTGCGCGTCGTCGAGCTGTCCACCTGGGTGAAGGGCGAGAAAAGAAGATGCATACGGCTTTGTGGAATTCCTATGCCGGTATCGCTCACGGAAAAGCGAATAATTGCATCATTGCCGCTCTTGCCGATATTTCCGCCCGTATTATTTTTCCGTTCGCCGATCTGGTTTTCCTTTTCCAAAGAGACATTCACGGCAATTCTGCCGCAGGATGTGAACTTCACGGCGTTGGAGAGAAGATTGACCAGGATCTGGCGCAGCTTTCCCTGATCTCCGCAGAGCAGCAAAGGAACATCAGGTTCTATGGAATATGACAGTTCCAGCCCCTTCTCGCGGGCTCCGACCGCCGGAAATCCAATCGCCTCCTGCAGCGTTTGAGCGAGATCGAAGTCCAAGACCTCCAGCGTCATCTTGCGGGCCTCGATCTTGGAGAAATCGAGGATGGAATTGATGAGAGAAAGGAGCGCCTCGCTGCTGACGCGGGCAATTCTGGCGTATTCGAGCTGCTCCTCGTCCAGCTTCGTCTCCAAGAGCAGCCCGGTCATGCCGATGATGCCGTTCAAAGGCGTGCGAATTTCATGGCTCATGTTGGCCAGGAATTCGGACTTGGCGCGGTCTGCCTTTTCTGCCGCATCTTTGGCCAGAACCAGAGCATCCTGCGCGTTCTTCAGCTCTGTGATATCGTCAAAAATCATGCAGAATCGCTCCGGAGTCTTCCAGGGACGGTAGACATGGCAGTGACAGTGCTTTCCGGTCTGCTTGAGGAATATGTCGAATGTCAGCGGCTCGCCGGTCATGGCCACCCGGCCATAGTTTTCGATCCAAGAGGAGTCGGTGTCCGGCCAAACCTCATGCACCGTCTTGCCGAGCACATCTTCGGATCTCACGCCTGCAATACGCTCGTAAGCGTCGTTGATGTACTCGAACCGGTAGCTCAAAAACTTGCCCTGGCTGTCGAAGACTGATTTGCAGACGATGAAGGCGTTCATCATGCTGCGAAGCATCCATGCCAGCTCCTCGGACCTTGCCCAGATCAGCTCTCTTGCTCTCTTTCGCTCGGTGATGTCCGACTGGGTGCTGATGAAGCGCAGCGGTCTGCCGTCCTCCGTTCGCGCCATTACTTTTCCGCGATCGAGAACCCATTTGTAGCTGCCGTCTTTGCATAGGACCCTGTGCTGGTTGTGATAGATGCCGGTCTCGCCGCGCAGATGCCTTTGCAGCTCGGTGTGGCACGTCTCCCGGTCATCCGGATGCAAACGCCGGTCCCACTCATCGAGAGTGTCTCCGATCTCCTGCGGCTCATACCCCAGCATCGCGATCCACTGGGGAGAGTAGAAGACCCTGTTAGTTCTTCCGTTCCAGTCCCATAACCCGCTTCCCGCACCTTCCAGAGCGAATTGCCAGCGCGCTTCGCTCTCCTGCATGGCCTCTTCAGCCTTCTTTCGCTCGTTGATGTCGCTGGTGATGCCGTAGATCCTGATCCGTCCATCCGGTTGAGGGCAGGCCGAGCCCCTGGAATAGACCCAAAGATGGCTTCCATCCGCCCTCTGCAACCGGTACTCTACGGCATCCTCCCTTGCCTTTCCATGCACAATCCGAGAAAAGAACCGCCGCAAAGCCCGCCTGTCGTCGGGATGGACATGGCAAAAATATTTCTTAAAGCTGTTTTGGATAGTGCCTTCCGGCAGGTCCAGCATCCTGTCCACTGCCGGCGAGATGTACTCTCCAGTACGCCTTCCCGCTGGATCGGCATCAAAGCGCCAGAGGACATCAGAAATGCCAGAAACCAGTTGCAAAATATCGACTTCTTGGCCACTAGACCGATGACCGGTTTCTGGATGACCGTTTTCTAAATGTCCGTTTTCTAAATGTCCGTTTTCTAAATGTCCGTTTTCTAAATGACCGTTTTCTAAATGACCATTTCTCAGATGACTATTTTTCAAATGACCGTTTTCTAAATGTCCGTTTTCTAAATATCCGTTTTCTAAATGTCCGTTTTCTAAATGACCATTTCTCAGATGACTATTTTTCAAATGACCGTTTTCTAAAGGACACTTTTCTAAATGATCATTTTCTAAATGACGGTTTTCCGAATGACCGCTTTCAGAATGACCGCTTTCAGAATGACCGCTTTCCCGATGGCTCTTTTCTGGATACTCGTTTTCATCATCTCTCGATAGGGACCTGGTCGGCATCGGCTCGGCAGCGCATCTCAGGTCAGTGGTATCGTTCTGCATCGTCATCACGAAAGACCGGTTCAACGAAGACTGAACGTGGCTGTCCTCCAGAGAAGTTCGACATGCTTGATCATCGAGGCGCAAATCGTCAGATTCATTTTCGGCATCACATCTATCCGTTGTTCATTGCCATTCCCAGCTATTTTAAGTAAGTATGATATCATTAGTAATAAATCTTTTCGTTTTAGTAATATCGTAATGCCGCGCGGACCATCCAAAGATTCGTGCTCATTTCAGCTTTGCCGGGGCAGGTCACCGCCCTTTTTTGGCGTGTCTCTTCGCGCCCATCATGTAAAGCCTAATATGCAAAGGCGCTCTAATCATTGTTCCATGTTCAAGCTCGGAGAGTATTACGAAGATGAAGCAAAGCCGATCATGAAGTACCTAAACGAGGCAGGAATAAAGGCGGAGGTCAGGACCTACACCTGCGCCTCATCAGACTGCTCCGAATACCTGGAAGGCACGATCGGCGAGCTGGATGGAGAAGTGCTTGAGATTGAGGAATTCAAGCAATTCCTTGACGCAACCAGATCCGCGTTCGCCAAAGGCGCAACCCCGGAAAATTTTAAGGAGATGCTATTCACCGAGCTGGACCCGTCTTGGAGAGAGAAAAAAGAGAGATGCGACAAACTCTTCGAGCACCTGGAGGAATGCACCCCGGAAGATGAGGATGGAAACGCCGAAGATGCGCATGTGTGCGCGGAAGGATGCTCCGAAGGGTGCACGAGCTGCGACGAGCATCAGAACCTGGATGAAGACGACTCTGCGCTGACGGACATGGCGAGGCTGATCTTTGCTTATGATTTTGCCCTCAACCTGCTCTCCCGAAACAACATTGAATCCGCCGAAGATGCCAAGAGCGGCCTGGAAGATCCGGTCCTGCGCATCATGGTCGATTCCGATGAATATGACGGCGATCTGCCCGTTAAACAAACGGTTACTGTGGATCTCAATACTGTCTCGGAGATCTATGTCGACGAATTCACCACACCCCTTTTCGAAGAGCTTGAGGAGGGATTCGAGGAAGAGTACCCTGAAGAAGCCCTCCACCTCATGTCTCTTGGAATGCTCATCAAGGATCTGGCAGAGGAACCGTCTCCGGGAAAGATAGACATGGAGACATTTTCGGAGAGGCTGACACTGCAAATGGAACAGAATGGAGAAATTTTGATTGTGGATGGATCGGATACCGCCGATGAGATCGCCCGAATCCTGGAGAAGAACGATGTGATCAAACACAAAGGCGATACGATCAAATGGAAGTCCTGAGGCCAAGGTTGCCGAAGGATTAGTTCTAATTTTTTATATTTTGTGTTGCGTTTATATCATTGTGGCTACGTTTAGATCATTGTGGTTGCGATCATTGGCGTTTTGTGATTTTGCGACTTCTCAGCCATTTTGTATTTTTTCTTTCCATAAATTATTATATTCTGCGAAGTCTGCTCCGCATTCCAGCCTTCGAGATCCGCGCCCGCCAATTGGAGCCGAGCTTCATGAAGAGTGTAGGAAGCATCGACAGAACAGAGATACGCTCGTCTCATTCCCTTTTGCAGCCCAAACCGACATAAATAATTATAGCACTTTGCCAGAGGATTCATATCCCGCCGCAGGTCGCAGATGAAATATTTTCCGCCCGGACGGAGGACTCTATTTATTTCATTAAAAACTGCCGTCGGAAGTGACCACTCGTGCCAGGAGCCTATGCTGAAGACCGCATCGAAGCTTTCGCTTGCATAGGGAATATGATGCGGATCGCCCACTCGATATTCCGCCCTCCCTTCCAGCCTGTGCAATCGGGCGTTCTTCTTGGCCAAAGCCACCATATCCCGGCTTGTGTCTATGCCTGCCAGGGTTGTATCTTCTGTTTTCATCAGCCATTCCAGCCCCTCATGTCCGGGGCCCGTCCCAATCTCCAGGGCATAGCCGAGATCAATCCTCGATCCTATAATCGATTCTGTTTGCAAACGGCCATTATCTCTTTGGTTTTGCATATGGAGATCACAGGCTATTGCAGCCTCCTTGCTTGCTCTCCATTGATCCGCCGGGGAGATTCTTGCTTTTGCCATCCAAACCATCCTTTGCTGAGTTACCAATGATGTACTTTGCGTCCTTGGACATACCAGGTCCTACTTAATAAACATTTTCTTTTTCGAATTAGAAATACATCTAAATTTAAAATATGATTGATTGGCTTATTATTCAGTGTTCACTGAATCTATATCACACTATTTATCATGGTTGAATGCACCAAATAAAATCCTGTCATAGAAAAAACCTTGAAAATAAGGCAGATCCAACTTGCAAAATTATAACAAATACCAAACTAATAATAACTTAATTTATATTCTATTTGCGGCGCTCATTTATCGACCAACTTTCATCACTCGTCTGCATAATATTCGGCACCAAAATCAATTGGCGAGATGTAACAAGGATATTCGAGATTCGTGCTAATGTAAACTGCCGGGGGCCAAGCACCCCGGCTTCCTGTCTGTTGGGCCTCACAGCGGGACATGATTATTATAATAGTAACAATGTGTGATATAATGTGCCCTGCCTGCATTACTTATTTGGATGATTGTGCCCGCTTACGCTTGATTTCATATATGCTCGGTTGCGCTTATTGTCCTGCACTGTATCTGCACTGTGGGGTTCTGCACTATGAAGTGCTGCACTGTAGCGTCCTGCACCGAAAGACTGACACTCATATCCTGGCCAATGAGTTCGCAGATATGATAAAGGAGTATCAAATCATGAGTTCTTGACTTTTATTTTTCCGCGCCATATTTTCTTCAATTATCTCTTCGTCTTTAATACATTGGGAGCGCAGAGGGTCACGAATTCCCTGATCTTTAGGTCGGGGATGAAGTGAACCCTCGCCCGGTTTTCATATTTTCTTGGATTTGATCAACAAGGACTCTCTGGGGACCGAAAGCAGAGTTACGATAATTCTGATCAAGAGGGATCTGGGCAACGAAAGCTCGATGATTTCCGGATTCCATAAAACCGAGCGTGAGGGCGCGCGGCCCGAAGCATACCCCGTCCTTTAGGGCGGGGTGGCCGCGCGCAGTTTGATTTTTTGTTTCTTACCGTCATTTCTTACAGTTCGCTCTTATCTTTCCCCCAATTTTCCAAAATCCTGAGTCCTCACTCAAAATTTTTATTCGATTTATTGAGGTGTCGATCAATATATCAAATCACGATATCCATTGACATCAAAAATGATAATTCCATTCAGATTAAAGTAAGTTGCATCCGGCAATAACGACAAGCTTTACATATTTTGCCAATGATACTCCTCCGGTGGGGATCATTACGAAAATTGCAGCAACCTTGCTATTGGCTCTGTTTGTGGTGTGCATCATACCGTCTCATGCGTTGGTCAGGGAGGTTACAATCAGCGGCTCGTCCACGGCAATGCCTCTTGTGGAGGCGGCGGCTGAGGAGTTCAATACAAGGCAGCATGATTACGTCGTATCCGTGACCGCGGGCGGCACCGGCGCGGGAATTATGGGAATTGCCGAACGCAAATTCAATATTGCTATGGCCTCGCGCGAGATCACAGCCGATGAGAAGCAGCGATACGGAGATAAATTCCTGGAGTTCAAGATCGGCGTGGACGGAATTTGCATTGCCGTCAGCGATAAGGTTTACCAGGAGGGCGTGAAGGCGCTGAGCCGCGATCAAATTAAGGGCATCTACACGGGAAAGATCACCAACTGGAAGGACGTGGGCGGCCCGGATGAAGAGATCTATGTAATCGCTCGGGAAGACGGCTCCGGGACCAGAGATACCTTTAACAAAGAGATCTTCGGCAGCGAGGATGCTGAGACTCCGGGCGTTGACACCGTTGCCCTGGGAAGCGCCGAGGTGAAGACTGCGATTGCCGGCAGCGATAACGCGATCGGTTATCTCGGCTTCAATTATCTGGGCGGAGGCGTTCAGGCCATTGCTTTCGACGGCTTCATGCCTACTCATGAAAATATCAAGCTGGATCTGTATGAGCTGCACCGCCATCTCTATCTCTACACCTACGGTGAGCCGTCTCCTGGTGCCAAGGCGTTCATCGAATTCGTGCAGGGGCCGGAGGGACAGAGGATTGCCGGTGAGCAGGGCTTTATCCCTATTTGATCCTGCAATTGCGCGTCGATATATCACAATCATTTTTTTGATCTTTGGTTATATTTCATTTTGATTTAATATATTTTATGACACTTTTATCAACTCATTATCAGGAGACTGACCAATTCCTCGACGCCCTGGAATATACCTGTAATGACGATAAAGATAGAAAGGGCAAATAATACGATATAGATCGAAAAGGATTGAATTAATCCTCAGTTTTCTATAAAGACAGTTTATTTATTGCGGAATACCGTGCCTCAGGAATCAGTTAAGGACAAAATGGTGATGTAGGATGATAAGAGGGATTGGCGAAAGACTATCCGCCCATTTGGCGCGGACCGGTCGAAAGAATGTTATCTTTGCCGTATCATTTGCCTTTGTTTTGGCTGCACTTGTGGGCGGCTCGATGGCGGCTTTTCCGTCCGGCTCCTTGAGTGGACCTGGATCATACGAAGAGAAGAATATTACGTTCAATTTCGAGCAGAGCGTGCAGGGGAACGGCTATTTCATGAACTACATGTACGCAAAGAGCGGGGACCTTGCTATGAAGAACTATGCTCACGGCAGCGGTTCGATCAATAATGAAGCCGTTCTAACCTACCAGCAATTCAACAGGCAGAATCACCCGATGTACAGCGACTACAACGACTTCAGCCAGAATTGCATCCAGTTCAAGGAAGATGTCGCCATGGTTTATGCACCAATGAGAATTGCCGTCGGAACCGGCTACTATGCAGCAAATCCGGTAGACTACAACTCCTTGCTCAAAGAGAGGACCGAGGCAAAGAACTACCGCGCCGGCACCAGCATGTTGCATGAGGTCGAGTACGCCCATGCCCTGGACAAAGAACTTGAGGTAAATCTCAAAGAGAAGTTCAACTACACCTATGATCCCGTATGGGAAGGCGTAGGCACCACTGAGATGAAGATCAACGAAGATGTGACCGACGGCAAGGCCCATATCGGCGTCCTGCAAGCCAACAAAGACTATGCAGGAAAGCTTGCCTCTGACGGAAAGACGCCTTTGTACGATTTCACATCTCTGAAGGGATTGGGGTCGGGAATGCAGAGCAGCGCCTTGAAGAATCCGGCGATCAATATCGATGAGGATTACTGGGGAACCTACCATATCGAGAAGAACATGACCCTTGAGGTGCCGTATTACAAGAAGACATCAAGCGATGACTGGCTGCCCTGCTGCTTCGGAGGATTTTCCAGCATGACCACCAAGGATCAAGGGTATCTCGGCAAGAGCACCAAGGGCATCTTCGACTGCACATGCTTCAAGGCTGCAACGCAGGCCCAGTTCCCAAGAGTCTACTGAGGACTCATAAATTTTTTTAAAGCAAATCGCAAGAAAATAGTATGACCGTTGGTGCTGGGACCATCTTCTGCCTCCATCGGGGATGGCTGCCGGCATCAATCAATTATTCCAAATATAACTATTTTTATTTTTATCAGATTCATTTTTTCATCATATTCCTTTTTTTTTCATCGTATTCATCATAATATTCGGTGCTTGCATCGGAAATAGGGGCTTGATGCATCCGATTTAGGAACGCATGTTCCAGCAAATACCGGTTTCATGCTGCGGCATCTTGCATATGACGCACCATGCGGCAGAATGTGCCGAAGCCATTTGATTCCATCCTAAATTTGCCCTTTCCTCGGCATGGACCAAAAAAGGTTTTCGGCTTGGAATAAGCTTACATAATAGTGTCGCCAAAGGCAACCCTGATGAATGGAATGTTCAAGCTGTTGATCTTCCTGATGGTCGTCCTGTCCGTGGCGGCCATCGGTTCGGCAGGAGAGCGCAAGGTCACATTATCCGGATCGAGCACCGCCATGCCTCTGGCTGAGCTTGCGGCTGAGGAGTTCAATATGCTTCAGGATGACTACCATGTGAGCGTCACCTCCGGGGGAACGGGAGTTGGCATCGTGGATGTGGCTGAGGGAAGGTCGGATATCGCTATGGCCTCCCGAGAGATTCAGCCGGTGGAGAAGATGAGGTATGAAACGGGAGCCGCAAAGTTCCAGGAATTTCTGGTCGGCTATGATGCCATCTGCCTGGTAGTGAGTCCCCATGTTTACAATTTCGGCGTAACATCTCTCACCAAGGAACAGGTGAAGCAGATATATTCCGGAAGCATCACCAATTGGAGAGGCGTCGGCGGGCCGGACGAAGAGATCTTTGTCATAGGACGCCGGGCCGGATCAGGAACAAGAGATACATTCAACGAGATCATCATGGGAAGCAAAGAGGCCGAGTCTCCCGGAGTGATCATTGAGGCTTCGGACAGCTCCGAGGTTAAGACGGCTATTCGCGGCGGAGACAACGCCATAGGCTACGTAGGCTTCAGCTATGTCCTGCACGGCGACACAAAAGTGGTATCGCTCGATGGAGTCGATCCCGCCATCAAAAATATTAAAGATGGAAAATATCCTCTGGCTCGCAAGCTCTACTTCTACACCCTGGGAAAACCTTCGCCCGGAGCAATGGCTTTTATAAAGTATATTCTCAGCCCGGACGGCCAGAAGATCGCACTGGAGAACGGATTTATCCCGGCGTAAATTGCAGCGCCCCTCGGGCACTGCAACCTGTTTTATATCTTTCGCCCCATTTGGCCGCACTGGTCATTTTCCTCAGCCATCCTGCTCGCGTAATTCCGTTGCCGCATTTTTGCATTGCGTTCTCGTTCTCATGCCATTTTCCAGCACCACCGTTGTGAACTACCGCGTCCTGAAGGGCGCGGCTTCCCACTTCATCGCCAAAACTTGCCTCACAGATATGTGACGTAGAGGTTTTGACTCTATGGGCGCTACGGGCTGTTCCATCCCTGCGAGGAGTATGTTCCTGGAGGCATTGTAGTCTCGATTGCATGAGAAACCGCAATAAGGGCACTCATGCACTCTATCTG
>Ga0074195_1000628_pt2 | contig 27773 bp, 23 predicted proteins | sample EPASupsiteHSE623_FD_64525 | JGI IMG/M metagenome (GOLD analysis project Ga0074195, IMG submission 64525) | Bioremediated contaminated groundwater from EPA Superfund site, New Mexico - Sample HSE6-23 | ecosystem: Environmental > Aquatic > Deep subsurface > Groundwater > Contaminated ... | reverse complement strand
AGTTCTTGCTACAGTAGCAAGAGATCCTGTTGCGGTATAAAAGATTTTCGACTGCAATCGTATAACTCTATTATTTATAGAGTATTAGCAAGATTTTCTATACCGCGCACTGTACAACGCCAGTTGAAAAACCAGATAAGGGATAAATTTCATATAAGCCGCTCCTTTAAAGTACGATATAAAGAATTCTCTATATTATACTTACAATGCTACTTTGGCGGCAAATTGAGAGACTGGTTTTAAGGAATACGCTGGCAGATTCGCCGCGGCTTACTTACTCTATTTCTTCGCCGTTGATCAATGTTTTTTCCACCTTCAGCCTTTTCTCGCCTTTTTTGAAACGGAACAGGACAATGTCCGCAGGGGAATCCAGAGCGAGCCGGCCGGCCGAAGGGATGCGCGAGAGAAGGCGGGCGGGGTTGACCGTGCATAGGTGGATAGTGTCTCCGAGGGTAGCGCCGGTAAAGCGCATGAAGGTTGGAATGTCCCAATCGAGAAGATGGGCGGCCCCGGCGAGAAAGGTTGTGCCGGGAAGCCCGATATGTCCATCCTCGAAGACTTCAACGTCGAGATTTCCCCACCTGTAGATTCCCCGAGGATATCCGCCTATGAGGGCCACGTCGCTGACGAGGATGAGGTTATTCAGACCCTTTGCCCTGGCCATTACTTTTACGACCGACTCTGGCAGATGAAATCCATCAGCGATGATGCCGGCCGCGAGGCTGTCGGCTGCCATCTGTTCCCAAATATAATTCCTGAGACGGGGGACGCTGGCATGGCTTCCGTTGCCCAGATGGGTGGAAAGGGTACAGCCCGCGGCTATGGCTTCCCTGATTCGCTCCGGACTCGCCGCCGAGTGGCCGATGGCGGCGATGACGCCAGTCTTTACGACTTTTTCGATGAATTCCAGGGCGCCTTCCCGTTCCGGGGCTATGGTGATGATTTTTACGAGCCCTTCCGCCGCGTCTTGCCACTCCAGAAATTCCTCGAAATCGGGATCCCTGACATATCTGAGATCGTGCGCTCCCCTTGGTCCATCCTCTCCGGAGATAAAAGGGCCTTCGATATGGATTCCGGCGATCGCCGAATCGATAAGGGGGGATTCGTGCCTCGAGCGCGTGATCATACGAAGGTTCTTCAGTATCTGTTCCTTGGCGCGGGTTACTATGGTTGGGACGTGCTGGGTGGTGCCCGAGGCCGCCAGGCTTTTTATGATGCGATCGATATGACGGCGATCGAGATCTTCAAGGCTGTAATCGCTTCCGTTGTAACCATTTACCTGCATATCAAGGAAACCGTGGCTGATGAAGGGCAGGTCTTGCGATCGGGAGACTTTTTCTTCGATGGCGACGATTCGGCCGTTTTCGACGATGAGTTCGATGGATTTTCCCGATTCTGGATCGATGCCGCTGTACTTCATACATTACCTCTTAATTGATGGATTCTGCTCGCTCTCTTCGCGTATTCTCTGCTGCACCCAGGTCAGAGGTTCGGAAAAATGGCGTATTAGCACGCCGCGCACCATCTCTGGCTCCCGCCTTTTCAGTGAATCCAGAATATCCCTATGTCCCTGCACGAATTCCCTCCGGTCAGACGTATGATACCCGTGGATGACTATCAGCTTATGCTGCATGCTGGAGAACATGTCTATCAGTTCGCTTAGAAAAATATTGCCCGAATGCTTGTACAGTTTCTGATGGAACAGCGAATGAATGTTGATGAGTTCGTCTTCTTCAACGCCTTTGTCGATCTGCGCCTTCATATCGTCGATTAAAGCGGCCAGTTCGTCGAAATCGTCCTTGGTGAACAGGAATACGTCGCGCGTAAGAAAGACGGATTCCAGGTACATCCTTACTTCGAGGAGATCTTTAAAGCTTCGCAGGCTGGGTTTGATGATGAAATCGAAACTGGTGAGCGCCGCGTCGAAGTTGAATTCGCGCAGGAAATGGCCTTTCCCCTGTATGGACTCGGTTATTCCCAGTTCCTGCAGCCCTTTCAGCGCTTCCCTTATGACGGTTCTGCTCAATCCCAGCGTGGACGAAAGCTCTTTTTCAGTAGGAAGGGGATCGCCGCTTTTGAGATTATTGCCGACGATGTAGTCTTTTATATAAGTTCGCGCGACTTCCAGAAGATTGGTACTGTTCAATCGTTGCACTGACTCCATCCTTCCTGGTTGTATGACATCGATATAATCGTAATCCATTTATTTTTAATTGTCAATTTTTGAAAATTTTCCGTAACCGATAGAGCTGATATGGTATAAATTGATATACCATAATAGATTCAATCGATATTTAATTATTATTCGTACAATGCCGTAGTTTTTTATTGACAGCCGGTGAAAGCATATTATAATTGTGTTGTAATACAACTAATGGGTTCCTTCAGGAGTCATATGTCGGTTTATTCGGAACAATATTATCAAAAAATCGTTTCAATGTACAAAACGATTCTCGCCGATCCGTCGGGATCGATCGGAAAAGCGGCCGAACTTATGGGTTCGACCATAATGGAAGATAAGCTGATACATGTGATTGGCACAGGGGGACATTCAAACCTCGGAGCGGAAGAAATGTTCTGGCGGGCTGGCGGCCTCGTTCCCATAAACGCGATTCTCGACCCCGGCACAGCCCTCATCCATGGAGCCCTGCGCTCGAATTTCGTGGAAAGATCGAGCGGATACGCGAAAGCGGTTCTGGACGCCTACGGCATCGTGAATGGCTTGATCATCATCGTGAACGCGTACGGCATCAACAGCATGACCATCGAGGTGGCGCTCGAGGCGAAAGAGCGGGGCGTCAAGTCCATCGGCGTGACATCGCCGTCATTTGGCGAGAAAGTGCCGGAGGGACATCCGGCCCGACACGCGAGCGGCAAGAATCTCCATGAAATCGTTGACGTATTCGTGAATTCCTGCATGCCCTATGGCGACGCCGTCGTCGAATTCGAAGGGCTGGAGCAGAAAGTAGCGCCGAGTTCCACCTTGGCGAACTGTTTTACCGTAAATCTCCTCGTGGTCGAGACGGTGCGATACCTATTGGATCACGGATTCGCGCCGCCTCTATGGCAGAGCGCCAATGTTCCGGGCGGGGAGGAGGCGAACGTCAAATACCAGGACGAATACATCGGCAGGATAAAGCATCTGTTCTAGCCGGGCTAGCGGCAACGACAGAGCGGCGCGAGCGATATCTTGGCGCTGCGCTGGCATGAACGACATTCGTTTTTGAAAATTGTTGAGCAATCAACAAAAAATTTAAAGAGGGGGAAAAGAATGAAAAGAACGTTCGCTATTCTGTTTATCATGCTGCTCGCCGGCAGCCTCGCCTTCGCGGCCGATAAACCGATCAAACTTTCCGTGTGGTCCGGCTATCCGGAAATGGAACCGCTTTTCAAGCACGCGGCGGAAGGATATCAAAAGCTGCATCCGAACGTCAGCTTCGATATTTTGACGCATCCGCTGCGCGAATATGAGCAGAAACTTTCGGCCACCATTCCTTCCAACACGGCAGCCGATATCCTGGACGTTTCGGGCTATGCGCTCCAGAAGTTTGTCGAAGCCGGATTCATTCCCAAGACTCCCGCGAATCTCGTGAGCTATGTCAATAAAGCCGGACGCTATACTTCGTTCACCAAGGAAAGTCTGACCTACAAGAAGACCTTGTACGGCGTTCCCTTTTTCCAGGGCAAGACGGCTCTTTACTGGAACGTGGACATGTTCAAGGCGGCAGGCCTCTCCAGGGCGCCCAAGACCTATGAAGAGATGTACGAATACGCGAAGAAGCTGGCCGTTTTCGACAAGAACGGCAACCTCGTGCGCAGCGGCCATAGCCTGAGGCTTTCGGGCCAGGGTTCGGGCATCGCCGAAAAATTCTGGTTCGTGCTGTTCCCGATGGGCGGAAGTATTCTGGAACCCGGAAAAGAAGATGGCAAGTACCATGCCGGCTACAACAACGACGCCGGAAGAAAAGCGCTCAAATACTATCTGGACGCCGTATACACCGACAAATGGGATTCGCTGAAGATCAAGCACGACGCGGAAGCCTTCGAGCTTGAGCAGACAGCCATGTTCCTGCGCGAGTCCTGGGTCATAGGCGACATCGCCGCCAAGGCTCCCAAGCTGAACTACGCCACGGCGCCGGTTCCGACCGATATGCGCGGCGGCAGGATCACGAACCTTCAGAATCTCTATGTGACCAAATCCAGCAAGAACCAGGATGTGGCCTGGGATTTCATCGAGTTTCTCGTCAATGACGAGAATCAGCAGTGGATGCTGGACAACGTAGGCTGGCTGCCCTCCCGCCAGGATGTGGATTTCTCCGCCATTCTGGCCAGAAAACCCCAGCTCAAGGGCTTTGTGGAGATGCCGGCCGGATACCAGGAATACGGCTACATTCCCATCGCCGCTTTTGACGAACTCCTCACGAAGTTCGCCGAGAGACTCTCGATGGCCTATCTGAACGAAGGTCTCGCTGGCAACGACGCGGCGATTGCGAAAGTCATCGCGGACGCGGCCGAGGAAACTAATACCATTCTCAAGAAGGCGAAACTTTTCAGCGAGTGATCATCGTCCGAATCAACGATTCCAATGGATGTCTTCGGAGGATTTTTCCTCCGAAGACATTTCGCTTAGGTAGAGATGCGATACCGGAACTATGGCGCAACACGATGCAGCTAATTCCATGGAAAAGAAAATGAAACAGCCAGGAAAACTTCGCCAGATCGACAAGACGAAAAGACAAAGATATCTCTTTGCCTACGGGGCGCTGATCCCAATAATCGCGATGTACGCCATTTTGAGAATCGTGCCTATCGCCCAGAATGTGCTCTACAGTTTCTTCAATTCCTCAATCGGAAATCCGATGGCGGAGTTCGTGGGATTCAGCAACTACAAGGAGCTGTTTTCCGATAACCTCTTCGCCATATCCATAAAAAACACGACCATCTTCGCCGTCTTCGTGACTTTTTTCGGCGTCGTCATCGCGCTGCTCGTCGCGCTCATGCTTGCCGCGCCCTCGAAAATGAGCCTTCTCTACGAAACCGCGTTTTTCCTGCCCGTAATCACGCCCATGGTACCTGTGGCCGTAGTCTGGAAATGGATCTACGATCCCACCTACGGCTTGCTGAATTACATATTGTCCTGGTTCGGGATAGAGCCCATCGGTTGGCTCATCTACCCTCAGACAGCGTTGCTTGCCATCATCATCATGAGCGTATGGAAGATAATCGGATACAATATGATCATCTTCCTGGTAGGTATCAGGGACATACCCGAAACCTACATCGAGGCAGCCATGATCGACGGCGCTTCCAGGGGGCAGATATTCGGGAAGATCATACTTCCGCTGCTCAGGCCGATCATCCTCCTCGTGACCGTCATCACGACAATCAATTCCTACAATGTCTTCACTCAGGTCTACATCATGACTTCGGGCGCACAGGGAGCTCCCGGGGGGGCCGTGCGGACGCTTGTTTTCGACATTTACGAGAACGCCTTCCGCTATTTCAAGACAGGGTATGCCGCGGCGGAAGCCGTGATGCTTCTCCTCATCATCCTTGTACTCACTTTCCTCCAGTTCGGGCTGGGCGGAAAGGAACCCAAGAAAAGAAGGCATGCGGCATCATGAAAATGAAGAAATTATCGACCCTATCCATCGCGAAGCATCTGGCTCTCATCGGCGGCACTGTTATAATGGTGCTTCCTTTCATCTGGATGCTCTCGACATCGTTCAAGCCGGCTTCGGAAGTGTTGAGCTGGCCGCCCAAGTTCATTCCCGATACCTGGACGCTCGAAAATTACGCGACGGTGTTCAAGACCGCGCCCTTCGTCCGCTTTTTCCTTAACAGCGTCGCGTTGTCGGTTTTCTCAACAATATGCGTTCTTCTAACTTCGACGTTGGCGGGGTATGTGTTCGGCAAGTTCTCCTTTCCGATGAAGAATTTGCTTTTCATGATGATTCTCGCCACCGCCATGGTTCCCTTCGAAACCTATATGATCCCTCTTTACTTGCGAATGGTGCAGTTTGGCTGGGTGAACAAGTTCATGGGCCTGGTGGCGCCTTACCTCGTCATGAGCTACGGTATTTTCTTCATGAGGCAGAACGTGCACACGACAATACCCGACGAATTGATTGACGCGGCGCGGATCGATGGACTGTCGGAATTCGGCATCTATTGGCGGATCGTGCTGCCTCTGCTTTCAGGATCGGCCAACGCGCTCGCGATATTCTCCTTCATGCAGACATGGGCCGCCTTCATATGGCCTTTGATCATAACCAGCAGCAGGGAGCTGTGGACGATGGAACTGGGCCTGGGCATGTTCCAGTACAGGTTTTCGGTGGATCTTGGGCCGATCAACGCGGGTTCCGTGCTCTCCATATTGCCGGTGATGATCGTGTTCATGATTCTGAGGAAGCATATTGTGAAGGGAATAACGTTGACGGGTATGAAAGCATAACTACATAGAGGCGCACCTTGAATAAGATTGATGCATCGATAGCGCTGCCCGAGGAGCTTCGGCAGAGAATGGAATTGGCGGGACTGCTGCCGCTGCTAAGGGGCATTCCCGTCCCCACGATGGAAATGTTGGTTAGCCGCTATAGGGAGAACAAAGCCGCCCCGGGCTGGGTCGACATGAAATTCGATCCCGTGGATGGGCGAGAGAGGGATGGTTCGCAGGATTTCTACAGAAAAGACAGGGTGTATGGCTGGATTCAGGGTAGGGGACTGGAATCTCTGACGGCCCACCTGCGCTGGCTCGAGACAATGCCGGGATTTACGGTACTGGACAGGGAAGAACTGGCAGGAACCGCGGAATCGCTGTACCGGAAGATCATGGATGTCTGTCTTCCTCCTTCCGGCATTAAGGCGTATTTCGTCATGGATCCGGCGGGAAATTCCATGGGCCGGGAATTCGGGAAGGACCAGACAACGCTGGCACAGCTTTTCGTGCTGCGCGGGCTCATGGCCTATGCGGGATATAGGAATTATAAAGCCGACCTGGAGCGGATCGTGCCGCTGCTCAGGAACGCGGTGGACGCCTCGATACGAGGAGAATGCCTCGACGATCAGATAGAGTTCGGAAAGAATGGCGGCGAAAATTTTTCCGCGACGAGAAATGGCTACGAAGGGCAGATGATATCCATTGGCGCCTGCGAACTTCTCTTCGCCCAGACGCGGGCGGAGGAAGATTTGGCCAGGGGCGTCGATGCCATAGGTTCGGCGCTTTCCAGACATATTCATAAGGATTCTCTTCCGGAACTGCTGATGATCGACGCGTTCGACGGCGATGGCCTGCCCCTACGGGACAGGGGGCATTTGACGACGAATCCCGGCCATACCATAGAGTTCGCGGGGCTTGCGCTGCAGTTTTTCAGGCACGCGGCGGGCGGGACTGAGAGGGGCGACGCCACATCAGGCGCTGGAGCCCGTATGACGAAGTTCCGGGAAGGATGGGGCGAGACTATCGAAACGCTTTGTTCCCTGGCGATTAGGTACAACGAGATGGGACGAGCTCCTCATGGGGGAATTGTCAGGAGTGTCGATGCGCTGACTGGTGAAATCCTGAACGGGAACTGCCCCTGGTGGTCGAGCTTCGAAGCGGCGAGGACCTTCGCCGAGCTGTACATGATGACGCGAGATGAGGGGAAGAAGCGATATTGCGTGGACCAGGTCAAGTCGTATCTGGCCTGCATCGAGAGGGTCTATCTTAAGCCCTCCGCCATTGGCATTCCAGTACAGACGGTCTCCCTGTCCGGGGAGGTTGTGCCGATAATACCGGCGACGCCTGATATCGATGCCGGTTACCACACGGGAATGCCCCTCCTCGACGTATACGAGATACTAGGAATGGTCGGCACCATGCTATGCGGGTCGGCGGAGGCGATGGTTCCGGCGCGGCTGGGAGTTAGGCTGCAGGGGCATATCACGAGAACGGAACCCGCGGATAGGGAGATGGATCCCCTGCGCGTCAGATGCTGCTGGTTCGCTTCCGCCCGCGAGCAGGCTCTTCTTTTATCCGCCGATGTACTGGAATTCTCTCCCGAATGGTCGGAAAGTTTTTATGGCGAAGTCGAGACCAGGTACGGCATACCGAAAAAGAATGTTTTCCTATTGGCCATACACACGCATACGGCACCCGCCGCGATCGACTTGGGGCTTCTTAAAAGCGACAGGCTTTTCCTGGAATCGCTCGGAAAGTCCATGCATGAGACCATAATCGCGGCTCGAGAGAATATGGAACCGGTGGTCGGCCTTTCGGGCGCCTCCACGCTCGAAGGAGTCGGTATTAATAGAAGATTCCGCGATCCCGAGACTGGAAAAGTGAGCATGAGGCCGAATTACGGGGGTGAAAACGACAAGGAGCTCACCGGGTTGTTCCTTTTCGATAGTGCGGGAAAGCTGAAGGATATCCTCGTGAACATGGCGATCCACCCTACGACGCTGAGTGTCGCCCTGCATGAGATTTCAGCGGATTACCCGGGGAGGGCGGCCGCGCGGATCCGCGGGATATTTGGCCAGAATGTCGTGGTAGTCCCGATCCAAGGCGCATGCGGTGATATCCGCCCCATGATCCTGAACGAGGAAGGCACCGAGTTCGCTGAGGGCTCGGCCGCCGACATCGACCGCATGGGCCTGATAATCGCGGAGCGCGTATCCGCCATCTTCAGCGAGCTTAAGGCCGGCGAAAAGATGTGGATCGACGGCCGACTGCTGACGGTGTCGACAAGGGAAGTCGAGCTGCCGCTGGCATCCCCGCCCGCTTACGGGGAGCTGGAAGAATTGGCGAAGCGACTGGAGGCGGAAATCGGTGAGCTGAAGGCGGCGACGAAAAAGGATGGGGGCTTCGCGGGAAGCCACGAAAACCCGCTCCTGACGGCGCAAACCTATCTCGCCTGGGCTCGCGACCTGCTCGCGAACGCTTTCGACGCCCGCCATGCCTTTGCTGGCAAGACGACGGCGCGCGCGCGGTTTTCGCTCTGCTCGCTGGGAGATTCGCTTTTATTCTTCTCCCTTCCGGGAGAAGCGTTTTGCCGGATAGGAAAGACGCTGAAACGGAACGCGCGCCCCGCTTCCATGATAGTATGCGGCTACAGCGGAGGCTCGGTCGGCTATATTCCCACGAGGGACGCTTTCGCCGAGGGCGGCTATGAAGTGGAGTCGGCTTTCAAGTTCTACGGATTTCCGGCGCCGCTGTCTGTCGATACCGAAGATATGATATATCGATTATTTGTCTCTATGCGGGAGGAGGTAGGTTCATGTCAACATTAGCATTGAACGGCGGGAAACCGACTATCCAGGAAGAATCCAAGGATCTGTTTCTCTGGCCGATAATCACCGAAGAAGACGAGCAGGCAGTCCTCTCCGTGCTCCACGAGCGCAGCATGAGCGGCACCGAGATCACGAAGAAGTTCGAGAAGGAAATGGCCGACTGGCTTGGAATGAAATATGCCCTGGGTTACTGCAACGGGACGGCGGGAATACAGGCAGCTATGTGGGCATGCGGCATAGGCGCCGGCGACGAAGTGATTTGTCCCGCCATGACGTATTGGGCGAGCGCCGCGCCGGCGCTGACTTTCGGGGCGGCGGTAAATTTCGCGGATATCGACGAGACGACGCTCTGCATAGATCCCGACGACATCGAGCGCAGGATAGGGCCGCGGACGAAGGCCATTGTCGTCGTGCATTACGCGGCGCATCCCTGCGACATGGACAGGATCCTGCCGATAGCGCGAAAGCACGGGCTGAAGGTGATCGAGGACGCGTCGCACGCGCAGGGCAGTCTCTACAAGGGTCGCAAATGCGGTACCTTGGGCGATGTGTCTATAATGAGCCTGATGACGGCGAAAAGTTTCGCGATCGGCGAAGCCGGCATGGTATTCACGAACGACAGAGTCATCTACGAGCGCTGCATCTCCTTCGGTTTCTATGAAAGGACGGGCGGTGGCTCCGAGTTCTTCAACCCGGACAACCAACTCACCGACCCCGCGCTGCAGAAGTTCGCCGGTATCCCCGCTGGCGGGTGCAAGCAGCGCATGCACCAGATGAGCAGCGCCGTGGGAAGGGTTCAGCTCAAGTATTACGACCAGCGCATAGCCGAGATCAACAAGGCCATGGAATATTTCTGGGATTCGCTGGCCGATGTCCCTCACCTCGCCGCGCACAGGATTTCGCGCGCCGATGGCTCATATATGGGAGGCTGGTATTATCCGCAGGGGCTTTTCGATTACTCGAGTTTCCCCGAGAAATTTCTGGGCAAGGTATGCCTGGCTTTGCGCGCCGAAGGGGTGAAGGTCTGCTCCACCATCAAGAATGGCCCGCTGCACCTACATCCCGTATTCAACGACCTGGATTTTTTCGGACTGGGCAAGCCGACGATGATCAGTTTTACGGATCGGGATGTGAGGCAGGGGCGCGGTTCCTGTCCGAAGGCCGAGAGGGTGGCCGATCGTTCTTTCAGCGTGCCTTGGTTCAAGCATGACGACCATGGGCTGATCGATCCCTATATCGATGCCTTCAGAAAGGTATTCACGGAGCTGGACTCGTTAGCACGATAAATGACGTTTCCCATATATCCGACTCATTCTCCCCATGATATAGTCAAAAAGAAGGGAAAGGAAAGAAAAAGAAAACCTTCTCGGGGGATGAGCCAGATGAATTCCATAGAACGCAAACGGCGAATCGTGGAACTCCTCAATGCCAAGGAGTCCGTCCAAGTGATTGAGCTTACCCGGCTTTTTTCGATTTCGAAGGTGACTGCCCGGAACGATCTGGACGATCTGGAGTCGAAGGGGCTGCTCGTGCGTACTCACGGGGGGGCCGTGCTGGCGGAAAAACACGATTTTGTAAGGCAGATCCGCAACACGATAAACGAGAACAGCGACAAGAAGAAGAAAATCTGCATGATAGCTTCCAGGCTGGCGGGATCGAGCCACAGCCTCATCATCGACAGCGGAAGCACGACCGTGCATCTCGCCCAATATGTGGCGGAAAGGCCCCTGACGGTCATCACCAACTCGGCTTTGGTTGTCCAGGAACTGATGGGCGTGGAGCAGGTGGAGCTCATCGTCTCCGGCGGCGTTCTCAGAAGGCCATCCATGTCCTTCATAGGCGCGCACGCGCGGCACAGTTTTGAGCAGATCCACGCCGACATTCTTTTTCTCGGGGCGGCCGGCGTCTCGCTCGAGCATGGGATAACCTGCACCAATCTGATAGAGGCGGACACGAAGCAGGCGATGATCCGCGCCGTCTCGAAGGTCTGCCTTCTCGTTGATTCGACAAAGTTCGGCAAGATGGCGCTGGCGAAAGTGTGCGGATGGGATTCGATAGATATTCTGATCACGGACGCGATAGATCCCGACACAAGGGCGGCATTGGAAGCCCGGGGCGTTCAGGTGATGACGGAGTGATGGGAGAATGATGATGCATGCAGACGGGAAGGCCGCCATGGCGATTTCTTTGGTCGACATGAAAGACGTCGGCGAGGTGAGCGCCTATCTTGACCAGGCGGGCGATGAGGGAAGGTTCGAGCTGGGCTATACGATGTCGGCGGAGTTCCTGGACGAGCTCGAACCGCTCATAGCGGGGAAGGTTCTTTCAATCCATGCCTGCTGTCCGGCTACCGAGTTTTTCCCCAACTTCGCGAGTGCCGATTCCCGGGTGATCGCGAGAAGTTTCCGGGATATGCGGGACACGCTGGAGACGGCGCGTCGTTTCGGCGCTTCCGTCGTGGTGCTTCACGCCGGGTACGCCACGGACAGCGGGATGCCCAGCGCCTTTAGGCTCCGAAGCGAGCTTCTCGGCAGGGAGGAGTTCCGCGCCGACGTTCGCTTCAAGGACGGTTCCATCTGCGGCCCCGATTACAACAGCAAGGAGTCCTACCTGCGCTTCGCGGCCAGGACTAAGGAGAACCTGATTGAACTGGCCGGCATATACGATGAGTTCGGGGTCCGCGTGGCGGCCGAGAATCTCAACCCGCGCGTGGGCTATCTTTTCCATACGCCCGACGAGATGGTGGCGCTCACGAAGCTCCATCCCAATCTGGGCGTCTGCCTGGACGTTGGGCATCTCTACATCTGCTCTTTTGTGTACGGATTCGATTATCTGGATGGGATCAGGGAGATCGTCTCTACAGGGAAGGTGTTCACCTGCCATCTGCACAGCAACTCCTCGGGGCCTGGACGTTTCAAAGACGATCATCAAAGCATCGACAAGAATGGATTCCCTATTGGGGCGGTTCTGGACATTCTCGCCGGCTCCGGGGCCAACATGGTGCTGGAGTTGCTGGAAGAACCGCTTCGCAACGATCGTCTGCTGCGGCAGATGATGGCGGGGCGCTGAGGGCGGGGCATTGGCGGCAAGGGAAAGCATCTTTGTTTTTCTTTTCCTTTTTTTATTTTTTATTGCCTTATGGTGGGACCCATGGTACAATTTGCGAACATTGGAGCGGTTCGGATTATGTAATCGCCGATCCAAAAGGAGGCAATTTTTGAAAAAGCTAATCATGGCACTTTTGATCGTCGCATTGGTGTCCGGCACCGCATTCGCCCAGGCGTCCAAGGAGACGAAGGGCCTCATCATCTGGAGCGCCGCGGCCGAGGATGAAGCCCAGGCCCTCGTCGCCAAGTTCAATGAGAAACATCCGGATATTAAGGTAAGCGTGATAAGAGCAGGTTCCGGCGAGCTCCTAACCCGCCTCAACGCCGAACAGCCGAAGCCGCAGGGAGACATCCTCCTCGGCATCGCGAAGGAATCCTTCGACGGCGCCTACGACCTCTTCCGCGCCTACAAATCCGTAAACCACAATTATCTGGGCGCCGACGTGAAAGACGCTGCCGCCGTTCCCAAGTACTACGGATTCTCCATGCCCCTCCAGGCTTTCATCGTCAACACCAAGCTCCTGAAGCCAGCCGATTATCCCCGGTCATGGTCCGATCTGATCAATCCCAAATACAAGGGCGAGATCATCATGGCCAACCCCGCGCTTTCCGGTTCGGCATATGCCCAGCTTTATATGATGTATAAATTATACGGCGAGGATTTCGTGAAGAAGCTCGCCAAGGCATGCACCTTCACCTCCAGCTCCACGGTCGGTCCCGAGTCCGTAGCGAGGGGCGAGTACGCCATCACGGCGACCGGCGAAGGCAACGTCGCCAAGTATATCGGCGAGGGAGCTCCCGTCGTCTGCATCTATCCGAAGGACGGAACTGGCGCTCGTTTCGACGCGTCCGGCATCATCGCCAACGGCCCGAATCCGAAAAACGCCGAGCTGTGGATGGACTTCATCACTTCCAAGGATGCCTACAAACTCATTCTGAGTACGAGGAACCGCCGCGTCGTCGTAACCGATCTGCCCGGTCCCAAGTATCTTCCCGCCCTCGGCGACATCAAGCTCATTCCCTACGATGCGATCGAAGCTGCCAAGATCCGCGAAGAGCTCAGCGGCAAATTCTCCGATTGGATGAATTGAACGGTTAGAATTTTTTCCGAATGAGGGGAATCCATGTCGTCCCGCTTGGGCGGCATGGATTCTTCTGACTGGGGATACAGCGCCCGCGTATCGTGAAATCCCAATGCCTGTTTATACGACACCACTCCCAAGAGGAAATGTATGAGTCTCGATCTTAATTACCGCGATGTCACCAAGATTTTCGGCGCGAAGGGGAAGAATCCCGTCAAAGCGTTGCGCGAGGTTTCCTTCACGATCCAGCCGGGCGAACTGTTCTGCCTTCTCGGGCCTTCCGGTTGCGGAAAGACGACCTTGCTCAGGAGTACCGCCGGGCTCGAGTCGATCTCAAGCGGGCATATTTTTTATGGCGGGAAGGACATGACCACGATACCGCCCTTCAGGCGGAATATCGGCATGGTGTTCCAGAGTTTCGCGCTTTATCCGCACATGAACATCTTCGAGAATGTCGCCTACGGTCTACGCGTCCGCAAGACGCCCGAAGCCGAAGTCAAGCGGAAGGTGACCGAGGTGATGGAACTCGTGGGACTGATGGACGAGCTGAGAAGGAATCCGAGCCCTTCCGGCCTCTCGGGCGGACAGCAGCAGCGCGTGGCGATCGCCCGCGCCCTTGTCTACGATCCTGACCTCCTCCTCCTGGACGAGCCGCTCGCCAATCTGGACGCCAAGCTCCGCCGCTATATGCGCGCCGAGATTCGACGCATCCAGAAAGCCACGCACATCACCACGATTTTCGTGACGCATGACCAGGAAGAGGCGATGGCCGTCGGGGACAGGCTTGCCGTCATGCGCAAGGGCATCGTCGAGCAGATCGGCACGTCCGACGAGCTCTACAACAGGCCGAACAGCGCCTTCGTGGCGAATTTCATCGGCAAGATGAACTTCCTCAACGCCAGCATGACCGCGCGGGAGAGGGGAGCCGCGAGGGCTAGGCTTGTAGGCGGCGGCGAGGTTAAGGTTTCCGAACCCCGCAACCATCTGCCCGCCGCTGTCGCCATAGGGACTCCTGTCCTGCTGGGAGCGCGGCCCGAGCAGTTGTCCATAAGCACGGCAAGGAGCGAAGGCGCCGTCGACGGAAAGGTCAATATCATCCAGCATCTGGGTCAGTTTGTCCGCTACGAGGTGAGTGTCGACGGCGCGATTTCGGCGCAGTCCTTCGAGGTGGACATGCCAGGCCTGGTGCAGGGGATCGCCGAGGGCGACCATGTTTTCGTGACCATCAAGGATGGGCTGGCCTCGCTTTATCTGCCCGAGGAAGGAAAGAGCGAATGAAAGGGCAAAAACTGGATAAAGCGATATCCCTAGGCGAGGCGAAGGGACTGAAGAAATTTCTTCAGAAGGATCTGACGCCCTACCTGGTCTTCCTCATTCCCATGGCCTTCCTCTGCGTCTTTCTCTTCTGGCCTCTCGTGACCACCTTGCTGCGCGCCTTCATGCGTTCGGGCAACAAGTTCAACCTGGGCGCCTTGGGCTTTTCCGGTTTCGAGAAATTCCTCACCAGCGCCCTCTACCAGAAAAGCCTTCGGAACTCGTTCATAGTGGGCATATCGGTAACGGCGCTCTCGCTGCTCGTCGGCGTGCCGATGGGATATTTCGTGGCGAGGGTAAAAATCCCCGGCAAGCGTCTCATGCTCTCGCTGGGCATCCTTCCGGTGATTATGCCTTCCTTCATCGGCGCATTCAGCTGGATCATCCTTCTGGGAAGACAGGGATTCGTGAGACATTACATCAATATCCTGCTCTCGCCGCTGGGCATCGAAATGCCGCCGATCTACGGCATGTTCGGCATGATTTTCTGCATGACGTTAACGTACTATCCTTTCGTGTTCCTCCTCAGCCACGGCGCCTTTTCCTCGGCCAACGCTCTCCTGGAGGACGCGGGGATGCTGATGGGCGCGAGCCGTTGGCGCATTCTGAGGACAATCACTTTTCCCCTCGTGCTGCCCAGCATCGGGGCCGCCGCCCTTCTGGTCTTCATCAGGTCCATAGGCAATTTCGGAATACCGGCCATCATCGGCGGCGATCAGTACGTCCTGCCGACGCTTATCTATTTCAGGGTGAATGGCTTCTGGGACCTTAACGGCGCGTCCTCGATAGCTGTAGTGAATGTTCTCATCACGGGTCTCGTGCTTTGGTTCCAGAAATACGTGGTGAGCCGGCATGAGTACGAGACGATTTCCGCTTCGCGGGTGGATATCAAGCAGAATGAGCATCCCGTGGTACGCTCGCTCTCGGCTCTTTATTGTTTCATCGTCCTTCTGGTTTCCCTGGCGCCGCAGATCGTCATCATAATCATGTCCTTCTTCGAAAAATGGCAGGGGCTCCTCCCCGAAGGTCTCACGCTTGCCAACTACAGCAGAATTCCGAAAAATTCGCCGAAGGAGCTGCTGAACTCGCTGTATCTTTCCATTGTCGCGACCTTGCTGACGGCGATCCTGGGAAGCATCGTCGCCTACATCACCGAAAGGCGCAAACCGATAGGAGCGGGCATCCTGGACATGGCCGTCATGGCGCCTTTCATCCTGCCGGGAACGGTCGTCTCGGTAGCCCTTCTTTCGGCGTTCAGCGGCAAAAGCATCATACCGCTCGGCGGGACATACACCATCATCATCATCGCTTACATGGTGCGACGGACGCCCTACGTCTACCGTTCCGTGGCGGCGAGCCTGACTCAGCTCAACCCTTCGCTTGAGGAAGCTTCCACGATTGCCGGCGCGCACTGGATTTACACATTTCGCCGCGTGAGCGTCCCCTTAATTCTTCCCGGCATCATCTCGGGATCGATTCTCACGTTCTCGACGCTGCTGCAGGAATTGAGCACGACGATCCTCCTGTACGGGGCGAGGACGAGAACGGTGCCTATTCAGATCTACGGCGCGGTAGCCGACGGCCAGCTCGGCGAGGCCAGTGCCTTGTCGGTGATGCTGCTCCTCGTCGTCTTCGCCATCGTCTACATGACGAACAAATCGAAGGACGCGAATCTTTCGGCTGGTTTGAAGATGTAGGGAGAGGGCGGGGCATCGAGCCTAATCGCCGCGATACAAAAAGGGACCGTCCCGGAAGTGATTCCGGGACGGTCCCTTTTCTTTTTCTGAATCCGCTTCGCGGCATTCGCGGAGGTTCGCGGGCGGATTCTCTGCTATCGACCTATCATTTGCCTGCGGCTATTTTCCATTCGGCCTTGATCTTGGCGAGAAGGGCAGGGTTTACGATGAGTTCGTAGCCGGCTTTGGCCATGATGTCGGCAGCCTTGACGGCTGATTCCCTGCCTATCGGGGAGAAGGTGGCCGCGACCATGTCCCTTGAATGTCCGGCTGTCGGCTGAGTGGAGACGGGAAGCGAGAACATAACGCAAGGGATGCGCGACGAGGCTGTGCCGAAATCGGTCGAGCCGCCCGCGCCGCCGTTGAAATCGGGTTTCGGCATTTCGGCGAAGCCCGCGGCTTTGCTCTCATTCTGGATAAGGTCCATGAAAGAAGAGACGTTGACGACGTTGTCGTACTGTTTGATCGGGGAGATCGTGACGGTGGTGCCGGTTGCCATAGCGGCGCCTTTGGCTACCGCGTAGACTCTCTCGACGACGCTGTCGAGATAGGGGCGCTGCAGGCCGCGGACATAGTAGCGGGCGGCGGCTTTTTCGGGAACGATGTTGGCCGCCTGGCCGCCGTTGGTCACGATGCCTTGGATGCGGATGTCCTGCCTGACGTGTTCGCGGAGATATTCGATGCCGTTGAACAGCATCATGACGCCATCCAGGGCGCTTCGGCCGAGTTCGGGACTGGTGGCCGCATGGCTTGCCTTGCCGTCGAAGGTGAAATCGACAAGGTTGAGCGCCAGGGTGTAGGCTCCAACGTTTGCTGTGTTTGAACCGGGGTGCATCTGAAGGCCGACATCGGCTCTTTCGAAGAGTCCCGCGTTGGCCATGGCGATTTTGCCGCTGGTGGTTTCCTCGGCGGGGCAGCCGAAGACGATAACGGTGGCGGGTATGTCGCCCAGGTTTTTGGAGAGCGCGATGGCGGCGCCCGTGCAGGATGCCGCGATGAGATTGTGGCCGCAGCCGTGGCCGAGGCCGTCGAGGGCGTCATATTCGGCCATGAAGGAAATGGCGGGGCCGCCGCCTGCGTTCTTGTAGGTGGCGACGAAAGCGGTCTCGAGGCCGGCTACCGGCATTTCGATGACAAAGCCGTTTTCGGCCAGGGTTTTCGTGAGCAGCGCCACAGCCTTGAATTCCTTGTTGCCCGATTCGGGGTTTTCATGGATATAATCGGCGATTTGAATCACTTGCGGCCTTATGGCGGCTATTGTCGCGTCGATTCCCGCTTTGCCTTGGGCGAAGGCAGGGGCGGCCAGAAGGCTGACCAGGGCGATGAAAATCAGGAGAGAACGTTTGAGGCTCATCGATTGCGCTCCTATTGTTGAATTATTCCTGTGATCGATACGGATCACCATGAAATCCATACTAGAATTGTATTCTTTGCAAGTCAACGAAGAAAGGATTTGTATTCAGTGTTTTCTGAAGTAGAATGGCTTCTTGGGAAAAGGAAGGCGCTTTGAAACGGTACGAGCTTGTATTCATGGATGCGGACGAAACCATTTTCGATTTTGGGAAGGCCGAGGCTTTTGCCCTCGCCGGCGCCTTCGAGCAGTTCGGATTGGAAGCGACGAGCGACATCGTTCGCGATTATGACGAAATTAATAAAGGTTTATGGAAGAAGTTCGAGCGCGGTGAGACGGATCAGGCCACGCTCAAGATTGAGCGCTTCAGGCTTCTGTTCCAGAAGGTAGGGGTATATCTCGACGAAGGGCTTTTTTCCGATGCATATCTTGACTGGCTGGGAAAGGGCGGCTTTCTCCTGGATGGCGCGGAGGAACTGTGCGAATATCTGGCGGGAAAGTACCGGTTGGCTATTGTCACGAACGGCATAAAAAAAGTACAGCGGTCCAGGTTCGACAATTCGCCGATTCGGCGCTACTTTGAAAGCATCGTCATCTCCGAGGAGGCCGGCAGCAGCAAGCCCAGCGCCGGCATTTTCGATTATGCCTGCAGCTCGCTCGGCTTCCACGACAAAAGCGGAATGATCATGGTTGGCGATTCGCTGAGTTCGGACGTCGCTGGCGGCGCGAACTACGGGATGGACACATGCTGGGTGAACCTTTCGGAAGCCGTCAATAATACGGACATCGCGCCGACCTACGAAGTTAGGCGCCTTAAAGATATCATGAAGATACTATAGCCAATTTGAGCCTGAATTTAAGGAGCGCATAGCGTGAGCGAAGTAAAATATTCCGTCTACCCTTATAGGTGGGCGATACTTGGGGCGACGATGCTCGTGAACGTGACCATCCAGGCGCTGTGGATCGCCTATTCGCCCATCACGAGCGCTTCGGCTTCCTATTACGGCGTGTCCGAACTCGCCGTCGGCTTCTTCGCGATGTCATTCATGCTGGCTTTCCTGCCGCTCTCCATTCCCGCTTCCTGGCTCATCGACCGATTCGGATTCGCGCGCGTCGTGGGGGCGGGATCCGTCGCGGTGGGTGTTTTTGGCCTGCTGCGCGGGAGCGCGGGGCAGAGTTATGCGGCAGCGCTCACGGCGACCTGCGGAATAGCCGCGGCCCAGCCGCTTCTTCTCAATGCGTGGACAAAAATGCCGGCCGCTTGGTTCCCCGCGCGCGAGCGGGCGACGGCCGTAGGGCTCATCACCATAGCGAGCATCGCGGGTACGGCGGTGGGGTTGGTGGTCACGCCTATTCTGGCCGAGGCGATGGATATCGCGAGCGTTCAGTTCGTGTATGGAGGAGCCGCGGCGGCTGCGGCGGCGATTTACATTCTGGTGGCGAGGGAGAAGCCGGCCCTGCCTCCGGACGAATCGGCCTCCCGCGAGCGGGCCTTCATGGTGGAAGGACTCAGGCATGCGCTGCGGAGCGGGTCGTTTCTCCGCTTTCTCGCCATATCTTTCATCGGGATGGGTATTTTCAACGGCGTGACGACTTGGGTAGAGGCGATCGTGAGGCCGCGAGGCATAGAATCGACGGCCGCCGGCATTTTGGGCGCCATAATGTTGGCTGGCGGGCTTGTCGGCGCGGTGATCATTCCGGCTTTATCGGATCGTTCAGGAAAAAGAAAGCCTTTTATCGTGATCGGCTTGATCGGGGCGGTGCCGGGTCTTCTCGGGCTTGCTTTCGCTCAAGGTTATGCGCTCATTGCCGTCTCGTGCTTCGTTCTGGGGTTTTTCCTGATAGCGGTGAATCCGGTAGGCATGCAGTATGCCGCCGAAGTGGCGAGGCCCACTCCCGAAGGCAGCTCCAACGGCCTTGTCTCTCTGGCGGGGCAGGCTTCTGTTCTGCTCGTGTACGCGATGGAAGCGCTCAACGCGGCGACGGGGTCTTTTACCGCGTCGCTCGCGGCCTCGGCCGGGCTTTTGTCCTTTTCCGTTTTTCTCGCCTCGAGATTGGCGGAGGGAAGGGCGGGCGATCGGGCGTCCGTGCGATAAGGCGTTCAGCCGATCAGGCGTCCTGCCGCGAGCGACGCGACGGCAAGCAGGGCAATGACGAGCGCTACATACTCTATGCTTTGAGGTTTGATGCGTTCTGGTTTCGTTTTCGATTCCGGATCGAAGCCCCGCGCTTCGAGGGAGAGCGTGAGGCTGTCCACGTCGCGGACGCAGGTGACGAGAAGCGGCAGGGAGAGGCGCAATATCATGCCGATTTTTCGGAAAGGATTAGCCGTGTCGGCGCGGTATCCGCGACAGGCTTCGGCCTGCATTACCTTGCCCATCCGCTCGCCGAAGGTGGGGATGAAACGCAGGGCGGTGATGAGTACGCATGTATAGGATGGGGAGAGACCGAAGGTTCCCGATACCAGCGAGATTATCTGCGGCGACGGCGTGAGCGCCACCATGAGCGGTATGACTCCCACCGACGCCATCATACGGACAGACATCATGAGACTGTCGTGTATGCCCAAATCAGTCACGCTGCCTATGCCGAGTGACGGTATCAGCGTGAAAACCGTTGTTCCTTCATCGATGCTGAATATCTGGAAGAGGGTGAGCGTGAGCGCGCCGACTGTCAAGGCAAGCATGGTCTTGCCGTAGGTTCTCCAGGCTCCTTCGCGCGAAGCCGCGAATCCCTGGAGAACGATGAGCGAAAAAAGAATGTACAAGGAGTCGGTCAGATACGCGCTCGCTATGACCGAGAGCATCAGGATGAATTTCGCCAGGGGCGAATAGTCGCGCAGCTTTTTCATGTGTTTGCCCCCGCGAGCATTGAGCCGAGGCGGCCAGCGAGGGTTGCTGCCGTAAGCGGCTGGCTTTTTTCGAATGCGATGCCGAGCGCCGAAGCCATGCGGTAAGCACCTAGAGTCGATAGGCCGGCTTTCATGAGCAGTCGCTCATCGCGGAATGTGGCATGTACTTCGCGATCGGCTTCCACTTCCCCTTCGACGAGGACGATGACCCGCTTGGAGAATCGCGCTATGAGTTCCATGTCGTGGCTTACCAGAATGATCGTCGTCCCTGAAGCGTTGAGCGATTCCGCTACTTTCATGATCAGCTCGGCGCCGCGCTCGTCCTGCGAAGAAGTCGGTTCATCCAAGACGAGAACCTTCGGCGATAGGGCGAGCACTGAAGCCAGGGCGACGCGTTGACGAAGCGCGCGCGAGAGGGAAAAGGGATCAGCGTCCAGATATTTAGAAAGGCCGAGCGAGGCGGACGCGCTGGCGACACGGTCGCGGTGTTCGTCGCGGGCGATGCCGGTATGCACAAGCCCGAATTCGATCTCGGCCCTTACGCTGCCGGCGATTATCTGATGGTCGGGATTCTGAAAAAGAAATCCCACGAGGCGCGCGAACCGGCTGGCTCCTGCGCGGCGCGTATCCATTCCGTCCACGATAACCGTACCGGCGCTTGGCTTGAGAAGCCCATTGAGATGACGCAGGAGTGTCGTCTTCCCCGCTCCGTTCGGTCCCACCAGCGCGAGGGATTCTCCCGAGTTAACGGAAAGGTCGATGCCTTTCAATATCTCCACGCTGTTCATCCTGGAATGAAGTCCCTGTATCCTAATCAGCTCATTCATGATGCCATCGCTCCCTCAACGCTTTCCAGAAGTTCCGCGATGAGCGCGACAGCTTCGGCCTCGGATTCCGGCGCTTTACCTTCCAGCCAACCTTGAGATTTCAGGATTTCGACAGTCTCCATCCATGCGGGGAGACGGAGCCCGGCCGTTCTCAGGATATGTCTCGAAGAAGCCATATCGCGCGGTTTTCCATCCAGAAGCACGTACCCTTCATGGAGAACGACGATGCGGTCCGCCCGTTCCATGAGAAGCTCGAGGTCCCGTTCTATAGCGATGATGGCGACATTATTCTCCCGGCGGAGACGGTCGAGGAGATCGTAGAATTCGCGTTTTCCCCGCGGGTCGAGGGCTGAGGTGCTTTCGTCGAGGAGGATGAGAGTGGGTTCGAGCGCCAGCGCGGCGGCGGCTATGAGGCGCTGTTTCTGTCCGCCCGAGAGCGAAGAAGTGGAGCGGCGCGAGAAACCGGAAAGCCCGACTTCGGCGAGGGCTTTCTCGACGCGTTCCCTTATGGCCGCCTGGGAGAAACCTCTTTGGGCGAGCGAGAAACCGACTTCCTCGCCAGCGGTAAGGCTGACGATCTGGGAATCGGGATCGTCGAAAATCGAGGCGGTGAAAGCCCCGATGGTCGCGTGTCCGGCAGTGCACGCATCCAGGCCACCGATAATGGCTTGTCCAGTCCGGCTGCCCTTGTAGTGACGAACCGCGCTGCCGTTGAGGGCGCGAAAAAGGGTGGTTCGCCCCGAGCCTTCTTCGCCGGTTATGCCGACGAATTCTCCTGGCGCCACCGAGAGACTTATGCGAGAAAGGGCTGGGGCGGCGGCGTTCGGATAGGTAAAACCGAAGTTCTCGAGGCTGACTATGGGAGCCCCTGATGTCCCGACTTCGCGGTCCGGACTTGCTGCGCTCACGCCGCCGCCTTTGCCTGGTCATCGTCCGAAAGTTTCAGGACCTTTCTGAGCGGCGCGTAGCAAAGCGCGGCGATGACCATGTTGGCGGCGGCGGTAGGGAGCACGACACTGTAGATCATGACATACTTCGCGCTCGATCCTCTGCTGAGGAGAACAGCCGAAAGGATGAGAACGAATATCGAACCGGAAACGAAGGTGGTGGCGAAGGTGACGAAGGCGGGGCGAAGGATTCTTCCCGCGATGCCCTTTCCGAAGGGTATTTTGGCAAGATAAAAGCAGGCGGCGATCGCGACGGGCTCAGCAGCGAAGTTGATGAAGGGGACTGCCGCGCCTGTGGTGAGCTGAGCAAGTATGGCCGACACCACGCCGATGCCGATCGCTTCCATCAAGTTCGGGCGAACGAGCAGGACGGCCAGGCAATACATGGAGATGATAAAGTTGGGTGTAACCGGCAGCTTGGGGAAAACCGCCTTGATAACGGTACCCGCAGCGAGAAGAATTCCGGTTAAAACGAGATCCTGCGTGGACATTCGCTTTTTCGTGGTAGTCATGGACGAGCGCTCCTTTTGGGCTTCATTTTCGGAAAGATGAAACGATTCTATTTATAGAAACCGTATCTGTCAATAGAAACATTTCGAATTTATCACTTTTCCGGCGCAGGGTTCTGACGGCGGCGCGCGGCGGAGAGAGCCGTGGCTTCAAAGGCGATGATGGCTTTTTTCCTCTCGATGCCCCACTTGTAGCCGCCGATCTCGCCGGAAGCGCGCAGCACCCTGTGGCAGGGTATGATGAAGGCGATGGGGTTCTGGCCGAGGGCTGTGCCTACCGCTCGCGCCGCGCCGGGGGCGCCGATTTTCTCGGCAAGCTGGCTGTAGGAAATGAGATGGCCGTCCGGGATGGCGAGGAGGGCTTGCCAGACCTTGAGCTGGAAATTGCTTCCTTTTAGGTGAAGCGCGAGCGGCTGGCTGGATGAAAGCGTCGCGCCGGGGGTCAGGAGGTCCAGCGCCGCCTTGCCGGCGGTGGGATCTTCCACGAAGGTGGCTTTGTTCCAGCGACGCTTGAGGGTTTCGAGAGCGGCCGGCGCGGCGCGCGGGTCGGTCACGTCCAGGAATTCCACGGCGCAAAGTCCCCGGGGGCTGGCGGCGACGAGGCAATCGCCGAAAATTGTCGGACGGACGCAATAGCGGATTTCGAGGCCTTCCCCCGAGCGCTTGAATTCGCCTGGCGTAACGGCTTCGGCGCTTATAAAAAGATCATGAAGCCTCGAAGGACCGCTCAAACCGACGTCGAGAGCCGTGTCCAGCACCGAGGCGGACTCATCCAGAAGCTTTTTGGCCGCCTCCACCGTAATGTATTGGAGAAAACGCTTGGGGCTGACTCCAGCCCAACGCGTGAAGAGTCTCTGGAAATGATAGGTGCTGAGGCCTATTTGGCCGGCCACTTCCTCGAGCGAAGGTTGGGCGGTGGCCCGTTCTTCTATGTACTTGATCGCCGCTTCGACGCGGGCGTAATCCGAATCGCATGCGTTCATGCTTTGGCCCCTCCCTGGATCTTAATGGTACGCTTCGCGCGGAGCAAGCGCTATCTGAATTCCCTCGCCTTACAATACGATCGCCAGGTATTTTCATCCACCCGATTCTTGCGATAAATGCGCCAAGGGAGTAGGATGCCTGATCGATGAAAGGAACTCCTGTGCGATCCAGAGCCTGGATAAAGGCCTTGCCCATTTTCGCCGTACTCGCGGCGGCGGCGCTTGGCGCCTCGAGCGGTTTGTATATCAAGGGGCTAGCTTTTTCTAGCCTCGCGATGAGTTCGCTCCGCATGACAGTGCCGTTTATCTTTGTTCTGCCTTTTGTCGCCAGGCATGGTCTTCTTTTCGGCAAGCCGGGAATGCGCGGCCGCTTGTTTCTCGCGAGCGCCCTGAACGCAGGCCGCCTTTATCTCTTCGTTTTGGCTTATAAACTCACCGCGATGGGGAATGCCGTCGCGCTTCTCTATCTCTGGCCTGTGTTCGCTCTCCTGATCGACAGCATCAGACAGAAAAAACCGATGAGCCTGCGAAGGCTGGGCGTTCTTCTGCTCGCCACGGGGGGCGTGGTCGTCATGAACCTCCACCGCGATTTTTCGCTGGACGGCCCCTTCATACTCGGGAGTCTATGCATGATCGTATCGGCTTTTGTTTTTGCCGGCACGAACATTATCTTCAAGCAGGCGCTTTCGGTGATGAGTGAAGTGGACACGCTGTATTTTCAGAACGGCGTCGGCGCCCTTGTTTTTCTTCCTTTTCTGATCGCCGAGATTCCGGGCGCGCCCCTCGCCGACCTGGGTATAGGCATATTTTACGGTATCGCCGTCGGGCTGATCGGTTTTGGCCTATTCTTCGTGGGCATGAAAAGGCTGCCTATGTTCCAGTACAGCGCGCTTTCATACAGCGAAGTGCCGTTCGGGGTCCTTCTGGGACTTCTTTTTCTTGGCGAGAAGATAACGGTGAACCAGATAGTCGGCATGGCGCTGATTGTCGCGGGGAGTTTCATGGCGCAGAGGCTGCGCTCCTCCTTTCGCAGAGGGGCGGTGGATTGAGCTCCCATGAACTCTATCTCGCCATAGGCGAGAAGAATCGCCCTTTCCTGGACGCGAACGAGCCGATCGTCGACGAGTTCGTCCTCGATCCGTCGCGCGATTCCCGCAAGGGCATAAGTCTCATTCTTCCAATCCGTTTGGAGGGAGAGGCCTACCGCGAGCTGATCCAATCGGTGTCGCTGATCGAGCCCGATCAGTACTATTACCCAGCGGGCGATCTCCATACGACCATATTCGATTTCGTGAGCGCCCGGGCGGGTTTCGCGTCCAATCCCGATCTCGATATGGCGTTTCTCGACATCGCCAGCCGCGCCTGCGCGGCCATGAAGCCCTTCGAGCTGCGTTTTGAGGGAGTGGTATGCAGCCGCGAGGCAGGCTTGATCGCCGGCTACGACGGAGACGCCCTGATCGAGCTCAGATCCAGGATACGGCAGGAGCTTGCCGAAGCGGGGCTGAAAAACGACGAGCGATATGATTCACGCTCGGCTCACTGCTGTTTTATGCGCTTTGCCGCGAGACTCCGCATGCCGCGGCGCTTTCTCGAGACGATTGGTTCATGGGATAAGGTCAGCTTCGGCGCCTCGACATATGGCGCTGCAGAGCTTGTCGAGCATGACTGGTATAATAGAAAAACGTCGCTGCGGAAAATCGGTACCACCGTTTTCGGGACAGATGGGAAAGGGGGAGCGAAAACTGAATGGCCAAAGCGCTGAGACGAAGCGAAGCCCGTCCTCATTTTTCCTCGCTTGTATTCCTATGTCTTTTGTTTTTGGGGTTGGACAGGGTTTTCGCTTTCGATCCGAGGACGATAGTCTGGAGCGCCATCGGGCAGAATCAGGGATTCGCGGGCGGCTCGGTATCCTGCATTATGCAGGACCAGCGGGGACTCGTCTGGATAGGGGCTGCCGGAGGCCTTTATCGATACGATGGGCATGGTTTTAAGGTTTTTAAGCCCGATTCCGGCGTCAACTCACTCACGTCTTCCTCAATCAGCGCAATACTCGAAGACAGGCGCGGCGATTTCTGGGTGGGTTCCGACGGCGGAGGACTTGCTCGTTACGATACGCTTTCGGGTAGATTCGAGAAACTGCGGCTTTCCGTCGGTCCCTATGGGGAGGAGAAGGCGTCTAAAATTTCCGCGCTCGCCATCGATGGATCGGGACAAATTATCGCGGGAGCCGCTGATGGCGAGGTCCGGATTGTGGATGTCGAGAAAATGGAAGCTCTGGCATTCGTCCGTCCCGGAAAACATGGCGAAGCCATCTCCTCGCTGTTTGTCGATTCCAGAGACAGAATCTGGGTAGGAACCGAGGGCGCGGGGCTTTATCTGTATGACCGGGAAGGAATCCCAGTCGCCTTCTATGCGCACGATTCGCTTAGGAGAGACAGCATCGCCTCCGATAAAGTTAGCGCCATCATCGAGGATTCGCTTGGTTTTATCTGGATCGGATTTGCCGATGGGGGGATCGATCTTTTTGAGGATGGACGTTTCAGGCACGCGAGGAGAGAAGATTCCGAAGGAAACGCCGATGATGAAGGGCTTTCTCCCGTCATAGCGCTCGGCGAAGATAGCAGGGGACAGATATGGGCGGGTTTTCGCGAGGGCGGCCTGGGCATACTCGATCCTTCGAGCATGGGAATCACGGTCTTTCCCTTCGCGAATGAAGTGGAAGTCAGGGCTCTGATGCGCGATCGCAGGGGACTCATGTGGACTGGCCTGGCCTGGGGAGGTCTTCTCACCGGAGATTTTCGGTCGACGGCTTTTTCCCGTTTCATAGCCGCTCCCGATGCTTCCGGTTTGGGATCGATACAAGCCATCGCCGAGCTGCCCTCCGGTTCCATGGTCATGGCATCGCGAAGCGGAGGGCTATACTCGTTTAACCCGCTCTCCGGTTCATTGTACCGCATGAACGTCCAACCGGATGAAGCTGGATCCGGCAACGTGAAAGCGCTTCTCGCCGCCCGCGACGGCTCTCTTTGGGTGGGTTCGGCCGGCGCGGGGCTTCTGCATATTTTGCCCAATGGAGTATCGAAGCGTTTTCTCCATAAAGATGGCGATCTTGACAGCCTGTCTTCTTCTTTCATACTAAGCATTCTCGAGACCGATGATGGGAAATTCTGGGTGGGAACGGATGGAAAAGGGCTCCAACTCTTTGATCCAGTCGGCGGAATAGTCTTGCGTCATCCTATCCAGGGCGGGGCGCCGGAGCCTCCGCCTGCCTCCATCATCACCTGCCTCATGAGGGATTCCAAAGGAAGAACCTGGGCGGGCTCGGCCGACGCCGGTCTTTTCGCCCTGGACCCGGGAGGTTCCCGTTTTCGCGCCATTGGCCGTGACCAACGCCAGGGCGGGGGAATCGGCGACCTGAGGATCGAGAGCATTTTTGAGGACTCGAGGGGGACGGTATGGGTGGGGAGCGGAGGCGGAGGGCTTGCCGCGCTCGATCCAGGTACTGGTGTCGTCATTCGTCGCTGCGCGAATATGGGTCTGTTCGCCGATACTATCTACGGCATAGCCGAAGACAGGGCGGGAATTCTCTGGCTTCTCAGCCCGGACGGTTTATTCAGTCTCGATCCGGAGAGGTATGACGTTTTTCTTTTCGGCGCGGAAGACGGGCTAAGCGGGGGAGGGCTGAATTCCGGTGCGATTCTCGTTTCAGGGAGCGGGGAAGTTTGGGTTGGAAGCGGCGAGGGGTTCACGCGATTCGATCCGGCGCGAATCGCCCGTTACGCTCCCGCTCCCGACGTCG
>Ga0074195_1001763_pt1 | contig 27775 bp, 35 predicted proteins | sample EPASupsiteHSE623_FD_64525 | JGI IMG/M metagenome (GOLD analysis project Ga0074195, IMG submission 64525) | Bioremediated contaminated groundwater from EPA Superfund site, New Mexico - Sample HSE6-23 | ecosystem: Environmental > Aquatic > Deep subsurface > Groundwater > Contaminated ... | reverse complement strand
TGATAGCTGTTTGATGAATCGATAGCATATCACATGGCACTTCAATGATGTTGAAAATATGCGAATCTGAGGCTATCATCCTCTTGCGGCGGCTGTAGCTTGAACGCGGGTGTGTTCCCCCCATAGTTTTTGGGCCAATACATCTGCCCGGAAGCATCGAGTATAGAGCACTTTGAAATAGGTTTGACCATTAGGCAGCCGTCAACAGAATCTCAGAGCATAATGCGCCGCCAAGAACTGATTGACAGATCTCTGACCCATGATCTGGATTTGAAGCTCAATTGAGCGCTCCCTGCTCAGGGAAATGTAGTCTTATTTAAGCCTCGATGCACTAGCTTAATCTATCTATGGCACAAATTATTAATCCTGAAATTGGCAGATAATATCTGGAGAATATGGCAGTTTGGCAGAAAGAATATGCCGAAATATGCATAATCGAGGTGTGGCACCATGCTTGAATTATTACGAAAGAGGCGCAGCATAAGGGCTTATGAGGATAGAGATATCGAACCAGATATCATAGAGAAGCTGAAAGAGGCTGCTATGCGCTCACCGTCTTCTCGCGGCATCAACCCCTGGCGGTTCATCTTCATCACAGACAGATCTAAGCTGGAAGAGCTATCCAGGGCCAAGCAGAGCGGCTCGAGCTTTCTTTTAGGCGCACGTCTGGGAGTGGTAGTCTGTGCTGTTGAAACTGAGTCTGATGTCTGGATAGAAGACTGCTCAATTGCATCCATAATCCTTCAGCTCACTGGCCAGAGCCTGGGACTGGGGTCTTGCTGGATCCAGATCAGAAATAAGGCGCATGATGGTGGCCAGTCTGCAGAGGACTATATAAAAGAGTGTCTGGATCTGCCACAGAGCTTTAAGGTGGAATCTATGGTCTCCTTTGGCTACCCGGGTGAGGAGAAGAGGCCTGTGCCCGCAGACCAGCTCGAGTATGATAAGATCATCGCCAGGCAATAGACCCTGGCTCGATTGTTGAAGATTGAAAAAGGAAAAACTATGGCAACCATTGATCCTGCCCGCCATAGCAAGACAAATATCCTAAATGTTGGATATAGCTCAACAAATTACTACCTGATAGGCGAGAATGCCGCCCGTCTCCTGATCGATGTGGGTTGGCCTGGCACATTGCCTAAATTGCTCAATATCTTCAAGAGAAAGCGCGTTTTGCTGCAGGATATCAAATATTTGCTCATAACCCATTACCATCCAGACCACGCTGGACTGGCGCAGGAGGTCAAATTGGAGGGCACTCAACTTATTGTCCTGGAAAACCAGATCTCCTTTATTCCAGAGTTGCGCAGGTATATGAAACCAATCAATCCTTTCCTAGATATCTCTCTTAATGACAATCTCAATTTAAGCTTCAAAGACAGCAGAGAGTTCTTGCTGCGTCTAGGCATTGAGGGTGAGATCATCCCTACTCCAGGACATTCTGATGATAGCATTAGCTTGATCCTGGATGAGGGAATAGCTTTTACAGGCGATTTGCCTGGTTTAAATTGGGCAAGAGAAGATTCAATGCAGAAGGTCGAGCTGAGCTGGCAGAGAATACGAGCCTTGAATGCCAAGATGATTTATCCTGGACATGGGCCAATTAGGAGCTTGGAATAAACACGTGAATCATTGAATAGATATTGCCATTGAAAAAAAGGAGATGATCTATCCTTTGCCTATATTGAGACTTTCTCAAGGGATAGGCCGGCTATAGCTGCGAGTGGTTCTTTAACCTCCTCACACATGAAGGCTTAGCGCTGTTGCTACAACGACCGCAATTGCGGCGAATGCCATAATGAGTATGGTCGTCTCTGGCATCATGTTTACTGGCCTGTCTGTTCCTGGTAACGACTTTGGATTATGCTCAGTCACCCATGAGATCCACTTCTCATGCTGAAGCATCGCATCTGATTTCTGTAGTCCTGCCATGTTCGTGCTCCTAATAATTACAGCTCAGATTATTGCATGCCCATCCTCTGCAGAGAACCAGGAGATATGAGGGATCACGCAAAGCGCCATTTTCTTGAATGGCTCTCCGGTCACCAGCTCCTGTCACGGACGCTTATCTCCAATGCATATAAGGCTATAAATGTTGCGGTTAAAGCAGATCTTATTTTCAAATTGAGCCATATCGGGCCAATTCCATTTTCAAAATGGGGTAGAAAAAGGAAATACATGAAAAAGGAAAATACCCAAAAAGGATGGCAGATCCTCAAAGTATGCCGCCTAAAAACTTCAGAACGCTAGCATTGGATAGAATAAGTCCAAGCTTCGTCCTTGTGAACTGGTTCTTGCTATTAAAGGTCAGCCTTCCAGCTGCGATCTCTCTTTGTAAGGCTGCCGCCTTGTCATTTGATCTCGTTATAATATTTACAGAGCCCTCTGTAATGCCGATATCTATGGTCGGATTGGAGATGCCTCCCCTGTGGGTCTTTACTATCCTTGCGTTCTTCATCTCGAACCCGATCTGGAGGATGCTGCCGTTGTTCATGACAACATTCAGCTCGCCGCGCTCATTTCCAAAGAGCTCCTTTAGCATATCAGGAGCGCCATCGATATTGTTATTATATTTATCTGCAAACCTCTGGAGAAATGCATGATCCAGAGCTGCACTTGCATAAGATATATTCACTATAAACAGGATCACAGCTATGAGAATTGATGCTCTCATACATTGAAGTATGGGCTGTTTATGCTAATTAACTTGTTCAATAGTTGTCCACACCACAGCCCCAAAAAAATCCTGCCCATAGCTGTGCGGCTTATGCGCCGACACAGCTACTTATTGGGTATCCCGCCTCTATTTCCTGTCGCTGAGCCCTGTGCGTGCCCAGGCATTACTTCCAATCGACTGATTTGGAATTGCTACTTGGTTTCGCCAGAGGCATACCTCCTGGGATCATCTTCAAACGCTCTCTTGCACTCTGCAGATTCAAAGAAATAGGTCTTCCCCTTGTACTCAGTCTTTGGGGCATCTACAACATCAGTGATCTGCTTCCCACATACGGGATCCATTGGCATATCTTACCTCTACAGACTTCGGGCACAGTCTTCAGGTCAACAGACTGTGACCAAAAGATTGAAGGCAGTTAATTGACCTGAGCTTACCTATTCTGGCCCTGCCCTTTCTTTGAGCCCCGGACAGTTCCTGTCGTTCCCTGGGGCCCGGCCATTGCGAACCCTTCTTTGGACTCTTTTGATGTGCTCAGAACTGCCTTCGTGATGTGTCGTGTCTTTCACCTTTTTGCGCTCGTGTTTTCTCTTCCCTTCTTGGTCAGGAGGGCCAGCTCAGCATCTGAGCCCTTCTGGCTGCCAAGGCCGCCAGCCTCGCTCGCCCTTGCTTTTTGGGATTTATGCTTCTTCTTTGCCATCTTGCTCCTCATCTGCCAGGCTCAGTCTGGTCTCCGGTCCTTCTTGCCTTGGCCCCGGTTCCTGTGCTTACATCTCCCTTCTCTGGCATGTTCTCGTACCCGCTGCTCACGCTGGTCATTCCGCTCTTGCTCCCTGCACCCTGAACATAGCTGCCCTCAAGACCCGTGCTGCCGCCCATGCCTATCTGGCTGCCCGTCTTGCTGGCCATGGGGCCCTCTTCAGACCTGCGTTCCTTGTTAGATTCCTTCTTCTCTCGAGCCATCTTTACCATCTCTGAGTAACCTGTAATGAGAATTTCCAGCACTGGACTGAGGCTTATGATTCTTTGCTGCCGGTCTTGCTGGATTTAGACCCTGTATCGGATTTGCTGTAGCCGGATCCCGGGTGGGCTTCGACTGCCGTGCCAGCACTGCCTTCGGAAAGTCCGCCTTCAGGGGCCCTTCCGCCCTGGGACCCTCTTTGAGATCTGCTTCTCTCAGCCATGTAACCTCCTAAAAAGTAAGGGAACGAGCCCTTCAGTTCGATCCGCCGGACCCGCCGCTGGATCCCTCAGATCTCCTCTGGGATCTGGAGCCGCCAGAGGCGCCTGTGCCCATCTGGCCCTGAGATCCGACATCGGATCCAGCACCAGAGCTTGCGCCTCCCGACGAGCCCATGCTTCTAGTTCCGGATTCGCTAGTTTCAGATCTCCTCCTGGACTGTCCTGCGCCTCCACCAACATCGCTTCCAGTGCCTCTCTCGCTTTCGGATCCAGCGCCTGATTGCATTCCGGAAGATGAACTTCCAGTTTTTGACCTCTTTCTTTCTCCAGCCATTTTTTGTCCTCCTCATTTTTCAACGACTTCCTGGGCTCAGGCGAGTGGGCTATAGTATCCTCTGCATCGAAGGATGCCTGCCAATCGATAGACTTAGAACATATGTCTGGTTGCCACTCTGTAATTCTGCAATTCATAGTTCCAAAGCACCATGTAGCATATGAGCTGCCAAGAAGTAATATATATTTCTCATGTTATCCTTATTAAAACTTACGGGACCTTTGGTTAGAAATTTATCTGATTAAAATGGTTTAAATTGATGAATGCATATCGCTTCTCTTCAACCTGACCGGATTTCAAACCAGCAACAGCAGAGGATGCACTTGCTGATATAGCCTCATGGAGCCGCTTATGCTTGTTTCAATCATAAATCAGGCTTGATGCGGCAGAGCCTGAAATTCATGACTGCCTAGAAATATTGAAAAATGATAGTTATGGTTTAGCGGCATCCGCATCCACAGCCCTTGCGAGCCTGGGTTCCCAGATACTTCTCAGGGGCCTCATCGAAGGCCTTCTTGCATCCCGGGGCGCAGAAGTAGTATTTTTTGCCCTTGTACTCGCTGACAAGCTTTGCAGTCTTCTCATCAACAGTCATCTTGCATACTGGATCTATAGCCATTCTTCAACCTCTATTTCGGTTGATACTCCTCGCCGGTGGTATATATCTTTTGAGCAAGAGCGAGAGAGATACCACAGTCACTGAGCTCAAGGCCATGGCGAGACCTGCAAGCTCTGGCCTGAAGGTTATGCCAAAGAACGGATACAGCACGCCCGCTGCAAGGGGTATGAGCGCCCCGTTATAGGCAAAGGCCCAGAAGAGGTTCTGCTTGATCCTGGATATGACCTTGCGGCTGAGCTGGACCGCTGCCACCGCATCCAGGAGGTCGTCCCTGATGAGCACTATTCCTCCGGCCTCAATGGCCACATCAGTGCCGCTTCCTATTGCAATTCCAACATCAGCCTGTGCCAGTGCAGGAGCATCGTTGATCCCGTCTCCCACAAAGGCCACAGCTTCTCCTGACTTCTGTAGCTTTGAGACCTCTCTTGCCTTATCCTCAGGCAGAACCTCGGCAAAGACCTCATCTATGCCTATCTGCCCTGCAACGGCTCTTGCCGACCTGGCATTGTCTCCTGTGATCATAACCACACGAAGCCCCATCTTCCTCAGCTCAGCCACGGCCGCTGCAGCGGTCTCTTTAAGCTTATCTGCAATTGCTAGCATGCCTGCAGCCCTGCCGTCCACGCCCACGAGAAGAACCGTCTTGCCCTGCTCCTCAAGAGAGAACTCCCTTTTCAGGATGTCATCTGGAATTGAGATGCCCCTATCTGCAAAGAGCATCTTGTTCCCAAGAACAATCTCCCGTCCCTCAACCCTGGCCGCCACTCCCTTTCCTGCAAAGGCATCGAACTCCTCTGCCTCAGCGAGCAAGATCTCCTCAGACAAGGCCTTTCTGACCACGGCCTCTGCCAGGGGATGCTCTGAGTTCTTCTCAACGCTTGCAGCCATCCTCAGGAGCTCTCTTTCATCTATCCCCAGGGCATACATATCAGTGACATCGGGCCTGCCCACAGTCAATGTGCCTGTCTTGTCAAAGACCACTGCCTTTAGCCTCTCAGAGTTCTCGAGCGCCTCCCCGGTCTTTATGAGCACTCCAAGCTCAGCGCCTCTGCCTATACCCACAGTAACTGCTGTTGGCGTTGCCAGGCCAAGGGCGCAGGGGCAGGCCACCACCAGCACAGAGATCAGAGCTGTGAGCGCGAAGAGCAGGGTATTGTGGGCAATGAAGTACCAGTAAATGAAAGAGAGCAGGGCTATGGCCAGAACTATTGGTATGAAGTAGGCAACCGCTCTGTCGGCAATCCTCTGAATGGGCGGCCTGGACCCCTGTGCCTGCTCTACCAGGGATATGATCTGGGCCAGTGCAGTATCCTTTCCAACCCTTGTGGCCCGGACCCTCAGCACTCCGTTCTTGTTCAGGGTCCCTCCCACCACATCAGCTCCGGGCTGTTTTTGCACAGGAATTGGCTCTCCTGTGATCATGGACTCGTCTACATAGCTCTCTCCGCCCACCACAACTCCGTCTACAGGCACCTTCTGGCCGGGCTTGACCGCCAATATATCGCCAGGCACGACCTCTTCTGCCGGGACCTCAATCTCAGACCCGTCTCTGACCACTGTTGCGGTCTTTGGCTGGAGGCCGATTAGCTTCTTGATCGCCCCAGACGTCCTGCCCTTGGCTCTGGCCTCCAGGTACCTTCCCAGTGTCAGGAAGGCTGCAAGCATTATGGCCGTCTCATAGAACATGAAGTCGTGAGTGAGCACTATCCCTAGAGTGCCCATGACGCTGGATAAGAAGGCCACGCCTATGCCCATAGAGTACATCACATCCATATTGAGCACCCTGTTCTTCAGAGCCCTGAATGCAGCACTGAATATGGGATAGCTGAGGTAGATGAAGACAGGTGTGGAGATGATGAGCATCAGATAGTCCATGGGAACTGCCATCAGGAGATCCATGGGCATGACCCGGTCCAAGGGCAGGTACATGAGCCCCATCAGGAAGAGGCTGGTAGCAAAACCAAGGACTATGCGGCGCAATTTATCCTTTAAGTCTTTTTCCCTGGCCTCCTTCTCAAGATCTGAGGCTGCCTCCTCGCCTGCCAGGCCCAGGTACTGGTATCCAGTCTCCTCTATGGTCCTCTTTATGTCGCTTAATGTGACCATCCTTGGATTAAATGTGACATAGGCCTTCTCAGCTGCCAGGTTCACCCTGACATCAGTCACTCCATCCAGCTTTTTTAAGGCGATCTCCAGGGCGCCCACGCACATGGCGCAGACCATGCCGCCGATCTTGATTACTGCATGCTCGTCCACAACTTCATATCCAGCATCCTTGACTGCCTTCTCCAGGTCAGCTAAAGTCACTTGAGACGGATCGTACTCTACAGTAGCCGTCTCAGTGGCCAGGTTCACCCGGGCCTGTGCGACCCCATCCAGGCTTTCCAGCGACTTCTCTATTGCGGATGAGCACATCGCACATACCATCCCCGCAATCTTGAGCTCTGCCTTCTTCTCTGCGTTCATGACTTGTCCTTTTCACCCTCAGGCAAGGCCGTACCAGGCCTTCTTATGTCATCTCTCATCAAGAGATACTGCTCCCTTGTCAGCTCTCCCCTGGCATATCTCTCATCCAGGATATCCTCTGGCGTCCTCTCCCTTTGTGGGATGGTTCCAGGTAGAGGATAGGCAGCGCCAGTGACTCTCACCAACAGATAAATTATCAGGAACAGCATCCCAACGCCGGGCAGGAGGACCAGCACGGCCCATAGGAGGCCGTTCATGGACCGGCTCTCTGCATCCCTGTACACCAGATAGGCAATGACCAGGAATATCAGCCAGAATCCAATCGCTCTCAGTCCCATTAAGGGAAAGAACCAGGTCATAGGGCCGCCATTCCACCAGCTCATCATGTGATAAGGCATATAGGGCAAATAGAGATCCTCCTTCTCGGCGCTTCTTACTGTTTCTCTTCTGGACTATGCTAAGTCTCCGTTGATTGCACTATATCTTTGCCAAATCACACTGAAGGCAGATTGCTGCTAAATGAAACGCTCGAACCTCTCCTTTTTGGCCTTGCAGATTGGGCAGATCTCCGGCGGCTCCTCTCTGCCGCACAGGTAACCGCAGACAAGGCATCTCCATACCGGCACAGACAGCTGGCCAATAGCAGTAGGTTGCGTCGTAGTTTTGGGGTCCATTCTCTCCTCCCGCGGTGGTCTTCTCTCAGGCACTGGTTCTTGCTCCTTCTTGCCCTTGATTACATCATCTGAGACATAAAGAGCGCAGAAGCATGCTCCATAATCCAGCAGGTCCGGGTCCCGGTAATAGCATGGACATATTATGTCCAGGTCGACCTTCTCATCCTCAGCGGCCAGCCTGCAGGGACAGCATCTGTATCCATACCTCTTTTCGTTCTTAATCAGGCCTCTCACCAGGTCTTTGGTGAACTCGACATCCGGGTTCAGATGATAGCCGCCCTTCTCGGCGTCCTTGTTCAGGCGCGAGTATAGCTTCTCTACCTCCTCATCAGAGACCTCGTTCATTTGCCAAGTGCCTCCTTGATCTCCTTCTCCCTGTAGCCCACGATCGCCTTGTCCCCTATTACCACTGTGGGGAAGGAGACTGATGGGTTATAGGCCTTGACCATATCCAGGACCTTATCCCTCTCGCTCTTATCTACCTGGTCGACATAGAGGTAATCATAGGCCACGCCCAATTTTGAGAGGAGTTCCTTGGTCTTCTTGCACCAGATGCAGGTGCTGAGTGCATACAGGGTAATCTTGCCCTTGTCTTGGCCATCGACGTGTACAAAGTCCATGCTATCACCTTTTCCACTTTGTGGTAAGACTGACTCCAAACAATAAATAATTTTTCGATAGAAATGATTGGTCCAAGAAAAAAGGTGCGATATGCCACTGGCTTTGGGCTGTGCAGAGAAAAACAGACTCGACATCTGGCCAGCCTGCGAGCAAAAAAGCTGGAACATACGCTTGAGTGGTATGTTCAGCCAATCTTGCCAAGGGGCCTGACCTATCTATCTGGACATCCTGGCAGCTATCTTCTGCTCTCTTATCCTGCAGAGGCCATAGGCGTTCCTGACATAGAACCACCAGTGGACGAAGATCAGCAGGCCCCAGCCAATTAGGGGATAGAACATGAGCCAGCGGTACCTGGAAGGTATGGCGGCAAAGTTGAGGATTACCCATATGGCATTGACTACGGCATATATCACTACATGAAGACCAAGGAGCTTCTGTTGATCCTCTACATGGGCTTCTCTAAACAGTCTCTTATATTCCTCTAGATCTCTAGCCACTGTACATCACTCCAAAAGAAAAACACGTTTGTACAATAATAACGTCTGGAAAATATATGAAGCTTGCGGGAATCCTACTTGATCCCAATCGCCTTCGAGATTCGATTTGCCTGCCTTAAGGCTGAATTATAGTGTGAATGCTCCCTGCCCTTTAGGGTGATGCTTCTATCAATTCTATGAAGAGACAGAGATTTCTCAACCAAAGTACCACAGCGAGCGGATAATATCTCTAAGAAAATTTTGTAGGTTGGGTCGAATCATTGAAAATCGATTGGTAGCACTGTGCTGTGATGGCCAATGGAAAACCATGCCTTGTGCGATTTCTTGGCATCTCTTTCAATGATCCGTACCCACGACCAAAATTTCTTGGTCTAGTACATCATGGCTTAAATAAGACCACACTTTCCTGGGGCTAGGGCGCCCTATCGAGCAACAGATTGAATGCGCTAATCCAGGAATAGCTACAATACTCATTCTGTGGCAGTCATCCCCAGAAGCGTAGGGCATAGTACACCACCAAGAAGGATTGCCAGCTCTTCTCTGACCCATAATCTGGATTTGAAGATCGATAGAGCGCCACCATCTCAGGAAAATGGGAAATATCATTGGCGGAAGTTAGGAGGCTCTCTAAATAGAGAGCCCTGCAAGAGCCCCCTCAAGCATGGCGAAAGTTACATCTCGTGGCTTGGCAGCATCTCCAACCACAAGAACCTGCAGTCCAGCCTCTCGTAGTTCATCGGCGATTCTATCTTTGGACCTTGTGCCAAAGCTCACCACCACCGTGTCTGCAGGCAGTTCTCCCGGCAGCTCTTCTACCTCGCCAGGGCCCTCTATGCATACATGATCCTTCTCTATGAGAACGATCTCTGTATTGGTGAGCATCTTGACTCCGCGTTGCTTCAAACGCTCCATCATAAGTTCGCGAACTATCGCTGCTGCATTCTTGGCTATCTCTTTGATCCCTGCTACGATTGTAACATCATACCCTCTATCAGATAAGAAATCTGCAATTTGGGCCGCAGAGATGCCGCCGCCGAGTATCACTATCTTATTACCTGTTACCTTGGCACTGCCCTCCAGGATATCGCGGCTCAACACTACATTTTTCCCTTTAATTCCTGAGATATTTGGTGGGACTTGCACGGCGCCGACTCCCACGATTGCAATCTCAGCTCCTTCTCGCATCGCTAGATCCACATTAGCTATAGTTCCCAGACGGACATCAACCCCCAGCCTCTCCATCTCTCCAATCAGGTAATTGCGTAGCTCTGTCCATCCAGGCCGATGAGGTGGCATCGCCGCTAAAGCTAACGCCCCACCCAGGCGGTCGCGTCCTTCAAAGAGCACCACCTTATGGCCTCGTAAGGCAGCTATCCTTGCTGCCTCCATGCCAGCAGGCCCTCCTCCCGCGATGAACACATGCTTCTTGACTTTGGGAAGCGGTTTGGCGAACTCCTCCTCGCGGCTGGTCTCTGGATTGACCGTACACCAGACATCCTCTCCAGCAAATAGCCTGCTGATACAGCCCTGATTGCATGCGATACATATCCTTATCTGATCCGCATGGCCTTCTTGCGCTTTTTTGGGCCAATCCGGGTCAGCGAGAAGTGATCGACCTATAGCCACAAAGTCGGCCCTCCCCGTACTTATGATCTTATCTGCGAGTTCAGGTGATCGGATCTTGCCTACAGCTATCACCGGCACATTGACAAAACTCTTGATCCACTCGGCGAAGGGAACGAGTGGAGCATCCGGCATGGACATGGGGGATATCATGTATCCCCTATTGACGGAGGCATAATTCCCCACAGAGACGTGAATAGCATTTATGCCAAGATCTCCCAATCTTTGGGCTATCCATGCACTGTCAGCGAGGGTCAATCCGTTTGGAACCATCTCATCAGCGGATATGCGCATAGTTATTGGGAACTCAGGCCCAACAGCCTCACGAACCGCCTGTACCACCTCTGAAGCAAAACGTATTCTGCCTTCTTGAGAGCCCCCATATGCATCGTTTCTGCAGTTGCTGAATGGCGATAGAAACTGTGTTATGAGGTATCCATGGGCTCCGTGTATCTCCACGAAATCACACCCCGCCTGACAGGCGCGCCTGGCTGCCTGGGCATAAGCATCCACAATCTCGGGGATCTCCTTAATGCTGAGTTCCCTTGGCACTTCATTGATCGTCGAATCAGGGATTGGAGATGGAGCTATGGGCTGCATACCCGTGACCTCAGACCGGGTTTGCCTTCCGGCGTGAAAGATCTGGGGGCCTATTGCAGCACCCTGGGCATGGGCGACTTCCACCAGCCGTCTCAGACCTGGAATTGCCTCGTCTGTGTGAATGCCAAGCTGGCGATTAAAGCCCCTGCCATCCTGCCGGATGAAAGATGCCTCAAGGATCATGACCCCTACGCCGCCACGGGCGATCCGATCTATATGTGCAATGTATTTGGGAGTAACAAAGCCATTTTCATCCGCATAGTTCCGGACCATGGGCGGCATTACTATGCGGTTCTTGGTTTTAAGAGCACCAATAGTGCCAGGGGAAAAGAGCGCCGGGAACTGAACCATATAATTGAGATTGTAGCTATCTAAATAAATAGATTTGCAAATAGAAAAAGCTTTATCTTGGTAAGCGGAGAGGAAGCAGCTGAAAGACCTCGGCCATCAGGCTGAGGAGGACGTCACCTGGTTATCCTGCAGCTATCATCTCCTCTCCTAGCTCGCACAGGCTATTGGCGTTTTTGATATAGAACTATCAATGGACGAAGATAAGCAGGCCCCAGTCAATAAGGGGATAGACCATTGGCCAACGGTATTTGAAGATAGGAGAAGATCCCAGATCCTAAATATAGGTCTTACCCAAAGCCGACATAGTGATGATGTTAGGTTCGTCTAATCCTTTACAAATATAAAATATTTATTTGAGTACAGTCCGCCGGTGGTGCTCACTGGCCAGCCTTATCAGCTCATCGCAAAGATCACTTCTATTGGTTCGGGCAGCAAGCTCCCGAATAAACTCATTGGTTTCCTCAGTGTTCACTGAGTTGCTTGTCTTTATGCATTCTGCAAGGTTATATAGAACCTCAGACATCACTTTTATATTGTAAGTTTCTGCAGCAGAGACTGAGTAGGTCAAGGTCTCGCCTACTTGAGCCATCAAGAGCTTCATAAGTATTACAAAGGCCAAATCAGGTGGCACTAACACCAGGGATTTTAAGCGCCTTTCAATATCCTTTCCTCGTGCAGCTTGCCCTTCCATATCAATACAAATGAGGATTGAGTATAAAAATTCTTTGAATGATCTATCATCTCAGAGATATTACCTTATTCTTTCCATTCGTTGCTATAACCGTCATCGAACATTAAGTATGGGTTATACGGGTCGTTTATTCTATTAGCCGTGCAGAAAGAAAAGAAGATCATATGTCATATAATGGTGAGGAGGGCCTATCTGCTCCATATCGCTTCGTTTACTTCAACACTCATTGGGTCATCCCATAATGCAATCTCATTCAACTACTGGATCATTTTGCGGCGAAAAGGCTAGATCTCGATCGAGCGCAAGGTAAGCCCATATGATGAATGGAGCTAAATACTTTAATAGAGTGTTTTAAGCATGGACGAAAAGAGTATCGAATCTTTGCTTTCGGAATTGAAGTTACAGAGGGATGCGTGCATAGGGATGGACTTGGAGGGTAAACCCGATGCAGAACAAAGGTTAGCAAGAGCCAAGCTTGAATCCTTGGAAGGCGAGCTTCTATACACAGTTGCTAGGCATGTTGTTGAAATAGAGAAAGAGATAGCCAGGATGAATAAGAGAGATGAACTGCCAGAAGAAAAAAACACTTACTTAGTAGGAGAATAGCCCAGAATGCTAGTAGATAACTAATGATTTAGATAACCCATATAACAAATAGATTCGGTGGTGGGTGCGGATCATTAGAAAAACTCGTGAGAATCAACATGTAGAGCCAAATTAATGCAAAAAATGAATGGCGTCACGCGTTGGTGATTTTCACTGACCCATATACACGGCCCAATTTTAGTATAAGTTCTATAAGTAATCTTGATGTTCTAGCAGGACTTGACTTAGCCAGAAATACCATGGAGTCTCCGAAGGCATGATGAGCACTCTTGCTGCAAAGTTATAAGTGAATTCAGCTGCCAGACTGCGCCTAATGCTACGGGATTTGCTTCAAGTTGTATAATCTTAGAATAGCGGAATTTTTATATACATTGTCTCTATTGTTAATACCTGCAGTTGACCAAAGATTTTACAGAAGGCTACTTAATGGTTACGGAATCAGATGTAAACAAATTTGTCGAGGATGTGGAAAAGGTAACACGGCGAAAGGAGATGGATTTATCATTCGATGCGGATTTAAGCATCGCTATAATGAATCTAATCAGCTTAGAAGAACATCTGTTCTTTACAGCCATGGAGACTGGTAAAGATGACTACTACAACCTCTTGCAAGAAATTAGGCGAATGAGGGCAGAACTCCTTAAGAAAATCGTCAGTGAACATAAAGGAGAGATTTGGTGTATTAGCAAGCATTTGCTTGCAGCCTCAATGAGGGTAATGGAATCTGGGACAAAGAAGCTTGAAGAAGGCAATAAAGAAGAAGCAAAATCACTATTTGAGAAGTCATACAGACTTTACTCGTTATTCTGGGAGATAAACTCACGCGCTATATATACAAAAACAGCAAAGGAAGAGACGGCTGCCTCTGAAAAAGAAATTGGTAAAGAAAAAATCGAGGAGAAAGCGCCATCTCAAAAAGAAAACGAGAATAAGGATAATATAGTATTTGTCCCTGTATGCAAGGAATTACTATAGGGCTTATTTTTTAACTTTTTATATCTTCATATCATTAGGGCATACGCTAGTTCAATCATCAACTCGCCAATTGTGGGATTATTGCCTTAAAGTGTGCCGATGTAGCACGACTCTTTTGCATACTACCTAGGCACATTCATCCTTACCGCTTAAGTAGCCCTATCTGATACAGATTTGCTGTCTGCCTTATGATATTTACCTATGCTAATATCTTCAGAGAAGCCCAGCACGTGCTCCCTCTAACATGGCATAAGTTACATTTCTTGGCTCGGCAGCATCACCTACAACGTATACTTGCTTCACTACCTTCCGCAGATCATCTGCAATAGTGTCGTTAGGCTTAGAGCCCATACTCACCACCACCGTATCTGCCGGTAGCTCAGTGGTTCTATCCATCAGCTCTATGATTACTCTGTCCTTTTCTATGCTCTTTATTTTGGCATTAAGGATTGTTGTTACCTTCTCTTTTCTCAGCTTCTCCAGTAGCAGGTCACGGACAGCAACTGCACCCTGTGCTGCTATTGTGTTCCCAGTGCCTACTATGGTGGTCTCGTGTCCCTTCTGGGCGAGATAGTCAGCGATCAGCGCTCCAGAAATGCCACCACCCAGAACTACCACCTTGCCCTGTGGAGTAGCACTGCCCCGCAGAACATCGTGGCTCAACACCACGTTCTTCATCTGGACTCCAGGGATATCTGGACGGACCTCCGAAGCACCGATGGCTACTACCGCTGCATCGGCCCCTTCTTGCCTTGCCAACTCAGCTGCAGCTCGGGTCCTTAACCTGACATCTATGCCCAGACGTTTCATCTCCATGATCAGATAGCCGCATAGCTCTGCCCAACCTGCCCGGTTGGGAAGCTTTGCCGAAAGATTCAGAGAACCTCCGAGATTATTCGATTCTTCGCAGAGCACTACCCTATGACCTCTCATGGCTGCAATCCTGGCAGCCTCCATGCCTGCTGGCCCACCTCCGGCTACGAGTACTTTCTTCTTGCTTTCAGGAAGCGATTTGGCAAATTCCTCTTCATGGGCCGTTTCAGGGTTGACCGTACACCAGACATCGTCTCCTGCAAGTACCCTGCTGACGCAACCTTGGTTGCATGCAATGCATTTATTAATATCCTCTATGCGTCCTTCTTGCGCTTTCTTAGGCCAGTCAGGATCAGCGAGGAGCGACCTCCCTATAGCAATAAAATCTGCTTTTTCCATGCGAATGATTTCTTCTGCTTGTGCAGGAGATCGAATCTTTCCCACAGCGATCACTGGAACACCCACAGATCTCTTAATCGATTCTGCAAAGGGAACGAGCAGCCCATCAGGCATGGACATGGGAGCGATCATGTATCCTTGATTTAGTGACGCGTAGTTTCCCACGGATACATGAATAGCATCAACACCAGCTTCCTCCAATTTCTTTGCGATCTTTACGCTATCAACAAGAGTTATGCCATTTGGAACCATCTCGTCTGCAGATATACGCATGATGATTGGAAATTCAGGTCCGACCGTTTTACGAACTGCCTGCACAACCTCCGAGGCGAAACGCATTCTTTTCTCATCAGAGCCACCATACTCGTCCTCTCTCAAGTTGCTGTATGGCGATAAGAACTGGGTTATTAAATAACCATGAGCTCCATGTATCTCAACAAAGTCACAGCCTGCTTCCTTTGCCCGCCTTGCCGCCTGGGCATAGGCATCTACTATCTCTTTGATCTCTTCCACCTTCAGAGCACGAGGCACCTCATTTATGGTTGGGTCAGGTATAGCTGAAGGAGCAACTGGCTGAGATCCTGTAGTTTTAGACGATGTCTGTCTGCCAGCATGATGAAGCTGAGGTCCTATCACGGCATCATGAGCATGAGCTGCCTTTGCTAACAGTCTCAGTCCTGGAATGGTTTCATCCTTATTTAGCCCAAGCTGGCAAGGAACTGCCTTTCCTTCCGGTCGTACGAATGAGACTTCTAAGATCATAGTCCCAACGCCACCACGAGCTATTCGATCTATATGGGCAACATATTTAGAGTTGACAAAACCCCTTCCGTCAGCATAGTTTCGACCCATAGCCGGCATTACGACTCGGTTCTTGGTCTCAAGGATGCCTATTTTGCCTGGAGAAAATAATGTAGAAAAATTAGTCATGAATATATATTCGCAATTACTTAAAGAAATACTTTTCGAGCATGTCAGGGACCGATAGCTAGATGCCTGCTCTGGGGTTAATAGATATATGCAGTAAATTGTACAATCTTCCTAGCAATCCAGAAAAGTTGATCGTAATTCTCTCTCGACTATTTGCCTATCCTCAAAAAGTTTTAATTATGGAAAATTCTAAGGTCAATTCAAGATGTACCCAGGGCATACTACTAACCCTTGAACGAAAACTTTTGAGCATTCATAGCCTGGCCAGATACCAGCAACCAGTGGGCAAAATTTAACCATATGAAAGCTTATCAGCTACTATGAAGCTATGGTTAATGCTATTGATGTTGACTCTGATCGCGGCTACAGCTGCTGGACGACCGGACGAGGCTATGGGAAGAGTCAGCAGCGTCACTGATGGTGCCAACTTTAATGTGGATGGCTTTGGCCCTGTCAGGCTGGCTGGTGTGTCAGTTCCGGCCATAGGCACTACAGATGGCGTTCACTCTCGGGAGTTTGCACTGGAGAACATTCTAAATGTCCAGGTCTTCCTGGATATTGACGACAATATCAGCAGCGGATATGGCCCGACACCCTGTGTGGTCTATCTGTACAGTCCAGGCGGCCCGGATCTGAGGAGGAACTTCAACAAGATGGTGATCGAGGCCGGATATGGAACCTTGAATAAAGAGGCAGGGTCTGAGTTCGATCCATCTAAGTGGTGACGGCTACATAGCTTTTCTTCTTAATTTTGCCCGTTGCCCTCATGGACTGTTCACTGCAAAAAGATTAGGGATCTGAGATATCCTAGAGGTCTCAGAGGTCTCAGAGAGCAATAGCGGGATCAATCAACGCGTATATTGTTCAAGCTATCGAAGACCTTCTGTCGATCTACCTCGGTTACAATGCCCTCTTTTGTGACCAGGTAGTCGACAGCGTACATGGGATGAGTTCCACAGCCGCAGTACTCTGCTTGGAAGAGGTGGACCTTATATGTCCCATTCATCTCGTCCTCCACATAGGAGGGCAGGGTGAGCTTCACTATTTTATATTAGCTCTATGCCTGCACTTCTGGGGCAGCTGCCCCCCTGACCCCCTCTCCCATGTAAAACATATCAAGAACAAGGTCCGGGGGTCTTATCCCCCTGAACCCGCGGATCCTTTTCGCACTTCGTAACCGGCTTTGACCAAAAGCCCGATCATCTCCTCAAGGCTCAATTCAGTTAAGGAAGATCTATCGATGTCTGCCAATTTGATCTTCTTAACCACTTCATCCAGATACATTTCCCGATTCTTCTTGATCCTTTTGACTGGAATTCCTTCGATGATATCCTCAATATCGATTCCCTTCAGCAACGAGTTCAATATATATTGGCCTGATTTGCCGAAGATATCTGAGAGGACTGAAGACAGTTTAATACCACAACCCTCGAGGGCATGATGAATCCGGTTCTTCTCTCTTGTCATATCGTTGACGTAGCCTTCTCGGGCTCTGGTCAACCTTCTCAGTTCTCTATCCTCCTTAGGAACGATCCTTGAAGGCTCTATCATGCCGTTAAGGCAGAAGTTGCCTGTAGACTCTACTGCTACTTGTTCACAGTGGTTCTCCATAACCCAGCTCTTATGCCGTCTCGAGACAGGATTGTGCCTACCAGAAATTTCTTATGGATATCTGCTCCGCAAACTTTAATCTTCTGTATCTCCATAATCCTTTGCCCATCCTGATATGAGTAGATGATAATCCTTTAAGGGGCTTCTTCCCATACGCGTTCTATGACGCATTGTGGCACTTTAAGAACCTCGATTATATGCGAATCTGAGGCTATCATCCTCTTGTGGCGGCTGTAGCTTGAATGCGGGTGTGTCCCCCCCAGAGTTTTTGGGCCAAGACATCTGCCCGGAAGCATAGAGTATAGCGAACTTCGATATTGGGTTTGACCAATAGGCAGTCGTCATCAGAGACCCATGATCTGGATTTGAAGCTCAATTGAGCGCTCCCCGCTCAGGGAAATGTGGCCTTATTTAAGCCTCAGTGCACTAGGCACGATCTTTTCCAGGTACATCAGCTCAATATTGTCGCTCAGCTTTTCTCTCCTGAACTCTTGGTATCCGCATTTGTGATAGAGATGGATGTTTTTAGCACTCTTCGACCCGGTGAACAGCTCAAACCGGGCCATGTCTTTATGCATCATCTCAGCCTCAGCTATCAGGCGGGTGGCTATCCCCCGGTTTTGCAGCTGGGGGTGCACAATCAGCTTGCCTATATAGCAGGTGGTGCCCATGGTGCAAACCCGGACAGATCCCACCAGGAGGTGCTCGCCGATTGCTTTGAGAAATATATGGGTATTGAACTCAGCTATAATATCATCAGCGGTCTCTCTCAAAGGAGGTATGGTCCAGTCATTATAGATCCGGGCCTCGCTCTGGTATGCCAGCTTCTGAAGGTCGAGGATCTCCAGGGCATCGTCAATGGTCGCAGGGATGATCTCTACTTGTTTGTCCACAGTCCTTATCACCTCAGGTCGAACTCAGTGCAATCTCTTCTGGCATAAGAGTTTTTAAACGTTTATAAAGCAGCAGATTAAAACGCAGTGCTGCAAGTTAATTAATTGTGCTTGCCTAATGACCCTGACCCACGAAGTCCTTCTGCCAATCCATTGAATAGTCACCACCTTTCAGGCTCGTCATATTATTTCTTCACAAAGCTTCCTAAACTCCCAAGAAAGGTTATCCCTCTTGTTTTCTGTGCTTTGATGCTACACATTTCCTTTGCAGCCGAGAGCATCATTTATCTTCCCCTAGGTATAGAGAATGTGTATGAACAAAGTTCAGGACAAAATGGCTGTAATAAGCTTATTTCCAGGGAGAGGTGAAATATGAAGTGGCGCCAGGGCAGGAAAAGCGGGAACATTGAGGACCGAAGGTCTGCTGGGATTCCCGGCGGTGCAGTAGGAGGTATCGGCGGGATCTTGCTTCTCTTAATCATACTTGTATCTATATTTATGGGGGTTGATCCCAGTCAGATTCTTCAAGGTGCACCGAGCTCAACTGGACCGATAGGGCAGTCACAGCTATCAGAGGAGCAGCAAAACCAGAGCGTTGAATTCGTGTCGCTGGTACTTGGCGATACTGAAGTGACCTGGAGAGAGATCTTCAAAGACCAGCTAGGGCGCGCCTATATTTACCCTCAGCTCGTACTGTTTACAGGAGCCGTGCAGTCAGCTTGCGGCCTGGCTAGATCCTCAGTCGGGCCATTCTATTGCCCTGGCGATCAGAAGATCTATCTTGACCTCAGCTTTTTAAACGACCTTCAGGAGAGCTTGGGGGCTCCCGGCGACTTCGCACAGGCATACGTGATCGCCCACGAGGTAGGTCACCACGTCCAAACTCTTGTCGGGACCACACAATACGTGAATACTATGAGCAGCCAGGCAAGCGAGATAGAGGCAAACCAGTTGTCAGTGGCGTATGAGCTTCAGGCCGACTGCTATGCAGGGGTGTGGGCCAATCGTGCAGCGCACCAGGACCTGATCCTCGAAAGCGGCGACATAGAAGAGGGGCTGAATGCCGCCAGCGCCGTAGGTGACGATCGCCTCCAAAGGGAGGCACAGGGCTACGTCGTGCCCGATTCCTTCACGCATGGCACATCCGCCCAGCGCGTGGAATCTTTTAGAACGGGACTTAATTCAGGAAATATGGCGTCCTGTGACTGTCCTGAGCTCCCAGCAGTCGGGTAATATCTTTGGATAATCATGGGAGGTCCATCTTCTGAGGCCTCTTTTTTATTTCTTCTTTGCCACCGAGACAGAATCCTGAGGGCTACAGGACGCAGCGCCATAGGGCAACGCTCTGCCCTTCGCCTCCACGGCCATCTCATGATTGTTTCAGTGCTGCTGGCCCTGGTGACGATGGCCTCCGCCAATGATTGGGACCACCTAGCCAATGCCCCCCCATTACTCACCTGGTGCATTATGACCACACACAGCACACTGTCACAGGCATGGGAGAATCACGGCTCTTTGGCGCGTATTAGGCGTGAATATAGCACCGGCGAAGTTTGCCAGGGCTGCGGATCTGAAAGAGGCCATGGCGGGACTGGTTGCAGCATATACAGACTAGAAGACCCTGAGATGAAAGAGCTGCATAATGCCCTATAATGCCAGATCTCTGCCAGGGCGATGGAATCCTATGTATGACAGAGGCGAGTGCTGGAGCTCCTGGTGGGCGTTCTGTTAAGCTGGCTGGATGAGCGCGCCTGTGGATTGGTGGTACTATATTGCCTGAGGCGATACAGGCAATACAAGAAATATACAAGATTGATGACCAGGGCAACTTTGCCCTCACACCATAATAATGTCCCATCTATTGAAAATAAGATGGGGGTGGTAATTCAGCACTTATAGGCTTAAGAATCTTGAATTCCGGTTTGTCCGTGCTTTTGTCTGGCATATCACAGCTACATTGTATCTCGGCCAGGCCCCCACTCATCCCCTACCTCAAAGCCTTCGAGTACGATTTTGAGCCTAATGATCACGAAATCAATGACCGCTCGGCCACGCAGATCTTTACCTGATTCCTCATCGAGCAGTTCTTCATAGAACTCTTTGGTCACTTCCTCATAGTCATCGTTCGTATACTCCAGGTTATCGCTATCCTGTATCTCCTTTTGTAGCTTGACGATGGCATCTTTCATGAGCACGTAGTTTTCCTCCACGGGAGTGTCAAAACCTAGCTCAAAAAATTTGCTATCGAGTGCCTGCTTATATTCGTAATAGTCGCCCCCCAAGTCATCAATAATGTCTTTCTTTACGGAAGCTAATTCCCTCTCATCCTCTGTTTGTTCATTTTCCTGCATTCTTGTCACATCCTTGCTGCTTGGGAGGGCTACCAGAATGGATTCGTGATCCATAATCCCTCCTATAATCCCAGATATCTATTTTTATACCATATATATAAGCATTTGCATGGATATCTGCCCGGGCTGAGTGCTGCCAGAGCGTTGAAGAATATAAGAACGGTCGGGGAGGTGGACCAATAAAATGTGGGTGCCTGATCAGGAGGTTTTTGTTATCGGCTTTGAGCCTCTGCCATAGTGAAACAAGGGATAGGCTCCATGAATTGCTGGTACTAAACCATTTGAGGCTCTATAGGTTAATGTAGTACCACTAAGGACTCATGTATTCGGCTCATGGTAGAGGATCATTCTTCAGCCTTGAACAATGCAGACTGGGGAGTGAGGGTGTCTATATATTGAATACACTGTAGCAAGCTGCGGGGTGCGATGCCGCTCGTTTAACTTCACTGATTAGAAGGGCTAAACACATACGAAAGATCGTATGTGTTTAGCTCATCCGAATAGCTCGCCCGATGTCGGTTTTAGTCGATAAAGGCACACTGACGAACAACCTCTTCAAGAGAGAAAAACAATATCAGCAGCCGGATTCAGCTCTTTGGAAGGGTTCACGCAGGATATCACGAAAGGGGTTTGCTGATGCTGATTAAGGTGAGCTAAACACATACCAATTAAACATTTGCCTGATGAAGATGTTGAATTTGTTGGAAGTAACACAAGCATAATAGTTGACCACTCCTCAGACATAGTTATTGAGGGGATTGCTTTTGGTAGAAGTACTTATGGATTACTGGTGATAAATAGTACAGGATGTTCTATTTTAAATAATGAAATAGCAGGATTTAGTAAATCGGGGATATATCTAAACAATAGTACTACCAACTATATATTAAGCAATCATATATCTTGCGATTATGAGACAGATGGCATAACATTAAGAAATTCTTCGGATAATATCCTGGAGGATAATTTTGTTAAATTTAGCAATTATTTAGTTGTATCAAAGGATAAGAGTTGCATTAATAAAATTAAACCAATGCTTACTGAAACATAATGTCTTATTAAAGATTGTGGCTTTGAATTTTGCGTCTCAAATGGAGAATATTTTAAACATGGTTTATCTAACAATTTGGTGACCTTCAACCCAACCGGTGAAACATGCAATATTTATCGGAGGCCCAATGAATAAGATAATAGTTATAATTATATTTGTAGTGGTATTTCCGCTGGATCAATTGGCACAAGCCGTATCTGATGAAGGGATTGCTCAACGGTCTCATTGGAGCATTGGGGGTCAGGCAGATAGCTTGGAAGATGCTACTTTAAGTAAGGGGTCACAGCCTAATTCAATTAGCACTAATGCAAATTTTCCTAATGATTATGGCCAAGTTAGCATCACAAAAACAGCGAAGGCCAATTATACTAGTTTTTACCTATTGAATAAAACTTATAACGTTAAAGTTCAAATAAAAGGCATTGGTCGGACTATCGAGAATATCACAATCAAAGAGATTATTGATCCTCAGCTTAAAGCTGATATTTCTAGCCCTCTGCCGCAGATCTTCGACCCTTTTAATGCATTGTATTTAGAACCTATAAATCAGGCAGACCAAACATTAATTAATAATGAGTCAAAAATTAATAAAAAATCGAAAGACTACTATTATTTAAATCAAAGTAATAAGACTATATATATGCAATTATCCAGATTAGAGCCAAAACGGCGCATAGAATATAATTATAACATAAGCTCTAATAAAACCGGCGTTTTCGAGACGATGACAATTATTCGGATTGGTGGCAGTGCATCTAAAATTCAGGATATTGATGTCCCATTAAATGTTGAAATGAAGCCTCCTGAATTTTATGTGTATTTAGATCGTGAGGCATCTTTCGCCAGTGCAAATAAAAATTTCACTGTGACATATAATATAATACATAAATCAGGCTGGTGTGACGAACCATTTAAGCAAAATGTTAGTTTTAAACTCTCACATGACGGCGAATATGAGATATTTCATGACGGAAAATGTTACCATGGGGGGGCCAATTCCAACCACTTTTAGCGTCTTTAGAAATGCTGCAATAAAAATAATTATACATTACAATAAAAGTGGGGTCCATTTACTCCCAGCGATACTTGTTGAAAATGAAGTTCAACCATTTGAGGATAAAGAAATAACTGTCTTCAGCAGTGATAGCGCCAAAGGGATGGATGAAAATCAAGCAACTATCTCAAATTTGGGTGTTCCCATAGCCTTTGTAGTATCGTTATTCTCATTTTTTTTTGCGTTACGTGATATTAAATTAACAAAGGAACAAGTAAAAATATTGAATGAGCAGTTGAATGTTATGAAAAATGAGATTAATATCAGGAAAGACGAGAGACGCACCCGTAGTAGAAAATACTTGGGCGAACAACGAATTGCACTTTTAAATAGCCCCCCTGAATATATAGAACAAGAGCCAATATGCCCATCAATTATATCACGGAGATGATAAATGAGGCCGACAGCAGAAATTCAAGAGCTGCCCACTAATGAGTTTGCAGCTGGAGACACCAGGGGCATATGGAGTTCAAGGCAGGTATTGGAGCTGCCTACGAAGACAAAGATGATTTTTGAACTCACTAATGATTATTTAAGACTCATACGTCGTCTTGAGGCCGCGCCATAATCCATCCTTAATCGAAACCTTGAACTATATGCTCGCCACTCTTTCGTGTATCAGGTGGTCCTGTTGCAATTACTGCTGATCCACTCAGATTACATAGAGTTTGAGGCCCAGAGGCCCACCAAGTTCGCTGAGAAGATTGAAGACTCGGCGAAATCCGGCCGTCTGGAAGAGGCGCTGTGCGCCTTCATAGCTGTTGAGAAGTTCGATGAGGACGACGTAGAAGCCGTAGCCCAGGCCGGGGCAGATGAGATAGCATCCGTGGCCGAGCAGGTCAAGGCTGACCGCATAATGCTTTACCCCTATGCCCACCTGAGCCCCAACCTCTCCTCACCCGAGACCGCAGTCAAGGTCCTGAAATCGATGCAGGATATCTTATCCAAGAAGCTTGAGGTAGCCCGGGCGCCCTTTGGCTGGTACAAGTCCTTCACAATCAAGTGCAAGGGCCATCCCCTCTCAGAATTATCAAGATCCATAAAGCTGGGCGAGGGCGAGGTAGTGTCCCAGGCCTTGAAGTCTGAGGCAAAAGCTGTCTCCTACTGGAAGGTGATGGATACAAACGGCCAGATGGTAGATGCCGATAAGTTCGACCTCAAAGGGCATGAGAACCTGGCCAAGTTCGTCCATTATGAGATCGCCAAGAGCAGGGCTGTGGACTCCATCCCTCCACATGTGGAGCTGATGAGGCGCCTTGAGCTTGTCGATTACGAGCCTGGATCCGACTCGGGCAACATGAGGTTCTACCCCAAGGGCAGGCTCATCAAGTCTCTCCTGGAGAACTATGTCCTGGACAAGGCTGAAGACCTGGGTGCAATGGAGGTGGAGACCCCCATCATGTACGATATGGAGCACCCCACGCTCAAGAAGTACCTGGACAGGTTCCCGGCAAGGCAGTACCAGATAGATGCCGAGAAGAGGAGGCTGTTTCTGCGGTTCGCCGCCTGCTTTGGCCAGTTCCTCATGGGCCATGACATGACCATATCCCACAAGTCTCTGCCCTTGAAGATGGTAGAGATCACCAGGTACAGCTTCAGGCGCGAGCAGAGGGGAGAGCTTGTGGGCATCCGCAGGCTTCGGGCCTTCACCATGCCGGATATGCACACCCTCACCAGGGACATGCCTTCGGCCGTAGATGAGTTCAAGAAGCAGTATCTGGCCTGCATCTCTGTACTCAAAGACATAGGTCTGGACCTATCAGATTACGAGGTGGCCATAAGGTTCACCAAGGACTTCTATGCCGAGAACAGGCAGTTCATTGAGAGCCTTGTGGACATAGTGAAAAAGCCGGTGCTAATTGAGATGTGGGATGAGAGGTTCTTCTATTTTGTGCTAAAGTTCGAGTTCAACTTCGTTGACGCCTCAGACAAGGCAAGCGCCCTATCCACAGTGCAGATAGACGTTGAGAACGCCGAGAGGTACGATATCAATTATGTGGATGAAGACGGCGAAAGAAAGCGCCCCACGCTGCTGCACTGCTCGCCCTCAGGCGCCATAGAGAGGGTGATGTATGCCCTGCTGGAGAAGGCTTCCCGCGAGTCAGCTTCAGGCAAGCTGCCCATGCTCAAGACCTGGCTCTCTCCGACCCAGGTAAGGATCATACCCATAGCCGAGCGCCATCAGGCCCGTGCCTTTGAAGTCGCCAGGGAGCTAGGCTTCAGGACGGATGTAGATGATCGGGAGGAGACTGTTGGCAAGAAGATCAGGGACGCAGGCAGGGAGTGGATACCCTACGTGGCAGTGATAGGCGATGATGAGCTGGCCTCTGGAAAGCTCACAGTCAACATCCGGCAGGAGTCCACGCCCAAGTCTCCGGCAAAGGCCAGCATGAGCATTGATGATATCAGGAACAGGCTGCAGGCTGAGACCGCGGGCATGCCCTGGAAACGGCTGCCATTGCCAGTCAAGCTCTCAGAGCGGCCAAAGTTCGTTTGAGCATCAGTCTGGGAGGCCATTAGGGCTTCTCAACCCTGCCGCTCTTTCTCCATCTCTCTTTTTTCCCTTCTGCAAGGTATTGGCCACTTTCCTCACCAATCACGAGCGTAACTATTATCAATTATAGATTGCATAATGCATAACGGAGGTGATAGGGTGCCGTCATTCATGGATCAGGTTATTGCAGTGATAATCTTCGGGCTTGCAACCTTTATACTGCCCACGTTCTTGAATAAGTTTGCCGATAGCCGGAGCCAGCCTAGATAGGCACTTTTTTTTATTTCTGCATATTGGCCTTATTTAGATGACTGTGGATACTGCAAATAGTGTGCCGCAGTTTAAACAAAAAATATGATCTGCAGATTATGGTCGTAGCACGCGAGATTTAGTCAGATATCATCTTGCGCATTATGGCCATCACTCCCGGCTTTGCCTCCTTCATAGGCCTTGTCTGGAAGGCGCCCGTTCCCATCATGCCAGGGAGCTCAAAGATCTCTTTATTGAACCTGTCGGATATCTCCTTGAAGATCCTCTTATAGGCAACGCAATAGGGATCGATGCCCTTGACCTCTCCATCAGTCTGTGTTATGGCATTGTATGGGCAGCCGCCGCGGCAGTACTTGATATGAGCACATCTCTTGCATTCCTTGTTCACATAATCCTTGAACTGCTGCATGAGCTTCCAGGCATCTGACCTAGCCAGGTCTTCCTGGCTTGGACGGTCACGAACATTGCCCATAACGTACTTTGGCATGCCCACATAGCGGTAGCAGGGGTATATGCTCCCGTCAGGCCCCACAGCAAAGGTGTCGTCCATGCAGTCCACGAATGTGCAGACCGTGCCCCTCCCTGTAAAGACGCACCTGCAGTAGTCATCTATATTCCTGACTTCTATATCGCTCATATTTTCAAGATACTTGTCTAGGAGATAGACCAAAAGCTCTCCATACTCCTCTGGAGCCAGAGCCCACTTGTCTCTCTCTTCGTCACGCAGGGACGGGAGTGCCGGGTGCAGCTTGAGGGACAGGCCATTATCCTTGAAATAGTTGAATATGTCTTCCTTGTACTTTATGGAATGGGATGTGAATGTGCAGATGAAGCTTACCTTGAGGCCGTGAGCCTTGGCGATCTCATAGCCCTTCATGGTCCTCTCATAGTACCCTTTTGACCTCTGAAAGTCGTTTAGCTCCTGAGGGCCATCGAGGCTTGAGCCTATTGGAATATGGTACTCAGCCAGGACCTCGGCCATCTCAGGTGTGAGCCTCCAGAGGTTGGTCTGCAGAGCAAAGGCAATTCGGAGATGGCTCAGTCCATCAGAGATGAGTGGCAAAGCCTGGCGATAAAAGTCGGCTCCGGCAAGGAGCGGCTCCCCTCCATGGAATGTGAATGTGATGGAATCGTCCCTGAAGTTCTTGAGCCACTCGACCATCTCTTTAACGGTTTCAATGCTCATTATTGGAGATCCTTCCTCCGAACTCCAGCAATAACTGCAGCGAGAAGGACAGCCCAATGTTGGGATGATCATCACATGGAAAGGCATCTTTTAGCACCCATTTTGGGGCCATCTCCAAAGTATTAATAGCTTTCCTGCTTTGTTCCCCAGTCAGATTGCAGCCAGGCACCTGCCTTCAGGCACCCTTGCATGGGTATACCTGAGCAGATACGCCCCAGTTGAGCTCCTTTCATAAGACCATTATTCAGTTGTGGGGCACTCTATCGAGCAACAGATCGAGTGCGCCAAAAAAAGGAAGAACTGCAATACACTTTCAGGTTTAACACCTATGCTCTGTGCTTCTTGGGACGACTGTCTTGGCCCAAAAAATGCTTGGGGGGAACACCTATGCAAATAGGCCAGAGCTACAGAATGAGGATGATAGTATCAGGTTTGCATATATTTGATATCCTTGAAGTGCCATAGGACATGCTATCTGTCCATCAAAGGGCTTTCTGCCAGCACTTGCCTATAATCGGAAATGTCCCCCGCGGACGCGGGGTCAGGGGGGCCGTCGGCCTTGAGACTAACCCAGGGCATAGTGTACGACCTAAAAATGATTGCCAGTTCTCCTCTGAACCATGCTCAGGATCTTTTGCTCTATAGAGCGCCCCACTTAATAGAAATGTGGCCTTATTTAAGCCTTGATGTACTAGTGCACAAAAGCTTAAATAGTCATACAGATATATGAAACTGGATTAGATTATTATAAGATGAAAAATATACCAGGTCCAAAGCCATTAGAGATTAGCTTGACTGCGATTGAGCGCC
>Ga0074195_1001762_pt1 | contig 27797 bp, 31 predicted proteins | sample EPASupsiteHSE623_FD_64525 | JGI IMG/M metagenome (GOLD analysis project Ga0074195, IMG submission 64525) | Bioremediated contaminated groundwater from EPA Superfund site, New Mexico - Sample HSE6-23 | ecosystem: Environmental > Aquatic > Deep subsurface > Groundwater > Contaminated ... | reverse complement strand
TGGTTCATTCCGGAATAATTTCCGTTTCAGGGACTTCCAGATTGGTTTTAATATTAGCTATAAATTTGGCTATTATTTCAGGAAATCATCTATTATTTATATTAATCTCTATAATGGTTGGACAGGTCATGCTGATTTTAGTAAGCGATGGGTCAAACCAGGGGACGAAATGATTACGCAAGTTCCCTCTATGCCCGCTCCAGGCACCAGTTCCACAAGGGATGATGTTTATACATATTCCGATATTTTAGTGGAGAAAGGGGATCATATCCGCTTTCAGGACATCAACATCTCCTATGATCTTAACCGTTCCAGGTACAACTGGTTACCGTTCAATAAGGCATCTATATATGGTTATATAAATAATATCGGCATTATATGGTGTGCCAATAGCGACAAGCTTGATCCCGATTATGCTACCCATTCTTATCCGGCTCCGCGATCTTTTGCAATTGGTATAAAAGTACAGTTTTAAAACAACAATTATGAAAAAATTTATAATAAAAATATTATTGGCAACAATGGTCCTAAGCTCTTGTAGTAAAGATTTCCTCGAGGTAAAACCAGATAAAAAACTGGTTATTCCTTCCACATTGGATGATATGAGGGCATTGCTTGACCGGGATATAATGTTCTCCTCTCAGCTATCGGACGGAGAGGTTAGTTCGGACGATTATTATATGACGTATAACAATTGGAACATTCTCTCTTCACCCTGGCTAAAGAATGAATATATATGGAAGAAAGAGATATTTGAAACCGGAATCTCCTACGGTTGGAAAGATGGCTACGCAAGAATATATTATGCAAATAATGCATTAGATGGATTGAGCAGGATTACTAATATAGCGGACCAGGTTCAGTACAATAACATAAAGGGGGCCGCACTGTTTTTCCGGGCCTGGCTTAGTTATCAGTTGGCGCAGCTCTTTTGTCCGCAGTATGATAAGGCTGGCACAAACGACGGCCTTGGAATTCCCTTGCGTCTGACATCCGATTTGAATGTGAAGGTCACACGGTCAACCATAAAAGAGACATACGACCAGATATTGAAAGACCTGAACGAGTCGAAAGATCTATTGCCAGATTACGAGACATATAAAACCAGACCTGTCAAGACCTCTGCCTATGCTTTGCTGTCTCGTGTTTACCTCACTATGCAGGAATATGACAAGGCATTGGAATTCTCGGAGTTAGCCTTGGATTCAGATTTTAGTCTGATCAACTTTAATACGCTCAATACTTCTGCATCATATCCTATGACCCGGTTCAATAGTGAAGTAATAACACACTGTAAGTTTTCGTCTACTATATTTTCAACTTCGCGCCTTATTATTGATAGTGTTTTGTTCAAATCTTATAATGATAATGATATAAGAAAAAAAGCATGGTTTAAAATAGTAAGCGGCAATAACACATATAAGGGAAGTTATGATGGTACAACTTCGTTTTTTAATGGACTTTCTATAAGCGAATGCTATTTAACAAAAGCGGAATGTCTTGCCCGAAAAGGGCAAACAGAAGGAGCTATGACTGTTCTCAATAGCTTATTAAATACAAGATATAAAACGGGAACGTTTAACGGTTTAACCGCCGGCACATCGGAAGAAGCTTTGCGTATTGTATTGCTGGAAAGGCGAAAGGAGTTATTATACAGGGGAATAAGATGGACAGACTTGCGCCGGCTCAATTTGAACACTGCTACGGCAAAAACATTGCACAGGAACCTGAATGGTACTATTTATGAATTGAAACCTAATAGTATAAATTACACACTACCTATTCCTAAAAATGTCATTGATGCAAACGGAATTGAGCAAAATCCAAGGGAATAAAAAAATATATATGAAAAAGAAAACTTACAAGATAGGTTTGCTGCTGCTGTTAATGTTGATACAAACGGCAATACAGGCGCAGACACAGTATATTACCCCGTTGAAAGTAGGGGATAAAGTACCGGAAGAGCTGTGGAAAATGTCATTTACAGCTGTGAACCAAGAAGGAGGAGAGAACATTTCTCTGGGAAATTACAGGGACAAACTAATAATACTTGATTTTTGGTCGACCTGGTGTTCACCATGTATAAAAGCTATTCCTAAATTTGAACAACTGCAACACGATTTAAAGAACGATGTCCAGTTCATTATGGTTACCTCACAATCCAAAGAGGTTATATCTCCTTTTTTTACAAAGAGAGATGTAAAATTGCCGTCATTAGTAAACGATACGTTGTTAACAAAGATATTTCCTCACCGCTATGTTCCGCATGAAGTATGGATTAAAGACGGGGAGATATTTGCCATAACCGGTGAAAAAGAAGTTACATCAGATAATATAGGTAAAGCACTGAATGGAAGAATAAAATCTTTTCCGGAAAAAAAGTTCAATTTTGATTATGATCTGACACAGCCCTTACTTTTGAACGACAATGGTGGTGGAGCAAAGGACCTTTTGTATCATTCATTGTTTACTGGTTATCTGGATGGAATAGGTGGTGCCGGAGTTTTTACCGATAGCTCAGGAAGGTTCAAGATCAGAGCTTTAAATGGTACGATATTACAGCTATATCAGTTTGCAATCCGCTATGAAAATATACCGTTGTCTTATGCTAACAGGTGTATATTGGATTTCGACAAACAAGAAGAAGTACTTCCCCCGCCAGAGGTGCCGGCCTATTCACCTGCAGTACGTGAAAAGTATTATTGTTATGAACTTATTGTACCAGTCGGTTTAAGAGAAATGGTACCTCAGCTCATGATGGAAGATTTGAACCGCTTTTTTGGCGCCATCTATAACATCCGGGGAGCAGTAGAAAAAAGGATGGTAAAATGTTGGGTGTTAAAAAAGAAAGGATCTATAGAGAACCTCGTTTCTAAAAGCGAAACCCCAGAAATTATAATGGACGACTCTAACTTGGCAGTATATCGCAAACAACCTTTCCAAAAATTTTATAATGCCATGGTCTCTCTTTTCCGTAAAGAGATGTTACCTATCATTGACAGTACTGGTATAACATCAGAGATCGACATCTGTTTTCCGGCCAAAGAGAAAGATATACTCAAATTTAAGTCTTGCCTTAACCAATACGGGTTGGACCTGGAACAGGAGCTGTGTGAAATTGATATGTTTGTAATTAAACGAAGTAATTGTAGAGTGAAATGAACATTGGTGTGGAAAAAACTCCTGAAAATTATAATCTGCGTAGCCCTTTAGGTGATGCTCATAAAATAACAGATTTTCCAGTTAAGATGAACAATAGCTTCCATTTGCAGTGGAAGCTATTTTAGAGTAGATGCTGGCCAATGTTTATTTCATCGGCTCAAAAAGGATTCCAGGTGATTTGGTCATCTGGAACAGGCGCTTTTCGATAGCTCTCCATTGAAACTTACCGTGGGCAATTTCTATTGGTTCATTGAAATCAATATCCAGATGATAACCTAAAGACTTAACAACTATTGCTGGATTTCTTGTGGCATATTTCTCTCCGTAAGCATCCAACATCTGTGCTAAGGTTAAGTATGACGACAGGTAAGCGATATCTGTAAAATCTTTCAATCTGGTTCCATTTCCGCAAATGGCATTCAGTTTCATAGCAGCAATATCTTCAAGAGAACACAATCTTACACCTTCAAACAACAACAGGTTTTTCAGGAGTTCCAATGTAGCTTTGCTGACCGTTTCTTTTTGTAACATTTCAATGATGTAAGAGGGATATCAAATTGCTGACTTACAAAATACATGTCCTTATCGTTGAGATAAGGAATGTTTATAATTGAGGATCGCACACCGGTAATTCCGTATCTGTTGAGAATAAAATACCAGTCCTTAGGCCAACCACGTTCTACAACGCGCTGAACTACAATATCCTTCATCTTATTGTAATCAAAATCTTTAAGGTCGTAATCCCACAATAGTTTTGGATTAAGAGCCACCGAAGGAAAATTTTTGTAGTCATCGAAGTACATAACACTTTTGATACTTTGTTCTACACAATATACAAAAAAACGGGGACACATGATGCGTCCCCGTATACCCTTAAAACTACCGCAAAGTTATTTTGCGATATTCATCTCTTTAAGCAGATAGCCTGCACCGCCGAACTTATCCATAATGAAGAGGACGTAGCGGATGTCTACACTGATGGTTCTTTGAAGTGTGGGCTCGAATATAATGTCTCCGCTCATTGCCTCCCAGTTGCCGTCAAATGCGATTCCGATAAGTTCTCCTTTGGCATTAAGGACCGGGCTGCCTGAGTTGCCGCCGGTAATGTCGTTATTGCTGAGGAAAGCAATGGGCAGTTCTCCGTTTTTCATAGCATACTTACCATAATCTTTGGTTTTGTACAACTCTTTTAGTTTGGCAGGAACTACAAACTCCCAGTTGTTTGGATCCTCTTTTTCCATTACACCACTTAGAGTTGTAATGTGTTCATAAAGGATAGCATCCTTAGGGGAATAGTTCAGAATCTTGCCATAACTAAGACGCATTGTTGAGTTAGCGTCCGGATACATTGCCATACCCTTCTTCATCTCAAGCTGGCCGGCAATATAGTCTTTGTTCCCCCTTGCGTACAGCCCGTTATATTTTGCAAGGGCTGTCTGGAGTTTAGGCATCATGTCAAAGATGCTTTTGCCAAAAGCCAAGGCAGGATCGTTTACTATTGCATCTTTGCCGGCAGCAATAGCCGCAGCAATTTTCTCCTTAGAGGTGAATACCGATTTATCGAACATATTGTCTACATAAGCATCAATGTTCCCGGAGAAGTCGTTGTAAATGACACTATAGAAAGCAGGAAGATCGCTTTTCTTTACTTTGTCCTGGAATACTTTAATGAGAGCCTTTGCCACCTTTCTGTCGGTTCCGGCAGAGTAGTTTATGAAGAAGTTGTCTATCCTTCCCTCAAGAGACTTAGCCATTGCCAGGGCACCATTGTTGTCGCCATTGTTGAACGCTCCAACTACACCCATATAGTGATTTGCTACAGAGGCAATCTCTATATTGGCAAGAGTTTCTGTAAGATACTTATAAAGATAAAGAGCCTCCTCGCGCTCAGCAATTGCCTTGTTAATATTATCAAGCGCAGTTCCATATTTTGCAACACGGTTAGGATCTGCATTCACCCAAGCAGTAAACTCCTTCTCTTCCTGAGCCCTTCGTTCCTGAACATTCAGCTTTTTGAAGGTCTCGTTCATCCCGATGGCTTTTTTCCAGAAATTAGAAGAGCCTGAGTATTTGCTTGCATATTGGAGCCTGACCTTAGGATCGGCAAGCATGTCTTCCATCAGTACATCCTGACGGATACCACGGGCATATATAGTAATTGCGTTTGAAACCTCACTTGTCTGCTTTACCTCAGTAGAGGTCATGAAACGACTTGTGCGTCCGGGATAACCCAAAATCATTGCAAAGTCATTCTGTTCAACACCCTTAAGAGAGATAGTCAGCGATTTCTTAGGAACATAAGGCTGGTTATCCGGTGAATAAGAAGCCGGATTGTTGTTTTTATCGGCGTATACACGGAACATTGAGAAGTCTCCGGTATGGCGTGGCCACATCCAGTTGTCTGTGTCTGCACCAAATTTGCCTATTGATGAAGGAGGGGCGCCCACAAAACGTATATCTGTATAAGTCTTGCTGACAATCAGATAGTATGCATTCTCGCCATACATAGATGTTACTTTTGCCTGCAGGTATTTATTGTCACCGACTGCTTTTGATGTCAGATCCTTAATTATGGCTTCAAATGCCTTTTGTTTATCGGCAGGTGTTGTTGCACCTTCGACAGCACCGGCAACCTCATTTGTAACCTCCTGAAAACTCTCCAGAAATGTAACAGACAAGCCGGCCGAAGGGAGTTCCTGCTGACGGTTCATTGCCCAGTATCCATCCTGAAGATAGTCGTGTTCAACTGTACTCAGCTTCTGTATTGCACCATATCCGCAGTGGTGGTTTGTAAGTAACAAGCCCTCTTTAGACACTATTTCTCCGGTACACCCGCCACCAAACTGAACAATAGCATCCTTCAAGCTGGAATTGTTTACATTATATATGTCCTTAGCAGAAAGTTTGAGTCCCAGTTCAGACATTTTTTTGCTGTTGAGTTTTTCAATAAGAGGCAATAACCACATTCCCTCATCTGCCCTGACAGGACTGATCGAAAATACTAAAGCAGATAAAATTAATAAGCAGATTTTTTTCATTGTATTTAAATATTCTATAATTTTAACAAAAATAGAAAAAAATGGCAGAAGAGCTCAAAATTCTTATTGTCACAGACAAGTTCAAGGGGAGCCTTACTGCAAAAGAAGCCGCAGAATGTATCAGAAAAGGGCTTTTTCAGGGTTTGTTCGGACACGGAATAAATCATGATATAAAAATTTTTCCTATGGCCGACGGAGGTGAGGGGACATTAGACGTTATCAAGAAATCCAAAAGGGGAGAGCTGATATACACAGAGGTCTGTGATCCTCTGTTAAGGCCGGTCCGGACACCATACCTGCTGATTAAGGACAAGGCATTTATCGAGATGGCAAAATGTTGCGGTCTGCAACTTCTCAATGAAAATGAGTACGATCCTCATAAAACAAGCACATACGGACTTGGCCAGATGATTCTGGCGGCAATAGAGGGTTCTTGTGCAAAGGATATTGTGATAGGTATTGGTGGTAGTGCCACTAACGACGGTGGAATGGGAATGCTTAGAGCTTTGGGATACAGGTTCTATGATTATAAAGGAAATGAGACAATATTTCCGGGACAAATTAAGAAAATAGATGGAACAAAAGTAACCCATATTTTGAAAAATGTCCGTTTTATGGTAGCCAGCGATGTAAACAACCCTCTTTTGGGAGAGCGGGGTGCAACAATGGTTTACGGACCGCAGAAGGGAGCCGGAGAAAACATGCTTGAGGAGCTGGAGCGAGAAATGAAAAATTATGCAACCGTTTGTGAAGAGTATCTGGGAAAAGACTATTCAAACCTGCCTGGTGCCGGAGCGGCCGGAGGAGTGGGATTTGCTCTGACTGCGTTTTTGGGCGCAGAACTTGTCCCGGGGTGGAAGGTGCTCTCCGAATTCTCAAACCTTGAGAAAATTATAAAAGAATCTGACCTTATAATTACCGGTGAGGGTTCTATAGACGAGCAGAGCATATCGGGAAAACTGATAGATGGGATAACTCAAATTGCAAGAAAACATGGGAAGCGGTTATGGGCATATTGTGGAGTGAACATTTTGAATGAAAGACAAATATCAGCAGTAGGAATAGAAAAGGTATTTGCCATCTCAGATATTGAGCGCGACAGAAACAGATCAATGAGAGGGGCAAAAAAATATTTGGAAAGAATTTCGTTTGAATCTGCAACTTTTCTTAACAATTTTCAGTCAAATAGGCAAACAGATTAAAACATAAAATTATGGACTCAAGTTTAGAGGATATCCTCATCCCGCTTTTTGGAATTATTATCCCGTTTCTTACAGCAGTTACTATTATTTTTTTAGTATTACGAGCAAAAATAACCAGGGATAAATCCAGAAACGAGCTTATTGCAAAAGCAATAGAACATGGCAAGGAGTTGTCTCCCGACCTTTTTGCAGCAGATGAAAGAAATTCAAAAAAATCAGACCCGTTGACAAGTGCTCTTGTATCAATTGGAGTTGGTATCGGCCTTTTTTTGGCCTTATACTTCTTCTTTGGCGGATTCAAGTTTGCAGCATTCGGATGTATCCCTTTGTTTATCGGTATAGGACAACTGGTTGCCTACCTGATTAACAAAAACAAAACAGAAAAATAGCTGGTGAGCAGAAAAGAGTTTGAACAGCAGGTATTAAACAATCAGGAACCGCTGCGGCGGTTCTTGTTAAACCTTTGCAACGGTGATTCTGCTTTGAGTGACGACATAGCTCAGGATGCCTTTATAAAGGCTTACCTTAATCTAAACTCTTTTAACGGACTCTCGAAATTTTCCACCTGGCTGTTCAGAATAGCGTACAACTGTTATTGCGACAACAAAAGAGTAAGCCAGAGATACAGTTCTGTTCAGATTGAAGATAAAATACTAACTTCGCCGGAGACTACCGACAATAAATACAAGAACCAGGAGTTATATATGGCTCTAGCAAAACTTAACGAAAAGGAAAGACTGATAGTTCTGCTTTTTTATATGGAAGATAAAAGTCTTAAGGATGTTTCTAAAATTACCGATATACCTTTGAATACGGTAAAATCGCATATCTCAAGAGCAAAAATACATATGTCGGAACATTTAAAATCGATTGGATATGAAAGATGAAAATATAAACAAGTTTTTTAAGGAGCACAAGCAAACCATCGAAGACGACGGATTCAGTGAAAGACTTTTCGCTCATCTTGATTGCATTCCTGCCCCTTCGCCAAGGGTAGACAGGTCAAGATTGATTATATCGGTTTTTGCATTGATCGGTCTCGTATTATTCATACTACTTGGTGGTTACAATACTCTTATAATTGGCTTGGGATCTATGGGTTCGCTATTCGAGGGGTTGAGTTCAACAAGACCGGAAGTGATTGTTTCTGTCGTATTTATGGGCGCCAGTCTTTTTGCTGTCGGCAAATTTGCTATTGATGAGAAGTGACCTGGAACAGGCAGCAAACCGATACACTACAATAAATTGTACGATAGCCTGTGATACTTACATATTCCGTATTTTTCAATAGCTTCCCGGTGAAACTTTGTAGGATATGCCATGTTTTTCTCCCAGCCATATGCTGGAAATTCTTGTGCTATAGATAACATATATTCGTCTCTGTATGTCTTTGCCAAAACCGAAGCTGCTGCTATTGAGGCAAATTTGGAATCCCCTTTTATTATGCAAGAGTGAGAGATGCCAGGGTAATTATAAAATCTGTTCCCGTCTATCAATATGAATTCGGGTCTTACAGCCAGTTTATCCAAGGCAAGGTGCATTGCCTTTATTGATGCTCTTAGAATATTTATCTGGTCGATCTCCTGATTGTCTACCGATGCAACAGCCCAGGCAATTGCATTCTTTTCTATAACAGGTCTTAACAGGTTTCGGTCTCTGGCACTAATCTGTTTTGAATCGTTAAGCAGAGGATGGAAAAAATCTTTTGGGAGAATTACTGCAGCGGCAAAAACAGCTCCTGCAAGACAACCTCTGCCGGCTTCGTCGCATCCGGCTTCAATGACATCAAAATTTAGATAAGGAGCGAGGCATACCTCTTTTTTCATGTGTGGAATTCTTAGAATAAAAATTTACTGCAAGATAGTAAATCTAACCTACAAGTTATATCTGTTAAGACTCTCTTTGAGAACCCCAATTATGCTCTCTTTTGACTCAAGAGTGGCTCTTAGACGCTGGATTTCAGCCTCTAGTTCAACCTGTGTGATTTTATTTTCAGACTCTGCTTTTGCAATTTTCTCTTTGTACATTATCTCAATAGCTGCGATCTTATCTGAAAGATCTTCCTTAGAAGCGGAATAACCAAGAATAAGTTCCTCGGGGGTTGTATTAAGTGCCTTGGCAATGTCAAACAACCTATTACTAACAAGGACGGTTTTTCCTCGCTCTATCTGACTATATGAATTAGTAGACATACCAATTTTGCTGGCCATACTCTCTTGCGTATATCCCAGCGTCTTTCGAAGATTCTGAATTTTTAATTTGATAAGTCTGTTTTCCATTAAAACAAATATAAATTAATGTTTGGTCAGACAAACAACAAGTAATACATGTTATAAAAACAACTAACATATGTTATAAGTATGACAAAAAAGTAGAAACGAATAAATCAATTTCAGAAAAAGAAAAATAACAATCGGAGACTTCTTTTATAACAAGCGTTGACATAAATTTGAAGGAAAATGAATGGTTATGAATACACTTGAGAATCAAAAATCTGTTGAACAACTTTTGTTATTAATGGAGGTTGAACATCTCTATCTTTTTAAAAAAATCACAAAACGGAACATTGCCGGTCTTCTTAATGCTAAGAAAAAAGATGTTGACAGTTTACTTAACGATTGTCTGGGATTAAAATTGAACCAGATAATTGGCATGTACAGGATTCAGCATGCAGCAGGACTGCTGAAAAGGGGAACTCCATACAGAGAATTATGGAGATATTCCGGATTCAGCTCACACGCAGAAATGGAAAGAGAGTTTGAGGGTGTTGTCCGTTAAGTTTTTTTTGCTAATTTTGATACCCCTATTGATGAAGAAACAATAACGAATATAAAATCAATAAATTAACATGAAAGTCTATCCCACCCAAAGCATTCGTAACGTTGTTTTGCTCGGAAGCACAAAGTCCGGTAAAACAACTCTTGCGGAAACGATGATGTTTGAAGGTAAAGTTATCGATCGTAGAGGAGCCGTTGAGGCAAAAACGACCGTTAGCGACAATACCGAAATTGAACAAATTTACCAACGCTCGATTTATCCGACTCTGCTCTATACAGAGTTCATGGATCACAAACTCAATATTATTGACACTCCCGGTTCAGACGATTTCGTTGGCGGTGTTATTTCGGCCTTCAAGGTTGCAGATACAGGAGTTATGATAGTAAACGCCCAGCAGGGTGTTGAGGTTGGTACAGAAATATTTGCACGTTATGCAGATAAACATAGCAAACCGCTTATTATTGGTGTTAACCAGCTGGATCACGAAAAGGCAAATTGGGAAAATTCAATAGAAATGCTTAGAAAAGCATTCGGTAAGAAGATTGTCCTTATTCAGTTTCCTGTTGAGACAGGTACCGGATTCAATTCATTCGTAGATGTGCTCAAGATGAAATTATACTTCTTCAAGGATGATAACGGTACCCGGGAAGAGCGTGAAATTCCTGCAAACCTTATGGATCAGGCATCGGAACTACATCAGATACTGGCAGAAATGGCAGCGGAAAATGATGAAAATCTAATGGAGATATTCTTCGATAAAGGTATACTTACAGAGGAGGAGATACGTACAGGACTTGCGATAGGTCTTATAAAATGCGACATAATGCCTGTTTTTTGCCTTTCAGGTAAAAAGGATATAGGAGTTAAAAGACTGATGGATTTTATCATCAATGTTGCGCCATCTCCGGAAAAAACAATTCAGAAGCTTAAAGACGGAACCTCCGTTCCTTGTGATTCAAAAGGGCAGACATCTGTCTTTATATATAAAACAGCTGTAGAACAGCATCTTGGCGACGTTTCATTCTTCAGGGTAATGTCTGGTAAACTCGTAGAGGGAGCAGACCTTACCAATCCGGAAAACGGATCAAAGGAGAGATTGTCCACAATCTATGCAGTTGCAGGGAAGAAAAAGGAGAAAGTGACAGAAATGGTTGCAGGAGATATTGGTTGTGCTGTAAAGTTAAAATCGGTAAAGACAAATCAGACACTTAACGGAGGTCCTAAAGAGTGGGCATTTGAAGAAATTGTCTTTCCACCTTCAAAATTCCGTACTGCCATTAAGGCTAAGGCGGAAAAAGATGAAGAGAAACTGGGAGAAATACTTAACAGGGCGCACGCAGAAGATCCTACAATTGTTGTTGAATATTCAAAGGAACTTAAGCAGACAATTCTAAGCGGACAAGGCGAGCACCACATAAATATCCTTAAGTGGCACCTTACAAACACGCATAAACTGGAGATTGATTTATTTGCACCCAGAATTTCATATAGAGAGACAATCACTAAGGTTGCCCTTGCAGATTACAGACACAGGAAACAATCAGGCGGAGCAGGTCAATTTGGTGAGGTACACATTCTTATTGAGCCGGTTGTTGAGGGAGTGGCCCCTAATAACAGGTTTAAGGTAGAAGGCAAGGAGCTGGTGCTAAACTTTAAAGGCAAAGAAGAGTATACAATGGACTGGGGTGGCAAGTTGGAGTACTACAACTGTATTGTAGGAGGTGCAATTGATGCACGTTTCATGCCGGCTATCCTTAAAGGAATTATGGAGAAGATGGAGGAGGGACCTCTTACAGGTTCTTATGCACGTGATATCAGAGTATTCGTATACGATGGAAAGATGCACCCGGTAGACTCAAATGAAATCTCATTCAGACTTGCCGGAAGAAATGCATTTAAAGAGGCGTTCAAAAAAGCTGGTCCAAAGATTATGGAACCTATCTACAATATTGAGGTTCTTGTGCCAAGCGACTGTATGGGTGATGTTATGAGCGACCTTCAGAACCGCAGGGCAATGATAGAAGGCATGAGCAGCGAAAAGGGCTTTGAGGTAATTAAAGCCAGGGTTCCACTTGCAGAGCTTCACAAATACTCAACCACACTAAGCTCGCTTACCTCCGGAAGAGCAACATTTACAATGACCTATGCAGATTTCCAACAGGTTCCTGCCGAGGTTCAGGATAAGCTGCTTAAGGAGTACGAGGCAAGCGAAAAGGATGAGTAACAAATTGATGATCCGTGCAGAAAATATAAAAAAATCATTTGGTAAACTTCTTGTTTTAAAAGGAATTGATTTTGAAGCAAAGGAAGCCGAAGTTTTAAGTATAGTTGGAGCAAGCGGGGCCGGTAAGTCCAGCTTGCTCCAAATACTTGGTACTCTCTCCTGTCCTGACACTGGTAAAGTGTATATAGACGGAACGGATGTATTCTCTCTAGGATCAAATGCACTGTCAGATTTCAGAAACAAAAGGATAGGATTTGTTTTCCAGTTTCATCACCTGTTACCGGAATTTACAGCTCTTGAAAATGTGGCTATTCCTGCATTGATTGCAAAAGAGAGCATGGGGGTCGCAAAAGAGAGAGCAAAGGAACTCCTGACCTTCTTAGGAATAGGGGAGCGTCTAAACCATAAACCTGGAGAACTTAGCGGAGGAGAGCAACAGAGGGTAGCAATTGCCCGTGCACTTATTAACAAACCATCGGTCATCTTTGCCGATGAACCATCCGGAAACCTTGACACCAATACAAAAACAGAGATTCACAAGCTATTCTTCGATCTTAGGGACAAGTACCAACAGACAATAGTTATTGTAACCCACGACAGAGATCTGGCAACCATGAGCGACCGGATACTGGAGATGAGAGATGGAGAGTTTCTGCTTTAAAGAGTTCAAAGTGAGGCAGAGCCACTCTGCAATGAAGGTAAACACCGACGGAGTGTTGCTTGGGGCTTGGCTTTCGCTTTCTGGTGCACACAACATGACCGTAATGGAAACAAGCTTTTCAAGGGACAAATTCAAAGTGCTTGACATTGGCACCGGTACTGGAGTAATAGCACTCATCGTTGCTCAAAGACTGTCGAAACTATTTTCAACCTCTTCAAAAGACGAATTTTCAATAGATGCCATTGATATAGACAAACCATCTGTTGACGAAGCTGGTTATAATTTTTCACAATCTCCCTGGGCTGGGCATCTGACGGCTTTGAAAATTTCGCTTCAGGAATTTTTGAATGTACAATTTGTAAGGAATGGTCTACCTCCTGATACAAATAAAGAAAAATATGACCTGATTGTGTCCAATCCACCATACTTCATAGATTCACTTAAGGCACCATCTGCAAGACGCTCGTCGGCAAGGCATAACCACGACCTTCCTTACGAGGTTATCATAGAATCGGCTATTCAAATGCTAAAGGATGAGGGAAAACTTGCTATAGTACTCCCGGCAGAGGAGGGAGAAAGATTTATTAAGCTCGCAACTATGGGGCCTTTGCATTTTGCAAGGAGGTGTAAGTTAAAAACTATGGCAAACAAGATGGAGAAGCGCTATCTTATGGAGTTCATAAAATCGACTCAATCAGACAAGGTTCAAGAGGAGGTACTAATAATGCAGCAAACCGGGGGACTGGAATATACCGAACAGTACAAAACTCTTACAAAGGAATTTTATCTTAAATTTTAATCTGCCAGTTGTTTTAAAATAGTGCTAATTATCAGATGGTTGTAAAACGCTTTTCTTTGAAACGTATTGCAAATTCTTTTGCAAACTATTGATATTATGTAAATTGTTAAAACAACTGGCAGATTGATCTTCAAAAATAAAGCTCACGAAAAACAGAAATTGTGATCAAAAAGCTTGTAAAATGAGCTTTATATCATATCTTCGGGAGCTACAAAATAATTTTATTCACAATGGGAAAGAATAGAACGACAGAAATATTAGAATTTATTAAGAGAAATCCTCTTCTTTCATCTAAAGAGATCCATGCGGGACTAACTTCAGAGATGAGCTATGCAACCGTAAAGAGGATTATTTCCCAGTTGGTTTTCAACAGCCTTGTGCATCAGCAAGGGAAGGGGAAGGTAAGTAAATATATTATTTCTCCCGCGTATGATATGTTTTTTCCTGTTGATATAGAAGAGTATTTCAAAAAAGAGATTGATGAAAGAATAATTAAAGAGAGTTTTAATTTTACATTGATAACAGATCTCCTTTATAAAATCCGATTATTTACAGAAAAAGAATTAAAACATCTTACCGACCTTCAAGAAACATTCAAAGCGAACATCTCGAAACTTTCAGAAAATGAATATTTAAAGGAGATGGAACGTCTTGCAATTGATTTAAGCTGGAAATCGTCTCAGATAGAAGGAAATACATATTCTCTGTTGGAGACAGAAAGATTGCTTAAGGATAAAGTGACAGCATCAGGTAAAACCAAAGATGAAGCTGTTATGTTGTTGAATCACAAGGGAGCATTGGATTTTATCTTGCAAAATCCCGATTATCTTAAGCCGATCACTGTTCCAAAAATTGAAGATATTCATAGTATTCTAATTAAAGAATTGAGCATAGAAAGAAATGTCAGAATTCGAAGGGTTGGTATAACGGGTACCAATTACCGACCTCTGGACAATGAATTTCAGATTCGGGAAGCATTAGACAATATGTGTCAGTTAATAAATAGTATCGACAATGTCTTTGAACGGGCATTATTACTTTTAGTGCTAATTTCCTACATCCAGCCATTTAATGATGGAAACAAAAGAACTGCCCGCATCGTTTGCAATGCGGAACTCCTGGCAAATGGATATTGCCCGATATCTTTCCGGACAATTGATTCAGTTGAATATAAAAAAGCTATGTTGTTGTTCTATGAGCAAAACAACATTACCGTCTTCAAGAAAATCTTTATAGATCAATTTGAATTCGCAGTTAACACTTACTTTTAAAATTGGAGAATATTCTGCCTAGCGCTTGCCGCCTCTGAGCTGATGAATCATCTTCATACGAAACTCCTCCTCTGCAGTATATAACCTGGCAACCTGACGGACAGAAAGTACTTTAAGAAACTCTTCGTGATACTTTTTCTGGATTGCACTATCGTTGGATATATTGTTGATATATATGTCCAGCACTTTTTTCAAATCATTATCACTTGTGCTTTCCTTACTGAGAAGCTTGTTGACCGCCATTAAACTGTTTTGAATTCTCTTGTGGGCCGTCTCCCTTTCTTTCCAATAATGGTTATAAATGGGCCAGAAAGCTTCGGCTTCTTGTGGCGTTAACTCTAAAGAGGTAGTGAAGAATGCTATTTTTGCACTTACAACTTGCTCATATCGTGCTTTTTCTCTCTGTTGCCTGCTTTGCTCGGTCTCCTGACCATACGCTCCAATAATGAAGCACAAAGCAATGATAGATATGATTAATTTTTTCATAAAATAGATATTAATCTAGAGATGCCAGATACACAAAACCAGCATCTGTATTGAGATATTCAATTATTTCAGCTGGGTCGATCTCCTGTTTTTGTGTTAGTGAATCGGTTTCATTGTCAAAAAAATCGATAAAGGAAGATTCAAGCTGATGCTCTTCCATAAGAGCGGAGTTTGCAGCAAATTTATCAGAGTTTGTTACAGCAACGTCTGGGGAAAATATTTTAATTGCACCGTATCCCATAAGGAATACAAAAGCAAAAACAGATACCAGAGCAAGTTGGGGTTTAATTACCGACCAAGCACCCGGTTTGGAACCTTTTTGAGAAGTTATCTCAGAAATATTGCTCTGAAAGGCGGAAAAATACCCCTCTGGTACAGAGTAGGGATTCTCCTTTAAATGTGGTTGTTCTATATTGTATTTTTCTTTCATGCTTCTTTGACTATTGTAAAGTTAAAAGGATTAAAGCAACTCTTGTAAAGAATCCTGAATTTTTTGAGCAGCATGGTGATACGATGCCTTTAATGCTCCTACTGATGTGCCCAGAATTTCAGAAATCTCTTCATATTTAAGTTCGTCAAAATATCTCATATTAAACACAATGCGTTGTTTCTCAGGGAGTTTTAAAATTGCTTTGTGAAGTGCCTTCTGGGCTGCATCGCCATTAAAATAGGTGTCAGATTCCAAAACGTTTTCCAGCTTCTTTGAGTAATCTGTCAGAGATAAAAAAGACCTTACCTGCTTCCTTTTAAGAAATGTAAGTACCTCATTTGTTGCAATTCTGTATAACCAGGTGAATAGTTTCGACTCCTCCCTGAAATCCGGTAGCGCTTTCCAAGCTTTAACAAATGTATTCTGGAGAAGATCATTTGCATCATCGTGAGAAGCAACCATCTTTCTTATATGCCAGTATAGCCTCTCGCCATACTTGCCGACAATAAGGTTGAAGGCATAATTTCCTTTTCCTTCCTCTCTATATAGATCCAGGAGATCCTTATCGTCCATTTTATTAAAAAAAAATTATTTTCGGAGAAACACTCTTTTTACTGCTTCAATAATACTGCCAGAATCAAGTTTATACTCCTTTAAAAGTTCTGCCGGTGTTCCGCTCTGCCCAAACATATCATCTACAGCAATAAATTCCACAGGTGTCGGAAGTTCTCTGGCCAGCAGACCGGCAATCAACTCACCCATTCCTCCTGCAATCATATGCTCCTCTGCACAGACAACGGCACGGGTCTTTGTCACAGACTCTAAGACTGCTTTGCGATCCAATGGTTTAATGGTGTGAATATTTATAAGTTCTACAGATATTCCACTCTTTTCCAGCTCCTGTGCAGCTATAATTGATTCCCAAACAAGATGACCAGTGGCAAAAATTGTAACATCTTTACCATCAATCATATTCAGCGCTTTGCCTATCTCGAATTTTTGATCAGCCGGAGTAAAATTTGGAACAGCGGGCCTGCCGAACCTTAAGTAAACAGGGCCATGAAACTCCGATATTGCAATTGTAGCAGCTTTTGTCTGATTGTAGTCGCAAGGGTTAATAACTGTCATATTAGGAAGCATTCTCATGAGGCCCATGTCTTCCATTATCTGATGAGTGGCACCATCCTCTCCCAGTGTTATACCGGCATGAGAGGCGCAAATTTTCACATTTGTATCTGAATAGGCAACCACCTGTCTCACCTGGTCGTAAACCCTGCCTGTAAGAAAATTGGCGAACGAACCGGCAAAGGGCACCTTTCCTGAGAGTGCCAGACCGGCCGATACTCCTATCATATTTGCCTCGGCTATTCCACACTGGATAAACCTGTCCGGAAATTCCGCAGCAAATTCATCCATCTTTAATGATCCTGTAAGGTCGGCACAGAGTGCCATAACATCGGGGTTATTGCGGCCAGCCTCAAGAAGACCGGCTCCAAACCCAGATCTGGTATCTTTATTTCCTGTATTTGTAAATATCTCTTTCATAACTGATGGTTTAAGTTTTAGAAATCACCGAGAGTCTCTTGTAGCTGACTCAGGGCCTTCTCTGTCTGCTCTTTGTTAGGTGCTTTTCCGTGCCAGTGGTGGGTACCCTGCATAAAGTCTACACCCTGACCCATATTTGTCTTCATGAGCAGCATCTTTGGTTTCCCGTTTCCTGCAAGGTTCTTTGCCCATTTGAAAGCATCCAGCACAGATTCCATGTTATGACCGTCAACCATCAGACAATCCCAGCCGAAAGAAAGCCACTTCGACTCCAGATTGCCAAGGTTCAGTATAGAACTAACCGGCCCGTCTATCTGTTGTCCGTTCCAGTCTGTCATTGCAATAAGATTGTCAAGCTTCTTCTGAGCGGCAAACAATGCTGCCTCCCAAATCTGACCCTCTTCACTCTCTCCGTCTCCTATCAACACGTAAATATTGTTTTGGTCATTGTCAAGCCTTTTTGCAATTGCAGCTCCACAAGCAACAGAGAGTCCCTGACCAAGCGATCCCGAAGCAACATGTACTCCCGGCAGACCCCTCTCAACCGATGGATGGCCTTGGAGCCTCGATCCTATTTTTCTGAATTCCGCAAGTTCCTTAACCGGAAAATATCCGGTTCTTGAAAGAAGACTATAATAAACGGGAGATAAATGTCCTGCAGAGAGGAAAAACATATCCGATCCTTTACCCGCACGGGTCCAGGTTTTTGGATTATGATTCATCTCCTTGAAAAAAAGTGCTGTCAGAAAGTCGGTACTGCTCAAAGAGCCTCCCGGGTGGCCAGAAGCGGCCATATTGACCATTCGGACAATATCTCTCCTAACCTGAGATGCTACCTCATGTAATTTTGCGATACTTGTCATTTGTTATTTGATTTGTTACTAATCGGACAAAGATAGTACCAAACGACTGATTATGGTAATTTTTTATAACTTTGCACACACTTAAAAGCCTTTTATATTAAGATGAAGCAAATTAGGAACTTTTGTATTATAGCGCATATTGATCACGGAAAAAGCACTTTGGCCGACCGTCTTCTTGAGTTTACGCATACCCTCAACTCAAGAGATATGGAAAATCAGGTGCTGGACTCTATGGAGCTGGAGAAGGAGAAGGGGATTACCATAAAGAGCCATGCCATTCAGATGGACTATATCCACGAGGGAGAAAAGTACATTCTTAATCTAATTGACACCCCCGGTCACGTTGACTTTTCATACGAAGTCTCTCGCGCCATTGCATCCTGCGAGGGGGCACTTCTGGTTGTTGATGCCACTCAGGGTATACAGGCACAGACAATATCCAACCTATACCTTGCCTTAAACCACGATCTGGAGATTATTCCGGTTCTCAACAAAATTGATATGGATGCAGCAATGATTGACTCTGTAACGGATCAGATCATTGAACTCATCGGGTGTAAGACAGAGGATATTCTTTTGGCCAGTGGAAAAACTGGTCAGGGAGTAGAGGCGATTCTTGAAGCGATTGTAAAGAGGGTTCCGGCACCTAAGGGCGACGAGGAGGCTCCGCTTCAGGCTCTTATATTTGACTCGGTATTCAACTCATTCAGAGGAATTATCGCATATTTTAAAGTTCAGAACGGAATACTAAGGAAAGGGGACAAAGTTAAATTTTTCAATACAGGCAAGGAGTACGAGGCCGACGAAGTTGGTCTGCTCAGACTTAAGATGATTCCGACAGGTGAAGTTAGGACAGGAGACGTAGGATATATCATTTCCGGAGTAAAGACTGCGAGCGAAGTAAAGGTTGGAGACACCATAACTCACAGAGAGAGGCCATGTGCAGCATCAATTGCAGGTTTCGAAGAGGTCAAGCCAATGGTTTTTGCCGGTATGTATCCGGTTGAAGCCGACGAATATGAAGATTTGCGTGCATCGTTGGAAAAGTTACAGCTGAATGATGCTTCGCTGGTTTTTGAACCGGAGTCGTCACTGGCGCTGGGTTTTGGATTCAGAGGTGGCTTTCTGGGACTTCTTCATCTTGAGATAATTCAGGAGAGACTCTACAGGGAGTTCGATATGGACGTTATCACTACGGTCCCCAACGTTTCATATAAAGTATACACAACTCAGGGCGAGGTTCTGGATGTTCACAACCCTTCCGGTCTTCCTGCTCAGACACTTATAGATTATATTGAAGAACCATATATAAAGGCACAGGTAATTTCCAAATCAGATTTCTTTGGCGTAATAATGAAGCTCTGTCTCGATAAACGAGGAGTTCTCACCAGTCAGCATTTCCTCACAAGCGAGAGGGTCGAACTTAATTTTGAAATGCCACTTGCAGAGATCGTCTTCGACTTCTACGACAAGCTCAAGTCTGTTTCAAGAGGGTACGCTTCATTTGACTACCATGTTATCGGATACAAGCAGGCGGAACTGGTTAAGCTGGATATTCTGCTTAACAGCGAACCCGTTGACGCTCTCTCAAGTCTTATTCACAAGGAACACGCATATGATTTCGGCAGAAGAATGTGTGAAAAACTAAAGGAATTAATACCACGTCAACAGTTTGACATAGCCATTCAGGCAGCAATAGGTGCAAAAATCATAGCCCGCGAAACAGTTAAGGCTGTTAGAAAAGACGTTACCGCAAAGTGTTACGGTGGAGATATTTCCAGAAAACGCAAACTTCTCGACAAGCAGAAAAAAGGCAAGAAGAGAATGCGTCAGGTAGGTAACGTAGAGGTACCGCAGAGCGCCTTCATGGCCGTCCTCAAGCTGGACTGATACTTTGAAGCAGTTTTTAGCAACGTATAGAATGCCAGATGATTGCTAGAGACTGTTCAAAATTAATACTAAACAGTAAACCATATCAGCAAAGGAAAACATTGGCTCCCGAATAGGGAGGGGACCCACCAATAGGTGGGGAGGATTTTCCGTGCTGATATGGTTTACTGTTATAATATAATAAAAAAGGCTAACCAATTGGCTAGCCTAGTTTTATGCATCAATAGTTTGACAGATTTTATTCGCGGAACTTCGCGAACTCAATGTCTTTTTGTGAACGAAGTTTAAGAGCTTCACTCTTACTGTAAACGATATCAAGTTGTTTTGCAACCTCTGTCATGTTACCCTGACGAGCAGCAATCACGGCGCGCATGTAAGCAGCGTGAGGACACATGTGAGTGATTACCTTTGAGGCTTTGTCGAGCTGGTTTGTAAGAATGTATGCGATTCCTTCATTGTCGTCACCTGTCCCGGCAAGTTTTGCAACAGCGTCGTTGTACCTTCCTTCAAGAATGTCAATAATTGCAAGATTTTGTCTGGAAACCTGAAGATCTGATTTTCTGAACATTTCAGATGCTCCCTTAAGGTTATTATCCCTCAGAGCAATAATTCCTGCATTGTTGTAGTAATACTTAGAAGTTTTGTTGCCAATCTTAGCTAATGCAATTTTAGCCTCAGGAAGTTTATTATTGTCCAGATATGTCGCAACAAGGTTATTGTAAGCACGGTCGTCTTTGAATTTCTCGCCGGCCTTTGTGTAGATATTCACCTTTGCATCAAAGTCTTTTACTAAAGTAGCAGAGTATAAAAGAGCCTCCACATCCATGATATCTATGTTGGTTTTTGTAAGCTCTACAAGTTCTTCGTCATTATAGTTAGAGTAGTCCACATTGGCAATGAATCTTGCCCTGCGAAGTTCAGGAAGAACTTTATCGGCAAGAGTCTTGAATACTTTTGACATATTCTTGATCTCTCTCTCACGAACCATAGGGTCGCTGTACATAGAAAGAACGCGAAGAATAAGCTCTTTGTCCTGAATTGTTGAGGCAGCAACCAGCTCCTGGAATCCTTCCCAGTCTTCTGCAATTGTTGATACATTTACAGGAGCATTAACCGGAGCTTTTTTTGTGATTTTGTCAAAAGCACTTTTTGCTGTTTCACCACGTTTGTCAGAAAGCTTACTGTTAATATCCATTGAACCGTCTGGAGATGCATAGGCTACAATATTTGTGCTCTTAACTTCTCTGCGGGTATCAGCTTCGATAGCAGCAAGGAATTTTTCGAATTCTTTGATTTCGGCTTTTGTAAGCTCTTTTGGGCGTACAACTGAACTGTTGATTTTATAAAGAATCTGAGTCTCTTTTTTCTCAGCAATGACTTTTTTGTAGTCGTAAGAAGTTAGAGCAGTAGTTCCGGATGTATGTACTAACTTATAGGTAATGTTTGCACCATCGGCAAGTTTGTAAGGAGCAGGAAAATCAATCTTCTTATCCTTGTTCCATACAGCAACCCTTATTTCCAGATGAGAAGCCTCCATTCCGGGTTTATATGCAAATTTTACTGTATTGCTGGCTTTGCCACCGGCAAGAGGAATGGCTTGAAAATTATCGGTAATTTTTTCACCCTGAAGTTTAAAGGCTGGAGCAGCAACTTCGCCTCCCTGATAAACTAAAACAGGAACAACTTCTAGTATGGCTTTTGGATGGAAGTAACCTTCCGGGAAATTCATGGTGTAAGTTGCAGTAATCTCGTCTGCAATAACTTCAAGGACCTTAGGGTTATTCTGTACGCTTACAAGTTGTGCGTCTTTAGCCATTTTGGATGGATTGCTGCAGGAGACAGCAGTAAAGCCAATAAAAGCGACAGAAAGGATTTTAAAAAAGTTTTTTTTCATTATGTATATGATTTTATTAATAAATTGGCTACGTAGAACGCAAATATAAGAATATTTCAAACACTAGATTTAATAATGTTCTTTGATGTCAAATCTGCAATATCATCGGGTGTGTCTATAGAATATGAAGAATATTGAGTTACCGCAACTTTAATTTTAAAACCGTTCTCAATCCATCTTAGTTGTTCCAGTTGCTCGGCTCTTTCAAGTGGGGTTTGCTCCATCTTCGAAACAGCACCCAAGGCATCCCGGGTAAAGGCGTATAAACCTATGTGTTTGTAGTAAGGCATATTTCCACTCCATTCTTTAAGGTCTGTTCCACGCTGAAAAGGTATTGCATTTCTACTAAAGTAAAGTGCAAAGTAGTCTTTGGAAATCACTACTTTTGGACTATTGGTGTTAAAAATGTCCTCTTCGGGTGAAAATCTCTTTACAAGCGTCGCAATTTTTGTACCAGTGTCATCAAAGCAAGCAACAAGCTCTAAAAGTTGTTCCGGAGAAATAAATGGTTCGTCGCCCTGAACATTAACAATAATATCATACTCTGTATTATCTCTCCCCTCTACAATGTTCATTGCTTCATAGCATCTGTCTGTTCCACTTTTATGAAACGATGAGGTCATAACCACATCGCCTCCGAAACGGACAACCTCGTCAAAAATCCGCTGATCGTCTGTGGCAACGCAGACATGACTGAAAGCCAAAGAGCTGCGTTCATAAACCATTTGAATCATTGTTTTGCCATCAATCAGAATCAGAGGTTTTCCCGGAAAACGGGTCGATCCATATCTTGAAGGAATTATAGCAAGGATTTTCATTACAAATGAGTTTAAAATTTTCCAAAGGTACAAATTTTATCTATTTTTGCAGATTATGGATATACGGGCAATTAAATTAAGGTTTGATATAATTGGTGATAATCCGACCCTTAACAGAGCAATAGACATTGCAGTTCAGGTTGCCGGAACAGATCTGTCTGTACTTATAACAGGAGAGAGCGGTGTTGGTAAAGAGGTGTTTCCGCAAATCATTCACCTGAACAGCCCCAGAAAACACAACCAATATATTGCAGTCAACTGTGGTGCAATACCAGAGGGGACTATTGACTCAGAATTATTCGGACACGAAAAGGGCTCTTTTACCGGAGCCATTGAAACCAGAAAGGGATATTTTGAAGTAGCCGACGGAGGCACACTTTTTCTTGATGAGGTTGCAGAATTGCCTCTGTCTACTCAAGTGAGGCTTCTCAGGGTACTTCAGTCTGGAGAATTTATTAAAGTAGGCTCTTCTAAGTCTCAGAAAACAGATGTAAGGGTTATTGCTGCTACAAATGTAAATATCCAGAGAGCAATTGAGACAGGCAAGTTCAGGGAGGATTTATATTACAGACTAAATACAGTACCTATTACTGTACCCTCTTTAAGAGAAAGAAAAGAGGACATTCACCTTCTTTTTAAAAAATTTGCTCTAGATTTTGCTGATAAGTACAAAATGCCTGCCGTGAAGCTTACCCCTGATGCCATCCATATTCTTGATTCATACAGATGGCCCGGTAATATACGTCAGCTCAAAAGTCTTGCAGAACAGATTTCGGTAATTGAACATAACAGGCTTATAGGTGCCGAGGTATTAAAAAAGTACCTGCCGCAAGACAATCCTAACCATCTTCCTGTAAAGACCGACGGATATAATCCGGACTACCTTACAGACAGAGATATTATCTATAAGATTCTTTATCAGCTAAGACAGGAGGTGGAGGAACTCAAAAACCAACTACATCAGCAACAAGTCCCTCAGACCGGAGCAATTATGACCGGGTCCAAAGATATATCAGGAGGAATTGAAGAGACTTCGGTTGTAGATTATGATGAAGACACAGAAATGTCTGCCGGACAAGATTTTCAGAATTTTTCCATACAAAACATGAGTGCCGATCTTATTAAAAAGGCGCTTGAAAAACATAGCGGAAAAAGAAAAGCAGCAGCAGCCGAACTGGGAATTTCTGAAAGAACATTGTATCGTAAGATAAAAGAGCTAAATTTAGACCTATGAAAAAAACATCAATAGCTCTCTTCGTTACTCTAATTATGGCTCAGTCCTGCAGCTGGTATTCATTTTCAGGTACCTCAATTGCTCCGGACGTCAAATCCATAACTATCGATTACATTCAAAACAGGGCAATGAGGGTTAACCCATCGCTTAGCAACACCCTCACAGAGGCACTTAAGGACAAATATAAAAAGTTGACAAGCTTAAGGCTTGACCCATCCAATGGGGACCTCTTTGTTGAGGGAGATATAGTAGCTTACGAAACAACCTCCCTTGCAGTAACAGCTCAGGAGGTTGCATCGCAAAACAGACTCACTATAACCATAAAGATAAAATTCACTAACAATAAGTATCCAAAGGAGAACTTTGAAAAAACTTATGCTCAGTTCATGGATTATCCATCTACCAGCAGTCTGGATCAGGTGGAGGCAAGACTTGTGGATGCTATAGTGGAAAAGCTGGTAGAGGATGTCTTTAACGCAACAGTTGCAAACTGGTAGCTATGAATAATATTGACATTTCTGCCCTGGAGCAGACAATTAATACATACCCATGGTTCTCGCTGGCACATCTGGAACTTTTTAAAAAGGCATGCGAACTAGGCGAAGAACAAAAAAATGCATCTCTTAACAGGACTGCCGCATATGTTTATTCCAGAGAGAGACTCTACGACATATCAAAGGGAATAAACGCAGAGATATCAGAGGTTCTCGACATGCAGGATATTCCTGTTGAGAAATCCAAAATTGCAGAGAATAATACAGAAGAGCCCAGGGAGATTCAAGAGACAGAAGAGGCAGAGACAACAATTGAAGAGATTTCGTTTGTAATTGAACCGGACCCTTTGCATTTAAACGAGCTGCCAAAAATAGTACTTGCCGGCGGCGACTACTTTGGCAAGAACGACTTTGAGGAGGTAAAACTGGATACAGCAAAGCCACTAGACAGGTTTATAGCAGAAAAACCATCACTGTTAAGATCCAATACAAATAGTCAGTATAATGAAACCCAGTCTGCTGAGGAGATTGAGCTGGGAGAGAAATTCGATGATTCTGGTTTCTATACAGAGACACTAGCCAAAATTTATACTGAACAATGCTTTTACAAAAGAGCGATAGAGGTTTATGCGAAACTTATTTTGTTATATCCGGAAAAAAGTACTTACTTTGCAACCCTTGTTCAGGAATTAAAGAGTAAACACAACCAATGATATTATGTACACAGCAATTTCCATCATAATTATTATAGCCAGCATATTGCTGACTATTATAGTTTTAGTGCAAAATTCAAAAGGCGGCGGATTAGCTGCAAACTTTGCATCAGGTAATCAGACATTTGGTGTCCGTCAGACAGCAGACTTTCTTGAGAAAGCAACATGGACACTTGCAATAGCAATAATTGTTCTATGCGTAATGGCTACAGCATTTGTTTCAACGGGCAACACAGAAAAACAAAATGCAATACAGCAAAGAATAGAGAATTCAACTCCAATTCAAGGTCAACCTGAGTTCCCTACAACCAATCCGACAACAACTCCTGCCACTGAAAAGCCGGCAACACAAAAATAATAGAAAAATTTTCTAGCAGAATATCAGCTCGTTACATTAGTAACGGGCTTTTTTTGTGAAAAATTTTACTACTATGTGATACAAGGTAATAATATTTATATATATATTTGCAGCACCAAATACTGTGAAACTTTAAATACTATATAAAATGAAAAAAGTTGTAAATGTAGGGATAGGCGGAAGAAGTTTTATAATTGACGAAGACGCCTATCAAAAATTGGACAAATACCTTGAAAAGTTCCGTGAAAGAACCAGAATGGGTGTTCAGACCGGAGATGTTATGGAGGACCTCGAGCAGAGAATAGCCGAGCTCTTTTCTGAATATCTCAGGACAGGACAGGAGGTTGTGAATTTGCCCCTTGTCAACAAGATCATTGCTCAGTTGGGAATGCCAGACGGTGAAGCGATGGAAGATGATTTTACCTCAAAAAAGGAGACAACTTATAGCGGATATGCCGTCAAGAAGTTGTACAGGGACCCCGAGAACAAGACTATCGGAGGTGTTTGCGCAGGATTGGCTCTCTATTTAAACGTAGACGTTGTTCTGCTAAGGGTGCTTTTTGCTATTGCCTTCTTTCTGGGTGGTACCGGCTTTTGGGCTTACATTATATTCTGGATAGTTGCACCTCTCGCAACTACGGCGGCCCAAAAATGTGAAATGAGAGGAATTCCTGTTACTGCAGAGAATTTAAGGAAGTATTCAAACTATAAATAAAAAAAGGTCATGAACGATATTAATACAGACAACATTAAATCACAAATGCGTAAAGGCGTTCTTGAATACTGCATACTGAGTATTCTGAACAATAACGACGCCTACGCCTCATCATTGATATCAGATTTGAAAGATGCAAAGATGATTGTTGTGGAAGGAACCCTTTATCCTCTTCTTACAAGACAGAAGAATCAGGGTCTGCTAAGCTACAGATGGGAGGAGTCTCCACAGGGCCCCCCAAGGAAATACTACTCTATTACAGAAAAGGGTAAAGAACTTTTAGCCGAGATGGACAGTGCGTGGCAGGAGGTTGTAGATACAATTGCTTTTATTAGAAACAAAAAAACCCTATAAGATGAAAAAAGTTGTTAAAGTAAGCATAGGTAACCTGGCTTTTACCATAGACGAAGATGGTTACGAGCTATTAAAGGCCTATCTTGGAGAGCTGAATGCTCATTACAGATCCAAACAGAACGGCGATGAAATCATCGAAGGCATAGAGGAGAGAATGGCCGAACTTTTTATGGAGAAAACAGACAAGGATGCTGTTGTCTCTATGGCGGTTGTAAAAGAGGTCATCAATATTCTGGGAAGACCCGAAATTATTGATGAAGAGACCGGTGCAACAGAACCTGCCGGGTATGAGCAGGCACAAGAGAGAGCAACCAGACTTACTCCCAAAAGAGTTTACAGAGACCCCGACCATAAGGTTCTAGGTGGAGTTTGTTCCGGGCTAGCCACATATTTTAACATTGACAGGATATTGGTGAGAATTATCTTCTTTGTATGCTTTCTTGGTTTTTCTGCTGTAGGTTTCCATTTTGGCGGAGGCTCCTTCTGGGTTTTATTGTACATAGTTTTATGGATAGTAATTCCTGAAGCTAAGACTGTTGAACAGCGTTGCGCAATGCACGGAGAGTCGCCCGATCTTTCTCACATACAAAAAAGGGTAGAAGATGGTGTAAGCCAGGTAGGCAGTGGACTAAGAAGAGCCGGAGCCCAAAGTGGAGCAGTAGTGAATGATATATTCAGGATCATTCTAAAGGTAATAGGTGTATTTATGGTAATCTTTTCGGTTTCCGGAATACTCTTCCTTTCGTTCCTTTTATTGGGAGTTGAGATTTTCCAGGGAGTAATTCCATTTGATCTTTTCAACTATGTGAACCTAGGTTTTGAGAACACTCTGTGGCTTAAGATAACATTTCTTCTTGTTATGTTCCTT
>Ga0074195_1001760_pt1 | contig 27861 bp, 26 predicted proteins | sample EPASupsiteHSE623_FD_64525 | JGI IMG/M metagenome (GOLD analysis project Ga0074195, IMG submission 64525) | Bioremediated contaminated groundwater from EPA Superfund site, New Mexico - Sample HSE6-23 | ecosystem: Environmental > Aquatic > Deep subsurface > Groundwater > Contaminated ... | reverse complement strand
ATTGTCTCAAAAGGTATTATGCCGGAGTGGTATGCAATGCCGGTACAGGTTGTCTGACGGGCATCGTCAAAAATGTCTTTTCCAAGATCGTCACGAAGTATCTTCAGGTACAACTCTTCTGCTGCAGGAAAGAAGTTCTGACGGATACAACTGCGGGCAAAATAGTAATGGTCATCAGCTATCTCTTTCTGATACGATTCCCATAAATTGTTTTTTTGTATTGGTTCCATCTTATTTTTCCTGTTTTTTGTTATAAACCTCGTTAAAATAATCGTCCTTTTCACAACTGAAAGCAATCCCTTTTTCCAGAGCTTTCATACGGCTGAATTTTTCAATGGTTTCAAAACGCTTTGAGGCCCCGGTCTCTTCGAATATTCTTCTGAGATCGGTCAGTGACTCTTCCGATGTCTGACGCAAAGCACCGCTCTCATTTTTTTTATATTTGGTACCCAGTCTTTCCAGCATGTCGTCTTTGTTTTTCTTTAACCAATCCCAGACAGGACCTTGTTCCGGATACATATCAGTATCTACCTCGTCGATATATACACAATATCCATATTTAAGAATATGATCGCCAACGGTGCGCTTGATTGCCAGCTGTTTTTGCCCCTGGTCACTATCGGCGAAAAACCCTTTTTCAATTGACAGAGCTCGCAAAGCCTGTATAATGTAACCTGGTGTATTGCCTCTGGGGCACCTTGTCTTGCAGGAAAGACACTCTCCGCAATACCAGATTGTATCGCTTTTAAGTAATTTTTCTATTTCTGCATTGCCCCCGTCCTGCACAATATTGACAATCAGGCGGGGATCGTATTCACTAAACTGTGCTGCCGGACAAATTGCAGTGCAGACACCACAATTGATGCAGGCATTCATCCCTTCGTTAAACCGAAGGTCCTTCTGTAATTCTTTAAGCAGATCCATAATCTATTTTTCTTTTTCATAGGGCCAGGCCATCATACCTCCCTCCAGAACATATACATTTTTATATCCATTTGCCATAAGTATAAGAGCTGCCTCATATCCACGCAAAGATATCTTGCACCAGGTAATGATAGTGCTGTTCTTATCAGCAGGAAGTTCATCAATTCTTTTGCGGAGTTGTCCAAGAGGAATAAGCTTCTCTCCTACACCTATCCTTGATTGTTCAAACTCATCCGGATTCCTGACATCCAGTAAAGTAAGAGATTCGTTATTGTTAAGCTTAACTTTAAACTCTTCTGCAGATATCCCTTTAAAATGGCCATTAAGTTTATTCTGCATTATATGAGCTGTTGCTATACTGTGGTCAATTGCAAGAGAGTAGGGAGGTGCATAAGGTAAATCGGCATTAACCATATCGTTTACTGTTAATTTCCCTTTCATTGCCATGGCCCATATGGCTACCTGCTTGCTTACATCACCCGGACCGATTACCTGAGCGCCTAATATTGTGCCGTTATCTTTGTTTACAACTAATTTAGTAATAAGCAATTTCCCTTGCATAAAACCGGGTTTATCCAGACTGGCATTAATAACTGTCTCTATATTTGTGAATCCATTTTTTACGGCATTTTGCTCAGACAGCCCCGTTGCACCCACACCGTAATCAAAGACCTTGCATATTCCTGTCTGGATGGTGCCGGGGAATTGTGCAATATTACCACAAATAACATTCTCTCCGGCAACCCTTCCCTCCAGGTTTGCGATATCACCGTATGGTGCATGTACCATCTTGCCGGTAATAAGATTAGGAACCTCCACACAGTCACCAACTGCATAAATATCTGCATCGGATGTCTGCATGTAACTATTGACGGCAATGCCACCTGTCACACCTACAGATAAGCCGGCCTCCCGGGCCAACCTGCTGTTAGGAACAACTCCAATAGCAATGACTGCAAGTTCACAAGGTATCTCAGTTCCATTCTGAAGCTTAACAGCGGTCAACTTTCCATTCTCTCCCAGAAATGAGGTTACTCCGTTTTCCAGAATCACATTAGCTTTACTCTGAACATACTTCTGTACCAGACTTGCCATTTGCCGGTCAAGAAAAGTGAGAAGCTGAGGAAGCAGTTCTATGAGGGTAATCTCAATACCAGCTAGATGAAGTGCCTCACATGTTTCTATGCCTATTAAGCCTCCTCCAATGACTACTGCTTTCTTAATGTCCCCGTCATCACTTACTTTCCTTAGGTAATCCGCATCGGGTAAGGATTGAAGTGTTGTTACTCCTTCAAGCTCTAATCCCGGTACGGGAGGCTTGCGAGGAGTTGCTCCTGTTGCTATTATCAATTTGTCATATTCCGCGGTTCCCTTCAATCCTGTCGAGAGATCGGTAAATTCAACTATTTTATTCTCTTTATCGATGGATGTTACTTCTGTATTGACTCTGGTAGTTATTTTTTTTGCGTTCCAGAAAAACCGGGAGTCTCGTACAACTCCTGCAGGTGAACATAACAACTGGTTTCTGTCGTCAAAAAAACCTCCAATGTAGTATGGATAACCACATGAAGCCATTGAAAGATCAGATGTTTTCTGAAAAATTGTAACCTCTGCGTTTTCGTCAAGACGACGTGCCTTTGAGGCAGCCTTAGGCCCTGCAGCAGAGCCGCCAATTACTATAATTCGTTTAGTTTCATTCATAACTTTATAGTGTAATGATTAATTTTCGATATGATTTAATAATTCATCGGCAGTTTTGTTATAGAATTCAACCGACCATTTATTGTTTTGTAAGATAATTTTATTGATGCACCCATTTTTCAGACGGGTTTTGAAACTACCATACTCACCATGGGAAATTGTATAGAGAATTGAGTTTGTCAAACCTCCGTGCGATACAACAATTATTCTCTTTCCCTTGAATTCATTTGCGATCTTGTTTAACCCTATCATTGCCCGCTCCCGTAATTTCTCAAAATCCTCCTGATCGGGAATTGCACCATCGGGAAACCGCTCTCGTCTCTCCTCAGGAAGTAGCCCTGAAGCAGAACCATATGAACGCTCTTTTATTTCGTCCATTATTGTAACTGACGGGATAGATAGTCTCGACGCAATTATCTCTGCTGTTTCAAATGCTCGTTTGAGGGGACTCGAAACAACTATGTCCCATGTATCCTTTTCAAAATAGGATGCAGTCTCGTTTGCCTGTTCCCGCCCGCGGTCATTTAGTTCAATGTCTTCTGTGCCTTGTAATCTGCCCGAAGAGTTCCAGCTTGTTTCACCATGGCGCACTATGCAAATAGTTGTTTTAAAGTTGGCACCACTTATGTATCTGTCAATAGCTTCGAGTACAAAATCGGGTGCAAGGCAAGGTTTCCAGTCATCTCTTCTTACAAAGGCAAGCTCTGTCTCTGCTGTGTTTACAATTTCCTTATTCTGGTTATATAATTTGTATGTAAACCATATGCGGACTCCCTTTATTGCTTTAAGAGTAGTATATACTGTAAGTTGGTCGTCATAGTTAATTGTTTTGATAAACCTGAAATTCATCCGGATAACAGGTAGCAGATAACCAGCTTCCTCTACAGAGTTATAGGAAATTCCAATGTTTCTGAATAGCTCCCAACGCGCAGTTTCATAGTATTTTACATAATTAGAGTGATGTACCGTGCCCATTTTGTCGGTATCATGGTACATAACCCTGAAAATGTACTCGTAATCTATCATATTATGCAGTTGGTAAGCTCTTCAAATGCTGATTTTATTGCAGGATCTGCAAAAAGTTCGTCCATTTTACCGGTATCGCAACTTTTACACATCTTTTCGTTTATTGGGATCTGACTAAGGAGCGGCACATTAAACTCTTTGGCTAACCTTTCTCCTCCTCCGTTCCCAAAGATATAATATTTCTCATCAGGATGATTAACAGGTGTAAACCAAGACATATTCTCGACAACTCCAATAATTGGTATACCTATCTGTTTGTCGCTATACATGTTTATTGCCTTTTTAACATCTGAGAGCGCCATCTCCTGAGGAGTTGTCACCACTATAACTCCTGTTGGCATAAAGTTTTGCAGCAGGGTAATATGAACGTCTCCTGTTCCCGGAGGGGTGTCAATAATCAAATAATCAAGCTCTCCCCAATTTGTATCTTTCAGAAGCTGAGTAAGTCCACTAGATGCACGTGGCCCTCTCCATATAACAGCCTCATTTGGGTCAATGAAGAATCCTATAGACATAACTTTGACGCCATAGTTTGTAAATGGTGTTACATAATTCTTTCCATCAATAAGCTCTACGTCAGGCATTTCGCACATTAAGTTAAATAAAGCCGGAGCGGAAGGTCCATAAATGTCTGCATCCAGCAGACCAGTGGAATATCCTTCTAAGGCTAAAGAGACGGCAAGACCAGCTGCTACAGTTGATTTTCCCACTCCTCCTTTACCAGATGCAACAATAATTATTTTTTTAATATTAGGAAGATTTGTTTTCTGAATTGTGTTGTTGTCCATTTTTATTTTGAATTAATTGTATTCCATATTTTTGATATTTGTATGCTGATTCCGGAAGCTGGATCATATTCAATTATGCTTTTGCATTTTACCATTGCTTCTACCACTTGTGCATCGAAACGGAGTTTCCCCGCAAAATTGATCTCTCTCTCTGAACAATATGATTCAATCTTATCTGATATCTCCGGGTTAAGATCAAATTTATTTATTATTACCCATGTTTTAAGATTAAACATAGATGTAATCTCTACTGTCCTCATAAGATCAAGCAAGCCGGATGTAGTTGGTTCAGTTACAATTACAACATTATTTGTGCCTGTAATTGATGATATTACTGCGCATCCTATTCCCGGGGGACCGTCTATTATTATGTTTTCAATGTTATGATCTTTAGAAATCTGTCTGGCCTTTTCCCTTACAATGTTTACCAGTTTTCCCGAATTTTCCTCTCCAGGAGCTAAACGCCCATATACCATTTTTCCATTTCGAAATGTTCCGGAGTACATTCTGCTTTTATTGTTTTCTATCATGCTGATAGCGTTCACTGGGCAGATCCTGTAACAGAGCTTGCAGCCGTCGCAAGAAATTTCATTAATTGCAATCTTTCCCTTGTCGAGGGAAATAGCATCGAACCGGCAATACTCCATACATAACCGGCAGTTGGTGCAAAGGGAATAGTCTATAACGGCTTTTTGCCCCGTAATGTAGATCTCCTCTTCTTCGTGAGAAGGATTAAAGAGAATATGAAGATTTGCGGCATCAACATCACAATCGGCCAGTACAACTCTCCCTCCAAGAGTGGCGAAAGCAGCACTTATGCTACTCTTGCCTGTTCCCCCCTTACCACTAATTATTGATGTTTCCATTTTTTTCATAAATTGTATTGAACATGGTTTCAAAAAGATCCATCCATACGATGTTATGTTTTGCCACAATCTCTCCTTTTGAGTAGAGAGAAGCAATTTCCTTGTCGAAAGGGATCTCTGCCAACAGCGGAATATTTTCATTCGAAAGGTATTCATACACTGTTTTGTCTCCAAGACCGGCACGATTGATAATAACCCCGTATGACTTATTCATAGTTTTCAGAGTATCAACAGATTGTTTGAGGTCACTAAGACCAAATGGGGTAGGCTCCGTAACAAGAATTACATAATCGGCCACAGCTACAGTTTGTATAAAGGGGCAGGAGGTGCCGGGAGGGGAGTCCATTAATATTATCTCATTATTCCCCGCCTCCTTAATTGCTGCTTTTATGACAGAAACAGGAGAGAAGACACCTACTCTTAGTTTTGCTTCAATTATTGATGATTGTAAATCTGAGTGATATCTGGTTACCTTTCCCAAAGAGATATCTTTCTCGCTAACAGAATCATATTTGCATGCTACTGAGCAAGCACCACAACCGTGACAAAGATCTTCAAGAATACGGATAATTTTCATGTCGCGTAACATGAAAATAGCATTATAACTGCAATACTCCAGACACTTTCCACAAAATGTACATTTAGTGGTATCTATAACCGGAACCTTTTGAGTAACATCATGCACGAACTCTTCCTCTTCTCTGAAAAAGATCATTACATTCGGTTCTTCAGCGTCACAATCAATAAGTGTTACTTTGTAGTTAAGCTGCTGAAGGGCATAAAATAAATTTGTGGATATCAGAGTCTTTCCCGTCCCTCCTTTTCCGCTTGCAATGGCAATTCTGATCTTCCCGGACTCAATCATACGACAAGCGGACTTTTTCATCTGTCAAAGTTGGTTCAATAGCCTTTTTTAAAAAATCGGTGTTCCATGTTTTAAGGTTGTCGTGTGTTATAAAGTACTTCTGAGGAATCGGATGCGTTCCAAACACAACATCAACGCCATATTTTTCCGGAATAAATTTTTTAAAATGTTCCATGTAGGGACAAGGAGGATAACCAACAAGAAAACAGGTGGCAAAGTGAATTTTTTGAACGCCGTTCTTTATCATCTCTTCAGGAGTGTACTCTATGTTTCCTCCCGGACAACCTCCACAAGTTGTGAAGGCAGCTATTTCAAGATCAACATCTTTGTATGCAGCAAACGCCCCTTCGCGCTTCTGAGCTGAGCGGAAACATTTACCCCCGGCACAAGTTTTATACCTGTCGCAAATAATAATGCCGATTTTTACTTTTTCCATAAATCATATATTTAATGATCACAAGCATTGCTCCCTGTTTCAAGCGAATTTTTAAGCCAGTCAGAGACTAACTCATGCGAACTTTTTGGCTGTGCGCCTACATTTACTTTAATATTTTGAGCGGCAAACAAGTCAAGGGCCCTTTGTCCCATTCCTCCTGCAATTACATCGGTTACTCCGCGTTCAGCCAACCAACCCGGAAGCAAACCCGGTTCGTGAGGAGGAGGAGTAACCAGATTCTCTCCAACAATGGCGTTATTCTCTACATCAATTATGGAAAATTGTTGGCAATGGCCAAAGTGGGAACATAAAACACCGTTTTCCAACGGAATTGCAAATTTAAATTTCATGATAATATTATTATTTTTGATTATGTATTTTTTTAAATTTAAAAATCCATGTTGTATTTGGCAGCATGGATTTAGCATGTTGCTAAGACTGGCTGTTGCCTCTTAATCGTCCGCCCTTTCCGTTTCCTTGTCCCATACCTTTCCCCGGGCGATTGCCCGCACCAGCTCCTCTTCTCAATCCGGCACCATTGTGCATAGGTGGGGTGCTGTTCTGAGAGCTTTCTTGTTCATTAGATTCCTTTTGTGCAGGGTTGCACTTTCCCAATTGGCGTCCAGTTCCCTGGCCTTCTCCGTTTGGTCCTCTTCCGTTTAATCTTGGCATAATTACCTCCTTTATTGTTGGTTGTTTTCGTGGTTCAATAACCCGATTATCTCACTGATTGTTTTTTCCTGACCATTAATGACCACTAACTGAATTTGTAAACTGTCAAAAATGGATTTTACCTTGGCCCCAAATTCTCCGGATACAACTTTCATGGCTCCTCTGGATGCAACCAGCTGAGCCGATGCAGGACCTGCTCCTTCAATATTCTCTTTGCAGGAATTTGGAATGAATTCCATAGATTTTGTCACTGTATCATAAATAACAAAATAAGAGCAGCGCCCAAAGCGACTGTCTAATTTTGAATCCAGGCTATTGCCTGTTGATGTTATTGCTACTTTCATATTTAGTTATTATTTATTTCTCATTCTGTGGTGGTGAGGAGCACCCTTTCTAATCATTGCGCATTTACAATCCGGGCAAATCTCTTTTTTGCAGGGAATGCCGGAAGTGTGTGTTTTTTCTGAACCGCATTGAGGGCAGATACAAACATCTTCTGCTGTGTTTTGCTCAGATTCCTCCTTGAATTGTTCAATATCACCGGAACCGCATAGCGTGCAGTTCTTTATCTCCAGTTCCTTAGCCGGATGATTGAACCAACAGCCGCAACTATTGCATGAATACCATTCACTGTCGAAATAGACCTTGCCTCCTTCGAATACAATTGCTTTCCCCAATACAAATGCCTGAGCTATCTTGCGTCGGGCACTTTCATACACCCGTGTATAAGTAGGGCGTGATATGCCCATTATTGCAGATGCCTCGGCTTGACCATATAACTCAAAGTCACTAAGCCTGATAGACTCGTACTCCTCGTAATTGATTACTACAGGATTATTCTCCTCTTTTAGTCCTATAGGGCTGTACCCCTTAAAGTGAGGGGGATTATTTACTCGTCGTCTTAGTTTTGGTCGTGGCATAGTATAGATCAATTGTTCGATACAAATATAATAAACAATAGTTCATAAAGAATATTTTTTTTAATTTTACAGAATAAAATTTTTCTTTAAATCATATGACAACGATAAAAATGACTTTACAAAAAACAGGATTTCTGTTTCTTTTATTTATGACAGTAAATATTATATACGGACAACCCCGGGAGCTTACATTGGAAGAGGCGATAAATATGGCAATAAGAGATAATATTGATTATAAGTCGTACAAACTGAATGTAGAACAAAATAAAGCACTGAAGAGATCTGCTTTTACTATTGAGAATACTCAATTTTTTTATGGTAGTGATAAAAACAATATTGCAGAAAACGGATATCCACTTAATATTATAGGGGTGGAACAGAGTTTTAGTTTTCCGACAGTTTACACAGCTCAATATAAAGTTAATTGTACAGCTGTGTCACTATCTGAATTGGATTTGAGTAACCATAGACTATTACTTATTAAAGATGTTTCAAAGGAGTATTATGAGATAGGGTACATGGTAAATAAAGAGTTTTACTATAAGCACCTTGACTCACTTTATAGGTGTCTTATAACAGATGTTGAAAAAAAACACAAAAACGGAACAGCAACCAATCTGGATTTACTTAATGTTCAGGCGAAGCATCAACAAATACTTCTTTCAATTGATCATTTGGGGCATGACATTTCATTAGCTTATAAAAGGCTGATGTTGCTTATTAATGATAATACACCAATAACCATACCCAGAATTGAACCGGCACAGCTGGTGGTATCTAATCAACCACTTAGAATAAATCCCGGAGTACAATATAAGAGATTGGAGACAAAAATGCAGGAAAATCAACTTAAAGTTGAGAAGAACAGGCTGTTGCCAGATATTACATTGTCTTTTTATAACGGCTCTAACAGATTTACTGGATCGAGTAACTACCCGGGATACCAGATTGGAATCTCATTCCCATTGTTTTTTTGGGGGCAGAAGTCAAAGATAGAGGCAGGAGAAATTGCTGTATCAATCTCAAAAAATGAAGAGGAAAAGTATTTGAGATATTTAAAATTAAGGAGAGAAGAGCTAATGAGTGAAATAAGGAAATTCAGGGAGTCTCTTAATTACTTTTCATCGACAGGTAAAAAATTAAGTGATGAAATAGTCAAAAGCGCAAAAGAGAGCTATGAATCACAGGAGATTGACCTGTTTCAATATGTTCAGAGCATAGAAAACGCAATCACTATTGATATTGAGCATCTTGACTGGCTAGAGAAATATAATAATGTTGTTTTAGAGCTAAACTATCTGGAAATGTTATGACGTTTCTGTCTGTTTTTTTAATTTATTTGAGAATATTTTTATAAATATTTTGATACTTAGAAAATATCACCTAAATTTGAATGATTCCTAAATAAGAATAATTATTAATAAGATGAGTCATAAATTTCGGGAAATTTTATCAGAATCGGGACTTAAAGTAACTCCGCAAAGAGTCGCAGTACTGGAAACTTTTAATATACTGCAAAAACATCCAACCGCAGAACAGATAATCGCCCAGGTTCGTTCAAAGAACCCTGATATAGCTACAGGAACGATATACAATATTCTAGATACTCTTGTAGGGAAAAAAATTATCTGTAGAGTAAAAACAGATAGGGATATAATGAGGTATGATTCAGCCATGGAAAAACACCATCATCTCTATTGTTCAGAGTCGGAGGAGATAAAAGATTACTATGACGATGAGTTGAACGTTCTTCTTGAGAATTATTTCCGCAAAAAAGTGATTGATAATTTTTTAGTTGATGATGTCAAACTTCAGATTGTGGGGAAATTTACTAATATAAACAAATAAAAAATATCATTATGTACTATAAGAGTTCAAGAAAATAAGAATATAAAATAATAATTAAATCAAAAATTAAAATGGAAACAAATCAAAATTTATTTTCAATGCCTCGTATAGGCGAAGCTGCCCCAGAATTTAAGGCAGTCACAACACAAGGAAATATTAACTTCCCGGGAGATTATAAGGGTAGCTGGGTAATTCTTTTCAGTCACCCGGCAGATTTTACCCCTGTCTGCACATCAGAATTCATGACCTTTGCAACCATGGAGCCAAAATTCAATGAGGTTAACTGCAAGCTTGTTGGTCTCTCTGTTGACGGGCTATACAGCCACATAGCATGGCTGAGAACAATAAAGGAAAAAATAGAGTATAAGGGGATGAAAGATGTGGAAGTGAAATTCCCGCTTATTGAGGATATTACTATGGAGGTGGCTAATAAATACGGAATGATGCAACCGGGTGAGAGTAACACTAAAGCAGTGCGAGCAGTATTCGTGATCGATCCTAAAGGTATCATCCGTACAATAATCTATTATCCTCTAAGCCTGGGGCGTAATTTTGATGAACTTTACAGGGTCATAATAGCATTGCAGACAGCAGACAGTTTTTCAATTGCAACACCGGCAGACTGGCGACCGGGTGATGATGTAATTGTTCCTACAGCAGGTTCCTGCGGTGTTGCAAAAGAGAGGATGGAGAGCAAGGATGAGATGAAGTGCTACGACTGGTTCTTCTGCACAAAAAAACTCTCTGCAGAAAAAGTGATGTCTGAAATAAAGAAGAAGATTTAGATCACAAACCAATCGATATAATTTTCAGGAGCCTTTCTGGGAAACGAGTTGTGTACGAAATCATTAAGCAGACCATCGTAATGATAGGATTCTCCCCATTGCTTTGCATTTTCAGCAACCTGTCTCACGGCATCAATAATATAGTCTATTTCAGAATCAGTCATTGTCGGGTGCAGAGATAATCTTATCCAACCTGGTTTTTCAGAAAGATCTCCTTTGTTGATTTTGCTGGTTATCTGGCAAGATGTGGCATAATCTACATGTAGCAAGTAGTGTCCGTACGTGCCCGCGCAAGAACATCCGCCACGGACCTGTACCCCGAAATGGTCGTTAAGCAAACGTACCACAAGGTTAAAGTGTACGTCGGTCAGATAAAAAGAGACAACTCCAATACGTTCTTCATTATTGTCGGCAAGAATATTCAAACCTGCTATTTGCCTGAACTCGCCAAGCACTTTTTTAAGCATCTCATCCTCTCTCTCTTTGATATTATTGCAGCCCATCTGTTCCTTTACTTTTATTGCAAGTGCGGCTCGGATAGATTGCAGAAATCCAGGCGTGCCGCCATCCTCGCGAGCTTCAAGGTCATCTACATATTTATATTTTCCCCATCTGTTTGTCCAGTCAACTGTACCACCCCCTGAAGTATCGGGGGCATTGTTAAGGTGAATTGCTGAGTTCATGATTAAAACTCCTGAACTGCCGGGACCACCTAAGAATTTGTGAGGAGAGAAAAATATCGCATCAAGATGTTCCAATGGGTCAGCGGGATGCATATCAATATCGGTATATGGTGCAGATGCCGCAAAATCAACAAAGCATAGCCCGTTGTTTTCATGCATTATTCTGGCTAGCTTATAATATGGTGGCCTGATTCCAGTAACATTTGAGCATGCAGAAAAAGAGCCGATCTTTAGGGGGCGATCCTTATATTTTATAATTTCACGTCTAAGCGAATCAGGATCTACCATCAACTCATCTGTTGGTTCCAGAACCACCACATCTGCAATAGTTTCCAGCCACGATGTGTGATTAGAGTGATGCTCCATATGGGTAAGGAAAACAACCGGACGTTCTTCTGGTCTTATATCAGAAAAATGCTTAGCCTGCTCCGGAATTCTTAGTCCAAGTATTCGCTGCAGCTTATTGACTACAGAGGTCATTCCAAAACCATAAGTCATAATAATATCATCGCTGGAAGCATTAACGTGACTTTTAATGATTTTGTGGGACATTTTATATATATTGGTCATAATCATGCCCGTATCACTCGATTCAGAATGAGTATTGGCTACCATGGGTCCGATTTTATTTTGAATCATCTCCTCTATTGGCGCATAAAGTCTTCCACTGGCAATCCAATCGGCATATATTAACGGTTTGATGCCATAAGGTGTCTGGATTTTAGCATCCCAACCAATAGTGTTTTTACGAAATTGAATGAAATGTTCTTCTGAACTCATAAATTTTATCTTTTAGTATGTTTTTTCTGCAAATTTAGTCAACTCTGGCAGGTATTTGTTAATTTTTATAACATTTTTGCGAAAAAGCACTAAAATATTTTCTTCTCCCTTTAGTATCGCACCACTACATAGGGTTTTAATGGTAAGGCTCTGTAAATTGACCTGGCATCTTCACGAGGCAATTTTATTGTGATATGATATATGTATCCACTTCTGTCAGAGTCAAAGAGAGAACTAATGCTTTCGGACATAAACCATCTGCGGTAATGTCTCTTGTATTGCCTGTATGCACGACGAGTTCCAGCAAGTTCCTCCTCTTCCTGGTCAATCTCGATAACCATATTGTTGCTGAAGCTAAAAAGGACAAAAACGTCATTCTGAATAGGAAGAGTGGGTGCTGCCCCGGTTTGGTTTGCCTCAGAAGTATCCTTGGGAGCCTTTTTTACAACAATAGGAAATTTTTCAATACTTGATATCTCTTCAACTACCTGTAATGGGCCGGAGTAGAGACTGTCGCGCAGGAAATATGGCATCTTCCTGAGCCCTTTGTTGATTTTAATTTTGGAAATTTTTGATTGATACAGATAAACGCCCTTGAGAGAGAGAAATGCAAGACTATCGTTGAGGTCTATTAATAAGGCGATTGAGTCTTTCCTGGAAAGTTTGAGAGTAGACCTGAGGTACGCCTCGTGATGCTCGCTTGCTCTTACTTCTTCAATCAGCTTTAAGGTCCCTTCTGGTAATTCGGTGTCGGCCCCGTCGGATTTCAACTCGGCTATTGCCGATATTTTTCCTGCCTCGCGACCTGCCGGTATCAAACCAAACAATATGAATGCAGATAAAGCAATCGCAACCTGTATTGCAATGAATACAATGATTGTTTTTTTTGAGATATTTATATTTTTCATTCTGATATCAACTAAAAGATGTAAACTTTTGATCCAATTTGCAGATTTTTGTAGACGATCTTAAGGTCTTCGTCACCGAGTCTTACGCAACCATGTGTTACAGGAAGTCCCAGGAAGCGCTGATAAAGAGTGCCATGTATCATATAGCCATCTCCAAGCCTAAGGGCATAGTCGCCAAGTGACCCATATTCAAACCGATCAGGATCGTTCACAGAAGGAACAGGAAGGCTCTCCTCAATAAATGCCCAGTCTGGTTTAACCCATACAGGATCCACTACCTTGCTGAGAATCCGATGTTCTCCTTTTGGTGTCTTGAATACCCATTGTTGTCCATCTCCGGCATCAAGCAGTATATAACTTCCGGTTGAACAGATACCCTCCCTCAGAATCTGTCGTTTGGTCCTTAAAACAAAAGTGTTCCGGGTTGTATTGATAATCAGATAAGGGTCATATGGCCAAAGGTTTTCAATTTTTTTCTGCAGAGCAAAAACGCGTTTTTCAGTGGCACTGATTTGTTTAGTCAGTTGCATAGAATCCTTCCCTGCAAGAGCTTGTGGATAGTCTGGAAAACTGTAAAATGAGATTGCAGCCTCTTTTAACGTTTCTGATTTTGAGAGATAAAAATATATGAGGCCAATAGTTAAGGCGATTGATAACGAAACCATCAGAAGGTTTTTTGAATCAGGCTTATTCATATTCGTGTTAATTTTGAGTTACTTCAAAAATTTTATCCATTGGAGTAAGTGACCCTATTATTGCAATAGGTGTTCCTACTGAACATAGTGAATATAGATTGTCCATATCTCTGTTAGCCAAGGCAACACATCCATCGGTCCAGTCGATACCCTTTCCTCCCCCTCCGTGAATCTCAATCAGTCCTCCTATGTTTGCATTCCTTGGGATATTACCGTTGGCTTGTTTTAATTTAAAGCGTCTTCTGTCCTCTGCATTAGGAAAGTTAATCATTAATGCTTTATGATATATGGTTGAACGACCGGATTTTTTTGCAGTTATTGAATATTTTCCTTCCGGGGTTGCTCTGTCGCCTTTCAGATTTTTGTCTCCCAGCCAGTTAACACCCAGCTCAACGCTATACTCTTTTATTTTCCTGCCAGATTTATACACAATGCATCGTCTTGAAAATTTTTCTACAACAAGAGTGACTGAGTTGTTTATTCTGGAAAGACGTCTCATTTCTGCATCAAGACGGATCCACTCATCAAAACTGCTGAAATAGTTTTCTAGAAGCTCTTTTGTCTCTTCCTTAATCTTATCTATAGATGAGTATATGAAATCCAGACCTTTTTTTGCAGATGTAAGATCGTTTCTTTTAAAAGCAGACTCCACTTCGTCCAGTTTTAATGCAACCGGTGTATACTTTTTCCATACACTATGATTTACCGGAAGTTTTTCTTTGGCTGTCTCAATATAATTTATACTCTCCCTTAGGGAGGCGATTCTTTTCTCTATCTCAGCCTGGAGTTCTTGTTTTCTTTTAATCGCATTCTTTTTTGCCTTAACGGCATTTACTATAGCCAGATCAGCAAAAATAATGGTCTTTTCATAATTACGTACAATTGGTGATTTGCCGTTGTTCACCTTCCATTCATTCATTGCAGCTTCCCAGTTCTTTTCTGCGCTCATAAGTTCAGGTATCGAGTATAAGTTTGCCTCCTCTTTTATGGCTTCAGCAATAGCTTTACGTCCGGCTTCAATTTTTCCGGTGGGGGGCTTTTGGGAGAAAAAAGAGATAGCTCCCGCTATAACAGCAAGAAGCAATAAGGTAAGACCAATAGTGAATAGAAACTTTTTTTTGGTGTATTTACGAAAAAACATTCTTAATATTTTAAATAAAGCCCTTTAAAAAAAGGGCTTTATTAATTAGATTTACAAATTCAACTGAAAATGTGTAAATTATCTTCTTCTCTTGCCTATAGCAACACTTAGTTCTTCTTTTATAGCTTCGGCTTTAACTTTAGCTGCAGTGGTTTTGTCCTGAGCAGTAAGATAGTCACCATTGGTGATAAGAGTGTTGATTTCAGTAACAGAAGCGTCTAAAACTGTAATGTCGTTTTGAATGGCTTCAAGAGCAGCTTTGCCTTCTTTTCCTTTTGGAGCTTTAGCTAGTAATGCTTTGTCTTCAAGGATAAGTGTATTAAGAAGGTTAAGTGTGTCCTGAACTTCTGTACGAACCTGAGCTTTGCGTTCTTCGGTTTTTGCTTTAAGAGCACCAATTTCTGAAGTGATGGTTACAAGTTTCTCGTTAATTGCTTTGTAGTCGCGAGAGAAGAACATTTTTGATTTTTGATCTTCAACAGCAACATTTATAGCATTCAGTGAATCCTGAAGTGCATTGAATTCAGTTGCAAGGTAACGGTCAGCTTCAAAAACTTTAGCAGAATCAATAGCAGCAGTAGCAGCAGCAAGCTCAGCTTTAGGAGCTTTTGCACAACCGATTACTAATACGGCCATAAGAGCAACGGTGAAAAATTGAAATAAGATTTTTTTCATTGTGATAAAAATTATGAGTTGTTAAATAATAGCTACATGTCGCTCCAAAAACTGTGCCAAAGCCCGTAATAAACAGATAATGAGTAAGATACGGGCGGTGTTTGTTTTTTAGGAATGTTGTCGAATTTTCTTGAGGCGTTATAACGCACACATTAGTAAATAAATACGATAATATGTGTGTCCGGGGTTTTTAAAAGGATGCAAAATAAGTTTGCAAGGTGTAAAGAAAATTTGCACCCTATAACCGAAACTTATCCATTCTTTCGTGTAACATTACACGAGATATTCCAAGAAGCTTTGCTGCCTGAACCTGGTTCCCATTTACTTTTGTCAGTGCCCATTGTAATAAATCCCTTTCAAACTCATCAATTGCAAGCTTGTAAATCTCGCCCTGACTATCCAGTATCTTTTGGTTCACGTACGAGAAAAGTCTTGCCTTTTCATTTGTAATGGGGACAACAGGTTTTTCAATTCCCTCGAAAAGAAGTTCGGGACTAATTAAGCTTCCTTTTGCCAGAATTATTGCTCGTTTTATAACATTTTCCAACTCCCGGATATTCCCGGGCCATTGATAGTCAATCAGCCTCTGCATGGCCTCAGGCAGAAGAACGGGACTTTCTGTCCTTACACCCTTGGAATGTTTTATCAGAAAATGTTCTGTTAATAATGGGATATCCTCTTTCCTCATCCTCAAAGGAGGCAGCGATATAGTGATAACCTTCAGCCGGTAGTAAAGGTCTTCCCGGAAAAGCTTGTTGATAATATCATTCTCCAGGTTCCTGTTAGTAGCCGCTACAATACGCGCATCAACCTTGATTGTTTTTGTCCCACCGACACGTTCAAATGTTCCCTCCTGAAGAATGCGCAACAACTTTGCCTGAAGAGAGAGACTCATGTCGCCGATCTCATCGAGAAATAGTGTGCCATTGTGGGCCTCTTCGAATTTTCCCTGTTTCTGCCTGTCTGCTCCGGTAAATGATCCCTTCTCGTATCCAAAGAGTTCGCTCTCTAAAAGAGGTTCGGGAATGGCGGCACAGTTAATGGCAATAAACTGCTTGCCGGCTCTGTCGCTGTATTTGTGGATTGCTCTGGCAACAAGCTCCTTACCTGTTCCGCTCTCTCCAACTATCAAAATACTGGCATCGCTGGTTGCAACCCGGCCAATAAGCTTGAATACGTCCTTTATCGCATTGCTTTCGCCAACCAAAGTCTCCTCCCCATGCGTAATTCCAATTTTTCTCTTCTGCAGTGCATCGTCAGGTTTTGTCTCCTCCTTGCTTGAGTTTTTAAGCGCCTCTTCAATTACAAATATAAGCTTGGGGATATCGAAAGGTTTTTCGATGTACTCGTAAGCACCGTATTTCATAGCTTTAATAACCCTGTCGCCGGAACCATAGGCTGTTATTATTATAACGGGGATATTGGGGTTTATGTCATTCATCTCCTTTAGTACCTGAATTCCGTCTTTGCCCGGCATCTCAATATCGAGGATTACCAGATCGGGCTTCGCGCTCCTGAAGGACTCAATGGCTTCTGTTGCATTGCTCGCCTCAATAATTGTATAATGAGGGGAATTCAGCAGTTTTTTAAAGGAATATCTTACGCTTTGTTCATCGTCTACGATAAGTAACTTGTACATATAAAGGTCTCTAATTTATCAATTTATGTAGTAATCAATGGAAGGAAAAGCCGGAAAATGGCCCCGGATCCGTCCGGCTTATTCTCTGCCGCAATACGTCCCCCATGGGAATCAGCTATGCTTTGAGATATCGAAAGTCCTATTCCGACACCCATGTCGCTACCCTTTATGAATGGCTCAAAAAGTGTTTTCATTATTGCTTCCGGTATACCTGGGCCGGAGTCTATAAAGTCCATTCGTATGAATTTTCTCATTTCGCTCTGGTTATTCAGGTCTGCTTCCAATACCTCACTGGCATCAACGGTAAGTTCGCCTCCTGCAGGCATAACCTCTACGGCATTAAGTATCAGATTTAGATAGATTTGTTTAAGGTGACCGGCATCGGCCATAATGTGAAACTTACATTTTGCAGAGTTATTGATAAGATGAATACTGTTGTTTTTTAAACGGGGCTTGAGTAGTTGAATCACTTCGCCAAGGGTGTCAGTAGGAATTACATCGGCAAAGATTGGGTCTGCAGGTTTGGCAAACTTGAGGAAATCCTTTGTAAAGTTATCTATGCGATCAATTTCACCGGAAATTATATCGAGTTCCTCCTTAAACGAGCCCGTAGTCTTTGCATCCTCCCGTATTGAGTAGACAAGCATTTTTATTGCCGCAAGGGGATTTCTTATTTCATGAGCAATTGTAGGGGCTATTTTTCCCAAATTGGCAAATTTATTTGAGTATTGAAGCAGCTCTTTGTTGCGCGACAAATCTGCATTGGCCTGGTTTATTCTGTTTATAAGATCTTTGATACTCTCCCCCAACTCGTCCAGTTCGTCTCCATGAGAAAATTTAAAATGTTCTAAAACAGCCTCTCCCGATGATCCTCTTACCTTGAGTACCAGCTGATTGATTGGGCCGAACAGCATTCTTGAAAGCAGCCATCCGAACAAAAGCCCAGACGCAATTCCTCCAATTCCCAAAGAGACAAGTATTTTTAAAATTAGAACGTTTGTACGAGCCATTTCCGATTCATGTATGAACTCGGCATTCTTGTTAAGCGTTATAAATTCATTGCTTTTTTGCTGAATGGTGCCAAGAAGTTCCTGCGCTGAGTGAACAAGTAATACATTTGCCTTGCTGATCTCGCCATTTTTAAGGTTTGAAACAGCAAGCAGTATGTTTTGCTCGTAATTTGAGAACAGGGCAGAAATCTGTTGAATGAGAAGTTCTTCGTCTGTTGTATTGGCACTTATGCGGGCACGTTCAAGAAAGATTATAAATGTAGACTGTCTGTCCCTGAGCGAATCCAGCCATGAGTTGGACTTGTTTACCAGATATACATATGATAACCCTTTAATTGCAGTGAGTTCGTTCTCCATCTCCTTTGCAACATTAACACTGTTGCGGGTAGATTCGATATATTTTTCAGTATCCTTTTGAAGATTATATGTATATGCAATTACAAGAAACACTCCGCCCATAAGAATGGCAAGTGCAAGCAGCACCCATATGAAGATGCGATAGTTGAAAAATGGCTTAATAATCAATGCTCACTAATTTATTACAAATATACAATTTAATATAACCGGATTTTTTCTTAATTTTAATTTAAATAAATGAATCAATAGATGAACGAAGAAAGCGAAAAGATGAATGTTTGCAAAAATTGCGACACAGAATTCATAGGACACTATTGTCCTCAATGTGGTCAATCTGTCAGTGATTTAGACAGGCCGTTCAGAGTTTTGCTGTTTGATATAATGGCCAATATGTGGGCATTTGATACAAGAGTATTTAAAACCATAAAGTCTTTATTGTTTAAACCGGGAGAGATGGCTGCGGACTATGCAGAGGGTAAAAGAGCCCGTTATATGCCTCCTTTCCGTCTTTATATATTCGTCAGTATAATTTTTTTCCTTCTTTTGAATATCACAACAACCCGCCAGCTTGGTAAAGAGGGAAACCTTATGACTATTTCGGATAAAGATACAGCAACTGTGAACAATAGCTTGATTGATATAACAAGCAATAAAAATATGACAGACGAGGACAGTAATATACTAAAAACAATCAACCAGAATAAAGATTATTATATATCCCGTTTCTTTTCCATACTCTCATGGAGCCTTTTTATATTAATGCCATTTTATGCATTCTTGCTATGGGTGTTATTCAGGAAAAAACAGAAATATTTTCTTGCACACTTCATATTTGCAATCAATCAACATACTTTTCTTTTTTTGATTTTCTTAATAATCATTTCTGTAAATTTGATTTTCCCGGTAAAGCAGGTTAGCCCGGAAAGCTGGCTCATCTTAATTTTTCCGGTATATGTAGTGGTAGGAAGCAGAAGACTTTACAAGTCGGGTTGGAGGTCCACAATATGGAGAGTGTTTTCTGCACAGTTCCTTTATATGGTTATTTTACTTATAGCAATAGCAGTTATTTTCTATTTAACCTTCATGTCTTTATTTAAAACCTGATTAACAGATGAGAGCAGAAACGCATTTACTGTCAGATACGGCCGAATGGATGACCAACTCTGAGTTTGTAGACAAGGACGGAAACATTTTGAGAGCCATTGGAGAGGCAAAAATTATGGTTTCCGGGGGTGTGATATCTAACGAAAGCTGGACTTGCATAGATGGCAAAAGAGTATGTAACTGTTATAAAATAGACAAAGAGACCGAATCAAGATTTCGCTTTGAATGCGACAACACTGCTCTTGGTAAACAAACAGGTGATTTTAATATTGACAGGAACGTGCTATTCTCAAAATTCAAGGTACATGATACAAGCATGAAAGGGTTTGAGATAATAGTAAAGGACGAAGACGAGTGCCTTGTATATGGTACCCTTTATGATGGAGACGAACTTGTCAACACATGGAGGACAATTATGGTTAAGATGCTATAAATGGAACTGTCCGGAATCTATTTTAACAGGTATGCCACAACCTTGGCACTCAAATTCAGACCTACAACAACAGATAGTGGTCCGCTGGCGCTTCCGGAAACAGTTATTGTGATTTTCTTTTCGGCAAGGAGCTTTGTTGAAATCAAGTCTAGCATTCCCGATTGAATTACAGGTGTAAATGTATTGTTGGTCATTGTTATGTTTGTCTGTGTAAACAGAGTTCCAATACCGGTAATGTCAACAGAAACCGAATTGATTGTCTGGCCGGTAGTAAGGCCGGAAACTGTAACTACAAGAGAAGTTAAGTCAATCTCCTTTATTTTAGCCAGATATGGTGCCAGATCTACATTGTCCTCAATTTTGAGTTCCTGTGTCTTATTGAATATTATAGGCGCTCCCGGTGTAATTATATCCGATGATTTTACCATTGCAGCAGTTACAAGTACAGGGATATCTGCTTTTAACTGAGTGTTGATTGAGATTGTTGCTGCTTCTTTTATTTTATCGCAACCTGTGATTGCAATAATTATGGTTAAAAAATATAATAATCTGAATTTCATGATATTTATTCTAAAAAAATTAATAACTCGAATAGTCAACAATCAAAGATATGTAAAAAATTATTAATATTACCTTGAATTATGGGAGTATAAAATAAGGACTTAATGAAAAAGAGAAGTAATCAGTCTGTAGAAGAGTTCATCACAGGAATCCCCAAGGCAGAATTGCATCTGCATATAGAGGGGACACTTGAGCCAGAGCTAATGTTTAAAATATCGAGGCGCAATGAGATAGAACTTAAATATACGTCTGTAGAAGAACTTAGAAGAGCATATGATTTTAATAATCTTCAGGAATTTCTGGATATCTATTATCAAGGAGCTGGCGTTCTGATAAAGGAACAAGATTTCTACGATATGACATGGGCATATCTGGAAAAGGCTCATTCGCAGAATATCATACACACTGAGATTTTCTTCGACCCACAGACTCATACCGAGAGAGGTGTGGAATTTGGTACAGTAATAAAGGGTATAAGCAGGGCCCTGAATGATGCACGTAATGTTATGGGAATAAGCTCACGGTTGATAATGTGCATACTACGCCATCTCGATGAACATTCTGCTATGAAAACTCTTAACGAGTCACTTGAATACAAGCATCTGATAACAGCAATTGGGCTGGATTCTGCAGAAGTGGGCAATCCTCCAGCCCGGTTTCAAAGGGTATTTGATAAAGCCAGACAGGAGGGGTTTCTTACAGTTGCACATGCGGGAGAGGAGGGGCCGGCTGAATATGTATGGGAAGCTTTGAATCTGCTAAAGGTGTCTAGGGTGGATCATGGTAATCATTCGCTGGACGATGACAAACTTGTTATGGAACTGGCCATTCGCAGGATACCTTTGACTGTGTGTCCTCTTTCAAATTTGAAACTGAAAGTGGTGAGTGATATGAAGGACCATCCGTTGAAAACGATGATTGAGAAAGGGCTCCTTGTTACTGTAAACTCCGACGACCCTGCCTATTTTGGAGGTTACCTCAATGAAAATTATCTGGCTGTTGCCAAGGCTCTGGATTTGTCAGAAGAGGAGATATTAAAACTAGTACAGAACTCATTCAACTCGAGTTTTGTTGAGGAGAAGAGAAAAGAGGAAATGAGAGAAATGGCAGAGATGTTTTAATGACTCTGCCAGAGACGTTAGTAACAATCGTGCCAGGATAAGAGGTATTTGTTAAGTTTTCAAATTTTTATAATTTTTTTTTCAATAATTCTTTAATCAAATACGTTAATTAATATGGTCATATATAGCAATATGCCATTTAACGTGCCACGAGTACCTCTTTAGAAAAATTTTCAATACCCGATAAAAAATGATAAATTAGTAGAGTTATTTACTAATACCAATAACCCTAAAGCTGAAAATATGAGTGACCTAAAAATTCTGACCTCTAAATCCGTTATATTTATACTTTTAGCTTTACTATCTGCCTGCTCCTCTCAGGAGAACAATACCGGCCTAATGTACAAGTCGCCCAAAACGGCAACAATTGTGGGATATACATTACCGGCAGACAGTTTGACGGCACCAGTAGTAATTCCTGCCGGGGAACCCGAAGTTGTAAAGGTTGGCAAATTAAGTGAAGCTCCTGAAAATTCAAACATTCATTCATTAATTGGACCAAAAGACATAAAGTCCTTAACTCCCGTTGTTTGCACCATGGGGAAAGATGGTTTTTTGTTACCTGTTCCAGTCAAGGCGGTTGAAAATCCATTTTTCTGTAAGGCTCCCGATGTAGTTCCAGTGAAAGACGCATATATTAAAGATGTAAATCCTCAGAATTTCAGTAGTTTCAGTAAGTTGCAGGGATTAAGGCATGATCAGGTGAGAGCTCTTACTCAGGATAGAATGGGAAACCTGTGGATGGGTACCGATGACGGACTGACAAGATATGACGGAAAGTATTTTTCTCACTATACAACAGAGCAAGGGCTTAATAATAATCTTATTCTGTCTGTTTTCAGGGATAGCAAGGAGAATCTATGGTTTGGCACTTTCAACGGAGGAGTAACGCGATTCGATGGCAGGTATCTTACAAACTTCACAATATCTGAAGGTCTGCCCAGCAATGTTGTCAACTTTATATTTGAGGATAGCAGCGGAAACATCTGGCTTGGGACAGGAGAAGGGGCTTCGAAATATGATGGAAAATCTTTTACGAATTTTTCTGACAAAGAGGGTCTCTGTCATAATGATGTCAGGGCCATACTTGAGGATAATTCAGGTAATATCTGGATAGCCACCAATGGAGGAGGGATATCTGTATTTAATGGAATCTCTTTTTCAAACTATTCAGAAAAAGAGGGATTGATACAGAACTTTATAGGCAATCTTTTCAAGGACAGCAATGAAAACATCTGGTTAGGTTCTGCAAGCAACGGAGTTGCCAGATTTGACGGAAAGAAATTTACAATTTATTCGGAAAAAGAAGGACTTGGGGGGAATGCGATAAGAACAATTACTCAGGACCAAGAGGGTAATATGTGGTTTGGGTCAACAGAGAATGGTCTTACAAAGTTCGACGGAAAATATTTTACCTATTATAGTCTTAAGGAGGGATTGAGCGCGGAATATGTAAGAAGTTCCCTAAAAGACAAAAAAGGCAACCTGTGGTTTGGAACAAGAGGAGCGGGTCTTACCAGGTTTGGTGGTGATTTGTTTACACATCTTTCTGCTAATGAGGGATTGACTAATAGCAGAGTAATGAGTATCCTCAAGGACATTACCGGCAATCTGTGGCTAGGCACATTTGGTGGCTACGTTACAAAGTACACATTTGGCAAGGAGGATAGTGTTAAACATAATTATTTCTCTAAGTTCGGGGAAAAAGAGGGTTTGCGTAACAGTCGTATCTACAGCATTCTCCAGGACAACGCCGGAAATATCTGGTTTGGTACCGATGGCTGGGGAGTGTCAAGATTTGATGGCAAAACTACATTATCCTATACTACGGATCAAGGTCTCTGCAGCAATGCCATAAGGAAAATCTATCAGGATAGTAATAATAACTATTGGTTTGCATCTTATGGTTCCGGAGTATCTATGTTTGACGGGACCAAATTTGTCAATTATACAAAAAAGCAGGGTCTGAGCGCCAATAACGTGCTTTGTATCATGGAGGACAAAAGAGGAAATATCTGGTTCGGAACAGATATTGGCGGTCTTACATGTTATAATGGAAAAAGTTTTATTCATTATACAAAGGAACACGGGTTCTTTAGTAATACAGTCTATAGCATAGTTCAGGACGAAGATGGGGACCTATGGTTCGGTACGGGGGGAGAGGGTGTAATAAGATATGACGGAGAGGTATTTACAAGGTATGCCGATGATGCTGGTCTCAACAACAACCATGTTTTAAGTATTATTCAGGACTCAAAAGGAAACATTATAGCCGGGACCCGTTTTGGATTGAATCTGCTTAAGGCAGCCTCTCTCAAGAGGATCAAGGATAATATGACCATGCCGCTCTTCAAAAGTTATAACTATGAAGATGGGTTCATTGGTATTGGATGCAATATGGGAGCCATGGCAGAGGATAATGATGGAGATATATGGGTTGGGACAAATGACAGACTTACAATTTTTCACACAGAAGCGGAGAAGGCAGACTCTGTTACCTTGAGTCTGCAATTAACAAATATTCAGCTGTTCAATGAAAATATCCCGTGGACAGAGCTAGCCTTGAAAAGAGATACAACCATTATATTGCACAATGGCCTGAGTATTAATAAATTTAAATTCGACAGTATTTCAAGATGGTATGGTCTACCTGAAAAGCTTAGTCTTTTTCATAAGCATAATTATATCACATTTAGTTTTATCGGTATATCGCATACACAAACAAAAAAAATGCAATACCAGTTTATGCTTGAAGGACTGGACGATAACTGGAATGTTCCCACGGACAGGACAGAGGTATCATATGGGAACCTTAAATCGGGCAAATATGATTTCAAGGTTAAGGCAATGAATAGTGAAGGTTACTGGAGTAACGAGGTAAGCTATCATTTTTCCATAAGGCCCCCATGGTGGAACACATGGTGGTTTTATATTCTATCTGTTTTAATTTTGATTGGATTAATTTATGGATTAATCATTTACAGGGAGAGAAGACTAATGCTCGACAAGCAGATACTACAGTTGAAAGTAGATGAACAAACCAGCCAGTTGACAGAAAAAAACGAAGAACTGCAAATTATCAATTCAGAAAAAGACAAGCTTTTTTCAATCATAGCACATGATCTTCGGAGCCCGTTCAGCAGTTTTCTCGGACTTACCCAGGTAATGGCAGAGGAGTTGGAAACCCTTTCTATGGACCAGCTACAAGAGATTGCAGTTAGTATGAGGAAATCGGCAACAAATCTGTTCCGTTTACTGGAAAATCTGCTTCAATGGTCTCGCATTCAACAAGGTTCTATTCCATTTTATCCTGCTCAGATTGAACTTATTCCTATTGTGGAGGAGAGTATAGCGCTTGTAATTGATTCTGCTAATAAGAAAGGGATTACAATAACATACGATATTCCTTATAATACAATGGTTTATGCCGACAGTAATATGCTGCAGACAATTATAAGAAACATAGTTTCCAATGCAGTCAAGTTTACTGCTAAAAACGGCAAGGTTGTAATTGAGGCAAGGACAACTTCCAGAAAAAGTGTTGAAATATCAATAAGGGACACAGGTATAGGGATGAGCAACTCAATGGTAGACAAACTTTTCAAGCTCGGTAACCAGACAAACAGGACAGGAACAGACGGAGAACCAAGTACAGGACTGGGACTCATTATCTGTAAAGAGTTTATAGATAAGCAGGGAGGGAAAATATGGGTAGAGAGCGAAGAGGGTAAGGGATCGGTATTTTATTTTACCATAACCAACTCATAAGAACCAACCCGCCCGAAAATTGTTGTCATATGAATACGGATAATGAGAAAAAATCAGATGAACAACAAAAAAAACATTATTATGCCCGTTACGGGTCTCTCGTGCAGCAATTGTGCAATGGCCGTCGAGAAAAATGTACGCAAATTACCCGGTGTTATTGATGCCAATGTAGATTTTGCAGGGGAGAAACTTAATGCAACATTTGACCCTTCTCAGATTAATGAGAAAGATATAATTTCCTGTGTAAAGCAGATAGGTTATGGAGTGGCCACCGGAAAGGCGGAGCTTCCCATTACAGGCTTGCAGGATAATACAGATGCCTTGACTCTTGAAAAATTGCTCAAAAAACAGAATGGTGTCCTTGAAGCTAGTGTTGGCTATGGCACAGAACACGCAGCAATCGAATATATTCCAGGAGTCATAAGCATTGCAGAGCTGGCCGGAATAATAAGGAAGGCAGGGTTTGACCTGGTTCTGGCAGGTGAAACAGAAGAGATGGAAGATGTTGAGGCCAGATTGCGTGCGTCTGAACTTGCAAAACAGAAGAACCTGCTCATTATAGGAGTCATATTTACTTTACCACTCATCATTTACAGCATGATGCGTGACTTTCACATTGTAGGATTTGAGAATGACCGGTTTGTAATGCTCTTTGCAGCTACTGTTGTGCAGTTTGTTGTGGGCTGGCAATTTTATATTGGAGCATTCAAGAGTCTTCGTTTTGGCAGTGCAAACATGGACGTTCTCGTTATGCTTGGTTCGTCAGCAGCTTACTTTTCAAGCCTCTGCGTTACTTTAGGAATAATTGACAGTCCCAATGTATATTTTGAAACGGGAGCTGCAATAATAACTCTTATAAAACTTGGTAAATATCTGGAAACAAGGGCTAAGGGAAGAACATCTGAGGCTCTTAAGGCTCTTATGGGGCTTCGGGCAAAGACCGCTACTGTAATTAGAGATGGTATAGAAACAGAAATAAAAATTGAGCATGTTGTTGTTGGTGACACTATTGTTGTGCGTCCCGGTGAGAAGGTGCCGGTTGACGGAATTATAAGTGAAGGAAAATCGGCATTTGAGGAGTCTATGATTACAGGTGAATCTATGCCGGTTGTAAAGGGGCCGGGCGATGAAGTAATTGGCGCAACTATAAACAGGGAGGGATTAATCAGGTTTGAGGCCACTAAGGTAGGTAAACACACTACCCTGTCTCAGATAGTAAGACTCGTCCAGCAAGCTCAGGGTAGCAAGGCTCCCATACAGAAACTTACAGATGAGATAGGGAAGTATTTTGTGCCAATAATAATCGGCATTGCTTTATTTACATTTATCGGTTGGGTATGGGTTGCTCAACTGGATTGGACCGGAGCCATGATTAATGCCATTGCAGTACTGGTGATTGCTTGTCCGTGTGCGATAGGACTTGCAACACCCACTGCCATAATGGTAGGAACTTCAAAAGGGGCAGAAAATGGCATATTGTTCAAAAACAGTGAAGTTCTTGAACGTGCCGGCAACGTGAATATTGTAGTGTTGGACAAAACAGGAACAATAACTACAGGAGAGCCAAGCGTCACCGATATTGTGGTACTTGAAAATCATAATTCTGATGAAATCCTTCGTCTTGCAGCGAGTGCAGAACTCGGTTCGGAGCATCCTCTAGGGCGGGCAATTGTAAAAGATGCCAGGGAAAAAGGGATTGAACTATCTGACCCCAAACAGTTTCTCTCTCATAGCGGTTTTGGTATACGGGCAATAGTAGACTATCAGTCTCTTATCATTGGTAATCCGAGGATGATGCAGAATGAAGGTATTAATATTGAACCCCTGCAGGCAGAGGTGCTAAGGTTGCAAAAGGAGGGTAAGACTACAATGATAGTTGCGGTTGGTCCTATTGACGAAAGTACATCTCCGGTGCCTGTTGGCTTGATTGCAGTTGCAGATACTATAAAACCCGGGGCAAAAGAGGCCATTGCAGAACTTAGAAAGCTTGGACTGGATATTATAATGATTACCGGTGACAATCAGAATACAGCAGATGCAATAGCCAGACAGGCGGGTATAGAAAGGGTGCTGGCAGAGGTGTTGCCGGCAGACAAGGCAGAGGCAATAAAAAAACTGCAGACATCGGGCTCTTTGGGTAATTATGCTCATCCCA
>Ga0074195_1001759_pt1 | contig 27864 bp, 20 predicted proteins | sample EPASupsiteHSE623_FD_64525 | JGI IMG/M metagenome (GOLD analysis project Ga0074195, IMG submission 64525) | Bioremediated contaminated groundwater from EPA Superfund site, New Mexico - Sample HSE6-23 | ecosystem: Environmental > Aquatic > Deep subsurface > Groundwater > Contaminated ... | reverse complement strand
TTAAATATCTTCTTCCAAACTACTGTAAATAGATTAATTATCCATCACCACAAAAGGAGGCCCAATCATGACCCAGCTATCCTCCGATGGGCTCGTATCTATCCGGCATGATCTCAGGCCAGGTGACGTGGGCTATATCACGTACCTGCACGGCAGTCTTTATGCCCCTGAGCAAGGTTGGGATCATACCTTTGATGCTTATGTCGCCATACCTCTGGCCGAGTTCGCCAAATCGCAGTCGCCTCTGGAGCGCATATGGATTGTTGAAAAAGAAGGAATGATTATTGGGTCCGCGGCCATAGTGAAGTTCTCGGAGAAAGAGGCCCAGCTCCGATGGCTGCTCCTGCATCCAGAGGTTAGAGGCCGAGGGCTTGGGAGGCAGCTCGTAGAAGATGCTTTGGATTTTTGTCGAGATGTCGGATATTCATCTGTGTTTCTCTGGACTGTGAATACCCTTCCGATAGCTGCACAGCTCTATCAATCGGTAGGATTTAGGCAGACAGATGAGCTGACCCACGAGCTATGGGGCAGTACCGTTACCGAAGTCAGATATGAGTTGGCACTAAAATAACGCGATGCTTGTGCTGAATCCTCGATTACGAGCCCTGTATCACCAGTGCCTCCGCCTTCATCTCCCTGGCCTTCTGCTTGGCCTCAGCATCTTCAGGCGCCCTCAGGTGCACTTTGCGTATCCTGTGGCCCTAATGCTAGTGGGCTATCAGGTAGGTATAGGTCTTGGAGCCCTCGCCCTTCCGGGGTTCAGCTTGATCTTATCCATCTTCCGCTCTGTCAGGTCCTCTAGATTGGCCCGGAGTTTGAGGACCTCGACCTCAACCAAGGCCGCACCGGTATTAACTTCCAAGTTGCAAGCCGCGGGGTATTTGAATAAATTGAAGATCTCGAAGATCGGGCAGGCATATCCACGAGAGATCGCAGAACACAAAAGAGGATCTCATCAACCGAATTTGGGTTGCGAAAGAGGTTACAGTCAAAGCCTCGATCCGGATCTAGAGAAAAGATTCTATAAGAAGAATTATAATATGAATTAAAATAGGCAGGCAACTAATCACACTGATAAAGATAAATTCAGGAACGACTCTGGTGTCTTGAAGAGACGATCTTAAGGGGGATAATAAGACGAGGATAGTATTGTTGCTGTTGCTGCTGTTATTATGTTTCAGCCTGCTTCCCATCGCCTCCCTGGCGGCCCAGGATGAGGCTTATGGAATTGTCACAAATGTCGTTGATGGCGATACCTTTGATTTGGCTGTGGAAAAAGGCGATGCGAGGATATCGTCCGGCGTGGAGCGGGTCAGGCTTGCCGATGTTAATTCACCGGAGATAGATACGGCGCAGGGTCCGTCCGCTCGCGATTTCGCTTTTGCAGTGCTCATGAACAAAAGGGTTTACCTGGATATCGATGACCAATCGAGCAACGGCCGCGATACATACGGCAGGCTCATCGCCGTCGTCTATCTCACCGGATTTTACGGCCAGCCGCTGGCTTCACCAAACTTTAACCGCATGCTGGTCGACTCCGGGCATGCGAAGCTGGAAAACTTTACAAACAACGAATTCAATCCGGCGAACTGGTGGTCAGGGGAGCCTGCCGGCCAGAAGGGTTCGACGATCGATGTCGAGCCGCTGGAAGGACTCTTCCAAAATCTGCTCGAGCAGCTTCAGCAGTCGGCAGGCCAGGAAGTGGATAAGGCAGCGAAGGATGCCTGGGGTAAACTGAAGGGCCAGCTTTAGAACAAAGAAAACCGGAAGAGGAAAGAGTCTAAAAGATGCTGCGAGCTAACTGAGATTTCGAAAAGGCGAAGGACGGGCCGTAGTCCAACCCAATATTATTAGTAGGAGATGCGTCTTTTATCTCCACGGCCTGTGCACTTGCGATACATTGGGATACGGCTCGATAAATTGCATCAGGCCAATCGGGTGATTGAAATGACATCTCAAAGATTACTCCTTTGCCTAATGGCGCTTGCTTGCCTACTGGTTCAGGCTTGCAGTGCAGAAGACAGTCCTTCCGCGAATACATACTCCGATCCAGCGGTAAATGAGCTGAAGAACCAGGTTCTGACAGAGCAAAAAACAACCAGCGGAAGCTACAAGGGGCAGCCGTGGGCAACCTCTTCACTCAATGATTCCTACAAGAAAGTCACATCTGTGGCCGCTACTCCCGTGCAGGCTGCAGCCACCGCAAATACAGCAACATCCGCAAACAGCCTGGTCGAGGCCGACTCCTTCCTGAAGGATGCCGCAGCCAGCGGATTTTACCTCATGAGCGTCAGCGATTTCCTCGCCAAAGCTCAGGCAGATCCGGCCTGGGTTATTGTGGACATCAGAGCCGCAGGCCAGTACGCTCAGGGCCATATCCAGGGTGCCGTGAGTGTTCCTCTGGAGAGTCTGGTCTCCCAGATGGGAATGATCGCCCCCGGCAAGAAGGTTGCCGTCTACGGTGATCTTGATGCCAGTGCCGCTTTCGCCGTCGAGGCTCTGAGGGTCTTCGCCGACCGCGATGCCTACGTGCTGCAGGGCGGCGTCTCTGCCTGGCAGGCGGCTGGAATGCCGGTCGTCGCATAAGCCTTGATCAGACGAATCAGGCCGCTGAAGGTCCGATCATCGGATTTGGATGATTAGATTATCAGGAGAAGAATCCTTGCCGCTGGGGCAAGGTGCGATTTTTTTCTATTTTCTGCAGTGTGGCGGTTTTACTGGCACTTCCCCTTCTCGCCCTTGATGCAACTGTACCCCTTCAGCCTCGCGCCGTCACCCATGGACCATTTGATCTTCGACTCGGGCAGCTCGAATCTGGCGATCACCGGCGCGTGGTCGGACTCGGGATAGAAGATCTTGGGAGCAAAGACTATGGACTCGTCATGCAGGAGCTCGTTGTGCACTTCCGAGCCCTTGAAATAGGCGAGCATGGTTCGTGAGACCAAAATGTGGTCCAGCATCTTGCCCTTGCCGTTGTGCAGGAGCGAGTAGCGGGCGGGCTCAGGGATATTTCGCTCCGTGGGCACCAGAACCCGCATGGCCAGATCCATGTTGCCGGTGTTCTCCACGTCGCCCCGGATGGCCTCGATGGAAACCTCATCAAATTCCTCATTGAAGTCCCCGCAGACGGCGATGAGGGCGCAGGGGTCCTCATCAAAGAGCTTATCGACGAGGATGCGCGTCTCCAGCGCCTGGCCGATGCGCTTCATGGATGAGATGAAGACGCCCTCCGCCCAGCCCGAGGCCGTCTTCCAGGTTCTCTCGCTCATCTTGTGGCCCTGGATGTTGGTAGGCCGGCGTGATTTGAGGTGCAGGTTTATGACGTCCACAACCATGTTGTTCGGCAACTGCACCTTTGCATGCAAAATGGGCCGCTCCCAGGAGATCTCCCGGGCTTCGCGCTCCTCGGGAAGAGCCGTCACCTTCTGATAGCGCGGCGAGGGCGCGTACTCGTGCAGATACTGATGATGCTCCACGATATCGAAACGACTGAGGATGACCAGATTATGGTGCTCGAAGACCTGGCCCGAGGATTTATCGGCTGTGGTCACACGTTTGTAGCCTTCGTAGGGTGTACACTCCAGCAGTCGGTTCATGGCATCCAGCCGCATCTTGCCGCCATGCTCATGCTGCCCGCAAACCTCCTGCAAACAGAGGATATCCGCATCCAGACGAACCAACTGAGGTCGCAAAACCGGAATGCGATCTTCCAATCTCGGCAGCCTATCGCGTCGGTCTTCCAGGTTCATGAGGTTAAATGTGGCAATACGCAGTTTGGTGGGCATCAGGTCTCTCCGGTATGATTCTCTCCAATTCGTCTCTTACTTTCAATTTCTGCAATCCACTTTATTTCTAGTTTTCCATTTTTGTTTCGAGCTTTGTAGTCCTGAAGGTTTCGGGACTACACATGTTCCTTTATGGATAGAACGCTATTTATATTAAATCCTTGAACGTCCAAATGCAAATCACTTTGGCATAGTAAAGTACTTATTATTATAAGGATACTTTCCGGGCTCAAACCCTCAAGATGTTTTGCTCTGGATGGATCATGCATCTGATGCTCCTTGCTTCGATTAAAGACGCCGGATGGACAAAAAAAGGGGAAAGGTCAGTCAAATTTCAACCTTCTCCTCATATCTTTTTTACCAGTTCGAGCAGGCAATATTGATAAGGCAAGCCCTCGGGTTTTTCATAGAACTTGTCCCGCAGCCGTCGATAAATGTCTTCGATCAGGTCTTTGTTGTCTGCGTGAAGTCCGATCCGCATCGACGATTCACTCCAGGCCCTGACTACATGGGCCAGGGTAGCGGCAAGCTTGGACCGTTCCTGTGGGTCGTCCAGCTTGTCCTGCGCTTTGGCAAAATAAGCGCATGGGACGGTCAAGGGATCGCAGGCGTTGACGGCAAAACACCACCCAAGATCGTCTTCATCCAGCAAACGTGACATTTCATGGGGCGTCGCAAAGTAATCCGGTATGAAAATAGCGTTTAGCTCTGCTTCGGAAAGCTTTTTCTCCTCACATAACTCTTGGCAAATGTCCCTGAGGTTGTTATATCCCGGCGACGCCGGCCACCGGTCGTTCCCCAGATTGGCAAGATTGGCAAAAAATAAAGCTCCCCCCTTAACCAGCGAAGTCGAGCATTCGTGCAGAAATGACCGCCAATCCGCTTTCCATTTTTCCGCAAATTTTCTACGTTCCAAATCAGGCAACTGGTTGGGCTGTATGCAGAGGGGATGCTGAAAATAATCAGGTCCAACCGTTTTGGCATTCAGCCAGTGCAGCGCAGTGGAGGAAAAACCGATCCGGAGTTTGCCTGTTATCTCGGGAAATGGTTCATAAAAAGACCGCTGGATGTATTGGGCCTCTACGTGCTTTAATTTCGCTAATGCCGAGGTTGCCCAGAACGTCTCGAAATTCGCCGGATCCGCCAGATCAATATAGACTAATTTGATGGTCAGCGTGGGGTTCACCTCGTGAATCTGGCGGATGACTGCTTCAAACAACTCGCTCGAATTCACGCCGTCTGCGGCGCCGTAATCGGCGATCACAAACACCTCGTCGGCGCTCATGGCGGCGATCTGCGGCGATATACTCCGGATGTAAGACGCCATCCTGGGCAGTACCTCTGCACTCACCGCACGGGCCGTATCTGAAATCCGGCTGTAATCCTTGGTCATTGTCGGTGAATATTGTTGTGTTGAAACCATTTTTTCGTTCTTCATGGGCTTTTACCTCATAACTGATCTAACTGGTTTTGAATCGCGCACCGTTTGAGTAATCCGTGCAGCGCTTTGTTACCTTTATTTACTAATTTGCTAACGTTTGCTTCCGACTCTTTCTTGTGTCAGCTCTTTTCAACTATTGCGTAATACGTGCAATGCTTCTTCAGGGTGGCGATGCTCAGGGTTGCGACTACAATGAACAGTGGAACAGCTGCATGCCACAGGAACCACCTATAACCCGCAAGAAACCTATTTCTCTTTTTTTTCCGGTAATTCCCACCCATAAGGCCACAGATATTTTTATAAATACCATTCCAACTCAATAAGTCCCCCGATGGTACACTCTGGATTATGCAGCTTATTTTCTTGACTGCAGCTATCGGAAAATGCAATATCGTGCAATTGTCGACAACGATTTTGCCAAAGAGTCTAGAAATGGGCAGTTGGGCAGAGGACGATTTAGGCCAACTTGGGACGGCTGCATAGGATACTATGAAGAACTTGCACGATCTAACGTACACCTTATGAGTTGCCACACGCAGCACAAGCGCCGGAGAGAATCAGAAAGCCCTGCAGAGAGAAGCCAGGAATGGCAAGGATGCAGTGGTGTTCTTCCTGCTATGCGATCTGCATTATCGACTGCCTCCTGCAATGAGAAATTTACCCATAACACGTACGGGTTCCCGTTCCCCGCATAAATTAATTGTATAGTTTTTGTTTATCTTTCCGCCCTTTGAATTTGCGCCGGCAACAGGATGTAACTGATCAGCGCCGCCAGGACCATAGCCAAGGCAGCTACGAGCATAGCGTCTCTCATGCCTTGCACGAATGCCTCGTTTACATAGACGAGAAACTGCTGCTGAACATGAGGAAAGGGTATGTAAGTTGCAAACTGGTGCGCACCCTCGATGCCGCTGCGAATGGTCTTCTCCGTGGCGGCGGGGAGCAACTTCAAGACGGTCAGCTGGTCCAGCCTTCCCAGGAAGACGCTGTTCATTATCGTCCCGAGCACTGCCACGCCGAGAGCTCCTCCCAGTTCCCTTGTGGTGTCATTCATGGCGGAACCGATTCCTGCCTTTGACACCGGGACTGCTCCCATAACCGAATCGGTGGCAGGACCGGTTGCCGTTCCCGTTCCGATTCCAATGATGATCATGCCCACCAGTATCGTGGGATAGGTTGTATCAATTCCCGAGGTCATATACATATAAAACAGCCCGAGGGCCAGAACGAAAAGAGACGCGGAAACGACGATCTTGATTCCGAATTTTTCCGAGACCTTTGCCGAGAGGGCTGAGGAGATTACGACCACAGCCGCCAGCGGCAGCATAGCAATTCCGGCTTGCAGGGCGGTATGGCCGAGCACCGTCTGGAAGTACTGGCTCAGGAAGAAGCTGCAGCCGAAAAGTGCAAACATGTCCAGGGTAAGGGCGATGTTCGCCCCGGTGAACGATCTGTTCTTGAAGAGGAAGAGGGGAAGCATGGCGTTCTTGGCCCTGCTCTCCCAGTATCCGAAGGCCGCCAGCAAAACCACGGCCAGCGCCAGGGCGATATAGATTTCCGAATTCTCCCAGCCGACGACTCCCGCTTCTATGATTCCGTAGAGAAGAGCCACCAGTCCGGCGATGGAGAGTACCACGCCGGGTATGTCCGCGGCTGGTGCCAGCTCATCACGGGAGTCGGATACGTAGAGCAGGCAGCCCAGAATTGCCAGCGCAATCACCGGAATATTGGCGATGAAGATCGAACTCCAGGAGTAGTGCACGAGCAGCCAGCCGCCCAGCACGGGGCCGATGCCGATGCCCAGCCCAAAGGTGGCAGCCCAATAGGCAATGGCTTGAGAGCGCTCTTTTGGATCAAGAAAGGTCGCAGACAGAATGGAGAGCGTGGAAGGCATGATGATCGCTCCGGCGATCCCCATGAATCCACGCAATAGGATCAGTATGAATATGGATTTTGTGATTCCTGCCAGAAGAGATCCCAGCGCGAATAGGGCCAATCCGGCGAGCAGGGCCTTCTTTCGGCCATACCGATCGCCGACCGATCCCATGGTCAGCAGCAGCGCGGCAAAGATAATGATGTATGCGTCGATCAGCCACTGAAGCTCGCTGGAGGTGGCATGCAGGTCATTGGATATGGAGGGCAAGGCAACATTCAGAATATTATTATTGAGGCTGAGCACCAGAAGAGAGGCACAGAGGAATATCAAGGCTGTCCAGCGCTGGCTGTAGGCCTTACTTGCTTGGGCTTCCATGGCAATTCGTATGGCAGGCAAGCCTGATAAACTTTCTGTATTTTCCAAGTTTCTCTTTTTATATTTTCTAATTTGTTTTTAATTCATTTTTTAATTGCATATATTTTCGATCTTGTTCCAATCTATCTTTCTATCTATCATATCTAAAATCTAACTATTCAAAGGGAAATGATGCAGATCATTTTAAGAATCACCATCCTGAACCCTTCAGACATCCCTATGTGGCGTAATATCGCAACCGGTGCACGCAAGACACATAGTCTCAGCTTGATCAGCTCTCAGACCGTAATCTTCCAGCACTATTCTCGTGGCCTCAGCAAGCGCAAGAAGCCTCTCGGCTGACGGCCTCATTACTATGGTCTCTCCAGCCCGCAGAGGATGAGGTGATATCGGCCTCAAGTTAGGTATCACGCCAATCTCAGCCAGCCTTTTCACTCCCGTTAGAACACATTCATCGCTCTCGCCCAGGCCAATGATAAAGTTCGAAGAGACTCTATTCTTGCCAAAGATTCCGACAGCCTTTTCCAGGGAGGTGAGCACATAGCCCAGCGATAATTCCGGGCAATACCTGGCGAAGATCTCAGGGTCCATGGTCTCCACATTATACTTGATCTCTGTTGCTCCAGCCTCTTTCAGCTCTTCGGAGGATGTGTCTGTAGGATAAACCGAAATACCGATAGGCACATTATATCTCTTCCGCAATGCCTTCACTATCGATACGGCCTTTTTAACCTCATCAACCGGTGAACTCTCCACTCCGCTCGTAAGGGAAATGGCTTTGAGCTGGCCTGAACAATGCGCATCTTCTACGAGCTGCAAGATCTTATCTAATCCCTTCACTTCGCCGTCGAGTTTGGGAACCGGACAGAATTTGCAGTCGTAAATACAGCGACCGCTCAATGTCAGATAAGCCTGATTTGGACAGTGACTTAAGGCAGGCTCCAACTTGCCGACAACAATGGCCTTTCCATCTTTGGTCACTGCAACATTGTTACCGTCTCTGACAACTTTTAGAGGGGAATTCTTGTTGATGGAGAGTCTAATCCTATGTCCGCCCGATTTTAAGAAGAATGATTCAAGGCCGGCTCCAGGACCCGCGCTGGGAATGGTAGTCCTGGCCGCCTCTCGCAGGAGCTCTTCCTCTATGTCTGCACTGCCTATGCTCAGCAGCATCGCTTTGATTTTTGCATTCATTTCCATATTCATGCCTCAAACGGCCTCTTGTCAGGCTGCGATTTTTTCCAGCTCTTCGGCTTCGATATTCTACCATCATTCTTACAGATGACTGACGACTGCAAACAAGATGATATAAGTGAATGCGATATAAAAATCGTGCGAATGCGGCAAAGTGAAAGGCATTGAAAGGGCATTGCTGGAACGCCATGCCATATTCGCAAAGAATTGCGCCTCATATCCCCAGATCGAATCAACGTTGCGGCGGCGGACCCAGCTGCAAGCAGGCGGGGTATGCACGCGCCGCCGCATGAAAACGGAACCATGAAATCTGATCTATCGCTGAGTTGGATACGGATGCCCTTTATCCCCGATGCAAGCATCGGGGTATTACGATAAAAATAAAAAAAAGACATGGGTTAGCGAATTTCCCTAGCATTCTCATATTTTGCGATGGCGTCACTATGCAATTGCGTAACGATTTCGATATCCTTTTCCGTCTCCAGCCAATCTGGATTGTCCCTGGCTCACCAATCCTTATTTTATGAAGTGGCATCGATATGTCTGATCCATATAACTGCTGGCATTTGAATGCTGTTCACTCCAATAACCTGGTTAATAATGATAATATTTTAAAAGTCGATTGATCTCTTGCCGCTATCCACAAGTATTTGTGTTACTTGGAATATGTTCTGATGGGCATGCCGGGGTGACTGACCGGTTAAGTGCGCGGCTGCAGACCGCGAGAATTGGGTTCGACTCCCAACCCCGGCCTTATGTTGATTAATAGCACCTTGAGCGGCAAAAAGGAGCCGTTCCTGCCTATTCACGACAACCGTGTTAATCTCTTTGTATGCGGCCCTACCGTCTACGACAATTCCCATATCGGCCACGCCAGGACTTATATTGTCTTCGACGTAGTGGCACGTTATCTCAAACATAAAGGGTTCAGTGTTTTTTATCTGCAAAACATCACCGATGTGGATGATAAGATTATTCAAAGGGCCGCGGAGACGGGTACCTCGCCCCGCCTGCTGGCGCGAAAGTTCGAGCAAAAGTATCTGGAGGATATGCACGCCCTCAGCGTCACCAACATCAACTATTATGCCCGTGCCTCGGAGCACATTCCCCAGATCATCAACCAGATTGAGAGGCTGATCGCGAAGGGTTATGCCTACGAGACGGAAACTGGAGTCTACTTCGACGAATCTCGTTTTGAGGATTTTGGAAAGCTCTCCCATCAGAGCGTCGAGGACCTGGAGATGCATAGAATTGAGCCTGACCCGACCAAGAAAAATCCGGGAGATTTTTCTTTATGGAAGAAGCGTCAAGACGGGCCGGATGTAACCTGGGATTCGCCCTGGGGAAAGGGCAGGCCGGGATGGCATATCGAGGATACTGCCATTACTGAGAACTATTTCGGGGCACAGTACGACATCCACGGCGGCGCAATGGACCTCATCTTCCCCCATCACGAGGCTGAGATCGCCCAGATGGAGGCGACATCAGGCAAAAAGCCGCTGGTGAGATTCTGGATGCATACCGGCTTTTTGAATGTCAACGGTGAGAAGATGTCCAAGTCGCTGGGAAATTTCACCACTATTCGGGATATGTTGAAAAAGTTCGATGCCGATTCATTCAGATTCTTTGTGCTGTCGTCTCACTACCGCAGCCCCATCGACTTTTCCAATGATGCCCTGGAGCAATCCAAAAAGAGCCTGGAGCGCATTCGCCAGGCGGCAAAGATCATCGAGGACGAGCTGGAAAGTGCCCTGCCATCTACAGATAGGACATCTCCAGAAAAAGAAGCTCCTGATGCCAGCATTCTCGAAGCCGAGGTCAAGTTCCTGGATTCGATGGAGAACGATTTCAACACGCCCTATGCACTGCGAGCGGTCTTCGAGATGGTGAGGGACGTAAATCGCCGCATTAACGAAAAATCCATTTCAAAAACCGCTCTGATCGATGCAAGAAGGCAGCTCGACGAGTTTGGACGGATACTTGGGATCAGCTTTTCTCCAGCCACGAGCTTGCGATCGGAGAAGTCCGAGGATAAGGCCGGCAGGCTGATCGAACTGCTGATGGACATGAGACAGAAGCTGCGCGAGAAGAAGGATTGGGCTCTGGCAGATGAGATTCGCAACAGACTAAATGAGCAGGGCATTTTCTTGGAAGATGCAAAAACCGGCAGCAGGAAATATATTATTAAATGATCAGCTCAGAATAAAGTACAGTCATAATTTCTGGCCATTATTTTATATTGTTTTATATTATTTTTATTATTATTTGATATTGATGTGCTTTATCTTAGTTTTTTTTGATTATATTTGTAAAGAGCTAATTTTTCCCAGAAAAATATCTCTTTAGGTATCGATTTTCATCTTCCGTGCATGAGTCTCTGAATCATGGGTGTTTTTAACCTGAGCTCCCCGTCAATTAGGCAAAGGAGAGATGGAAACGAGGCCAGTACTATCGTTTTCCCTTCGCAAAGCAAGGTGCCTATTGCCCACCAATAATCGTCATGCAGCAGCGCCATGTGCCTAAAAAATGGGGAGCTTAGGTTTTAAAGAAATATCTTAAAATCAGGTTTGGCAGCCGAGGAAACTCGGCGATGAAACGGCAGCCGCATATTATCGCTTCAGAAAACGTCCATTTTTCCGGCAAAAATGGCTGGCTATAATATATTTCTCGCAGAAAACATCGATGCGCATCTGAATAGAGACATTCCAGGATCCGAGCGTGCAGAAGGGAGCAGAAGGAAATCTATTTATATCACCGTAAAGTAACAATTGTGATCGGTGAGATGAATATGAGGGATCGTCTTTGCTGACGCTGCAATCGAGCAGCCAAATACCAATTCAGACTACCTGCCGCCATCAGCCAAACTTGTGATCAAAGTGCTGGAATCCGGCAGACCCATGACCCAGAAAGAGATTATAAATAAGACATATCTGCCGGCCAGAACGGTCAGGTATGCCCTGAGCAGGCTCAAAGAAGAGAATCTTCTTCAGCAAAAGTTCAACTTCCAGGATGCACGCCAGAGCCTTTACGGGCTGAAGACCCAAGCTCCGGAGGTGATGACCGCTTGATCATCCTTTTTATGCGATTATGATGGATGATCGGCATAGTCACTGACCAACGATCAGGATGGGAAGAATGAAGGATATGGATCAAACAAAGGTAATTGGCCCGAAAATGAAGCTGATGACTATATTACCCTCTGGGAGCAGTCAATCTCAGCATGACAGACGTAGGAATGACCGGGTGCGGAGCTCTTGATGTAGCGGCTCTGAATGACCTCGGGCTACCCGGCGGGGCTAAGGTGATACCGGCGAGTGACATGTCTGCTGCCACCTTCGAAGATCCATTGGAAGGTATCAACAAAGAGTGAATCCTGCAGCGGAGAAGTTGGGAATGAAGCTCGGCATCACAAGAAAAGAAGCTCCGGGCCGCCTGCAACTGCTTTTTAAAGGAGCATTTGTTGAATGAAAACGAGTGACAATTCTCGCCATTTTTGCCGCAATGCCAGTCTTTAAGGATGTTTCAATAGTAGTATCTATGGTGAGCTGATAATGAGGAATCTACTTTGTCAAAGGGGAACCTACCGACTCGATTATTGGGTTTGAACAGAGTCGGCCGGCGCCCCAGTCCAGCCGATCAATCAGCAATCTTCCAGGAAATCCGAAAGGATCTCCCCCAGGCGGTATCGATTCAGAGACCACCTGGAATGCCATAAGCCTCGGGCCTTTCTATGAGATCAATGATAACCTGACCATCGCCCGCACCCACTATGAGGAAGACCTGCGATCAGAGGAAGCCGACCACGGGGAAAACCATCCTCACGTAGCCATCACATTGAACAATCTGGGCAGAGTGCTCAAGGCCCAGGGCGATACAAAGGGAGCGCAATTGCACTTTCAGCGGGCGCTGGAGATCGATGAAGCCGTCTACGGTCCCAACCACCCACAGGTTGCCTTGAGGGCGCGCGTCCTGGGCGACATGCTGCACGATCTGGGCGGCCTGAGGGATGCTAAAAGCCACTACCACAGGGCGCTCCGGATCGTCGAATCGCAATACGGGCCAAACCATCTCGACGCCGCCGCGCTTTTGTGCAACCTCGGCAGGACGGCAAAAGCGCAGGGAGAACGCTCCGATGCATATGCATACTTTGAGAGGGCTCAGCAGATATTCGCAGAGAAGTTGAGCGAGGATCATGACCACCACAAACTCGTTCAAGCCCAACTGCGGGATTTGAGGCAAGAGAAAAACAGCTAGCCTAAGCTGCATATTAGAACGAAATGGCAGGCAGGAGATTACCTGGCAGCAGCACTCTTCCTCTATCATCTACTTTTGGCAAGAGGCATCCTGAACCCATTATCCATTTGAACCATTTATGCGCCATATAAAACTTCGCATCTTTACGCAAGCAGACTCCTGCTTAAGTTGATATAAAATGAAAACAGAGCGATCACACATGGCAAGTCTGGATGATGAGAAGCTGATCAATCAGGAGCTTTTCCAGGATAACCCCGGCAGGAAGATCATATCCTTCAAAGATTCATGCTGGGGTGAATTGATATTGCCGGCACCAGACGAAAGTTCCGGGAAGGCAAAGGAGGGTTTCAGAATCCTGGTTTTTGCCAGCTTTCTTCTCGGTTATCTCCTTTTAGAGACGCTAAAAGAGCTGGAGAGAGTAAATCCGGGGAAGGTCAACATCGTGGGATTGGTCACGGACGATCCCGCAAATCTCAAGGCCAGGATATCAGCGGAGAAGAGGATCTGGCGGCTCTTCGACATGAAGAAAAAGGTGCAGCTTGAGCGGGTTATGATCGAATCGGCATTGGCTTCTGGCATTCCCTGTTTCACCGGAGATGTGAAGACGGAATCCTTCCGGAAGCTTCTGGCCGAGTTGAATCCTCAGGCTATTTTAGTGTGCGTCTTCGGGCAGATCTTGGACCAGCACATAACCGACTATCCGGCATTAGGCATATACAACTTCCATCCTGCTGACTTGGTCTCTCATCACGGGGCAGGTCCAAAGCCCTATGAAGATCTGATTGCCAGGCAGGCCGAGTGCTCCAAGGTCACAGTTCACAGGGTAACCAGGGAAGTGGACGCGGGACCTGTTGTCGGCCAGTCTCCGCCCATAAATATCCGGCTCAAGAATGGAAGGATTCCAAAAGATGTCTTAGTCATCAATGACAAGATGCTGGTTCCCATAGATCGCATGGCAGCCTGTTTGGTATCGGAATTGGTGTGCAAGTGGGAACGGGGAGAATCCGGCTGTGTAGAAGGATTGAACTTCGAAGATCTGTTCCCTCAGGAATACAAGGAGAGGCTGATGCAACCAATAGATGAGGACGTCCCCAAGGCAGTGCTGCCTCTAGTTGACAGTGAGGTTGAATTTGTCATTGATCCAAATCGTGTGCAGTCCTGAAACAGTGCCATGATCATCGAAACTCGCGCCCGGGAGGAATCTTTCAAGCCCATCCTGTTCGTCGTCTGCGTATCAATGTTTATGGCCACCCTGGACATGACAATAGTCAACATCTCATTGCCTACCATCTCCCGGTACTTTGATGTAGGCACAGGAGAGGTATCCTGGATAATCCTCGCCTATTTTCTTACTGTAACCAGCCTTCTTCTGGCCTTCGGCCGGCTGGGAGACCTGCTGGGATTTCGAAAGATCTTCCTGTGGGGAATCTTGATCTTCGCTATCGGCTCATTTCTCTGTGCCCTGGCCCCCGGGATCAACGAGATAATCCTCTTTCGCATCCTTCAGGGAACTGGTGGGGGAATAATGGTCGCCGTAGGTCCTGCCATAATCTCGGCATTTCTTCCTGCGGCAATCAGGGGCAGAGCCCTCGGATATTTAATAACCTCTTACTCCGTTGGCCTCGCGCTGGGTCCCGTCATGGGCGGTTTTCTCACAGCCTACCTGGGATGGAGATGGATCTTTTTGGTGAACGTTCCTTTGGGAGTTGCGGCCACGCTCATCGGCTACAAGGCACTGCCCAGGGATCGACCCCGCACCAAGGGCAGCTTCGACTTTCTCGGATCGGGTCTGATCTTCGCATCCCTGGCTCTGCTTATCTACGGCCTTAACCAGGGAACTGAGCTTGGTTGGGGATCTAACCAGATAGTGGGATCCTTCTCTCTCGCCGCTCTTTGCGCCATTGGATTTGTCATAAGGGAGAAGCGATACCCTGAACCTTTGGTTGACCTGAAGCTTTTCAATAATCCAAGCTTTGTCCTGCCTAACCTTGGGGCTCTGCTGATGCTGCTGGCCTTTGCAGGAGCCCTATTCGTTCTGCCTTTTTATATGGAGCTTGGTCTGGGATTTCCGACAGTTGTCGCCAGCTTATTCTTGACGATCGCATCAATAGCTGCTGCAGTATCAGCTCCTACCGGAGGAGCCATGTATGACCGCCTGGGTCCCAGGCTCGCCTGCCTGGCCGCCTCCGCCAGCACTCTCCTGGCCTTTCTTCTATTCTTCTTCCTGGACGCGGGCGGCTCTCAGATGATAATCCTTCCCCTGGCCCTTGTACTCATGGGAATAGGATACGGCATGTATGCCCCACCTACTCTCAGCATCGTATTGAGCCAATGTCCCCAAGAGCAAGGGCTGGCTTCAAGCATTATGATGACCTCCAGGGACATGGGGGTGATATTGGGGATTGCCCTCTTCGAGACCGTTTTCAGCGCTACGGCCCTAGGAGATGTCTCTATACATCAGGCATCCTCCCAGATAATCGCCTTGGGCTTTCACCACGCCGTTCTGCTGGGAATTGCGGCCTCTCTGCTGGCCCTGGTCATTTCCTTGATGATCAAAAATAGGGCGTGCTGATCCGGGGAATCGGCATGCCCTTTATCTCCGTTGCATCCCCGTGCCTGGTGGCCAATCCGGCCTGACGACCGGGCGCGCGCCTGCAGGAGGCTATAGGGGTTATCCGGCCTTGTCATTGCTCGTGGATAATTATATGATTGGGGATGGCTCAGGATGCTGTTCTCCTGGCTCCACAATTTCTGCTTCACCTTTCGGCCTGGAATGCCGCAGTCGATGAGCTGCTATGCGCCCGAAATTGCCAGCTGCAGAGCACTGCCTTGCTCACCCGATTTAAACGATTTGCTGATAGTCTCAAATCAAGCCGCCTTGACCTGAGCCACCGGCGTTTCGTTCGCCTTGCCCGGATCATTGGATGCAATCTCCTCTTCCATCTTGCACCTGTGCACCTTTGCGCCTCCGCATGCATCCAGGCTCTGCTTCTCCTCATCCCGGAAGGCTTGCAGACGCTGCATGAGCTGGTCGAAATCCACTTCATGCCCGTCGAACTCGGGCCCGTCCACGCAGGCAAACTTGACGGCGCCGCCCACCTCCACGCGACAGCTTCCGCACATTCCCGTGCCGTCGATCATGATGGGATTGAGGCTGACGATGGTCTTGATATTGAGAGGCCGCGTGATATCGCTCACTCGCTTCATCATGGCCACCGGACCGATGGCGATCACGACGCCCGGCGTCTCCTTTGCCAGGAACTCTTGCAGAAGCTCGGTCACCTGAGCATTGCGCCCCACGGAGCCATTGTCGGTGCAGATCAACAGCTCATCGGAAACCCTTTCTATCTCCTCACGCAGAATGATAAGCTCCTCGCAGCGCGCTCCTATGATGCTTATGACCCTGTTTCCCATCGTCTTCAGCATCTTGGCGATCGGGTAGAGAACCGCAACGCCTGTCCCGCCGCCCACACAGATCGCCGTGCCGACCATTCCGATCTCGGTCGGCTTGCCCAGCGGGCCCACCACATCCTGATAGTAGTCGCCCTCTTGAAGCTCGCTGAACAGAACTGTGGATCTGCCTACCACGGAAAAGATGATGGTTATGGTTCCCTTTTCGGTGTCCAGATCCGCCAGGGTCATGGGTATGCGCTCTCCGGTCTCATTGGCCCTGAGGATCACGAACTGGCCGGGCCTGGCCTTGCGGGCGATTATGGGAGCCTCAATCTCGTTAAGAACCATATTCCCGCCCGCCATCTCCTTGCGCTTAACAATCTTGAACATTTAGCCTCGTAATATGCTGTTATGCAGTTCAAATTAAAAAAACTACCGAAAAAATCTATCATTAAAGATAATTATCTTTGCTTTATACCGCAAAAAATTCCGCGGATCCGCCAATCTCACCGGTTGCAGATTTAACGGATTTTCCAATTTTCCCAAGTTAGATTGGATAAGATGATAAAAAAACAAAAAGGATGAAAGAGACGGAGCCACTGAAGAGAATGAAGAGGTGCTAAGCCGTCTTCATCTTGGCCACTTCTTCCAGGCCCAGCTCCTTGATGGAGGCGTCTCTCATCTTAAACTTCTGAATCTTCCCGCTCACAGTCATGGGGAAATCATCGACGAACTTGATGTACCTTGGGATCTTGAAGTGCGCGATTTTTCCCTTGCAGAAAGACTTGATCTCCTCGGGAGTCGCCGCGGCATCTTTCTTGAGCTTTATCCAGGCCATGAGCTCCTCGCCATACTTTTTATCGGGAACGCCGATGACCTGCACATCGCTGATTGCCGGATGAGTGTAAAGGAACTCCTCGATCTCGCGCGGATAGATATTCTCTCCGCCCCGGATCACCATGTCCTTGAGCCGCCCGGTGATCTTGCAGTAGTCGCTCTCATCCAGGGTGCCCAGGTCTCCGGTGTGCAGCCAGCCCTCTTTATCCACACACTGGTCGGTGGCTACGGGATTGTTGTAGTAGCAGCGCATGATCATGTAGCCGCGGGCGCATATCTCGCCCGTCTCGCCGCGGGCGACAGTCTTGCCGGTCTTGGGGTCCACAATCTTCATCTCGGTGTGCGGCATGGGCCTGCCGACCGTGGAGACCCTCTCTTCCAGAGAATCGTCAGTGGAGGACATGGTTATGCCCGGCGAGGCCTCCGTCTGGCCGTAGGTGATCACGATCTCCTTCATGTTCATGAGGGTATTCACCTTCTTCATGAACTCGATGGGACAGGGCGAGCCGGCCATGATTCCCGTGCGAAGAGAGCTGAAATCATACTTGGGAAAATCGGGGTGCTCAAGCTCGGCCACGAACATGGTGGGAACGCCGTGCACAGCCGTGCAGCGCTCCTTTTGAATGGCCGACATGACGGATACCGGATCAAAGTACTCGGCTGGCAGCACCATGGCAGCCCCGTGGGTCATGCAGGCCAGGTTGGAGAGCACCATGCCGAAGCAGTGGTAGAAGGGCACGGGAATGCAGAGCCGGTCCTTGTCCGTGAACTTCATGCACTCGCCGATGAAGTAGCCGTTATTGAGGATATTGTGGTGAGTGAGCACGACCCCTTTCGGGAATCCGGTGGTGCCTGAGGTGTACTGGATGTTGATGGGATCATCGAAGTCCAGGCTCTCCATGCGCTCAAGGAGCATCTCATCGGGGACCTCTTCGCCCATCTTCAGGATCTCTTCCCAGGTGTACATGCCCGGCTGCTTCTCGCCACGCACCGTTGCCGCAATCCTCAAGAAGGGGAGCTTTTCGGAGTGAATATGCCCCGGCTTGCTGGTCCTGGCCTCGGGACATACCTCGTAAAACATCTGGACATAATCCGAGCTCTTGAATCGATCCATGAGCAGGAGCGCCTGTGTCTCGGACTGGCGCAGGGCATACTCCAGTTCATGAGTTCGGTAAGCCGGATTGATATTTACCATAATGATGCCGACCTTGGCCGTGGCAAACTGGGTGATGATCCACTCCGCGATGTTTGTGGCCCAGATGGCCAGGCGGTCGCCTTTCTTCAGGCCGAGAGCGATAAACCCTTTCGCGGCGCGGTTGAGTTCTTTTTGCAGCTCGCGATAAGTGTAGCGGACGCCTTGATGAATTGATACAATTGCATCGTTATCGGGATATTTTTCCGCTATCTCATCGAACATTTCGCCTATAGTCTTTCCAATAAGCGGTTCCTCTGAGCCGCGAAATGCGTAACTGTGCATGACTTTGCCTGGCATGGGAGTGGCTGTCAATCATTAAGGAGATATAACAGTATCTTAAGAGAAGTTTGAAAAGAGTCTATCATCAATAATACTGCTATTGGAAAAAAATCCCTTTGCTTTTCTCGCCTCTCAGAAATCATGCACGCTTGCCCGCTCCTGCAGCTCCTTGAAGCGATGCAATAGGAAATGATTAGCCCACCCTGTCCTGCGCATTTGATTATCTGCATTTGCGATCGCCTGAACCCTGGAATCCCTTCTGCAATATTTTCCGCGAAATGCCAATTATATTTTTCAACAATACGCCTTTATAATCTCAGCCATCTTTCTCGCTGTCCTTTTCCTATTATGAGTTTTTCATACTTTCTCATCACAGTACCATGAAAATAAAAGATCGTTTATGTATGCGAATTGCGTTCATAATTTTTCATAATTTTTATGAATTGATCTCAAATACCTATAAATTTCGTTTCCCGCGATGTAGGCTTCAAGGAGGCTAGTTAAATGCCCGTACAAACGAAGACAAAAGATGATGTATTTGAGGCAATTGACAAGTATAATGTCAGATTCGTCAGATTCTGGTTCACTGATATTCTGGGATTCCCCAAGAGTTTCGCAGTAAATACAAATGAACTGGATGGCGCTTTTAGCGAAGGCATGGGATTCGACGGCTCCTCCATCGAGGGCTTCGCCCAGATTCATGAAAGCGACATGGTCTTTAAACCGGACCCGAATACATTCAAGATTATCCCCTGGAGACAGCAGGAGAATGCCGTTGCCAGGATGTTCGGCGACATATTGAACCCCGACGGAAGCCCGTACGAGGGCGATCCGAGACAGGTTCTGAAGAGAAACCTTTCCCGCATCAAGGACAAAGGCTACACCTTCTACACCGGCCCGGAGCTCGAGTTCTTCTACTTCAAGAACGATCAGGGCACCGAGATTCTGGATAAGGGCGGCTACTTCGACCTGACCACCCTCGACGCCGCATCCGATCTGCGCCGCGACACCGTTCTCGCTCTCGATGCCATGGGTATCGATGTCGAGTTCAGCCACCATGAGGTTGCTCCCTCCCAGCACGAGATCGATCTGAGGTACAACGACGCCCTCGCCATGGCTGATACCGTCATGACCTACAAGATCACCGTGAAGGAGATCGCTCACAGATACGGCTACTACGCCAGCTTCATGCCCAAGCCCATCTTCGGCCAGAACGGCTCGGGAATGCACGTTCACCAGTCCCTCTTCCTGGGAAAGAAGAACATCATGTACAGCGCTGGAGATGCGTTCCATCTATCCGATGACGGCAAGAACTACATCGCAGGCCTGCTCAAGCACGCCCCCGAGATCACCGCCGTCACCAACCAGTGGATCAACTCCTACAAGCGGCTGGTACCCGGATATGAAGCACCGGTGTACATCTGCTGGGCCAGGAGAAACAGATCTGCTCTGGTCAGAGTTCCCATGTACAAGCCCGGAAAGGAAGTCGCCACCAGAGTCGAGTTCCGCAGCCCCGATCCAGGAGCCAACCCCTACCTCGCCTTCTCCGTCATGCTGGCCGCAGGTCTTGCTGGAATGGCCAACAAGTACGAGTTGCCCGAGCCAAAGGAGAAGAACATCTTCCACCTGACCGAGCAAGAGAGGATCAACGAAGGAATCTACTCCCTGCCCGGCAGCCTGAACGAGGCCCTTGCGCTCACCGAGAAGAGCGAGCTGGTCAAGGAAGCCCTGGGCGAGCACACCTTCAAAGCCTTCGTCGAGAACAAGAAGGCCGAGTGGGATGCCTACAGGATCAACGTCACCAAATGGGAGCTGGACAGATACCTGCCTCTGCTGTAGAGCCCGATTTTGGGGCTCCCCATTTCATTTTTTATTTATATTATTATGCGCCGGGATTAGCAAGGATGCAGCATGTCGAGGGACGCATTTGCGGCGACAGGTTTTGTTCATAATTTTTATGAACATTTCTTAAATAGCTATAAAACATTTGTTGTAACCTCTTCTCGCCTACACGTCATCGATTCAATGCAAGACTTGTCAGTCTCCAGGGTAAGCGTTTATGTAGTGGTTAGGTCGATGGATGGAGTTTAAGATTACTATGCCGAGGAAAAGACGGGAGCTATACAACAAGGAGATCTGCGCTTGCTCCATCTTTGGGGCTATGAACCGGGATGGTGAGCGGTTTACGGGCGAAGGCGTCATGAAGGCCATAGCCAACATGCATGTTCGCGGCAATGGTCTCGGCGGAGGTTTTGCAGCCTACGGTATTTATCCGGAACATAAGGATTACTACGCATTTCATCTCATGTTCACCGGCAGCAATGCAGAGGCCAGAATGGCGGCTAAAAAGGATTTTGATCCGTACCTTTGCGAGAACTTCGATGTCGTCTTTGACGAGGAGATCCCCCACAGGGACGAGTCCACCGTGAGCGATCCGCCACTGGTCTGGCGCTACTTCGTGACTCCTCATAAGCAGGGCGAAGAAGCTACGCTTTCCGATGAGGACTATATTGTGGCAAAGGTCATGCACGTAAATACCAAAATAGATAATGCTTATGTATTTTCCTCGGGCAAGAACATGGGCTGCTTCAAGGGCGTGGGCTATCCGGAGGAGATCGGCGAGTATTTCATGCTCGACCGGCTCTACCAGGCCTACACCTGGACGGTGCACGGTAGATTCCCCACCAATACCCAGGCCTGGTGGGGCGGGGCGCATCCCTTCAGCCTGCTGGATACCACCGTCGTGCACAATGGCGAGATATCCTCTTACGGCACCAACCGCTGGTATCTGGAGATGTACGGCTACGCCTGCACGCTGCAGACCGACACGGAGGTCATTGCCTATGCGGCAGACCTCCTCATGAGGAGGCAGAACCTCCCCATAGAATTGGTGGCCAAGATCCTTGCTCCTCCCATCTGGAACTCCATCGATAGAATGAATGAGAAGGAGAAGAAACTGCTCACGACTTTGAGGATGGTCTACGGGCCTCTGCTCATGAACGGGCCCTTCTCGATCATCATCGGTCAGACCGGAAAGATGATCGGTCTGACGGACAGAATAAGGCTCCGGCCTCTAACCGCTGCCACCAGTGGATCGATGTTCTACCTATCCTCGGAAGAAGCGGCAATCAGACTCATATCGCCACAGCTCGACTCCGTCTGGACACCCAACGGAGGAGAACCGGTCGTCGGCGAATTAAATAATATGACATGAGGGATGATAAAGCATGAAATCATTCGTCTTTCCAGAGTTCCATATCATCAGGGATGAAGCAAAATGCGGGCAGTGTCGAGGATGCGAGCGGCAATGCGCCTTCGGCACTCACACCTACGATCCGGTTCAAGATCGATTGATATCAGACGACTACAAGTGCGCGGGCTGCCAGCGATGCGTGGTCTTCTGCCCCAAGAATGCCATTGAAGTTCGGCCCACGCCTTCGCCTTACCGGGCCAATGCCTCCTGGTCTCGTGAGAAGATGGAGGATCTGAAGAAGCAGGCGGAGACGGGCGGCGTGATCTTAACCGGCTGCGGAAATGATAAGCCTTTCCGCATCTACTGGGATCACATCGTCCTCAACGCCAGCCAGGTTACAAATCCGTCCATCGATCCCCTGCGTGAGCCTATGGAGCTGCGCACATTCCTCGGAGCCAAGCCCGACATAATGGAGGTCAAGACCGATAACGGAGATGTGGAGATTCGCACCAAGCTCAGCCCCAATCTGGTTATCGAGACGCCCATCCTCTTCTCTGCCATGTCCTATGGCGCCATAAGCTACAACGCCTTCCGCTCGCTCGCCACTGCCGCCTGCAGGTCGGGAACCTACTTCAATACGGGTGAGGGCGGCCTGCCCAAGGAGATGAGAGAGAAGTTCGGCAAGTGCGCCATTGTGCAGGTAGCTTCAGGCAGATTCGGCATCGACGCCGAGTACCTCAACTGCGCCTCAGCCGTGGAGATCAAGGTCGGCCAGGGTGCCAAGCCCGGAATAGGCGGCCACCTGCCCGGAGAGAAGGTATCCGCCGAGGTTGCGTCCACCAGGATGATCCCCGCCGGAACGGACGCCATATCACCGGCTCCTCATCACGACATTTATTCCATCGAAGACCTGTCCATGCTCATTTATGCGCTCAAAGAGGCCACCAACTACGAGAAGCCCATATCCGTCAAGATCGCAGCCGTGCACAACTTCGCGGCTATCGGATCGGGCATTGTGCGAGCCGGAGCCGATATCATCGCCATCGACGGCCTGCGCGGCGGAACGGGAGCAGCGCCCAAAGCCATCCGCGACAACGTGGGAATACCAATTGAGCTGGCCATCTCATCCCTGGACAGACGCCTGCGAAACGAGGGCATACGAAACAGGTGCTCCATCATCGCCGCCGGCGGAATTCGCTGCAGCGCCGATATCGTCAAGGCCATAGCTCTCGGTGCTGACGCCGTTTACATCGGCACGTCAGCATTGATTGCCATGGGCTGCAACCTCTGCCAGAAGTGCAATACCGGAAAGTGCAACTGGGGAATCTGCACTCAGGACCCGCGCCTGGCAGGCAGGCTCAACGTCGATATCGCCTCGCAGCGCCTATCCAACCTCCTGCAGGCCTGGTCGCACGAGATAAGCGAGATGATGGGCGGTATGGGCATCAACGCCCTGGAGAGCCTGCGCGGCAACCGCGACCATCTGCGCGGCGTGGGCCTGTACGAGTGGGAACTCGAAGTCATGGGAATCAAGGGCGCCGGAGAGTGAGCAGCTCATGGCGATGGCTCACATGGCACAGCCGCTATTGAAAAGAGGTAAAGAGAGCATGGATGCAGTAGAAGTTGATGCTACAAACCTTGCGACCAGGGAATTGAATGACCGCCTCAGGGATTTGATGCTGTCGGGCGTGGAGAAGGTCGTGCTCAGGAATGTCTGCGGTCAGAGGTACATCGGCACCAGGCTCTACACTCCCGAGCATCGCAGGATGGACATCGAGATTTACGGGACTCCGGGAAACGACCTTGCCGCCTTCCTTTTCGGCCACAACATCCGGGTGCATGCCAATGCCCAGGACGGCGTGGGAAATACCATGGACCACGGCGAGGTCGTCGTGGAGGGACGGGCGGGCGACGTGCTCGGCTTTTCCATGCGCGGGGGCCAGATCTATGTCCGGGACGGCGTCGGCTACCGCACGGCTCTGCACATGAAGGAGTACGAGGACAAGAAGCCCGTTGTGGTTATTGGCGGAACGTCTCAGGATTTCCTGGGCGAGTACATGGCAGGAGGAATTGTAATCGTCCTCGGCCTTGGTGGAAAACCCCACAAGGGGAACTTCCTTGGCACGGGAATGCACGGCGGCGTCATCTATTTGCGCGGCACAGTGGACAAGACCCAGGTGGGCAGCCAGGTGGAAGTCTCGCCCCTGAACGATGCCGACAGAGCGATAGTGGATCATTACGTCTCCGAGTTCATCCTGCGCTTCCCCGAGCTTGGCCTTACGAAAGAGGATATCCTGAAAGAAGAGTTCATAAGGCTCTCGCCGAAGTCCAAGAGGCCCTACGTGAAGCTCTATGCCTAACCGGAGAGCATGCAATACATGGAATACACGGAATCAGCCACGAGATAATTCGAATAAAGATCAGGGATTAAGATGCCACAAGTGCTTGTTCCAACGGTCTGTCCGTATTGCGGCGCAGGCTGCCAATTTTTTATTTCCGTCGAGAAGGAGCGCGCCACGGGGATAGAATACATGCCGGAGCATCCGGCCAGCGAAGGGGCTCTCTGCTCCAAGGGGAATGCCTCTTTGGAGGTTATATATCACCAGGACCGGCTGCGCTATCCGCTCAAGAAGACAGGTGACGGCTGGGCCAGGATCTCCTGGGATGAGGCGATGGACCTCATCGTGCGAGGACTTGGCGGAGCCCTCAAGAAGTTCGGCCCGGAGAGGGTCGGATTCCTCTCCTCTTCCAAATGCACCAACGAGGAGAACTATCTGATCGAGAAGATGGCCCGCTGCCTGGGATCGAAGAACATAGATAACTGCGCCCGTCTCTGTCACGCCCCGTCCGTCGTGGGCCTGAACCGAACGCTGGGGGCGGCAGGAATGACCAATCCCATACCGGATCTGGCCAACTCCAAGTGCGTTTTTATCATCGGATCGAATCTGGCAGAGAACCATGCCATCCTCTCCCGCTGGATTCACCGGGCCAAGGACTCCGGGGCTGTGGTGATCGTAGCCGATCCGCGCATGACCCACACCGCCTGGATGGCAGACATATTCCTGCAGCTCAAGCCGGGAACGGATGTGGCTCTTCTTGACGGATTGGCCCATGTGATAATCAAAGAGGGCCTGATCGACAGGGACTACATCGCCAAATGGACCCGCGGCTACGATGAACTGGTGGAAGCGGTCAGGGATTATTCGCCGGAGAAGGTCTCGGAAATCACCGGCGTTCCGGCAGAGGATATTGTGCGGGCCGCCCGCGCCTATGCCATCTCTCCTGCATCGGTCATTCTCTACTCCATGGGAATCACACAGCACAGCACCGGCACGGACAATGTGCAGGCCGTCGCCAACCTGGCATTGATTTGCGGGCACCTCGGCAAGCCGGGTTCGGGAGTCATGCCCCTGCGTGGCCAAAACAATGTACAGGGAGCCTGCGATATGGGTGCTCTGGCCGAGTTTTATCCCGGATACAAGAAGGCGGATGACCCCGGGACTGCCAAGTTCTTCTCAAGCGGCTGGAATGTAAGCTCGCTGCCGGTGGGGCGCGGGCTGACGGCCACGGAGATGATCGACTCTGCTGCCAGTGGCGATATCAAGGCCATGTACATCGTGGGCGAGGACCCTGCCAACTCCGACCCGAGCAGCAACCATACCCGCGATGCCCTGGAGAAGCTGGATTTCCTGGTGGTGCAGGACATCTTCATGACTGCCACGGTGCAGCTGGCGGATGTCGTCCTTCCTGCAGCGGTCTGGGCCGAGAAAGAGGGAACTTACACCAGCACGGAGAGACGGGTTCAGTGGAGCCAAAAAGCCGTCTCGCCGCCCGGAGAGGCATTATCTGATCTGGAAATCGTCTGCGACGTTGCTAATCATCTGGGCCTCGATTTCGACTATCCGAATGCTGCGGCGGTGCTGGCCGAGATCAACCGCCTGGTGCCTCAGTATGGAGGCATAACCAGGCCGCGCCTGGATGGAATGGGCCTGATCTGGCCCTGTCCCAATGAGGATCATCCGGGAACGCCCATCCTGCATATCGGGGGCTTCAAGCTGCAGGACAGCAGGGCCTCCATTGTGCCTGTGCAGTACCGTCCGGCGGCAGAGGACGCAAGCTGGGACTATCCCTTTGTCCTGACCACGGGAAGAGTGGCTGTGCACCACAATGCCGGGTCCATGACCAGGCGCAGTCCTTCGCTCATCGAGCGCGATCCGGAGCTGTTTATGGAGATCAACACCGCAGATGCCGCCCGGCTCAAGATCGCAGACGGCGACGAGGTTCTGGTCACATCACCACGCGGCGAGACGTCAGCCAGGGCCCGGCTCACGGACAAGGTCAAGAGAGGAGTGGTCTTCATGCCCTTCCACTTCCCCGGCACTAACAATCTCACCTCGGAAGTTACAGACCCGGAGGCGAAGATTCCGGAGTTCAAGGTCAGCGCCTGCAAGATTTCCCGGAGGGATTAAATGCCAGTTTACGTTGATATCAGCAGATGCATCGGCTGCCGGTCATGCGAGGTGGCCTGCAAGAGGGTGCACGGCGGCAAGGGGCACGTCAATGTGCACATGGCCGGAGACCATGCCTCGGTCCCGGTCTTCTGCCACCATTGCGAGGAAGCGACCTGCACCATGGCCTGCTTTACGGGAGCGCTCTACAAAGACGGCGAGCGCACCGCATTCGATGTGGAGAAATGCACCGGCTGCGGGCTGTGCCGCCTGGCCTGTCCCTTTGGCGTGGTCTGGTCGGACAAGATTGCGCACAAGTGCGACCTGTGTGCCGGACGGGAGACGCCCACCTGCATCCTGAGCTGCCCTGCCAATGCACTGAGCACCGATTTCGAGCTTGCTTCTCGGCGGGCTCGCACGCGTGCTGCTATGGCGGTTGCATATGGAGGTAGAAGATGATCAAAGTTGATGTGAACAAGTGTCTGGGCTGCTTCTCCTGCTCCAACGTCTGCCCCAGCCAGAACATCACCCGCACCGAGACGCCGGAGAAGAGGTCCGTCAACTGGAAGAAGTGCAAAGAAGAGTGCGACCTGTGCGTCGAGTTCTGCCCTGCCAAAGCGCTCACCCTGGTTCCCTACGACGAGGCCAGCCCGGAGACGACCGTCACCTACGACCTCGTATCCTGCAAGATCTGCGGCGAACGCTATGCCACTGAGCCCATGCTGAAGAGGATCGAGTCGAGCCTGCCCGCTAATTTGCAGAAGGATTCGACGGGGCTTGATTGGATCTGGATCTGTCCGGTCTGCCGCCGCAACATCGAAGCGGAGAGGGCCACCAAGCAGCTGGTTCTGGGAAGAAGCAGGAAGAGTCCTTGAGCTTGAAGATGAGGACTTTTCCAAACCATTTTTCAATTATTATATACCATTGCGCGTCAAGGCGCTACAGGAATGACGAGACGCTCGCCGCCTTGCATTTACCATCATACAGGCAATAGGGATCGTTATGGAAAAGTCCCGTGTTGCTGTACGATTTGGCTGAGCATCCTCCTCTGCAAAGCTCATTTCGATCACACGATCGGCAATTGCTTCCCATATCGTCCAGCGAGAACTTTCTGGTGAACGCAAAGGCATCCGGGTGGAACCAAATGTCCCAGAGTTCATTCTTGCGCAGGTCGCCCTCTACCAGGTCATCCGGCAGAGCCAAACAACCCTTTACCTTTCCGTCACTGGTGATGCTGCAAGTTGCCAGGCCCGCAGAACAACCGAGCCAGGGATTTTCATCTGGTTTGCTATCGATGTGATAGCCGAGCCCATCGCTGCGCATGAGCAATATGTCGCTGCTCCGGGCCACTGCCTCGTATTCGGAGATAAAGGCTTCGATTTCGGAAAGGATTTGCATATTCATGCCCATCTCGGGAGAATTTTGAACGCGTCCCGAAGGTATCAAAGGCTGGATTCGCCAGCGCTTTATGCCCAGCGGAGAGAGCAGTTTGAGGACATCCGGAAGCTCGCGATAATTGAGAGAATTGCCGGTTGTGAGAATCGTCACGGGAATTCCGGCTCTCTGAATCAGGTCAATTCCCGTCATGACCTGC
>Ga0074195_1001758_pt1 | contig 27875 bp, 29 predicted proteins | sample EPASupsiteHSE623_FD_64525 | JGI IMG/M metagenome (GOLD analysis project Ga0074195, IMG submission 64525) | Bioremediated contaminated groundwater from EPA Superfund site, New Mexico - Sample HSE6-23 | ecosystem: Environmental > Aquatic > Deep subsurface > Groundwater > Contaminated ... | reverse complement strand
CCGATACGACCTTGAAGATATTCAGCATGATCAGTTCCTCGTCGCCTTGCCTGGTATGGATCCGGCAATAGTTAGAATCTGCCTTGTACAGCATAATATCGTCCGGATTGATAAAGATAATGCCTGTTCGGGTGGGAAGCTTGATTTTGGGAATGATTTTATTGCTTCTCATCAAAAAATCCATCCTGCGCTCAAGTTCTTTACGTTTGACCTTTGTCTGGTATCTGTTGATCACAGCGATGATCTCTTCAGGGCCAAAAGGCTTTAAAAGGTAATCGAGTGGTTCAATATGGAGAGCACTGAGTGCATATTTACTATGCGCAGTGGTGAAAACCACTTCCGTTTTAAGATCATTTTCCCTGATTGTTTCGGCCACTTCAAGGCCATCAATATCGGGCATGTCGATATCAAGAAAAACAATGTCAGGATTCTTTTTCGTCAGAAGCTGAATACCTTTTTGAGGGCTCGTTGTTTTAGCAATGAGCTCGATTTCATTGAAGGCCTGAAGGTAGATTTCTAAGAGCGATAAAGCTTCTTCATCGTCTTCAATGATCATTGCAGTGATATTTCTTTCAATCATCATGATTTAAAAATCCAATTCGCTGAGAATCTTCAGTTGCTTTTTAGAACCTTTTATTTTGATCTTTTTTTTGCCTGCAACTAAAATACAGGTATCGTCACCTCTGTTTATTTTTAAAAGCTTATTCAGGTTGATCAGATAGGACCTGCTGATCCTGAAGAATCGCAGGCCTGAAAATCTCTTTTCGATCATTCCCAGATAACTATTGGCCATCTCTCTTGTTCCGTTCTCCAGATAAAGATGTGTATATGAGCCTTCTGCTTCACAATAAACAATTTCCCGGGGATCAACCAAAACATAACTGTTTATTGAAGATAACCTGATTTTCTGCCCGTCGTCAATTGTTGTAAGGATATGGTTCAGGTTTTTATCGACTCCGGCATTTCTTTTTTCCAGGAATTTATTGATGAACCTCTCCAGATCTTCTTTTTTTGCAGGCTTTAAAAAGAAGTCATAAACACTGTTCTTTATTGCAGAAATGGCCCAGTCTTCAGCTCCACTAACCACCACCACATGTGAAGGCAACTCCCTTTTTTCTATGAGTTCCATTAATTCGGTACCGTTCCTGCCTGGCATCATGATATCCAGAAAAATCAGATCGGGCGCAAAACTGATTGTTTTAAACAAAGCGTCTTCGACATTTTCAGATTCCTCAATTGCGCCTATGTGAGGGATGCTTTTCAGATAATGACAGATTAGATGACGGGCATCCTTATCGTCATCAACGATTAACACTTTTAAAAGATCACTATCCATAACTTGAGCTACTGATGCAAATTTAACAAAAAAAGCAACTCATTATTGTAACTTGCCCGATAAATCGCCTTTGTTAAAGTCTCATTTCTGAGAAGATTTCCTGCCATAAGCCCACAATACTTCCAATGACCTTCAGGATCTGTTGCATTGAAAAGTTTTTAATGGCCCATCGAAGCCTGAGGTATTAAAAAAGCATAAATTTGTAAAAAATGTCATATTGATGAAATAGCCACGACTTGCTAAACTCCAGCTAAAAATGAGAGTAATATTTTAACAGTGGCTATTCCTTTTGACTATTAAAAACAAATTATTAGATTATAAAAATGAAAGAAACCACGCGAAATATCCTGCTTACAGTCGGAATCCTGTTTTTACTTTTTTTGGTGTGGTATTTCCGTTCCATCGTTGGCTACATTCTTATCGCTGCTGTTTTATCACTGATGGGCCGGCCATTGGTGCGATTTCTTCAAAAGTTGAAGATTGGCCGCTTCAGGTTTTCAAAGAGCCTGTCGGCGCTCATTACTCTTGTCCTGATGTGGGTCATCTTTGCCGGATCATTCAGCTTCATGATCCCTTTGCTGGTCAATGAATTTGATCAGCTTTCAGCAATCGACCCACGGTTGGTCATGACCGAGATTGAGGGCCCGTTAAGACAATTAATGACCATGATGGGAAGCCGGTCGGCCACAGCCGACAACTGGACTTTATTCGATATTATTAAAACGCAGTTTGGAGAAAGCTTTAATTTTTCCCAGTTGTCAAACTTTTTTGGCGTCATCGCCGGTGTGCTGGGAGATTTCTTTATTGCCCTGTTTTCCATTTCTTTTATTACTTTTTTCTTTTTACAGGAAGAGACCATGTTTAAGGAAGGGGTTTTGCTGTTTGTCCCCACAGCATACGAGGAACGGGTTTTAAGGATCCTGAATTCTATTTATACACTACTTAAGCGCTATTTTATCGGACTTATTCTTGAAATATTTATGGTCGGATTGCTGACTACTGCAGGACTTACCATCGTGGGGCTTGGCTTTAACCATGCCATCGTGATCGGGGTTTTCTGCGGATTATTTAACATTATTCCTTACTTAGGACCCTGGATAGGTGCGGTTATCGGCCTGCTGATCGGGGTGGCGATCAATGTACACGTCAATTTCATGACCAATACACTCCCTCTTCTGGGTTTTATGACGATAGTTTTTGTACTTGTACAAATGGTCGATAATTTGCTGTTTCAGCCATTGATCTATTCCAGCAGTGTAAAGGCGCATCCGCTGGAGATTTTTCTTGTTATCCTGGTTGCCGGGAATCTGGCAGGAATAACCGGAATGATCCTGGCTATTCCCGTATACACCATCATCAGGGTAATTGCCCGGGAATTTTTGGAAGACTTGAAAGTTGTCAGGAAACTCACAAAAAACATGCAATAGCAAATCGCTTTTTTCTTCCCGTTTTTAAATAATGCATCATTTATTTCAAAGGAAGGCAGAACTTGTGGATGAACTATGCCTTAGAAAAAATAAAAAGAGACTCTCCGGCCTCTTTTTATTTTTTTTCGGCAGGTAGAGAAAACCTAAACCTTGAAAAATTGTTAAAGTCTGTTGAGTTGCGAAATCCTAAAGTTAAAAAAAGACTTATTAAAGCTTGCAGAATGAAACGAGAGCCCTCCGCTATACCTGGTTACAGGTTTTTGCCTTTGAGTTATTTGCTTATTTTTTTTATTTTAATTGGAAGTCCTTCAGTCGTTTTTGCAGAAGAAGGCGGAGCTATTCAGGGGCATTCACATGAAGAAATAAAAAGGGGAGAACGTTTTTTTAAAGGCCTTCTGCCTTTTAACCGTCAGGGACCCTCATGCGTCTCATGTCATAATCTCAGCCCCTCCGACACGATGAACTGGAATCCTTCAGCCATTGAAATTGCAGTCAAATATATCGATAAGGATGAAGCTTCATTCCAGGCTGCCCTGATGCAACCAATGGGAGCCAAAATGGCGCAGGTACACGCCGGTTTTCAGTTTGAGGAGAAGGATTTGAAGGCAATGAAGGCCTATCTGGATGATTTGGCCATGACGGGAACATCTTCTGCGAAACCAACAATTTATAATTTATTGATTTTCATATTTCTGGGTCTGCTTATCACTTGGGCAATACTGGAGTTAATTTTCTTCAGAAAGATTAAATTTCGCGTTATTCCGCTCACCATCTTTATTCTTTCATTTGGAATACAGATTAGCATGGTGCTTAGAGAGGGTACCCGGTTGGGACTTTCACCTGGTTATGCTCCGACTCAGCCAATTAAATTTTCACATAAAGTGCATGCCGGAGATAATGGTATCGATTGTATGTACTGTCATCATACCGCAGAGCAGAGTAAAACTGCCGGTATTCCTGCAATGAATCTTTGTATGAACTGTCATGTTCTGATCCGGGAGGGCTCTCACTCGGGCAAGTTTGAAATCGCAAAAATTGTTGATGCGGTTGAAAAGAAAAAGCCAGTTGAATGGACCCGCATTCATAATCTGCCGGATCATGTATTCTTCAGTCATGCCATTCATGTGGGTTCTGCCAAACTGGATTGTGCCAAATGTCATGGTCCGGTCGAGGAAATGGACATTATGCAGCAGCATTCTGATCTGTCGATGGGATGGTGTATTAATTGCCATAGGGAAACTCAGGTTCAGTTTACAGAGAATGGCTATTATGAATCCTTTGTAAAGATGCATGAAAAGTATAGTGTGGAAGATTTGAAACGAATGACGGCTGCAGATGTTGGTGCAAATGATTGCATGCGTTGTCATTATTAAAATAGAAACAATCAAAAAAAGATACTTTTGATGGATAAGACATATTGGAGAAGTCTGGATGAACTGGAAGATCCGAAAGCCCTGCGTATCAAAGAGGCACGGGAAGAATCGAAGCAAAAAAGCCTCCTTTATAAAAAGTCGGACGAAGGTGATTCAGGAAATTCACGGCGTGATTTTTTAAAAACATTAGGATTTAGTCTGGCGGCTACTGCGTTAATCAGCGGTTGTGAACGGCCGGTAAATAAAGCGATTCCTTATTTGATCAAACCGGAAGAAATAACACCCGGGCAAGCCAGCTATTACGCCTCATCGTATTTTGATGCAGGAGATTACTGTAGTGTGGTTGTAAAGGTACGCGACGGGAGGCCGATCAAAATTGAAGGGAATGAACTCAGTTCGGTATCCCGTCAGGGCACCAGCGCCCGGATACAGGCATCTATCCTGAATCTGTATGACGGAGCCCGCTATAAGGGACCGCAACGCAGGAGCAAAAACATCAAATGGCACGATGCCGATCTTGAAATTGTGAAAACGCTGAACGAGATCAGGCAACAAGGCGGTCGTTTGGTTTTGCTTACCCAGACAGTTATTTCTCCCTCTGCAAAACAGGTGATTGCTCAATTCCTGAATGCCTGGCCAGGTACTGCGTGGGTGCAGTATGATGCCGTTTCTGCCTCGGGTATGTTGACGGCCAATATGAAAAGCTTTGGCATCCGGTCTATCCCCGATTACAGGTTCGACAAGGCTAAAGTGGTGGTCAGCTTTGGCGCCGATTTTCTGGGTTCCTGGCTCTCGCCTGTAGAATATACCCGTCGCTACACCGATGCGCGAAAACTCGATGCAGGACAGCGCGATATGTTGCGGCATTATCAGTTTGAAGCTGCCATGTCCCTTACCGGTTCTAATGCCGATGTCCGTTTCCCGGTGAAACCTTCGGAAGAAGGGGGCATCGTATTGTCACTTTATAATGAGATCGCAAAAGCGAAAGGCGCAGAACGCCTGAATGGCGTGCAGTCGAAAGTCGATGTAACGGGACTTGCAGAAGAACTTCTTGAAAATCAGGGTAAATCGGTGGTCATTTCGGGAAGTAATGACGAAAATATACAAATGCTGGTGAACGGGATCAACCAGCTCCTGGGGAATTACGGACAGACAATTTTGTGGGAGGCTGCCCTGCAAACAAAAAAGGGAACCGATCACGAAATGAAAGCCCTGGTTGCAGATGCGCTGGCAGGAAAGATCGATGGATTATTCGTGTGGGGAGTCAATCCGGTTTATGATTATCCTGAAGGGAAAAAACTGGAAGCAGCCATCCGCGAGATGAAACTGTCGGTATCTTTTGCCGAACGGCAGGATGAAACCGCCCGGGCATGTGAGTACATTCTGCCTGAGCCAAATTACCTGGAATCGTGGAATGATCTGGAACCTAAATCGGGTTTTTACAGTCTTGCCCAGCCCACAGTTGCTAAATTATTCGATTCAAGGAATGCAGAAGAATGCCTGATGGCCTGGACCGGACAGCAAGGCTCATGGGCCGATTATATCAAGAACCGGTGGAAAACTGAATTTTATACCCGCCAGTCAGAATATACCGATCCGGAAATGTTCTGGAATTATACCCTTCAAAAGGGCGTTTTTGAACCAGGGGATTCCGTCACCGGCACATGGGAGGCATCAGGGCTTCCAGCCGCCGCCTCCGGACTAAAGGATGTACAGACGGGTACTGAAGTAGTCCTTTATGAAAGTATAGCCATTGGGAACGGTAAGTATGCCAATAATCCATGGTTGCAGGAGCTTCCTGACCCTGTTGCAAAGATCAGTTGGGATAATTATGCATCTGTGCCGGTTGCTTTTGCGAAAGAACAGGGATTGGAAAATGAACAGGTAATCACGATTAACGGTATAGAACTTCCGGTATTCGTACAGCCCGGCCAGGCTGAAGGGACGATCGCTGTTGCTCTTGGGTATGGCCGCGAGTATGCAGGAAAGGTTGGCAACGGGGTCGGTGTAAACGTGTTTCCGCATGCAGCCGGTCAAAACGGGAACCGGCAATATTATCTGGTTAATGCAAAGATAGAACCGGTTGCCGGTAAGACCTATCCGCTGGCTTTATCACAAACCCATCACTCGATGGAAGGACGTCCGATTGTCCGTGAAGCCAATCTGGATGAATACCTGTTAAAACCTGATGCAGGTAATGAAATGCATGAGGAATTTGAAAAGAAGCATGTGACACTTTACCCGGAAAAGGAATTTCCGGCGCATCACTGGGGTATGGCGATCGACCTGAATTCCTGCACAGGGTGTGGGAGTTGTGCCATCGCGTGTCAGGCCGAAAATAACGTACAGGTGATCGGGAAGGAGCAGGTTCGTAATCGCCGGATCATGCACTGGATCAGAATAGACCGATATTATTCAGGAGAAATCTCCAACCCGGATGTATCCTTTCAACCGGTCATGTGCCAGCATTGCAGTAATGCGCCCTGCGAGAACGTTTGCCCGGTCGCGGCTACCCCCCACAGTTCGGAAGGTCTGAACCAGATGGCCTATAACCGTTGTGTGGGAACAAAATATTGCATCAACAACTGCCCTTACCGGGTACGGAGATTCAATTGGTTTAAATATGTAGACAACGATAAATTCGATTACAATGCCAACAATGATCTTGGAAGGATGGTCCTTAATCCTGATGTTACTGTCCGTTCACGTGGCGTAGTCGAAAAATGCTCCATGTGCGTTCAGCGTATTCAGGAGAAGAAGCAGAAAGCAAAACTGGAAGGAAGGATGATCGAAGAAGGTGAAATTAAAACCGCTTGTCAGCAGTCATGCCCCGGTAATGCAATCGTGTTTGGCGACCTGAATAACCCGGAAAGCAGGATCAGCAAATTATTTAAAGATAAGCGCAACTATCATCTGCTCGAAGAGTTGCACACGTTGCCTTCGGTGGGATATTTGACGAAAGTAAGGAACAAAGCCTGATAATGAATTAATGACCTATGTATAATTTACAGATCAGAGGAAAGCATATTCACGGAGATAAATCTCTGGGACGGATATCAACCGATATCATCGCGCCGATCGATGACAAAACGCCGCTGTGGTGGTCTGCTGCCTTCGTGGTGAGTCTTGGATTATTTGGTTGGGGCATTTATAGTATGTACATTACGGTGACACAGGGTATAGGCACCTGGGGCGTAAATAATACCGTCGGATGGGGATGGGCCATCATTAATTTTGTCTGGTGGATCGGGATCGGGCACGCGGGAACCGCATTCTCTATTTTTCTGCTAATCCTGAGGCAAACCTGGCGAACGGCGATCAACCGTGCTGCTGAGGCGATGACAGTTGTTGCGGTCGGTTGTGCGGCGTTGTTCCCGCTGTTGCACATGGGCCGTCCATGGTTATTCTTTTTCATTTTCCCTTATCCCAATACCCGCGGACCCTTATGGGTTAACTTCAATTCTCCTCTTTTCTGGGACTTTGTTGCAATCTCGGCTTATCTGCTGATATCAGCGAGTTTCTGGTATTTTGGGATGGTGCCCGACTTCGCGACAATTCGTGATACGACGAAATCAAAGGTCAAAAAGGCGGTCTATGGTTTCTTCTCATTTGGATGGACCGGTTCTTCCAAACAATGGCTGCGTTTTGAAGCTTTAAGTTTTGTGTTGGGAGGAATTGCCGCGGTATTGGTGGTGTCGGTGCACTCAATCGTGTCGACCGACTTTGCCGTTTCTGTTGAACCGGGTTGGCATACGACGATCTTTCCTCCGTATTTCGTGGTGGGAGCGATCTTTTCAGGATTTGCTATGGTGTTGACACTGGTGGCACTGATGCGCAAGCTGTATAAAATGGAAGACTTTATTACCGACTCGCATGTCGATGCGGTTTGCAGGGTGTTGATCTTTATCTCCCTGATCATGGGAACAGCCTACCTGACCGAGATCTTTATGGCCTGGTATTCGGGATCCACTTACGAAATGTATACCTTTTTCCGTAACCGGATCTTTGGGGAATATGCTTTTCAGTTCTGGGCCATGTTTATATGCAATGCCATTATCCCCCAGTTATTCTGGTTCAAATCAGTCAGGAGCCGGTTGTGGATCGTTTTTATCATATCCATACTGATCAATATTGGTATGTGGTTCGAACGGTTTAATATTGTTGTTACGTCGCTGAGCAAAAATTATATCCCGGCAAACTGGGCAAGCTATTCTCCCACAATCATCGAGATCGGTCTTTTTGTCGGTACGCTGGGTATGTTCTCCGCAGGAGTCCTGTTGTTTTTCCGCTACATTCCAATGATTGCCATTTCTGAGATCAAAAGTGTATCGAAATATGATAAGGAACCTGATCTGACACAGTTTTTATCGCACGAAACTCAAAAAAACCAAGCTAAGCACTAAGATGAACAAATATATGGTCGGCGTTTTTAATGATGAATTTGATCTGGTGAAAGCTTTTGACCAGGTAAAAGCCAGTGGAAATAGAATTGATGAGGTCTTTACACCCTATCCGATCCATGAGGTGATTGTGAAAATGGGTAAGAGGACACGGATCAGTCATGCCGCTTTTTTTTACGGTGTTTTCGGGGCTGCTTCCCTCCTTGGATTTATGTATTTTGCTTCAGTAATAAGCTGGCCTCTGAATTTTGGGGGAAAGCCGACAAACGCTTTTCCTTCTTTCCTTGTCGTCACGATTGTGGGAACCATCCTGATCGTCACGATCCTGACGTTACTGACATTTTCGATCCGGGCAAAGATATTTCCCGGGAAAAAGGCAGATATCGTTGATCTCCGCGCAACCAATGATAAATTTATTCTGGTTGTTGATTCAAATGTTCCGGGATTTCAACCTGACAAAGTAGAAAAATTATTAAAGGACAACGGCGCTTCCGAGGTTTATTTAAATGTTGAATCGCCTGCAAAACTATAAGACGATGAACGTGAAAAATGGAATTAGTTTCGTGTTGATCTTTCTCCCGGTGATTGCTTTTATTTCCTGCGACAGGAGCAGAAATACAACCGGATGGCAATATTTTGATGATATGATCACCTCGCCTGCCTATGAAACTTACACGCGTAATAATAATTTTCCCGATGGAAAAACCCTGCAGCCTCCTGTTGAAGGGACCATTCCTCGTGGATATATGAAATATCAGTATGAGAAAAATGACACCGACCGGGTGAAGGCTGGGATTACCATTCACAACCCTCTGGAACCGACATCTCAGAATCTGGAAAGAGGGAAAAAAGTTTATACGGTTTATTGTTCCAGTTGTCACGGTGACCAGGGAAACGGACAAGGACGGTTATTCACTTCCAAAAAGTATCCTTATCCGCCAGCCAATCTTCTTTCTGATAAAATGCAGAATGTGCCGGATGGAGAAATTTACCACGTCATCACGGTGGGATGGGGAATTATGGCTGAGCATGGATCAATGATCAGACCGGACGATCGCTGGAAGGCCGTTTTGTATATTCGGAATGAATTGCAAAAGAAGGTAGCGAGTAGTGAGTAGCGAGCCTGAAGAACAGGAACGTTGAACCAAATAGTGATTTGAGAATTTAACACATAACGATTTTGCTTGTCATGACAGTCGAAAAATTTATAGTATCAAGGAAGTTGAGTTTAATTACTTATGGATTAATAGCCATCGGGGTTATCACCTTCATTGCTGGTTTTATCCTGAACCCTGAAAGAACCTGGGCAAACTATCTGCTTAACAATTTTTATTTCATCTCACTGGCTATTGGTGCATCTTTTTTTATTAGTCTCCAGTATATTTCTCAGTCAGGTTGGTCAGCTGCCTTCAAGCGCATTCCTGAAGCGATGGCTGCCTACATTCCCTTTGCCGCTGTTTTTTTTGTTCTGCTGATCTTCGGAGTACATCATCTGTATGAATGGTCGCATGCTGAAGCGATTGAAAGTGATCATCTCATTGCTCATAAGTCACCTTATCTGAATGTGCCGTTTTTTCTGATCCGGATCATCGTTTTTTTTGCAGTTTGGATCTATCTCACAAAACTCATGCGCCGAATTTCTCTGAAGGAAGACCTCGAAGGCGGAATGGCCGCTTTTTACAAATCGGAGCACCTGTCACGGATCTTTATTTTTGTTGTGGCAATTACTTTTTCAGCATTTGCTATTGATGTGCTCATGTCGCTCGAAGTGCATTGGTTCAGCACAATTTACGCTGCCAAAATGTTTGTATCTGCTTTTTTACATGGTTCAGCCGTCATCGCATTGATTGTGATCATTCTGAACAGGTTTGGGTATTTCAAGTTGCTGAACCGTTCCCATTTACACGATTTCACGCGCTATATCTTCATGCTTTCCATCGTTTGGGGGTACTTCACGTTTGCGCAGTTCATGCTGATCTGGTACGGGAATATTCCTGAAGAGACTGTTTTTTATGCCCGGCGAAGCGAAGGGGTTTATGGAATTCTGTTTTATGTAAGCATTGTCCTGAACTGGTTTCTTCCTTTCCTGTTTTTAATGCCCAGAAAGTCATCGCGGAGTAAAATGGTGATGACGCCGGTGATCCTTTTGTTGATTGTGGGTCAGTACGTCGAACTATATTACGAAATCTGGCCCATCGCGGTTGGCAATGCTACGTTCGGATTGATAGAGATTGGTTCATATCTTGGTTACCTGGGACTCTTTATCTGGGTAGTAACGGCCTGGCTCGCGAAAGCCAACCTGGTACCAGTGAACCATCCTTTTCTGGAAGAAAGTCTGACACATCATTTCTAATCCTTATGCCTTTTAAGATGCGAAAGCGTTTGTTTTACCGGGTCAATGATGGGCTGCAATCTGATTAGTAACCGTATGCCAGCTGAATCATTGTGCTGCTCAATATTGACTTCGGTAGTTTTATAGCCGTTAAGACTGACCGACAAACCGGTAATTGTTTCCGGAATATTCCATAAACGGAATTCCCCTTTTTCATTTGTAATGGTTCCCAGGGGATTAACTAAATCAATAATGCTGATATTCACGCCATATAAAGGATTTTCGGTGACTTCGTCAATGACCTTTCCCCATACGTTTTTTGTGGGATCCTTCCCTGCGGAGGAGATTAAAAAAGGCAATACCATCAGACTGAAAATAAAGGTAAAGGCTGCTTTCATGAGAATAATTGTTTCTGTTGTTTCCGGTGAATTGGGCTTTATTAAATAGCAAAAAATCGAGAGACAGGAATTAAATTCCATATCCCGTGTTCATAACTCATTGTTTTAATATGATACACTTCATTTGCAAAAGGTTGCGCTGGCAGAGTTAATTATTTTAGGAAAGGATTTTTATCCAATCCTTCCAGACAGGACGATCATCCTTTTGAGATTACCGGAAGTTGAAAAAACGGCAGGCTTTATCAGTTATTCATTATTTAACCACTTGGTAACCACGTTTTTCTATGGCAGCAATGATTTCTTTTTCACTGGTGCCTGAAGGATCGAAGGTAACATGTGCGGTCGAGTCTTCATGATTTACTTCAACAGCCTGAATCCCGTTGAGTTCTTCAACTCCCTTGCGGATCGACATCTCACAATGGTCGCAGGTCATTCCTTCAATCTTATAAGTAATATCACGAATTGCTGTCTGACTTACCGGAGGTGTTTCCACCTTCTGTCCCTGTTTGGGGGTGCAGGCTCCTGCGACGAATATGACAACTACTAAAATACGAAATATAATCTTCATGGCATATGTTTTTAACAATAATTTTTCCTTAGGAATATATTAACTGATCCTTAAATGCTCTTTTTCGGGATCCGATCAGGTGATCAGACAGACTTGTTCGAATCAACCTTATAAACAGCTTGAATTTTGAAAATGTTCATCACGGGTGGAAGATGCTGTCAGTGACCAGGGCGATCATCATGAAAAGGTACAGGAAATTCAGTTTGAAGAATGCAGCTCTTGCCTGGAGATCCTTTTTTACAAGTAATTGAATGGACAGAGAAAAGAGCAGATAAAAGATATAGAAGATAAGCAGGAAGGTCACCGTGCGACCGGACATGACATGCAGAGCAATGACCATGGCGCTGGCAATCGTGGCCAGTATCCAAGTGAATGTCAGTCGTTTGATCTGGTTTTCAGAAAAGATATCATTCAGGCTGGGATAGCCTGCCAGTTTATATTCGTTGCCAAACATGAGTAACAGTAACCAGAAATGAGGGATTTGTCCGATAAAGAAAAAGACAGCCACCCAAAAAATGGTTGGATCTGCGATATGCCCGCCTGCTGTGAGCCAGCCAATATATGGGGGCAGGGCGCCTACCAGGGACCCGGGAACAACGGCAAATGCCGTGATCTTTTTCAGGGGTGTGTAAAATGCATTATACGATAACAGGGTCACTACACTGGCGATCCATGCCACAATCGGGAAAGAGGTTAACAGGATCAGGCTGCCCGTAAAAAAATACCCGGCAATAACTGTGACCGCAAAAGAAGGTTTTATTTTACCGGAAGGCAAAGGCCTGTTTTGAGTTCGCGGCATTAACGCGTCAGCGTGACGTTCCTGCAGGTGATTGATCGTGCCGGAACTGCATGAAACAAGAAAAACACCCAGCGCCAGCAACAGACCTTTTGGCCCAATTTCTCCTGTTTGAAGGGCATAACCTGTGAGTGCGGATAAGGCAACGGGGAAAGAGATCCTCACTTTCCCCAGCTCAAAAATGATTTTAAAATAATAGATGAAGCTTTGTCCTGTCATTTTAAAGTTTTCAGGTATTCGGTGATGGCTGCAATGTCTTCGTCACTCAGTTGTCCCTGGTATGACTGCATCAAACCGGCATTGAATCCTTCAACCACATCTGCTCCCGGATCATAGATGGAATGTTTGATGTATGCATCATCCGCAACAACTTCCTTTTCCTGTCCTCCGCTGGTTACCTTGCGGGGATTGCCGTACATTCCCTTAAATGAAGGTCCTACCAGTTTAGACCCGTCCGGTGTGTGACACGCAAAACATCCGATATTGGTCATGATCCGCTTGCCCGTGGCTGTCGGTGATTCCGTGGCCGCAGCGGCCTGGGCGGTCGTATCAGTATACCATTTGTTGAAATCTTCCTGTGGCATCACCTTTACCCAGTTATACATATAGGAATGCTGAAGTCCGCAATATTCGGTACAAAACAGTTCATACGTCCCTTCCTTTTCTGAAGTAAACCATACAAACTGGTCCTTCTTGCCGGGAACAACATCCTGCTTTAGCCGAAAGGAGGGAATATAAAGCGAATGGATCACATCAACAGCTTCAAGATTAAGTTTAACCGGCTTGTTCATGGGAATAAACAGGGTATCTGTTTTTTTACCATTTTCGTATGAAAATGTAAAATTCCACATCCTGGCGGTCACGCCAATCTGAAAGCTGTCTTTTGGAGGCTCCTTCATGGGTTTCCATCCGGCCCATCCATAATAGAACATGATCATCACCAGTATGGTCGGTATCACCGTCCAAACAATTTCCAGGGTATGGCTTCCTTTGATCTGGGTGGCCTGAGGGTTTCGTTTTTTATTATACCGGTAAATAAACCAGATCATCATGATCGTTAAGCCGATCAGGAAAAAGAAGCAAATTGACAGGATGAACAGAAACGTCCCGTCAACGTCGGAGACGAAATTTGAAGCTTGCGTGGATGCTAATATATACATAGTCATTATCTGAATAGGTAGTCAAAAAATGTAATCACGATAACCGCAACAAACAGGACGAATACAAATGCTACCATGATTTTGATATAGGGCTTGTCGTATTTCAGGTGCATAAAGTAAGTCAACACAAGGAACGACTTGATCGACGCCAACAACAAAGCACCCGTTACCGTTAATTCACCCAGCTCAATAGTTGTAATCCCGACCGAGATAAACGTACACGCCAGCAAGGCGATCAATATAAACACGTAAGTCCGGTAGGGAACAATGTGATGCTTTTCATTTTCCATATTTAATCGGTTTATTTTCAGTCTTTATTGATATGGTTGGTTGGCAAAACTTAATGGATCAAATAAAATAAAGGGAACAGGAAGATCCAGATCAGATCGACCAGGTGCCAGTAAAGTCCTGCGTTCTCCAGGAGCGATGGCCGGTTTGCGTGTACCGTTCCGTTTGTGATCCGGACATAGGCAACCAGAATTAAAATCAGGCCAATAATGATGTGCAGCGCATGAAGTCCTGTCATGACAAAATACAGGCCGAAAAACAGGATCTCACCCTGGCTCATGGTCGTCTTCATATGCTCCGATCCCGGGAAAATGCCATGTTCAAATTTCAATCCCCATTCAAAGTATTTATTGACCAGGAATACGATTCCCAGGACAACTGTGGTAACCATAAGGAGCAGTGTGATCTTTTTCTGTCCTTTTTGAAGAGCTGTGGTTGACATGGCAATCGTCATACTGCTGATCAGTAGTATAACGGTATTGATCGTGCCGATTGTTCTGTCCAGTTCCTCTGCTGCCAGGTGGAAGGCATCCTGGTTTCGGTACCGGTAAACAGAATAGATGAGAAATAAACCGCCAAAAAGAAGCAACTCTGTGAAAATGAAGAGCCACATTCCGATTTTCGATCCTTCAGCATCATAATGGTCTTCATGATGGATGACTTGTGACATAAATACTTGTTTTTAATATTCGTAAGGTCCTTCTTTTTCTTTATATTCAGGGATTTTGTCAAAATTCTCAACCGGAGGAGGTGAAGGTACCGTCCATTCCCATGTCTTTCCGTTCCATGGGTTAACCGGCGCCGGTTGGCCATATTTTGCTGCGCGAAAGAGGTTAACAATGATAATAACAAGCCCGAATACCATCACCCAAGAGCCTAATGTCGACAAGATATTGGCCGAATGGAATTGCTCCAGGTAGTCGTAGTAACGTCGGGGCATCCCCATCATTCCCAGGTAAAACATGGGACCATACAGTGTCAGGAATCCAATGAAAAAGAGAAGCCATCCGGTATTGGCCCATTTTGCATCGTACATACGGCCAAACATTTTTGGAAACCAGTAATGAAGGGCGGCAAAGAAAGCATAACCGGTGCCTCCAAATACAATGAAATGGAAATGCGCGACTACAAACGCAGTGTCGTGAAGATAGACATTGGCTGTCAGTGCACCAAGCACCAGACCTGAAAGACCGCCGATCATGAAAACAAATATAAACGATACAGCCCAGTAGAACGGGGTTTGAACATTGATGGACCCCTTATACATGGTCGAGATCCAGTTAAATACCTTGATCGCGCTGGGGATGGCAACCAAAAAAGTCAGTATAGAAAATGCATATTGCGAAGTATTGCTCATACCCGCTGTAAACATATGGTGACCCCAAACAAAGTATCCGACAAATGCAATTGCCAGTGTTGATGCGACGATCGCTTTGTATCCAAAAACATGTTTCTGTGAAAAGGTCGGTATAATTTCAGATATGGCTCCCATGGCCGGCAGGATCATAATATAGACAGCCGGATGAGAATAAATCCAGAACAGGTGCTGGTACAGTATCGGATCGCCTCCCAGAGCCGGATCAAAAACTCCGATCCCGAAAATGCGCTCCAGCGCGACCAGGATTAGCGTGATCCCCACAATAGGGGTCGCTAAAAGCTGGATCCATCCTGTACCGTATAGCGTCCATGGGAAAAGCGGCATCTTGCCCCAGGTCATTCCCGGAGCCCGTAAACGATGAATGGTAACGATAAAGTTCAGTCCGGTGAGCACTGATGAGAAACCTAAAACAAAAGCGCCGAATATCGCAGGAAGCATATTGGCGCCGGTTTTAAAACTGTATGGGGCATAAAAAGTCCATCCGGTGTCGGGAGTACCGTCGCCAAACAAGACGGAAGAGATCACCAGGATCGCCCCCAAAATATATACATACCATGAGATCAGGTTCAACTTTGGAAAAGCCACGTCCTTGGCCCCGATCATGATCGGAAGTAAAAAGTTCCCGAAAACCGCGGGCAAACCCGGAATAACGATCATAAAGATCATGATGACACCGTGAACCGTAAAGAACGCGTTATAGGTTTGTGCTTCCATAACGGTCTTCCCCGGAGCAATCAATTCAAGTTTCATACCCAGGCCAAGTAACGCACCGACGATGAATAACACCATCATCGAAAACATATATAACAGGGCAATCCGTTTATGGTCGGTCGATGTAATCCAACCCAGTAACCCCTTGTATTTACCCTGGTGTTCCAGGTAGCTTCCCTCATAGGATCGTTGAGAACTTAATTGCATAAGAAAATATTAGATTGTTTTCCTTTTCCTTTTTATAATCAGAAATAAAAATAATGTCAACGCAAAAAACAAAATTAACGTACCTGAAAGTTTCGTCACGTTCAGCACGTACGTCTGACCCTTGGGGTCATACGAATAACAATACTGTAATATTTTATTAATAGTCGGCCCTGATGTCCCTTTGCCGGCTTCGACGACCGCCATTTTAAATTCAAACGGCAGGAAATATACACCGTTTAAATACCGGGTGATCTTACCCATGGGACTGACTACAATGACCGATGCTGCATGCAAAAAGTCATTTCCTGCTTTCTTATATTTAAATCCAACAGCCTGTGTCGCTTTGGCTATATTGGCACTATCGGATACAAAAAATTTCCATCCTTTCGCAATCTCTTCCTTCTTATCTGTTAAATTCAGATAATTCGCCTTTTTCCTTACAGCCAGATCAAGTGTTTCTGTCGGATCAAAGCTGATCGTGAGCACCTGATAATCTTCTCCCGGTTTTAAATCCGACTTGTTCATTACATCAGCTAATCCTTCCATCAGCGGACTACAGATACCAGGACAGCGGTAATAAACAAAGTTGAGCACAGTTGGTTTATCAATTAAATCGGTTAATACTACTTTCTGACTGTCTTCCCCCATCAGATAGATGTCTTCCGGAATAAATTCATCCAGATGCTCAACAATCCCAATTTCGGGATTTTTAGTTTGATCATCAATGACAGTTGATTGACTCCTTGCATTGAAAAACAGGGATAAAAAGATCAGGATGAAGAATAATCCCGGGCCCAACGATTTAATTTTGGTCATTTTGATTCTTAATTTTTGCACTGTAAATGCCCCTTCTTATTTTCAGAATAAGAAACCACAAAGGCGAATGAATGTTTAATCAAAGACCTGCAAAAACTGATATTTTTTTATTTTTTCATCTTTTTAGTTTTTTTCTGCTGTCAATTCTTCTTTTTTTTTTCACTATAATATTTTAATTCAGGATGATATCCTTATTAAGGAATATAAAGATTCCAATATCCTTATTTTCAATGAATAAACAAAGTTGACTGGTTATTGTTTTCTTCATAATTTTAGAGTAAAACCACTTTATGGGACAGAATATTTTTCACCGGATCTGGCAGTTTTATATGGAAGGCTTCCGGAACATGAGCGGTTGGGGGAAGCAGGTCTGGGTCATCATTCTGATCAAGTTGTTCATCATGTTTGTGATACTGAAATTATTTTTCTTTCCTAATTTTCTGAGTACGAACTTTGATACGGATGAACAACGGAGTGAACAGGTTCTTGAAAATTTAACAAACGTAAAATAAAACCAAATATGTTAGAATCAATCGACCTATCCTTAGTCAACTGGTCGAGGGCGCAGTTTGCACTCACGGCCATGTATCACTGGATCTTTGTTCCGCTGACCCTGGGGTTGACCTTCATCATTGCCTTCATGGAGACATTGTATGTAAAAACAGGGGATCCGGAATGGAAGAAGATCACTAAATTCTGGATGACTCTCTTCGGAATTAATTTTGCCATTGGCGTGGCAACGGGAATTATTCTTGAGTTTGAATTTGGCACCAATTGGTCCAACTATTCCTGGTTTGTCGGTGACATTTTTGGAGCACCACTCGCCATAGAAGGCATTTTGGCCTTTTTCATGGAATCGACTTTCATTGCCATTATGTTTTTTGGATGGAACAAGGTGAGCAAAAAGGTACATTTAATGGCTACGTGGTTAACGGCTGTGGGCGCCAATCTTTCAGCGCTGTGGATACTGGTTGCCAATGCCTGGATGCAGTATCCGGCAGGCATGCAGTTCAACCCGGATACGGCCCGCAACGAGATGGTAAGCTTTTGGGATGTGCTATTCTCCCCGGTTGCAGTCGATAAGTTCCTGCATACCACATCTTCCGGTTTTGTGCTGGCGGCCATTTTCGTAATTGGTATATCAGCATGGTTTTTACTGAAAAAGCGGGAGAAAGTGTTTGCGGGGAATAGTATTGCAGTGGCGGCCATTTTTGGACTATTATCATCGGTTTATGTCGCTTTTACGGGCGATACGTCAGCACGTCATGTGGCGCAGCATCAGCCTATGAAGTTTGCCGCTTTCGAAGGTTTGTACAATGGGAGTGAAGGAGCAGGCCTGATCGCTTTGGGGGTGATGTCGACCACCGACGCTGATCCCTCGAACGAGAATCTGCTGGACTTCAATATGAAGCTTGAAATTCCCAATATATTGTCGTATATGGCTTATATGGATTGGAATGCTTTTGTGCCGGGAGTGAACGACCTGATCCGCGGAAATGAAAAGTACGGGATTATGTCCGCTACAGAAAAGATTGAGAGGGGAAAACAAGCCATACATAAGCTGAAGGCATTTAAAGAAGCAAAGGCAGCCAACGATGACGGCAGGGCCGGAGCACTGAGAACTGAACTGATGAGCGCTGATTTTCAAAACAACTATTTTAAATATTTTGGATACGGTTATATTTCCGATCCAAATTTGTTGGTACCCAGTGTGCCTCTTTCTTTTTACAGCTTTCACATCATGGTTGGCTTCGGGTTCTATTTCATCCTGTTTTTTATTCTGGCGCTGGTCTATGTGATAAAAGGCACCCTGGACCGGAGGCGGGGCTTTTTAAAACTGGCCATCTGGACGATCCCGATGGCTTATATCGCATCGCAGGCCGGATGGATCGTAGCTGAGGTAGGACGACAGCCCTGGGTGATCCAGGATCTGATGCCGGCTGTGGCTGCCGTGACAAAGATCAGTACCAGTGCGGTTCAGGTAACTTTTTGGATGTTTGCGGTCATTTTTACAACCTTACTGATCGCAGAAATAAAAATCATGCTCCGGCAAATTAAGATCGGACCTAAAGCGGATGGAGGGCACAGAAATGTTTGAAAATTTATCCTATTTCTTATTGCAGCAATACTGGTGGATTATCGTATCGCTGCTTGGAGCACTGCTGGTGTTCCTGACTTTCGTACAGGGCGGGCAGACCATGATCTACACCATTGGAAAAAATGAAGGTGAGCGCGGACTCCTGGTAAATACGCTGGGCCGTAAATGGGAGTTTACATTCACCACGCTGGTCACTTTTGGTGGTGCATTTTTTGCGTCCTTCCCTTTATTTTATGCCACCTCTTTTGGCGGAGCATACTGGGTCTGGATGATCATTCTTTTCTTTTTCGTGATTCAGGCTGTTTCGTATGAGTTCCGGAAAAAGCCGGCCAATTTCCTGGGAGCAAAAACCTATGAGGTTTTCCTTTTCCTGAATGGCGCATTCGGCACTATCTTGCTTGGAACGGCTGTCGGAACATTTTTTAACGGGGCTATGTTCAGCCTGAACGATATGAACCAGGTAAACTGGGAGACACCTTACCGTGGACTGGAAGCCGTGTTGACCATTCACAATGTCGCGCTGGGACTTTCTGTCTTTTTCCTTTCACGGGTGCTGGGTGCGCTTTATTTCCTGAATTCGGTCGATCATGAAAAAGTAGCTGAACGCTCACGTAACCAGGTGATCTACAACTCGATTCCTTTCCTGATTTTTTTCCTGTATTTCCTGATCCGCCTGCTTCTCATGGAAGGCTTTGCCTATGAAGCTGAAACAGGGAATGTTTTCATGGAGAAATTCAAATACTTTCATAACCTGATCCAAATGCCTGCAGTAGCGGTTTTATTGCTTGCAGGTGTGGTCGGAGTATTGGCAGGAATAGGTATTGCTGTATTTAAAGGGTCAGGGAAAGGGATTTGGTTTACAGGAGCGGGAACGGTACTGGCGGTGTTGTCATTATTTTTGCTGGCAGGTTTTAACCGGACGGCATTTTATCCTTCGGTATTTGATCTGCAATCATCGCTTACTATCGAAAATGCCTCTTCCAGTAAATTCACCCTGGTGGCTATGAGCTATGTTTCCCTGTTTGTGCCTTTTGTGATTGTTTATATCTGGTGGTTCTGGAAGGCCATGAACAATAAAAAGATTACGGCTGAAGAGATCAGCGAAGATTCTCATGCGTATTAATGATCATTGACAACTAAAATTCAACAATATGTACTGGAACGCAATTATCTGGTTTATGACCTGGCCGCTTCTCATCGTGATAGCCTGGTTCCTGGTCAAATACATGGTAAACAAATACAAAAGCTCTTTTGAAAAAATGGCAGAATAACTCACTCTTCATTTGTTTTAAGCTCCTGTGAGCGATTATGCCGATCGGTTACAGGAGCTAAATGAATGGGGTTATATGAGTTCTTAAAGCGAAGGCGATCAGCCCCTTCTCTTTGCGATTGAGGTGAACAGCGATATCAGGATGTAACTGATAATAATTAAGGGCAGTGAATAAAGTTGCAGGCTGAGAGCAAGGACAACGCAAAGGGCCAGAAATGAAAAGCGGACCTGATTTCCCTTCCAGTTAAAATTTCTGACCTTCAATGAGAACATGGGTATTTCGGAAATCATCAGGCAAGGAAACAGGACAATGACCGCAGCGATAAAAAGGGGATTCAGGATGAGATTGTTAACGGCGGACGATTTCCCAAACTCCAGGATCAAGGCCAACGATGCATAAAACATGGCATTGGCAGGGATGGGTAACCCCAGGAAGCTTTCGCTTTGGCGGGTGTCGATATTGAATTTCGCCAGTCTGAAAGCTCCGGCCACCGGAACGAGCAGAACCGAAAACAACAGGATCCATTGTAATGGAGTGGCTTCAACGTCGGTAAACGAGATATTACCAAGGAACATGGATTGTTCAAGTATGCTCACCAGTATGGCGGCAGGCGCTGCTCCGAATGAGATCAGGTCGGCCAGTGAATCCATTTGCTTACCAATTTCAGAATAGGATTTTAACAGACGGGCGAACAGACCATCCATAAAATCGAATATTGATGCAGCCAGAATGAGTATGGCAGCCATCCCCAACTCACCTTCAATTCCCATAAATACAGCCATACACCCTGAAACAAGATTCAAGGCCGTGATCAGATTTGGTACCCAGAAAAACGGATTTCGCTTGCTCATATCGTTATTGTTTCAAATTCCCTGATTAAATTCCGGTAAAGATAGGGGTTGTATGGTTCCAAGGTTTCAAGGTTACCTTTTTACCCCGCTACCCTGGCACCTTTCTACCTTAATCTTCTTCCTCCTCACCGCTCAGTTCCCCGATAACCGTCTGTGTTCCCTTCACTTTATCGCCCAGTTTGACAAATAGTTTGGTATCGGTTGGCAGATACAGGTCTACGCGCGATCCGAACCGGATAAAGCCCATCTCCATTTTTTGTGTCACGTGCTGACCCGGTTTCAGGAAGTTCAGAATGCGCCGGGCCAAAGCTCCGGCAACCTGGTTGACGAGTATTTCCCTGTCGTCCGACAGTTGGATGGCCGTGCAGAAGCGCTCATTCTCTTCAGCCGATTTACGTTTAAATGCGGCATAGAATTCACCCTTCTTATGCTTCAAATAAGTGACCTTTCCAGAAACAGGCACCCAATTGATGTGGACGTTGAGCGGCGACATAAATATAGAAACCTTTAGCGCCCGTGCTCTGAGGTATTCTTTTTCTTCACATTCTTCGATCAGGCAAATTGTTCCGTCAGCGGGAGCCAAAACCATCTTTTCCTCGGGAGAAATGATCCTTGAAGGATAGCGGAAAAACTGAACGACCAGCAACAGCACCAGGAAAGAGGCAACAGTAAAAAGAATTCCTGCAGTTGCTGAGGTGATGTACAACCATACGGCCAGATTAATTGCAATAATAAAGAGTATTGTATTTTTTATAATATTTTTTCCTGCCGGATGAAACTTCATGCTACAAATTTTTGTGCAAAAGTAATGATTTTAGTTTTATGAAGTGAACAAGTTGACAATTTGGCTCAATCTGACATTTCCTCTATCGCACAACCAACTTCAGATAGCAAACAAAAACAGGAATGGAAAAGAGAAATGAATCGAAGCGGTCCAGTAGCCCGCCATGTCCGGGAATGAGCTGACCGCTGTCCTTCAAACCAAACTGCCGTTTTAATAAGGATTCGGATAAATCTCCGAACGTAGAGATAATCACCATCAGCAATGTGATCACCAGCCAATGAATTAAATCAACATCGATGTATTTGCCCATGAAAAAAGAAGCTGCTAAAGTGACCAGTATCCCACCTAATGCTCCTTCCCATGATTTTTTTGGTGAAATCCGTTCAAAGAGACGGTGTTTTCCCATACTTACGCCAAAGAGGTAGGCTCCTGAGTCATAGACCCAGATCAGTACCAGCAAGGCGATCATCAGGTCAGGTGAATAGTTGGCTTCCCCGTCAAAGACAATCAGGTTACTCAGGCTAAGCGGAACAGCGATGTAAATAATACCCAGGATCCCTGAAGCGATATTCTCTGTGGGGTGTTCTTTTTTTCGGTATAATTCTGCAATAAAAAAGAAAAGCAGGAAAGGGAAAAAAATGAGGTACGCTTCTGAGGGCAATTCACCGGATGAAACAAAAAACGAAATGATGAAAAGCAGGATCCCCGCAGCAATCCCAACAAATTTATACGGGTGGATTTCTGATTTTTTCGTTAGATTATAAAATTCAAACAGCCCTCCGGTAATGACGAACAGAAAAAAGAGTGCGTATCCGTATTTACCCAACAGCAAACTTCCCAGCGTAACGACAACAAATACGATACCGGCCAACGACCGGGTAACCAGGTTTTTCAACTCTTCATATTTTTTAGAATTTCCAAAGCTGCTGCCTCATCACTTTCGTGTACATAAATCTCAATCTCACCTATGGAAGGGATCATGGAATCATGCTGATCAAGGACCACACATTGAACATCATTTTCATCGAGCAGATCGTGCGCCAGGTCTGCCTGGTAAGGGTCCGCAGAGGTATAAACTTTTATAAAATCTTTTTCCATTGTGTTTGATTAAGGTCACGAACCTGTCTATATTTTTGTTATCACTTCTTTACAGCTTATCAGCAGACATAAATACGAGAACAATTTCTTCACTATGGTTAAAATGGCTGGTCACAAAGAATTACGATTAATTTCCTTGGACCATGCATTCCCTTCACCAGGGTTTTTTCAATGTCTGCCGTCCGGCTGGGCCCGGTAATATTGGTGATCATTGAAGGGAGACGTCCCTTGTATTTATCCTGTAAACGGGTCAATGCCTCATCCAGATACATGACAAGCTGATCCATATGCGCAATTACCAGATGGGTCTCAGGGAAAACATGGAGTCTCCGTCCCGATGCCTCACCGGAGCTGACCATCACGGAACCCAGGTGAGCAATCAGAAATTCACAAGGCGTAACGCCCGAATGAAGGCTTTCAAAATCTTCAGCGAGAGCTTTATAGGGTACTTTCCCTTCCAGTGCCTTCTGAATTTTTTTATCGAGACAGAAGACGGAATCCCACTTTTCCTCTTCTGCGATTGACTTGACCAGACCGGCTGCAGCGTCAAGATTTTCGGCCCGGAGAAAAATACCTGATACCAGCTCTAGCTTTTCCTGAAAGCAACCGGCCAAATCCTTATCCGATTCCACATAGATGGGAGCAATCATGTCGGGTTGTTCCGGGGTTATTGCATTTCTTCGGTCACGGGCATCTTTCAACCGCTGAAGGATATGATCTCTTGATGTTGGCATAGCTGTTTATTTATTCAATCCTGGTACCGGGAGCCTCGGTTTCAGCCTGATGTCCGTTATTATCCATGAGATCTTCGTGTACCCATGGGCGTTTCCCAAAAATTTCTTCCAAATCTTCCCCAAAGATCACTTCCCGTTCGAGCAACCGGGAAGCCAGTTTCTGATGGCCTTCCTTGTTCTCTGTTAAAATGCGGAGCGCGCGTTCATACTGCGTGTCGATCAGCGCTTTTGCCTCTGCATCGATCAGTTCGGCTGTCTTTTCGCTGTAAGGCTTTGTGAATCCGTAGTCGTTTTGTCCGGTTGAGTCATAGAAACTCACATTTCCGACCTTTTCGCTCATTCCAAAAATACTGATCATGGCGTAAGCCTGCTTGGTGATCTTTTCAAGATCATTTTGAGCTCCTGATGAAATGGAATTGAAAATCAATTGCTCGGCGGCCCTTCCACCCAGTGCAGAGCACATTTCATCAAGCAGCTGATCTTTTGTTGTGATAGATCGCTCTTCAGGAAGATACCATGCTGCACCCAGCGCTTTCCCTCTTGGAACAATCGTTACCTTGACCAGCGGATGAGCATGTTCCAGCAACCAGCTAATTGTAGCATGACCGGCTTCATGGTAGGCAATACGCTTTTTCTCATCTTTCGAAATAATCTTATTTTTCTTTTCAAGTCCTCCAACGATGCGGTCAACTGCATCAAGAAAATCCTGTTTGGTAACCTTGTCCTTGTTTCTGCGCGCAGCAATCAATGCTGATTCGTTACAAACATTGGCGATATCGGCGCCGGAGAATCCGGGAGTTTGTTTGGCCAGGAAGTTGACTTCCACATCATCTGAAAGCTTAATAGGCCTGAGATGTACCTGAAAGATTTCACGGCGTTCGTTCAGGTCAGGCAGTTCAACATGGATCTGCCGGTCAAAACGTCCTGCCCGCATCAACGCCCGGTCAAGAATATCGGCCCGGTTTGTAGCAGCCAGTATTATGACCCCTGAGTTGGTGTCGAATCCATCCATTTCGGTCAGCAACTGGTTGAGGGTATTTTCACGTTCGTCGTTCGAACCGAAGTTGGGGTTTTTACCACGGGCGCGGCCAATGGCATCAATCTCATCGATAAATACGATACAGGGAGCTTTTTCCTTGGCTTGTTTAAAAAGATCCCGGACACGGGAAGCGCCCACTCCCACAAACATTTCGACAAAGTCGGAACCTGACATGGAGAAAAACGGCACGTTTGCTTCACCAGCTACTGCTTTGGCCAACAAGGTTTTCCCTGTTCCAGGGGGCCCTACCAGAAGTGCTCCTTTGGGAATTTTACCACCCAGTTTGGTATATTTTGAAGCATTCTTTAAAAATTCAACGATTTCTTCCACTTCCTGCTTGGCTTCAGCCAAACCGGCAACATCTTTAAAAGTAATATTGACCCTCGAATCCTTGTCAAATATTTTGGCCTGCGATTTTCCAACGCTGAAAATATTCCCCGCTCCGCCACCGCCACCGGCTCCCTTACTCATTCTTCTGAAGATCCACCACCAGATCCCGATAATGATCAAAAACGGCAGGATCCACCCAATGATCTCGCTGAAATAATTATGGACAGTCTTGTACTCGACTGATACCTTGTCTGCATTGCTGAATTCGGCCTGCGCCGCGGCCAGATTGTCCTCAAAAGTCTCGACCGAACCGATCGTGAAATAAAAATGCGGGCCAAACACCGATGGCGCGTTAAATCCTTTTTTCAGCTTGTCTGCGTAGTCCTCATAGCTGTCTTTTTTTAGGAATATCTGAGCTTCTTCCCGGTTCACAACTACAATTTTTTCAATGTCATGTTGAGCCAGCATGGTGTTTTTTACATCCTGCCAGTTTGTTTCGACAGGCCCTCCACCAAAACTGATATATTGTATGACCAGAAATATGATAATCGCAATCCCGTATATCCAATAAGGATTCAATTTAGGAGGCTTACCTCCGGATTTGAAATTAGCAAGATTATTAGCTCTTTGTTTGTTCTTATTTGTATTACTGTTAGTAGCCATTTATCTATTCTGTTTTTCTGTATTAATTTCCTCTACTGCTGCGTCGGCCCAAAGATTCTCAATGTCATAAAAATTGCGGGCCTCGTGTTGGAATACATGGACCATGATATCTGCATAATCGAGCAGGATCCAGATCGCATTTTTATACCCATCCTTATGCCATGCTTTTTCTCCGGATAGCTCTTCTACTGTCTCTTCAACAGAATGTGCAATTGAATCAACCTGAGTGGTTGAATTGCCGTGACAGATAATGAAGTAATTGCACTCGGAGTGGTTTATTTTTGTTAAGTCTATTTTTATAATATTTAGTCCTTTCTTTCGTTCGATGCCTTCAATAATAGCATTTAATAAGCCTTCCGTATCTTTTTCCTTTTGTGTTCTACTCATAAATTCCTTTTGAAAATACAAAGATAAATTTTTTAGTTTATTTTAAAGTGTAAAATATTTAAGGGTAATAACCTGAAAATTAAAAAAATAGTTTAATTCGCATTGTTAAAAGTTTTAAAATATATGCTTCAACAGATCGGTCATACCATCATCCCAATAAAGAGGATAGAAAGTACCAATAATTATGCCATCAATCAACTTGCTGTGAATGAGGTTGAAGAAGGTACTGTCTTTTTGGCATACGAGCAGACGGCAGGGAAAGGGCAGTTGAATAACCGGTGGGAGAGTGAAGCCGGAATGAATCTGACTTTTTCTGTTTTTTTAAAGCCGGCTTTCCTTGAAATTCAAAAGCAGTTCATGCTTTCCAAAATTGTTTGCCTGGGATTGGTAAGCTTTCTGGAGCAATACGTGGAAGGCGTGAAGATCAAATGGCCGAACGACATGTATGTTAGTGACCGGAAGATATGCGGGATTTTAATTGAAAATGCAGTGATGAGTGGTATTATCAGCCAGTCGGTCGTTGGTATCGGGCTGAATATCAATCAAACAGTTTTTCGCTCGCAGGCCCCTAACCCAGTCTCCCTAAAAATGATCACCGGAAAGGATTATGCTCTGGATTTGGCTATTAAGGAATTGTTAAAAGAGATTGATCTTTATTATATGAAATTACGGTCCGGGCAATTTGAAGAACTTGACCGGGCCTTTCATGATCATCTTTACCGGCTCGACGAGTGGCACGCCTATCGGGACGAATCTCATCAATACACAGGGATGATCATCGGCGTCAATCCGATCGGACAGCTTCGCATCCGTGAAAAAGGCGGACCCGTGCATGAGTATCATTTTAAAGAGGTGGGATACCTGTGATGATGATACTCTTTTTTTAGTACAGATCACGATCAGACCGTGTGCGGAAGAATTCAGTATTCAATTTCATTGCTATTCCTTTTTTGGATCGTATAAAAGAGGAAGTCGCATTTTTGCAGGAAAAAGATCGTTATGCAAAAATTGTTATATTATTACAGCCTATGAGCCTGACCCGGAATTGTGGAGCAAAGATTTTTCAATTAAAAGATAGCAGTATGGAATGTGTAATTTGTAAAAACGGAAGGACTAAGAAAGGTAAAGTGGCCGTAACTCTCGAAAAAAATGGTTCAATTATTGCAATCAAAGAGGTTCCCGCGCAGGTTCGTCAAAACTGTGGCGAATATTTTCTGAGTGATGAAATGACCAAAGAAGTATTAACGCGTGCCGAACAAGCCGTGGAAAAAGGAGTTGAGATTGAAGTCATAAATATGAACAAGGTCGCCTGATCTTAGTCTTTCATTTCATCTTCCATCCAGTCTTGCGGCGGTGGGTGTCAACTGCTTTGAAAGGTTATTCTTTTTAAGATTCAAACCGGTTGCAGATTTCCTCTTTTATTTTTTTTC
>Ga0074195_1001756_pt1 | contig 27896 bp, 21 predicted proteins | sample EPASupsiteHSE623_FD_64525 | JGI IMG/M metagenome (GOLD analysis project Ga0074195, IMG submission 64525) | Bioremediated contaminated groundwater from EPA Superfund site, New Mexico - Sample HSE6-23 | ecosystem: Environmental > Aquatic > Deep subsurface > Groundwater > Contaminated ... | reverse complement strand
CTTCGCCTTGAGCAGCCAGGTTCCCGGTCGGGAGGACAGCGACAATCCCTACGATGCGCCGGTGGGGCCGGTATCGGTTAACTTCAATTCCGTGCCGCTCGACAAGGATGCGTCCGGCCGGATTGTCTCCGGCGAAGCCCTGACACCGACCCTGCCCATCATGCGGGAACTCGGCCGGCAGCGGCCTGCCGGCCGGGCGCGGGTGAATATCTGCGCCCAGGGATGCAATGCGGAGAACCGGATGGTTCAATACGCCGGTGAGCTGTTTCGGGCACTCTTGGAGCAGGGGGGTATCCCGGTGGCGGCCCTCGGCGGCATTCGTCCGGTCGCTCCCCGAGGTTCAACCCTCGTATACGCGCATCGCAGCACGCAAAACCTGACCGAAATCAGCCGCTCTCTCCTGCGCTACTCCTCCAATTTCATGGCCAATCTGGTTTTCTTGACCTGCGGCGCCAAGCAGTTCGGCTATCCCGCCACCTGGGAAAAGGCCGGGCAGGCGGTGCACCGGGAACTGGCGCGGCAGTTGGGGAGCGCAACCGCCGCAGCCATCGTCCAAGTGGAGGGAGCCGGATTATCCCGCGACAACCGGGTCACCGTCCGGGCCATGCTCCAGCTGTTGGCCTATTTTCGTCCGCAGGCTGCTCTTTTAAATCAAGAGCACGGGACGGCCGTCAAGACCGGCACCCTCACCGGAGTCTACAATCTCGCTGGGTATCTGCCGGACGGCCAGGCGTTCGTCATCCTCCTCAATCAGCAGACCAACAACCGGGCGACCGTGCTCGAACGGTTGAAACGGCAATTCGCCTCCCGCGCACCGCAAGGCCTCCGGCAGAGCGCCAGCGCCAAGTCCGGTGCCCCGATAAAAGAGTGACCGGAATGGCGGCACGATAGACAATCGCCATAATGGTCTTATAGTCCCCTCCAGCAGGATGTTCTTACAGCAACCTTTTTTTCGATGAAGCAGAGCGTTATGGAGTATTACCAAATTCTGGGCGTTGCCAAGACGGCCACCGCCGACGAGATTAAAAAAGCGTATCGCAAATTGGCCCTCAAGTACCATCCGGACAAGAATCCGGACAACAAGGCGGCTGAGGAAAAGTTCAAGGAGATCAGCGAAGCCTATGCCGTGCTCTCCGACCCTGAGAAAAGGCAGCAGTACGACACCTTCGGTTCGGACGGTTTTCGGCAGCGCTACTCCCAGGAAGACATCTTTCGCAATTTCGATCTCAACGATATCCTTCGCCAGTTCGGCTTTGGCGGCGGTTTCCGCGGCACCGGCGGTTTTCATACCACCGGCAACTTTCGTTCGGCGGGCGGCGGTTCGCCCTTTGACAACATTTTCGGCCAGGCGGGCATGCGGGGTGGGTGTGGAGGCGGCTGCGGGTCGCAACCGGTCAAGGGCAACGATCTCACCTACGAGATGACCGTTTCCCTGGAAGAGGTACTGCACGGGGCGGAGAAAACCATCAGTTTGCGCCAGAACGGTCAAACGCAGAACGTGTCGGTCAAGATTCCCAAGGGCATCGAGGACGGGAAACGGCTACGATTGAGCGGCAAAGGGTCGCATTCCTCTTCAGGCGGACCGGCTGGCGATTTGTATCTCAAGATTCATGTGGCCGAACATCCGGTGTTTCAGCGGGTGGATGACGATTTGGTGGTCGAGCACCGCATCCCCTTTAGCGAGGCCTGTCTCGGGGCCACCCTTGAGGTTACCACCTTGGACGGCAAGAAATTCAATGTCAAGGTGCCGGCCGGGGTACAGCAGGAGGCCAAACTCCGGATCAAGGGGCATGGCCTGCCCGCTGGCCCCATCGGTCATCGTGGCGATTTGTTGGTAAAGATCGCCGTCCGCATTCCCAAGACGCTCACCCCCGAGCAGGAAGAGGCGATCAGGGCGCTGGCATCGGTCGGGTTATAACAGGCAGTTATACTCGAAGAAAGAGCATGGCTGGCTCGATCACTTAGACACCGGCCATGATGCGCTCTTAACAACCTTCCAGCTTCTTTTTTTCCTTGCCGCTCTGCGCGGGGAGAACCCCTGATTCCTGAATAGCCTTTTTGGCCCCCTCGGCTGTCTCTTTCAGGGCCTGGTCGGCCTTGGCCTCGACTTGCGCCGCCGCCTTGCGGGCCTCGTCCATCGGTTTTTGCAGCGCTTGGGCAGCCTCCTTGCCCATCTGCTCCTGGACGCTCATCGTCTTTTTTTCTTCCTTCTTTTCCTGATCGCTCGAGCATCCCCAAAGGGTCAAGGTGCAAACGGCCAAGCCAGCAAGGGCGCAGGCTATTCTTTTCGCAGTCATCTTCTGTCATCTCCCATGGTTAAAAAAGTTCTTTGATGGAGTCGCCCAGACGCCTGATTCCCTCGACGATGGTTGCCTCGTCGGAACAGGAGAAGTTGAGGCGCAGGGTGTTGGTATCCTTGCGGTCGACGTAAAAAGGGGTGCCGGGCACAAAGGCCACCTTTTTCTTGATGGCCGCCTCGAACAGTCGCATCGACGACATCTCCTCCGGCAAGGTGATCCAGAGAAACATGCCGCCCTCGGGATTGGTGAATTGGACACCGGCCGGGAAATACTGCTTGATCGCGGCGATCATCGCCTCCTTCTGCTTGCCGTATTGGCGGATGATGGTAGCGATATGGGCATCGATATCGTTGTCGCAGAGGTAGCGGTAGAGGATGCGTTGCGCCAGGAAGTCGGTGTGCAGGTCGGCGGCCTGTTTGGCGACGATAAGCTTGTCCATGATGGGAGCAGGGGCCACTAGCCAGCCAAGGCGCAGGGCTGGCGCCACGGTCTTGGAAAACGAGCCGAGCAGGACGGTGTTCGTCGGCAGGAGGTGCTTGAACGAGATCTTGCGGCTGCCGGAAAAGCGCAAGTCGCCGTAAGGGTCGTCCTGAATGATCAGGCAGGACCGGCCGCGCATGAGGTGGGCGACGGATTGCCGGTTCTCGTCGGTGTAGCTGATGCCGCTCGGGTTCTGGAAATTGGTCACCGTGTAGAGGAGCTTCGGCTGGCGCTCGCGGAGGATGCGGGCGAGCGCGGCGGTTTCCATGCCGCCCTCGCGCACCGGCACCGGATGAAAGCGGGGTCGGTAGAGGGCAAAGGCCTGGATCGCGCCGAGATAGCCGGGTTCCTCGATGATCAGGTCGTCGCCCTCGTTGAGGAAGGTCTTGCCCAGGAGGTCGAGCCCCTGCTGCGAACCGGTGGTAATGAGGATGTTTTCCACCGGAATTTCCAACCCTTCCCGTTGCCGGTAGCGGTCGGCGATAAACTGGCGCAATCCCAGGTAGCCTTCGGAGTTGGCGTACTGGAGAATCTCGTTGCCCGCCTCCTCGAAGACGTCGTTGGCCGCCTTCTGCAAGGCCTTGACCGGAAAGAAGAGCCGATTCGGCAGCCCGCCGGCAAAGGAGATGATCGAGGGGTCGACCGTGACCTTCAGGATTTCGCGGATAAAGGATTTGGGGACATCGGTGATGCGATCGGAGAAGGCGTTTTCCATGGAGGTGCCTCGCACTTGGCTGAATCGGGTATTCGGATTGAACGGGTAACGAGAGGGGCGGAAGTGGTCGACTCACCCAAAGGATGTACGTTTACGATAGACGGTGGCTTGGCATTTGGCGACCGGTTGTTGGCTGTTGCGTTCGGTGACGACAATATCGTAGAGCGCCGTGGCGCCGCCCAGATGGACCTCTTTTGCCTCGGCAACGAGATGGTCGCCGACGCCGGTGGCGCGGAGGAAGCTGGTGGCGACATTCAGGGCGAGCGCGGTCTGTCCATGGGAATTGCTTGCCGCGGCAAAGGCGATGTCGCCCAGGCTGAAGACCAACCCGCCATGGGTCATGCCGTGGAAGTTGAGCATCGATTCGGTCACCACCAGCGAGACCCGGCTGAATCCGGGCTCGATAACCTCGATGACGGCGCCCAACCAGTTGGCGTAGGCGTCCTTGCGGATAGTGGCGGCAATTGCGGGGTCGATCATAGGGCGTATGCCAACGGTCTCGGGGTCATGCGGCAGTTGAGGGGGGCAGCGAAACGACGAAAGAACTCTTGTCGCGCTCCATTCCACGAGATTTCGGGACTTCCCTCCATTCGAGTTCGATTTGATTCGGCCTGAACGTACTCGCTTAATCTTCGGCAAGCAACCCGGCGATAAACGGCCCGACCGCTTCCGGCCCCTGGGCGTCGACCAACTTGATGGTAGCCGTGCCGATGACTGCCATGTCGGCCTTGCCGACGAGCAGGGCGATATCTTCGCGGCTGCCGATACCGAAACCGACCGCCAGCGGCAGGCTGGTGGCCCGGCGGCAACGAACGAGGTAACGGTCGAGATTGTCGTCGAAGGTGGTTTGCTTGCCGGTCACTCCGCGGCGGGCCACACAGTAGATGAACCCCGCGGCTTGCGCCGCCACCTCGCGCATCCGCGCATCCGACGAAGTCGGGGTAAAGAACTGCACCGGCGCCAACCCCAATTCCTTGCTGTTTGCCAGATAGGTCTGCCCCTCTTCGGGCGGCAGGTCGGGTACGATGGTGCCGCAGAAGCCGATGTCGCGGGTCCGCTGCAGAAAGGCATGTTCGCCGTACTTGAAGACGATGTTGTAATAGGTCATGAATAAAAAGCGGACCTCGGGAAAGGCCGCGGCCATCTCCTGGCCGAAGCGAAAACATTCCTCGACGCTGATACCGTTCTCCAGGCTCTGCTGATTGGCCTTGAGGATCACCGGACCGTCGGCGATGGGCTCGGAGAAGGGGATTTGCAACTCGATGCAATCCACCCCTGCCGTTGCCATCTGCCGGATGACCTCACGGTTGACTGCAAAGGAAGGATAGCCCAGCACCAGATGGGTCATCAGCAGAATTTTTTTATTGTTCAGCCTGTTTTTCAGTTCGTGTTCCAACTGCATATCTGCCTCACACTTCTTGGCAAGGTCCGCGCCTGGCAGACCGGTCATTTTCCTTTGTACATCTCGGCCCGATCGACGATGAACGCCTTCCAGGAGGGATCGTCGAAGGCGTGGGCGATGGTGAAGATGTCCTTGTCGCCTCGGCCGGACATGTTGATGACGATCGCCTGATCGGGACGCATGGTGGGCGCCTCCTTGAACGCCTGGACAAAGGCGTGCGAGGATTCCATGGCCGGAATGATCCCCTCGGTGCGCATGGTCAGGCTCAGGGCCTCGATGACCTCGCGGTCGGTGGCACTGGCAAAACGCACCCTGCCCGAATCGCCGAGGTCGGCCAGGATCGGCGACACCCCAACATAATCAAGCCCGGCGGCGATGGAATGGGTATCGAGCATCTGCCCTTCCGGGCTTTGTAGAAACATGGTCTTGTAGCCCTGAGCCACGCCGGGGCTGGAGCCGCTGCCCGGGACCATGCGCGCGGCATGCTTGCCGGTGGCGATGCCCAGTCCGCCGGCTTCCACCCCGATCAGTTCCACCTCCGGTTCGTCGAGAAAACCCTGGAAGATGCCCATGGCATTGGACCCGCCACCCACGCAGGCATAGACCCGGTCCGGCATACGGCCGTGCTGTTTGAGAATCTGCTCCCGCGCCTCCTTGCCGATGATCGATTGGAACCAGGCGACCATCTCGGGAAAGGGGTGGGGGCCGCAGACCGTGCCGATCACATAATGGGTGTCATCCATGGAGGCGACCCAATCGCGGAAGGCCTCGTTCATGGCGTCCTTGAGGGTACGGGAGCCGTCGGTCACCGGCACCACCGTGGCGCCGAGTTTCTCCATCCAGAAGACATTGGGCCGCTGGCGGGCGACATCCTCCTCACCCATGTAGATGGTGCAGGAAAAGCCGAACCGCGCCGCCATGGTGGCGGTGGCCATGCCATGCTGGCCGGCGCCGGTCTCGGCTATCACCCGCTTCTTGCCCATGCGCTTGACCAGGAGCCCCTGGCCCATGACGTTGTTGGCCTTGTGCGCGCCGGTATGGTTGAGGTCTTCGCGTTTGATGTAGATCTTGGCGCCACCCAGGTGACGGGTCAGATTCTCGGCAAAGGTCAGCGGGGTGGGCCGGCAGGAGTAGTTGCTCATGAGGTCGACGTATTCCTGCCAGAAAGCGGCGTCGGCGCGGGCGGCCTCATAGGCCCGGTTCAGGTCGGCAAAGGTTGCCTGGAGAACTTCCGGGATGAAGGCCCCGCCCCATTGTCCGTAATATCCTTTTTTCATCGTTCGTCTATCCGTTGATTGATCTGGCATGCTTCACGTTTCCCGATGCAGGCAAACACAACTGGCTTTGTTCCGGGAAAAGCAATGTCCCTGTTGTAGCACGTTGGCGGCTATTCTTCAGTTGTTTTCTTGAACGCTGCCAGGAAAAGCCGGGTCAATTCAGTTGCCGACGGCAGGCCTCGGCAAAATCCTCGGGATAATGTCCGAGGATGAAGCGGCCCTGGGCCTCGCTGAAGGCCCCCATCGACCAGGGCAGTTTGGGTAGGAAGGCATAGAGGAGTCTTTGCCCGTTGACCATGCCGATTCGTTTCGAGTATTCGATGGAGGTAACCATTGTGGCCCCGAGTCGCGCCAGGACCTGCTGCGCCTTGAGAATACCCGTGTCGAGCGAGCGGCGCACCGCTGTGTCCGCTTCGAGAATGTTGCCCACCGGTCCAAGGGAGGCGTCGGCGGTGACCATCAGTTGCAGTTCCCATTGGGACACCTGGGCCTTGGGAACGAAGAGCAGCACATGGGCATCGCGCCAAACCACCAGGGATCGTTCGCCTGCGCTGCCGTCCGTTCGGGTGTTGTTGGCGATGGCCCGTAGATAATCGTTAAAAAAATCGGAGCGATAGTCGGCGCGGTAACGCTCGATCACATCGGCCACCAGGTCGCCGCAGCAGTAGGCGGGGCAGGTGCCGCCTTCCATGTCCGCAACCGACTGGGGCACCAGGGCATACTGTTGGTGGATCATCTGATGTGATGCGTGCAGGCGATATCCGGAACCGGAAAAATCGTAACCGAAATTCCACCCCCAGAGGGTGGCCAGGGATTCGAGACCGGCGTTGTCCCCGGCGAGCTTCTCCTCAATTGCCAATCGCAGCAATTCCAATTCTTCCGTGGTCAGCCTCCGACGCCGCACTGCGGGCGCCAATCCCAAACGGTCGGCCACCGTGAAATAGGTGCGCTGATAGTAGAGATGACGTAGTCCCGCCATGTCTTCGGGCGAGAGATCGGCGATCCGGTAACGAATGCAGGTGTGGGCAAGGTTGGCCGCATAATGGCCCCAGGGAATATACGAATTGCCCCGCAAATATTCGAACACGCCGGTTTCGTCCTGTTGGTAATCGCCGACGATCGCACTGTCGCCCTGCACCCCAGGCCGCAACACCATGACCTCCTTGTAGGTATCGGGGAGGTGGGGGTTGTTGGCGATGGTTTCAAACAATTCGAAATCGTCGATATCGGCCCGGAGTCGGCCGTTCGTCTCAAGGTAACGCACGCCGCTGGGAACACCGCGCTCGTCCAAGAGCAACCGGCAGCAGGAATGGGCGAGCCAAACCAGTTCCTCGGCGTCGGTGGACGTCGCTGCCAGCTCGTAGCGCAGGGGCATGGGCAACCGAGTGACGACTTCGCGGATGGCAGCCTGTGGGCAGTGCTGGCCAAGCAAGGCGCGCAAGGATACGGATTGCGGCGGATGGATGCGGATCGAGTCGGGATCGGCGGCCCTGGCGTCGGCCCAGCTAGAGTCGATGAAAGTGCAACCTCGGAACGGGAAGGGATTGCGGATTTCATAGATAGGACGCGCCTTGGCGATGGTCACGTCCTGCTGGGGAAAATTGGTTCGATTGTACACGGGAACGCCATCGGCGAGAAGCCCAAGGGAGCACGGATGGTCGTATTCGCGGAGGTTTGCGACCGAATACGAGGGGGAGTGAAGGCCGACCTGAAAACGCCCTGCGGGTGAAATTGACGTATGCAGCATAGACGTGGTTCCTTATGACATGGAAAAAGAAGTGGTTTTACGGCATGCCCACGGAGGCGGAGGAATCGCTTGTTTCGCCCGCGCATTTGGAGCATAATACTGTATGTGTACTCCGGCAGACAACGAACAATTGAAATACTTTTAGTAATGAATCTCAGAGGTTGGAGATGGGCTTCCCCAAGATAAGCTTTCGCGTCTGTGAAACCAGGCATTGCCCGCTTTTTCGTTATGGCGACGTATTTCACATTTCCGGTATCGCCATCAGCATGGAGAGCAAGGGGGAGCACTCCTTCATCAACACCACCATGGTGCATTCTCCGCCCAACCGCGGAAGTTGTAAGATACTCAACGGTGATCTGACAAAAATTATCATTGAGTACGAACGGGCAGACCAGATTCCCGACTGCATGCTCTCCTGCTCCGGTTGCACCGGCTCTCTCCGACTCGAACATTTTCGCTCCATGCATCAGGAGGACGAACCCGACGCGATCGGCAACCAGTTGGGGAGCATCCTGCATATCTTGAGCAATTTCGCTTTCTTTAGAAATATCGATCAAAACAACCTGAGCAGCGTTATCAAGTATTTCAACCTCAAGGAGTACAAGAAAAGCGACATCATTTTGAGGAAGGGCGACCCCGGGGGGCACTTCTATATCGTGGTTTCCGGCCAGGTCGATATCCTCAACGATGCCGGCATCCCCATTTCCGTTCTCAAGCAGGGGGAGGTGTTCGGCGAGATGAGCCTGATTTGCGAGGAAAATGTCGGGGCCACAGTTCAGGCGAGTACCGAGTGTCAGCTCCTCTACATCGGCCACAAACATTTCAAGACGATTTTGCAAAAGTATCCGACGCTACAAAATTATTTCACACGATTGCTCGCCCGACGTCTGACCGATTCAAACAGGGTGCGGTCGGACGATTATGCCTCGGGTATGATCGGCAAACTGGAAGAGATTCCCCCCGAAGCGCTGTTCCAAACCCTCAATCTCAACCATAAGACCGGTATCCTCACGATTACCCAACTGCAAAAGGGCACAGCCCGTTTCTCGTTGCGACAGGGTGCGTTGATCAAGGCAAGTTACGCCGGGAGCAAGGGCGAAGCCGCTTTTTACGAGGTGCTCAGGGAGAAAAACGGGCGGTTTAAATTTACTCCCGGCCTTCCCCCGGAGGATTTCGATGCACCTGAGATCGGTTATTTCATGAAGCTGTTGATGGAAGGTTTGCAGCGGATCGACGAGCGGGCCGTGCCCAAGGTGAGTTGACAGGAACGCAGGGGTGGCCGGACTTTCTCGCGCAATCTTCGATCGTTTCCTGGCGCTGTCCTGTGCAATCCGTGGCTCCAGCGAACGAACGGTACTCGTTTGTACAGGATCGCGGCACAGTTCGATTATGCAAGTTGTGCCCGTTACCTTTTCCCTCTCTTTGCGGATCCAATGCTTATGACTGTGTCGCCCTCGCTTTCGGCGATCTCCCAGGCCAAGGCAACAATACGCCACTCGGCATTTTCGGTTAAAGCATAATTTGCATAATTTGACCAGCTGGGATGTTGCATCGCCACCCTTGGAGCGGAAAACGCGTGGGATTGCGCGGGCTTTTTTTTCTTGACAGGAGAGACAACAGGTTGTTAATGAATGAGCGTTCAGTGTGTTTATTTTTTTTGAGTGTGTGCAGTTTTATTAGTCGTATCAACAGGTTGTTTTTTTATTAACTCTCATTCAGGAAAGGTAATTATGTCGTGGTTCATTCAAACTTTTCGATCTTCGTTGGGCAAAAAGTACATCATGGCTTTTACTGGGTTTATGCTGGGCGGATTTCTCCTCGTCCACACCATAGGCAACAGTACAATTTTCTGGGGGAGAAGCGCGTTTAATGCCTACGCGCATCATCTGCACTCATTGGGCATTTTTGTTCCTATCTTCGAAATAGGGTTGTACTCGATCTTTTTCCTGCACGTCATTACGGGAATTATCCTTTTCCTGGAAAATCGCAAGGCTCGTGGCGGTAAGTACGCTGTCGAGACCAGTGCGGGCGGACGCACCCTCGCTTCGAAAACCATGCCGTACACCGGCATCGCCATTTTCGTGTTCATTCTTATCCACTTGGCAAATTTTCACTTTGTCGAAAAAACCGAAGTGAAGACGATCTCCGATTTCGTCACCCAGGTATTGAACAACCCCTTCTTCACCTTGATTTACACCGCAGGTATCAGCCTTCTTTTCATCCATGTCAGCCACGGGTTTTGGTCATTGCTTCAAACCTTTGGAATCAGTCATCCGAAATATGACTACCCGCTGCGTGTCGTCACCTGGGCGCTGGCAGCCATTATGGGCGGTGTATTTCTGTTGATTACCTTCCTCATGGTCATCTCACGGAATCAACTGCTCTAATACTGAACCAACTAGAGGCGAATGAAGCTTCTCGAGAGCATGTAATCCCGCTCAAGCAGGAGTCTTCTCAACAAGATTTATTCCTATTCAACTCCAGCAAAAAGAAACGACTATGCAGCTTGACGCAAAGATACCTGAAGGACCGATAGCCGAAAAATGGGACAAATGCCGTTTTTCCAACAAACTCGTTAACCCTGCCAACAAACGCAAATACGAAGTCATTATCGTGGGCACCGGTTTGGCAGGCGCTTCCGCCGCCGCCACCCTTGGCGAACTGGGGTACAATGTAAAATCGTTCTGTATCCAGGACAGCCCCCGCCGTGCCCACTCCATCGCCGCCCAAGGCGGTATCAATGCCGCCAAAAACTACCAGGGCGATGGCGACTCTATTTTCCGTCTCTTTTACGATACGGTCAAGGGCGGTGACTTCCGGGCCCGTGAGGCCAATGTGTATCGGCTTGCCCAAGTCGCCAACAACATCATCGACCAGTGCGTGGCCCAAGGCGTTCCCTTTGCCCGCGAATACGGCGGAACCTTGGCCAATCGCTCCTTTGGTGGCGCCCAGGTTTCCCGTACCTTCTATGCCCGTGGCCAGACGGGGCAGCAGTTGCTGCTCGGCGCCTATTCGGCCATGATGCGTCAGGTCAGCACCGGCAAAGTCAAGATGTACACCCGCCGCGAGATGATGGATCTGGTCGTGGTGGACGGAGTGGCCAAGGGGATCATCGTCCGCAACCTGGTGACCGGCGAGATCGAAAAGTATTCCGCCCATGCCGTCGTTTTGGCAACCGGTGGCTATGGCAACGTCTACTTCCTGTCGACCAACGCCATGGCTTCCAACGTCACCGCTGCGTGGCGCTCCTACAAGCGCGGGGCGGGCTTCGCCAACCCCTGCTATGTTCAAATTCATCCGACCTGCATTCCGGTCCACGGCGAATTCCAGTCCAAGCTGACCCTGATGAGCGAGAGTCTGCGCAACGATGGCCGCGTCTGGGTACCTAAAGCCAAGGGCGACAAACGTCACGCCAACGACATCCCGGAGAGCGAGCGCGACTACTACCTCGAGCGGAAATATCCCTCGTTCGGTAACCTTGTTCCCCGCGACGTGGCATCGCGTAATGCCAAACAGGCCTGCGACGAGGGCAATGGCATCGGGGAGACCGGTCTCGGCGTGTACCTCGATTTTGCCGACGCTATCAAACGCGACGGACTCGATGTGGTTATGAGAAAATATGGCAACCTGTTCCATATGTATCAGAAAATCACTGACAGCGATCCGACCAAGGAGCCGATGCAGATCTATCCTGCCATCCACTATACCATGGGCGGTCTTTGGGTCGACTATCACTTGATGACCACGGTTCCCGGTTTGTATGCCACCGGCGAGTGCAACTTCTCCGACCACGGCGCCAACCGCTTGGGTGCATCTGCGCTGATGCAAGGTTTGGCCGACGGGTATTTCGTGCTGCCCTACACCATCGGCAACTACCTGGCAACCGTCCCGCCGGTCCCGACCAGCACCAACGATCCGGCCTTCGAAGCCGCCGCCAACGAGGTGAAAGAGCAGGTCAACAAGCTCATGAAAAACACCAAGAGCGGCAAGGGTGGCCAGACCGTCGACCATTATCACAAGGAACTCGGCAAGATCATGTGGGATTACTGTGGTATGGCCCGGAAAAAGGAAGGGTTGGAGTACGCACTGAAGAGAATCCCCGAGATTCGTGCCGAATTCTGGGAGAACGTCGTTGTTCCGGGATCAGGCCAGGAGTTGAATCAATCTCTTGAGCGGGCGGGCCGTGTCGCCGACTTCCTTGAGTTCGGTGAACTGTTGGTCCGCGATGCTCTCAACCGAGAGGAATCCTGTGGCGGCCACTTCAGGGAAGAAAGCCAGACAGAGGAAAACGAAGCCAAACGCGACGATGCAAACTTCAGCTATGTCGCCGTCTGGGAATACAAGGGTCAGGGAACCGCTCCCGAGCTGCACAAGGAGCCGCTGACCTTCGAATATGTCATTCCTTCACAGCGCAGCTACAAGTAATGCACACTTGTACACTTGTATAAACGGATTCATCACTGAAGTTTAAAATACAACGCAGAAGAACGAATATGTCATCGAAAACGATTAATATAATAGTTAAAATTTGGCGACAGAATGGTCCTCTGGCTAAAGGCGCTTTTGAGGAGCATGCTCTCAAGGATATCAGCACCGACAGTTCCTTCTTGGAAATGATCGACGTGCTGAACGAATGGCTCACCATCAAAGGGCTTGAACCCATCGCTTTTGACCATGACTGCCGCGAGGGTATCTGCGGCATGTGCGGTGCTGTGGTCAACGGTACGGCCCACGGACCGGATAAAGAAACAACCCTGTGCCAGTTGCACATGCGGCGGTTCAAAAATGGCGATACCATCGTCATCGAGCCGTTCCGTTCCCAGGGATTCCCGATCGTCAAGGATCTGATCGTCGATCGTTCCGCTCTTGATCGCATCATCGCCGCCGGCGGCTTTGTTTCGGTCAACACTGGTTCTCCGCAGGATGGCAACACCATCCTTATTCCGCAACATGTGGCCGAGCAGGCCATGGACGCGGCAGCCTGCATCGGCTGTGGCGCTTGTGCGGCAGCTTGCCCCAACGGAACGCCGATGCTCTTTCTCGGGGCAAAGGTTTCCCAACTTGCCCTGTTGCCGCAGGGGCAGCTGGAAGCTAAAAAGCGTGCCATCAATATGGTACTACAGATGGACAAGGAAGGTTTTGGTAACTGTGGCAATGAACGCGAATGCGAGAATGTCTGCCCCAAGGGCATCACCATCCGCAATATCGCACGCTTGAACAGGGAATTCCTAAAGGCATCCTTCACAATCGACCATTGATTGCGTCCGACTGTCTTTCCCCTTCTCAACGATCAGGACATGCTGTTATCAAACAGCATGTCCTTTTTTTTTGAGCACGAACGATTGCACCATCCGACATGCGTTGGCCAACCATGAAGGCTTTTCCCCGTATCAACACTTTTATTGCGCTTTCCGTCTACGTGGCGGTGCTCCTCTGGAATGTCTGGTGGACGTTTACCTGGCTGTACCATCAGAAATTGAAGGACTTGGCCAACGACGGGTCTGCCCGTTTGGAATTGTACATGACCTATCTCCAGGGGGTGCTCGAAAAGTACGAAAACCTTCCCGAATTGCTGGCCCATGACAGGATACTCATCAATCTTCTTTCCGATCACGACTCGCCCGAAGAAATCGATTTTCTCAATCGCTATTTGCAAAAGATCAATAATATCAGTCAGGCATTCGACACCTATCTGATGAACAGCGAAGGGCTGACCATCGCTGCCAGCAACTGGGAGGATCCGCATTCCTTTGTCGGGCAAAATTTTGGTTATCGTCCCTACTTTCAGGAAGCCATGCAGGGCAGGCTCGGCAAGTATTTTGCTTTGGGGACGACTTCAAGTATCCGGGGGTATTATTTCGCCTATCCTGTCCGTCAGCACGACACAATCCTCGGGGCGCTGGTCATCAAAATCAATATCGATGCGGTGGAGAACCATTGGGGCTATGTGGATCAAACCTTCTTGGTGACCGATCCGAGCGGAGTCGTTTTTTTATCCACCAATACAGATTGGAGATTTCGTACGCTCACCCCCCTGACGGATGCACAGCGCCAAGAGTTGATGGAGAGCCGGAGGTATCCCAACATTGCATTCCACCCTCTTGATGTGTTGAGCGAACGAAAGACCGAGGTGGGCACCATTGTCACGATGAGAATGCCGCCTCACGGTGAAGTGAAGGAATATTTGATGCAAACCCAAACCATGGAGCAGGCCGGGTGGAACGTACAGATTCTGACGGACACGTGGCGGGTGGAGCGGTTTGTCTTCTTGATTTTCGTGGCGATGAATGTTTTTTTGGTGCTGAGTGGACTGCTGGTGCAGCTGCTCAAGCAACGGCGGCAAAGAAAAAACGATCTTATGCGGTTTGAGGAACAGTCGCGCAAGGTCTTGCAGCAGGCTAACGAGCGTTTAGAAACACGGGTTGCCGAACGTACCCGAGAGCTGCTTGAGGCAAACGAACTGCTCCGCAAGGAGATCGAGGATCGCAAGCGCGTGGAAAACACCTTGCAGCACACCCGTTCGGAACTGGTCCACGCCGCAAAGATGGCAGCGCTGGGCCAAATGTCGGCCGGTATCAACCATGAATTGAATCAACCCCTTGCCGCGATCCGGAGCTACTCCGATAATGGCCGGTTGTTTCTGGAAAAGGGGCGTTATAAAGAGGCGCTGTGGAATCTTGAGCAAATCAGCGAACTTACCGAACGAATGGCACAAATCGGGGTACAGCTGAAGCAATTTTCCCGTAAGTCCAGCGGCCAGATGACGAAAGTCCCGCTGCACGGAGTAATCGACGGGGCGCTGGAGATTCTCAGCTCTGTCATCCGTAAATCCGATGTCTGGATCAAGGTGGTACTGGATCCTCGCGATCTGTATGTGTCTGCAAATCATGTATTGTTGCAGCAGGTTCTCGTCAATCTCATCGGCAATGCTCTGCATGCGGTCGAAGGGATGCCACTGCAAGAGATCCGTATCCGAGGGTACCGCAAGGACGGCAAGGTCATTCTCAGCGTGGCCGACAGCGGACCAGGCATCTCGCCGGAGCATTTGCCTCATATCTTCGATCCGTTCTTCAGCACCAAGCCGCGTGGCCAAGGCTTGGGCTTGGGGTTGACCATTACCGAGCGGATTCTCCATGAAATGCAGGGTGAAATTCGGGTGGCGGAAACGACCAGCGGCGCAAAATTCGAGTGTATTCTTGAGGAAGCCGGATAGGTGTCATGAACATCGGAAAGAATGTCATTTTTATCGATGACGAAAAACATATCCGGCAGGCCAATATGCAAACCCTCGAACTGGCCGATCTGGAGGTCCTCTGCTTCGAAGACGCCGAGAGCGCCTTGCCCCATCTGTCGATGGACTGGCCAGGAGTGGTGATTTGCGACATCCGTTTGCCTGGGATGAATGGGTTGGACTTTCTCGCCCGGACCCATGCCATCGATCGCGACCTGCCCGTCATTTTGATTACCGGGCATGGAGATATCTCGACCGCGGTGCAAGCCATGCGGGATGGAGCCTACGATTTTATCGAAAAGCCCTATTCGGCCGAGCGGTTGGTCAAGACCGTGCAACGGGCTCTGGAAAAGAGATCGCTGACCTTGGAGAATCGCATCCTCCGCCAGGAGCTGGAAGCCCAGAGCGTGCCTGGGCCGAGGATCATTGGCAAAACCCCCGCCATGGTTCGATTGCGGGCCACCATCGCCAGGGTTGCCGATACGGGGGCCGACATTTTGATCGTTGGCGAGACCGGAACCGGCAAGGAGTTGGTTGCCCGATCGTTGCATGAGCACAGCCAGCGGCGCACCAAGAATTTTGTGGCGGTCAACTGTGGGGCCGTACCGGAAAGCATCATCGAAAGCGAGTTGTTCGGGCATGAGGCAGGAGCCTTCACCGATGCCAAGAAAACTCGGATCGGCAAATTCGAACATGCCAACGGCGGCACCCTGTTTCTCGACGAAATTGAATCCATGCCGCTCAGAACCCAGGTGCATCTGCTGCGAATTCTGCAGGAGAGGGTGCTGGAGCGGCTCGGATCCAATAAACTGATACCTCTAGATGTGCGGGTTGTCGCCGCCTCGAAGATCAACCTGCTTCAGGCAGCCGAGGCGGGCCTATTCCGGGAAGATCTCTACTACCGCCTCAATGTGGTCTGCCTGGAGATTCCGCCACTTCGGGCGCGCCTTGAGGATATCTCCCTTCTCTTCCATCATTTTCTTTTGGTTGCCGGTCACCGCTATCAGCAGGAGGCGCCTCTCCCTCCCCCTTCGCAGATGAACGTGTTGATGGCCTACTCCTGGCCAGGCAATGTTCGCGAATTGCGCAATGTTGCCGAACGGTATGTGCTGCTGGGTGGGCAGTATGGCTGGTCGCTGGATCGTATGCTGTCGGGTGCGGAAACCGAGCAGCAGCACAGTCTCGCCAGCCAGGTCGACTGTTTTGAACGGGGCTTGATCGAGCAGGCCTTGGCGGCCAGCAACGGCAGCATCAAGGACGTGATGGACGCCCTCTCGATTCCGCGTAAGACCCTTTACGACAAGATGCGGAAATATGGTTTGGACAAGAGAGATTACAAATAACAGCCTGCTTGCGAAGGGGTTGTAAAATAAACGTCCGCGTGCCGTCAACGCTTGTGAAGACGACACGCGGACATTATCCGCACAACGAGGGCGCATGAGCGCGAACAGGGGAGGCAAGCCCTCCCCCAATAAGGGGCTCCTTTTACATCATACCGAGTAGCTTCGGCAGCCAGAGCGACACTATCGGCAAATAGGTCACGATAACTAGGGCGACGATCATGGTCAGCAGCCACGGCCAGACGGCGATCGTCAGCTCGGTGATCCCCATTTTAGTGATTCCCGAAGCAACATAGAGGTTCAAACCCACCGGCGGGTGGCACATGCCGACCTCCATGTTGACGGTCATCATAATGCCGAAATGGACCGGATCGATCCCCAGTTTAATCGCAACCGGGAAAAGAATAGGTGCGAAGATCAGCACGATGGAGGACGGCTCCATGAAATTTCCGGCCATCAGCAGCAGGATATTGACGGAAAGGAGGAAGGCGATCTGTCCCAATCCCTTGTCGAGCAGCCAGTTGGCCAGCTCCTGGGGGATGTTCTCGTTGGCCAGAATAAAGGAGAACATAACTGCGTTGGTGATGATATAGAGCAGCATCGCCGACATGTTGGCCGAATTGAGCAGAACCCGTGGTACATCTTTCAGGCGCAAGTCCTTATAGATGAACACAGCCACAATACAGGAGTAAACCGCACTCATCGCCGCTGCCTCGGTCGGGGTGAACAAACCGGAGTAGATGCCGCCCATGACGACGATGATCAGCATCAGGCCCCAGGCCGATTCGCGGAAAGTGCGCAACCGCACCAGCATCGATGCCTTGGGTTGACGCGGGTAGTTGAATTTCTTCGCGCGGTACCAGGTGATGAAACCGAGCATCGATGCGAGCATGATGCCCGGGACGACGCCGGCCATGAATAGCGCTCCCACCGAGGTGTTGGTGGCCACCGAGTACATGACCATGACAATCGAGGGGGGGATGAGGATCCCCAGAGCCCCCGACGTGGTGAGAACACCCGCGCCGAACTGTTTGGGAAAGCCTGCCTTGAGCATCCCCGGCAGCAGGATGGAGCCGATCGCCACCACCGTGGCCGGCGAAGAGCCTGAAACCGCCGCGAACAGGGCGCAGGCAACAACGCCTGAGAGGGCAAGGCCGCCGTGCCAGTGTCCCACCATCGAGGTGGCGAAATTGATCATCCGCCGCGCCACCCCGCCATGGGTGAGAAAGTTTCCGGCAAGGATGAAAAAGGGGATCGCCATGATCTCGAATTTCTCAATCCCGGTGAAGAGTTTCAGGGCGATCGATTCAAGAGGCACATGGGTCATGGTAAAGAGGAAGGTGAAAACCGTCAGACCCAGGGAGATGGAAATGGGCATGCCCGTCAGCATCAGGGCAAGCAGGATACCGAAGATAATCGCGGCGCTCATTGTGCATCCTCCTTGTTCTTATTGCCGGTCTGCTCGTTTTCGTCGTCTTGCAGCACCGCCCGCAGCTCCAGCCGCTTTTCTTCCAACGGCGCCTTTTCCTCTTCGACTCCTTCGACATGACCATGGTCGTGATGCGGCAGTTCACCGGTTTTGATGAAGCTGACCATGACCTGGAGGAAGCGGAAACACATTAGGGACGAACCAAGTGGTATCGCGCTGTAAACCATCCACGTCGGCCACTCGAGATCCGGCGTGGTCGGACCTTCCGGCAGGGTACCGGTGTCGAGGCCGAGCATGTGGAAGACGGCATAGTGCATGCCGTTGTCCCAGACAAAGGTGCCGCCCAGCACCGCGACGATCGCTGTGAACAGCGCGCCGGCAAACAACCCGAAGACAATAAATTTACCGCGCATCGGCCGTTCCATCTGGTTGATCAGCACATCGACGCCGACGTGGATGCCGGTCCGCACGCCGTAGGCGGCGCCGAATTTGGCCATCCACACGAACATGATGATGCACAACTCCTGTGCCCAGCCGAAGTTCAGGCTGAGCAACCAATCCTGGACCCCGGGAATGGCCAACCCCGCCGCGTAGCGGTGCACCACGGCCAGGAAGATGATCAGGGTCGCCCCTGCAATGAGGAGGGTAACGAACCACTCCTCCAGGTGATTTAACAGTTTCATCGGTACCCTATCCTTCAAACGAGAGGAGGCGGAGGGCACCCCCCCGCCTCGTGGTTTTTGTTTCCAGTCCGGCCTTATTTGGTGAAGCCGACCGCCTTGTGGACGGCATCGATGGTCTCTTTGCCGATGCGGCTGGCCATCTTGTCATGGACCGCGACAAGGACTTTCTTGAAGGCTGCGCGTTGTTCCGGAGTCAGGGTGGTCACCTCGGTCTTGCCGGAGGCCTTGACTGCCTCGAGATCCTTTTCGTTCTGGGCCTTGGCGATGTTGTTGGCGTAGATGGTGGCTTCGTTCATAGCGGTTTCGAGTTGGGTGCGAATATCGGCCGGCAGCTCATCCCAGAATTTTTTGTTGACGATCACCGCATAACCCAGATAGCCATGATCGGTGATGGTCATGTATTTCTGTACTTCCTGCATCTTCTGGGTGTAAAAATTGGAGATCGGATTCTCGGTGCCGTCGACAACGCCGGTCTGCAGGGCCTGATAAACCTCGGAGAAGGGCATGACCTGCGGGATGGCTTTCAGTTCGCGCATCTGCTCTTCAAGCACCTTGGAGGATTGGATGCGGAGTTTCTTGCCTTTCAGGTCCTCCGGGGTCTTGATCGGGGTATTGGCGGAGAGGGACTTGAAACCGTTATCCCAGTAGGCAAGTCCTTTGATGCCTTTGGGTTCGAGCTTGTCCAGCAGTTGCTTGCCCACCGGACCTTGGGTCACTTTATGAAGGTCCTCATAGCTGTTGAAGATAAAGGGCAGGTCGAACACCTCAAAATCCTTGACCCCCAAGGGACCGAATTTGGCGAGAGAAGGGGCCAGCATCTGGACGGCGCCCAACTGCAAGGCTTCCATCTCTTCTTTGTCTTTATAGAGCTGGCTGTTCGGGTACACTTCGACCTTGACCTTGCCCTTTGTCAATTCCTCAGCCTTTTTCTTGAAGAATTCTGCGGCATTCCCCTTTGGGGTGTCGACCGCCACCACATGGCTGAATTTGATGACGATCGGTTCGGCAAACGCCGGGGACGCCAAAAAAAACGCTGCGACCGAGATTGCTCCAATTGCCTTGGCTACTGTCTGAAACATGATCGTTCTCCTTTTCGTTGATCGGTTGGCCTGCTGTCACGTGCAACAGGCGGACAATTCCCCCACACCAAGCGAGCCGCATCCAGAGCGAGCGCAGCTCACCAGTTTGCGTAGCAAAATCAAGACCATTGGGAAAACTATATACAACATTCGAGTATTATAGAGGAAACACCCTGAAGTCCGGGGAGGGGAATTGTGTTATCGGCGGATTTCCGCCAATCCTGCCCCGATACTTGGGGGAAACTCACCCAAGAGGTGCGCTGTCGCAGCGGCAGCCACAGGAAAGGGGACAGACGGTTGTTCCTGGATGGCTCTCAGGCGATATAGCGCAACTTTTTCTTGACGGCATGCACGGAATAGTTGAAGAGAGTGCGAGCGATCTCCCTGCCACGGTCCGATTGCCGACTGTCAACGAGGCCAATCGTCAGGCTTGCCGTCATTCCTTTTTTTAAAATGAACATCAACACCTTGATCGGAGCACCATGTCCCTCGGTCACCCTTCTCCCCATGCATCCTTCGTCACCACGCCCGAGCAACTCGCCGATGCCCTCCATCTTCCCCTGGAACCGCTGAGGAGCGTGCATACCGTCTACCCGTTGCGCATCAGCACCTATTATCTCGATCTCATCAAACGGCACGGGTTACCGCTTTGGCGCCAGGCCGTGCCCGATCCACAAGAACTCGACGACACCGTCGGGCTCGTCGACCCCTTGGACGAGGAAAATCTGAGCCCGGTCCCCTGCCTTGTGCATAAATATCCGGATCGCGCCCTTTTTCTTGTAACGAACGAGTGTGCCATGTATTGCCGGTTTTGCACCCGCAAACGCAAGGTCGGCAAGGCGGAAATGCACATAGACGATGCCACTATCGCCGCCGGAATCGAATATCTCAGACGCACCCCAGCGATCTCCGATGTGCTTGTCTCGGGCGGCGACCCGTTCATGCTCTCCGTGGATCGTTTGGAAGGCATCCTGAAGGCGCTCCGATCCATTCCGTCGATTGCCACCATCCGCATCGGGACCAGGGTTCCCTGCACGCTTCCCTCGCGGGTTACCCCCCGGCTGGCGGCAATGCTGAAACGGTATCACCCCTTATACATCAACACCCATTTCAACCATCCGGCCGAGATCACGGCCGAGGCCGAGCAGGCCTGCGCCCGCTTGGCCGATGCGGGAATACCGCTTGGATGCCAGACGGTGCTGTTGCGCGGGGTCAACGATACGCCGGAGATCATGCGGGAATTGCTGTATCGTCTGATCAGGATCAGGGTCAAGCCCTACTATCTGTTTCAAGCCGATCTCACCAAGGGAACCTCGCATTTCCGCACAACGGTCGATGCCGGTCTTGCGCTCATGCGGCAACTCATCGGCCATGTCACCGGTATCGCCGTGCCCACCTATGCCCTCGATGCGCCCGGCGGCGGTGGCAAGATTCCCCTGACGCCCGAGTATATCCAACAAATAGGCGCTTCCCTCGAATTCATGACCTATCGGGGCGATTGCTGTTCCTACCCCAACACGATTCTTCCCTGAACATCTTTCTCATTCTTTTTGCGCTCATCTCTTGGATGAACATCGAAAACAATATATACTGCACCATAATGAGTGAGGTCGTCACCGCTCCGGCAAGCACAATGCGGGCATGCTTCAGGCCAGGCTCGACAGGTTCCCCTCTATCTTGGGATTAATCGGATGGCGACATCAAGTAGATCGGCGGCAGACATCTTGCAAGAGGTGCTTACCTCGAAGGAATTGCCCACGCTGCCCATCATCGCCACCAAACTGCTGGCGTTGACCGCGCAAGAAGAGACCACGCTCACCGACATCGCCAATCTTATCGCGCAGGACATGGGTCTTTCAACCAAGCTGCTGCGGGTCGCCAACTCTTCCTTTTACAGTTTTCCTCAGCAGATCTCCTCGATCAACCAGGCCGTTTCGATCCTGGGCATCAATGCAGTCCGCAGTCTTGTGCTCAGTTTTTCCTTCCTCTCCTTGGGAAAGAAGCAGAAAAACTCGCTTTTCGATTTCCAGCAATTCTGGGAACACTCCCTTGTCCAAGCCGCTGCAACCAAGCTGATACTCGAACAGGTGGCCAATGCCGATGCCGAGGAGGCCTTCACCTGCGGCTTGCTTCAGAACATCGGTCAGTTGGCGCTTGCCACCACGCTCCCCCACGAATACAATCGAGTGTTACAGCGCGTCGCCGACAACAAGACGAGCGGCGGGGGGGATGGGGACACTGCGGAGAACGCCGCCGAACTCGATGTCATCGGCATGACCCACGCCGAGCTGGGATACGAGGTGGGCAAGTCCTGGGGCCTTCCCGAGAGTTTGCTGTTGCCCATCAAGTATCATCACCAGCCGCAAGCGTACGAAGGCCAAGACCAACGGCATAAACAAGCCATCCGTGCGGTCTATTTGGCCAGCCTGCTCTCCAATCTCTTTTATTCCGATACACCCGAGCAGTACCATAAACTCTTTCGCAACGAAGCCAAGCAGTTGCTCGGGCTCAAGGTTTTGGGCGTCAATACCGTCTTGAAAATGATCGACAAGGTCATCGATCAGTCGGCGCAGTTTTTTGGCATTACGATGAATCCGGTAAAATCGGTAGCCGAAATACTGCAAGAGGCAAATCTTCGCCTCAGTCTCATCAACCTTTCGTACGAGGAGATGAACCGGGAGCTGATCAAGTCCAAGATGGAGTTAGAGAAACTGACGGAGGAACTGGCGCAAAAGAACAGGTTGTTGGAGAATCTTGCCAACATCGACGGCCTGACGGAAATCAACAACCACCGGTATTTTCAAAATTTTCTCGACTCTGAAATCAATCGGTCCATCCGCAACGACCGGTTTCTCTCCTTGCTTTTGGCGGATATCGATCATTTCAAGAAATTCAACGACACCTACGGCCATCAAACCGGGGATTTTATTCTCAAGGAATTTTGCCGAATCACCAAAGAAGTCATTCGCGAGTATGACTTGATTGCCCGCTACGGGGGAGAAGAGTTCGCCTTTGTTCTCCCCGAAACCTCTCAGGAAGAGGCGCTCCTTGTCGCGGAAAAGCTGCGGAAGACCACCGAAGAGTATACATTCGACGATGGCGCGAATACCTATCGGGTCACTATCAGCATTGGTGTTGGCTGCGCTCGTCCCTCGGGGCAGGACTTCAAGAAGAATGATTTCATAAAACTTGCGGACGAGGCGCTGTACGAGGCGAAAAATTCCGGGAGGAATCGGGTCTCTCTGTGCACATCCAGAAAGAAAAAGAAATGGTTTGCCTTTTGAGCACCCCCTGCTGAACCGGGGTGCTGCTGTTCCTCCTTTATTCTCCATGAATTCGTGGGGGCTGAAGCGCTCTCGCCAACCTGCCGATCTTCTCTCTGCCCCCACCCGTCCCTCTCTCAATCGGCACAGCCCATCCACGCCAAGCCCCCCTTTTAATCCAGCTAAAGATACAGCAACAAGGGCGGTAAGATGACAGTTGGGCGGCATGATCGATCAACCTGTGCCGAATCGAGGGGAGGTGTCGAGAAACGCTCAACAAACACCATATTTTCTGCTACATATTGCAGCAATCGGTTGAATATTTCTAGAGCCTCTTCTTTGCCATGAAGAGGCTCCTTTCCATCCTTTGGCATGAGGAGGCAGCATGAAACCGCGTAGATCGAATTTATCCGTACCTGGTCACCTGAAAAAGATGCACGGCAAGGCCAGCGAAAGTCAGGCCGATGTGATCATGCTTGATCTGGAAGACAGTGTGCCGGTGGAGGAGAAGGCCAAGGCGCGCGAGCAGGTGATCGAGTCGCTGCGGGATTTGAATTGGGAGCGGAAGACCGTGACCGTGCGCATCAATGCTCTAGATACGCCGTTTGCCTATCGGGATTTAATGGAGGTTGCCGAACATGCCGGACACGTCATCGACGCGATCGTTATCCCCAAGGTCAATCACCCCGGCGACATCTATTTTGCCGATCGGATGCTCGGCGGTATCGAAATGGGCAAAGATAACTCGCTGACAATCGGTATCGAGGCTTCGATCGAGACGGCCGAAGGGTTGCTCAATGCCACCGATATAGTTCGCGCCAGCAACAGGGTTAAAACACTGGTTTTCGGTATCGCCGATTATTCCGCCTCCATCGGTGCCCGTCTCGTCTCCATCTCGGGACATGGAGAAAAAGAGGAAGAGCTCTATCCCGGACATCGCTGGCATTTTGCCATCAGCAACATGGTCATGCACGCCAAGGCCAACGGCGTCCTCGCCATTGACGCGCCGTATGGCAATTTCAAGGATACGGACGGGTTGCGCCGCTCCGCCGTCATGGCGTGCGCATTGGGTTGCGATGGCAAGTGGGCGATTCATCCCTCGCAGATCGATATCATCAACGAGGTATTTACCCCCTCGCCGGCGGATATTGCATTGGCTGCCAAGGTCATTGAGGCCAACGCGTTGGCACGGTCGGAAGGAAAGGGCGCGATCGCCGTTGAAGGAAGGATGGTCGATCAAGCGACTGTTCGTCTGGCGACCAAGGTATGGGAACAGGCCAAATTTTTACAATTGATATAACGACGAGGAGTGCGAGACATCCCAGCCGAGAGAGCTGTTCGCTTTTGCTCCAACCAACATGGCTGGAACGAGCAGGCCCCGGCCACAGCGAACCATTAAAGTTCAGTCCTCCGGCATGGCAAGGCCAGTGTCTGACAAAGACTTTCGAATAAAAAAAGGGGACGCCCACCGATGGGCGCCCCCTTTTTGCATTAAGCGGATAAAACGATTCTTATCCGATAACCGCCAGGACCGTATCCTTGGTAACGGAATCGCCTGTACCGTAGCACAGTTGTTTCACGGTGCCGTCACACGGAGAGCCCAGATTGTTCTCCATCTTCATGGCTTCGAGAACGACGATGGGGTCACCGGCTTTCACTGCATCGCCAACATTGACCAAGTTCTTGATGATCATGCCAGGCATAGGTGCCAGCAGCGGAGTACCTCCCTCAACGGCGGCCGGAGCAGGAGCAGCAGCAGCCTTCGGTGCAGCGGCCGGAGCGGCAGCCGCGGCCGGAGCGGCAGCCTTCGGTGCGGCAGCAGCCGGAGCGGCAGGACGCGGTGCAGCAGCAACCATCGGCTGGAAGTCACCGGTCGGATCAACCTCGACGTTGAAATACTCGCCATCGACAAAGACGTTGAAGGTCCGAACATTAGAGGTTTTCTCAGGTGCGGCAGCCTTGGGCTCGATGAGCTTGCCGGCCTTGGCTTTGGCGATCAGTTCGTCACGTTTTTTGACCTCATCCAAGGTCAACGGCTGTACCTCGGGCGGTGCAGGAGCAACACCGTACTTCCACTCCAGGAACTTCTTGCCGGTGACCGGGTAGATGGCATAGAGCACCAGATCATCCATATCCTTGGCGAGATCGCCGATTTCCTTCTTAGCTTTCTCGAGTTCGGGTTCGATAACCTCGGCAGGACGGCAGGTGATCGGCTCTTCGCCACGAGCATATCCTTTCAGGGCTTTCTTCTGCACTTCCGGGTTGATCGGTACTGCGGTTTTGCCATAGAGACCGTAGCACAGGTCTTTGACTTGAGCGGTGATCATCTTGTAGCGCTCTTCCGGGGTATCGAAGAGAACGTTGTTGACGGTCTGGATACCGACGATTTGGCTGGTCGGGGTGACCAGCGGGATCTGACCGAGATCCTTACGTACTCTTGGCAGCTCTTTGTAAACTTGGTCGATCTTGTCAAGGGCATCCATCTCGCGCAATTGGTTGACCAGGTTGGAAAGCATGCCGCCAGGAGTCTGGTGCAGCAAAACGTTGATGTCGATGGTCGAAATCTTGGAGTCATCAAGGAGGTGCTTGTACTTCGGCATAACCTCTTTTTCGAGGATCTCGTTGATGGCAGCCAATTTCTTGATGTCAAAGCCGGTGTCGCGGTTGGTGCCGAGCAGAGCCATGACCATCGGTTCAACCGCCGGATGGGCGGTCCGGAAGGCATAGGGGGTCATGCAAGTGTCAACGATGTCAACACCGGCTTCGATGGCCTTCAGATGGCTCATGGAGGCCATGCCGGAGGTGAAGTGGCTGTGCAGATGAACCGGGGTTTTGGTCACTTCCTTGATGGCCTTGACGATGGCATAGGCATCGTACGGAGCGATCAAACCTGCCATGTCCTTGATGCAGATGGAATCGGCACCCATTTCGTCCAGTGCTTTTGCCCGATCGACATAGTACTTCAGGTCATAGACGTCCCCACCCAAACGCGGCTCGGTCAATGAGTAACAGATGCAGCCTTGGAAATGCTTGCCGGCTTTCTTGATTCCTTTGACGACGGTCTCGAAGTTCCGATAGTCGTTGAGGGCGTCGAAGGTCCGGAAGATATCCATGCCGTTCTCGGCGGCGCGCTCGACAAAGGCCAGGGCGGTGTCGTCGGCATAGTTCCGATAACCGACCAAGTTCTGGGCGCGAAGGAGCATCGAGAAGGGGGTCTTCTTGACGTAGCGCTTCAGGGTGCGGAGACGCTCCCATGGATCCTCGTTGAGGAAGCGGTGCATGGTGTCGAAGGTGGCGCCGCCCCAGGTTTCCAGTGCCCAGAAACCAACCTCGTCCATCATCTCTGCAACCGGGATCATATCCTCGGTACGGCCGCGTGTGGCGAACAGAGATTGGTGACCGTCACGGAAGGTGAGGTCCATTACCTTGACCGGATTCTCTGCTGCGGGCCGGTCAATTGCATAGTTCATGGCGGTCATTTTTACTTGGTCGCTCATTTTCAAATTCTCCCTGTTATACGTTGTCGTTGAACGTCGAATTGTCGAAAAGCCATCAGAAGGCTTTCATTTGAATTAGCCTACGGAAATTCATAATATCCTGACGGCCGGCAATTGCCCATAAGCTAGGCCCGGCTGGTGCAGCGGATTTGGCGGCCAGCAACTGAGCCTGATATGCCGCTTCCTCTTCCTGCATCATGTAGGCATTAACGGCTGCAAGGGCAGCAGCCATCTTTTTGTTCATTTTTGCCATTCTGTCATCCTCTGAGTTTGTTGGCACGGAAAGAGCCGAGCCAGTACATGAGAGTGTTTACAGCGGGATATTGCCGTGTTTCTTCATCGGGATGGTGTCACGCTTCCCAGAGATCGACTCAAACGCATTGATGATACGGTACCGGGTTTCGGCAGGCTCGATAACATCGTCAATGTAACCACGCTCAGCGGCGCAGTATGGATTCGAGAACTGCTCGTTGTACTCGTTTTCCTTCTCGGCCAGGAACGCTCTGGGATCTTCTGCTGCTTTAGCGCCCTTGGCGTGCAGGACTTCGACCGCGCCCTTGGACCCCATAACGGCGATTTCACCGGTCGGCCAGGAGTAGTTGATATCAGTTCGCAGGTGCTTGGACGACATAGCGCAGTAGGCGCCGCCGTAGGATTTACGGGTAATAATCGTTACCTTTGGAATCGTCGATTCAGCATAGGCATACAGCATCTTGGCGCCGTTGCGGATGACGCCGCCGAATTCCTGTGTGGTGCCGGGCAGGAAGCCAGGGACGTCGACAAAGGTAAGGATCGGGATGTTGAAGCAGTCACAGAAGCGGATGAAGCGGGCACCTTTGATCGAGGAATCGATGTCGAGAACGCCGGCGTAGTAGGACGGCTGGTTGGCGACAATACCGATCGCCTTGCCGCCGTAACGGGCAAAACCGATGACGATGTTCGGAGCGAAATTCTTCTTGATTTCAAAGAAGATGCCGTTGTCTGCCGTCTCGGTGATGACCTTTTTGATGTCGTAGGCGGCATTCGGGTTGTCCGGAATGATGTCGTTGAGCAGTTCGGACCGGCGGGTGATCGGATCGTCGCAGGGGGCATCCGGAGGATTCTCCATGTTGTTCTGCGGCAGATAGCTCATCAGATCCTTGATGTACTGAATGGCGTCGTCCTCGTTCTCGGCAGCATAGTCGGTAACGCCGGATTTGGTGGTATGCATGGACGCGCCACCCAACTGCTCGGTAGTGACGTCCTCGTTCAACACCGTTTTAACGACCTTGGGGCCGGTCAGGAACATGTAGGACTGGATCTTGACCTGGATTATAAAGTCGGTCAGTGCGGGAGAGTACACGGCGCCACCGGCGCAGGGTCCGAAAACACCGGAAATCTGGGGAACAACACCGGAGGAAAGGACGTTGCGGGTGAAGATTTCGGTATACCCGGCCAAGGCCTCGATACCTTC
>Ga0074195_1001755_pt1 | contig 27935 bp, 21 predicted proteins | sample EPASupsiteHSE623_FD_64525 | JGI IMG/M metagenome (GOLD analysis project Ga0074195, IMG submission 64525) | Bioremediated contaminated groundwater from EPA Superfund site, New Mexico - Sample HSE6-23 | ecosystem: Environmental > Aquatic > Deep subsurface > Groundwater > Contaminated ... | reverse complement strand
AAACCATATCGATCTACGGCATCGCCGGCCCCGACGACACCATCATCGATGCGACCGGCATGCTCGATCCCACCTTCGTCGTCGATCAGGACAACGGCAATCTCTATATCGGCGGTCTTGCGCTGCTCAACAATCCGGGCGGCGCGGTCTGGCTGGGAGCCGCGACGAACAACCAGAAGGTTTCGCTGACCGACTTCCGCATCGAAGGCAACAGCAACAGCATCAACGGTGGCGCGCTGACGGCGGCGAACGACAAGGTTGATCTCACGATCACCCACGGCGTGTTCCACAACAACAGCGCGACCGGCGCCGCGGGCGGTGCGGTCTACGCCAGCGCCGGCGCGAAGATGTTCTTCGTCGACGTACTGTTCGACGACAATACCGCCCAGATGGGCGGCGCGGTCGCCACCAATGCGGCGGGACCGATCACCTTCGACCGGTGTGTCTTTACCAGTAACGAAGGGACCGTGCAGGGCGGCGCGCTGAATTTCGTATCGGCCAACGGGGCCATCGAGATGCGCAACTGCATCGTCGCGCAGAACACGAGCGGCGGCCACGGCGGCGGACTCTTCATCGACGATTCGGTCTCCTTGCCGGTGACCCTCAAGATATACGACTCGACCATCGTCGAGAATGTCGCCACGTACGACGGCGGCGGCATCAACATGATAAAAGGCTCGTTCGAGATGAAGGACAGCCTCCTGTTCTTCAATCAGGCGGGGGCTGGCCTGACCACGCAACTCGTGATCTACGACGACGGGACCGCGCCGCCCGAGGTCTCTGCGGCGGTGGTGCAGAACTGCGCCATCGGCGGCGGCACCAATCCCATCAGCGACACGGGGACCCGGATCAACGCCCCCAACGGGTTCGTTTCCGGACAGCAGGGGAACATCATCGATGATCCGCTGTTCGTCGGTGGCACCACCGGCGGCGTGATGAGATTCCGGCTGAGCGCCGCATCCCCCTGCATCGACACCGGCTCCGACGGCTCGACCGTGCCGACCTACGACTTTCTCGGCTACTCGCGCTACAATGTCGCGGGCAAGGGCGACGGCACCGGCATCGAGAACGATATGGGCGCCTTCGAGTATCAGCCGTAACCGATGAGCCTTCTCAAACCGCCCGCTCCGGCGAACCTCACCTGTTCGGTCACCTACCGCGACGAACTGGTCTATGCCGATGCACTGGCACTCCTTTCCGAACGCTACGGGCCGGTCGATGCGACGAGCGATCTCTACGATTTTTCTTCCATTTCCGGTCACTACGACGGCGAGATGGGAGGAACGCTCGTGAAGCGGATCGTCTCGTTCGAACGGCTCCTGCCGCGCGACCGGTTCGCGGAGGTGAAACGGTTCGCGACCGGCCTTGAGGATCACTTCGCGGTCGACGGCAAGCGGCGGATCAACCTCGATCCGGGACTTCTCACGATGGAGAATTTCCTCCTGTCGACCGGCAAGAACCACAGCCACCGCATCTATCTGGGCGACGGCGTGTGGGCCGAAGTGACGCTGCTGTTCACCAAACACGCCACCATTCAGGAACTGCCGTGGACCTACCGCGACTATCTGCGCGATCCGGCCGCCTCGTTCCTGCTGTCGCTGCGCGGCATCTACAAACAGAAACTGGCGTCGCCATGATACTGCTCCTTTTCGCTACTCCCCCCGAGAATCCGTTTGACGTGACGCTTTCCAAAGGGGTCGTCACGCCGTATCGCGGGATGCTGCTGCTACTCGCCGGGATGGGGGCACGGGCGGCGGAGCGGCTGGAGGAGGCGCTCGTGACGCACCCCGAAGTGACCGGCGTACTCGAATTCGGCGGCGGGGCGGCGGTGAGCGGCGCGGAGGTGGGAACGCACTACACCACGGCGCGGGTCTTTTCGACCGGCGGGGTTCCCACCGGGGCCCTTTCTCCGGTACCGGGATTGCCGCGCGCGGCAACGGTTTGCGGTGAAGAGATCTACCGCGGCGGCGGTTTCGCGTGGAGCGCGGCGGCCGGCATGCCGCTCCTCTACACGATGGAAACGCTTTTCCTGCGCGACGTTTGCCAGCGGCGGAACCTGCCGTTCCGCAGTATCCGTCTGGCCACCGACGACGGCCGCGGCGATATCGCCCGGAATTACCGGTCGGTGTTGACCGCCACCCGTTCCGAAACGGCGCGTCTCATTGACGAGGCGGTGACCCATTTCACCCCCGAACGGGCCGGGTGATCCCATGTCGACCGGAGCAAGAGGATGAGATACGGCGCTGTTCTTTTGATGTTCCTTCTGGTTCTGGGCTCCTGTGCCGGTCAGCGGACGAGCGATCGGCAGATAGGGATGCAGCAGCTGAAAGAGGGCGCCTATCGGGACGCGATAGCCTCGTTCGAACGCGATCTGCTGCGGCACCCCGAGAATTACGAATCGCAGTGCCTCATCGGTCAGGCACAGGAAAAACTCAATGATCCCGAAGCGGCGCTGAAAAGCTACGCAAGGACCATAGCGCTCAATCCGGTCAACGCCTGCGCCTTTATCGGGTTCGGCCGCATCTACGCGGCGCAGAAACGGTGGACCGAGGCGTGGGATGCCTTTCTGCAGGCACGCGGCGTCGAGGCGAACGATGCGCTTCTTGCCGCCTATCCCGCCCTGCGTGCCGCGGTCGATGCCGGTGAATGGGCCGTGGCTGCTCCTGCCGTCACGGTCCCTGCACCGACCGTTGCGCGGACTGTCATCGTATCGGTACGGGTGACCCCCGCCACCCTCAAGACGCGCCCGGTCATCGCCATAACGGCGGCGCCGTATGGTCCGCAGAACACCTTTGAAGCGGCCTTTGCGGCGGCCATTGCCGCAACGGCGGGCGATCGCATCACGCGCTGTCATGATCTGTTCTACGCGGCGGGCGGATCGGCGGCGCTCGATGCCTCCTTCACGCTGATGCTTCGGTCCGACGGCACGGTCGATGAACACGCGGAGGCTTCGCAGGAACCCCCTGCCGACATGAAGGATTGTGTCTTGAAGGCACTCGCTACGGTGCGGTTCCCGGCGTTACCCGGTACAGATTGAAATCGGGCCGCTTTAAGAGCGGCGTCAACCGTTCCTTGGCCTTCGTGAGCGCGTCGAGGTCGCAGTTCTCCGGGCTCATCGGCCAGTGACGGCAGTAGATCATCATCAGGAACATCGTATCGCTCATGATGTAGTCGTTCTTGAACAGACACTCGTCCCCCTTCCCGGCGCAGTACATCCATTCAATGGGTTGCAGGTTCGGCCGCTGCCCTCCCTTTTCGGCGATATATTCGGCCTTGCGCGGCAGCGTTATGCCGATGCGGGCCCCCGGCTTTTCCTGCTCCACCAGCGCGAACGCCTCGCGGAAGGCCGCCTCGTCGGACCGGTCGGCGAGCCGCAGGAAGGCGGGTGTCGCGAAGGTCAGCATGATGAGTCCGTAGACGACGGCTAAGCGCGGTTTCTCCGCCAGATAGCGGGCGACGAAGAACGACAGGAACAGCTGCACCGGCAGGAGATAGTACGGGAACTTCTTCGGGAAGGCCATGAAGAACGGCACGAATATGATGAGGAATCCGGCGGCGAACCGCAGGATGAACCGGTCGCGCCACTCGGCGCGCGGCATCGCTATGAAGCCGAGCGCCGCGACGACCAACGTGAAGAGCGTGAAGCTCTCGACCCAACCGGGGCGCGGGAAGTGGGTCGCCCCGTAGATGAGCCCCCAGTTCCTCACGATGGCGTCGAGCGACAGGTTGTTCCACAGCAGGAGCGGGGTGGTCACCTCATAGAAAAGATCGTACTGGTGCGGCAGGAGCGTCTGGATGAAAAGCGGCAGGAAAAGAAGTGCGAAAAGGCCGCTCCAGATCATCATGCCGCGCCGGTCGCGCCGCAGGGCGAAGAGGAATAGCGGCAGAGCGCCCAGCGCCGTTTCCTTCACCCAGAGCGCCGCCCCGAAGGCAAGCGCCGACAGGATGAGATCGCGCCGCGCTCCGGTCGCGAGCGTTCCCTGCAGGAAATAGGCGGCCAGCAGCAGTAGGCATATCCAGGGCGTCTCGACCATCCCGACGACCGACAGGTGCCAGCCCCACGGCAGGATGAACCACAGCGCGGCGGCAATGAGCCCCGCCCGCAGGGTGAGCCCCGACCGGACCGCGAGGAGATACATGAGCGGCGGTATGCCGGAGGAAAAGAGCGTCGTCACGATGCGCACCGCATAGAGCCGGTCGACGCCGAGTTTGATAAGCAGCGCGGCGATATAGTTGAAGAGCGGCGGAAAGAAAAAGAGATCGTTACTCCCGTAGAGGTTGAACCAGCCGCCGTTCACGGCGAGGTTCTGCGCGGTCCACGCATAGGCCGATTCGTCGTAGGGGATGTTCATGAACGGGATGCAGATACCGTGAAGCACCAGCGCGGCGACAAAGAGGATGAGCGCCGTCCGTTTCATGCGAACCTAATAGATGAAGGGTATGATGCGGCGCCGGTCGGCCGGATAATCGGGGAAGGTACTGCGGTACCATTTCCAATGGACATGGGCGCGCGGCACGAGATTCGCGGCGGTGAACACGGCGAAGGCGAGTCCTGCCCACGACCAGGTGAGGATCGCCCAACCGGTCCATTCGAGCAGTTCGCCGAAGTAGTTGGGGCTCGCGACGAGGCGGTGCAGTCCCGTCATCGGCACCTTGTAGCCCGTCTCGCCCGGTTTGCGGAGCGCCCGCAGGACCTGATCGCTATGGAGATTGATGATGAACCCGGCGATGAACACGGCAAGTCCGACGATGAAGCGCGGATCCCACAGCCACGAGATATCGTAACTGGCGCGGTGGTAAAGCCACCAGCCGTTCACCCAGCCGTTCATCATATTGAACATGACCGAGAACAGGACTATGAGCACCGGCGTACCGCGGCCGCCCCGCATGAGGAGCGGGAAGAGGAAGGTGCGCTGGATATAGTGCAGCTGCCAGATGCAGAGGAAGACCGTGCCGACCAGCGTGATGGTGCCGGTGGCATAGAGCGCCGTGATGGTGAGGACCGCCGGCAGTTCCATCGCGACCCAGCCGGGCCGCGCCGGGACGAGCGGACCCCAGCCGGTGTGGGTGTGGCGGCCATAGGGGACGGTGATGAAGTAGAGAGCGACGAAGACGAAGGCGGCCGAGGCGAACTGGGCCGTCAGCAGAATGTCGTAGAGGGCGTCGAGCGTCATGATGCCTCCGTGAGCGGTGGTTCCGGTTGGCGCAACTCTTGATGAGAACTATAGTTTTCCCGGTACGATTTGCAACTCTTTTTCTTGAGTTTTTCGCACCGTACCGGTATCATCTGGCCGGTCGTTTTTTTTATGGCGGTATTCGGCGATGACCGAAGAGCGGCTCCTGCTGGAGCGATTCCTTCTTATCCGACAGCTCGGCGCAGGCGGTATGGGCGAGGTGTGGCTCGCCGAGGACCGCGAGAAAAGCGAGACCATCGCCCTCAAGATGATCAAGAACAAAGGACTCCTCAAGCGGGCCGAGATCAAGCGGCTACGCGGCGAATTCAATATCGTCCGCTCGATCAAGAGTGAATATGTCGTCAAGATGTTCGACTTCTTCGAGGACAAGAAGGATGCCTTCTTCACCATGGAGTTCGTCGAAGGACGCACCTTCGCGGCGCTGAAAGGATCAAAGCTTCCCGACGTGATCCGGCTCTTCATCCTGCTCAACCGCGGCCTGCTGGACCTGCATAACTACAATGTCGTCCACCGCGACCTCAAGCCGTCGAATATCGTCGTCACGGCGCAGGACACGGTGAAGATACTCGATTTCGGGCTCGCCTCATTGCGGATGATGCACCTCACCGAGAAGAGCGGGACCGCCCGCTACATGGCCCCCGAGGTCTTCCAGAACAGCATCATCGACCAGCGCAGCGACCTTTACAGCCTCGGGCTCATCTTCTACGAAACGCTCACCGGCGAGTATCCGTTCCCGTCGCCGCCCGGCACGCTCGCTCCGGCGGGGCTCGCTCCCGACGCGATACCGTTCCCCGATACGCTCGACCGCGACATGGTCCGCATCATCAAGAAACTGCTCCGCCCCGAGCCGGAGGAACGGACCCCCGACGCGCTGACGCTCCTCAACGAACTGGAGGATCTCGAAAGCCGCCTCAAAATAGACCGCACCGCCAAAAAACCCGATCGCCTCCGCCGCGTCCGCATCCACGAACCGGAATTCATCGCCCGCCGCGCCGAGGTGTCGCGCGTCATCGGGGCGGTGGACAATTTCCTCGCGACCGGACTGGATGTGACGGTCGTCGTCGAAGGGGAGCGCGGCGTCGGCAAGAGCCGGTTCCTCGAAGAGGTGCGCAACCGGATGGCGTTCCGCGAGATCGCCCCCATCGCGGTATCGGCCGCCGAGACGCAGAGTCTGGTCGCCGATCTACTCAAGGGGATATGGGATATCGCCGATCGCGAGATACGCTACCAGATAGCGATGAAATGGGGCGGTCTGATACTGGCCTATTTCCCCGAATTCTACAGCTACCCCGAATTCAAACGGCTCACCGCACCGGCGGCCGACGAGGAGGGATCGCTCGAAGAGGACCTGCACCGCGTCGTCTCTATAGTCGGCGACATCATCGAAATGGCGGCCAAGCGGCGCCCGCTCCTGTTCCTGGTCGACAATTTCAACGAGGTCGACAAACGGTCGCTCGCCATCATGCAGGAACTCTACGCCCGCGCCGAGAACTACCGCAAGGTCTTCACGGTGATGACGGTCACCACCGAGAACGCCGTGTCGCCCATCGAATTCCCGGCCCACGCCCGCGTGACGCTGCCGGTATTCTCTCCCGCCGAAACGCGCGATTTTGTCGAATCGTGTCTCCAGACGCCGCGCAAACATATCGACGAAGAACTCTTCCTGTGGCTCTACCGGATGAGCGGCGGGGTGGTCAAGACGGCGCTGTCGCTGCTCCATATGCTCCGCGAGGAGGGCTTCATCGCCCATGCCGTCGAGCGGGTCGTGTTCCGCAGCGACATACTCGAAAAGGAGAATCTCGACTTCCTGTTCCGGCGTAAACTCGCGTCGCTTTCGGAGAAGCAGCGGCTGATACTCAACGCCGCATCGATCTACCGTAAATTCACCACCCGCGATGCGATGCGGTCGGTCATCGGCGACCGGGTGACCGACGACGAATTCGTCTACAACCTCGATCTGCTCAAGCTCAACTACCTGCTCGAAGAATACAAGAACGGCAAGATGCGGCTGGTCAGCACGCGGTTCCAGACGATGGTCTACAATACGATGCCGGCCGACGAACGGCGCCGCCATCACCTGAACCATGCCGACTATCTCATCACCAGCAACCCGCTCGAAGAGACCAATACCTACGCTTTCGCCGCCCATCACTATCTGCGCGGCGGCCGTCCCGAAACGGCGTTGAAGCTCTATCTCCGTTCGGCGAGCCGTGCCTTCTTCCACCTCAATACCGAACTGACCGGCAGTTTCCTCGACGAGGCGCTGACGATAGTCCGCGATAATCCTTACATCCTGGAGATGAAAAGAAAAACGGCGGTCGCCCTGTTCGCCGGCCGCATCTTCTACCGGCTCGGGACCTACGGCCGGGCGATACCGCTCCTCGAAGAGGCCTACGCCACGTGGAAGAACGATCTTATCCTCGATCTTCTCGTCCGGGCGCTGGTGAGCGACGGCGATACCCCCAAGGCGCTCCAGCACATCGCCAAATTCAAGGCCGACAGCCCCGACCGCGTCGCCTTCACCGCCTTCCTGCGCGCCTACATCGCCAACCGCGCCGAGGAGAATTACTCCCGTTCCCACACCCACATCCAGAAGGCGAAGAAGCTCATCGCCGAAGGACATGGCGCCCTCTTTACGCCGCAGCGGCACTATCTCCTGCGTGAACTGGAGTTCGATCATGTCATGTACGAACGCAACGGCGACTACGAGACACTCATCCCGGTCCGCAACGACCTGATCGAGAGCGCGAAGAATCTCCGGTCGAAATCGTACCTTATCGATGCGCTTACCGCATCGTTCCGGTTCCTCCACCGGTTCAACCGGTTGGAGAAGGGATACCGCGTCCTGCAGCAGTCGCTCAAACTCGCGATAGAATCCTACGACAACTTCCGTATCGCACGGGCCTATCTCAATCTCGCCCTGTGCGCCCAGCTGCTCGAACGGTGGCATGAGGTCCCCTTCTTCCTCGACCGCGCGATGGACTTCGCCCGCAAGGGATGCGGCACGACGATACTCAAACTCGCCTTCTTCGCCCGTGGCGAATACGCGGTGCAGACGGGCGATTTCTCGCTGGCCGAGAACTACCTGTTCAACGCCGAGGAACTCTCCTATCATGAACGGCGCGACGCCGACCTGGTCGGCATCTTCTCGGCGCAGGTGTTCCTCTACGTGCTCAAGGGGGAGACCGGGTACGCGCGGGTGGCGGGCGGCAAACTGCGGCGGTTCCTCGACAAAAAGACGCTCGACGACCATCGCCGGGTCCGCGGATTCTGCGCGCTGCTGTTCCTTGAGGCGTCGTTCGAAGGCGACCGTGAATACATACTCGAACTCTCGGAGCAGATAGAGACGCTCTTCCACCGCAATCCGGAGCTGAAGCCGGCCTACCGGCTCATCTATCTGACCGCACGGGTGCTCTATGCGGCGAAGAAAGGGTACGAACGCGACATGGTGCGGCTCATCGAAACGATAGAACAGGAGAAGATCACCTCGATGATCCCGCTGTTCCGGCTTATCTATCGCTACGAGGTGGCGCGCATCCTCGGCGAGAAGAAGCTCATGCAGGACCTTCTGCGCCGGGCGGTCGACGACGGTCGTCATGAGGCGTCGGCGCTCCACGCGCGCCATTTCATCACGCTGTTCAGCGAGCTTTCCTATTTCATCGATCAGGGGGAGACCGACAAGATACTGGCCGACGTGCGCGAAGCGGTCGAGGAGGGACGCGGTCCCGCCGACGGCGAAACGACCGTGTCGCGGCTCAAGCTCTATTTCGACGAGACGCGCCGCCAGATAGATTTTCTCCGCGTTCGCAACCGCAACTACGCCTACATCATCGACATCGTCAAGGCGATATCGGGAAAGACCGAGGTAGGCAAGATCATGGACATCGTCGTCAAGAAGATACTCGACATCCTCGCGGCCGATCTGGTGGCGGTGGTGTTCCGGTACGACGACGGCCAGCAGATGGACTATCTCATCAAGGATGCCGCCCAGCAGACCTACAAGTTCAACGAGGTCCGTTTCAAGGGCGATATCGTCCAGCGGATGCTCAAAACGGCGAAGATCGAGTTCCTGACCGGCGTTCCGGCGGGATTCGCCGACGGCGCCGACAGTTCGTCGACCGGCCTGGAATCGGACAACAGCGCCGTGGCGGCCATACCGGTGGTTCTGCAGGGGGAGATCCGGGCCTACATCTATCTGGAGCGGAATCTCGCCAAAGGGACCTTCATCGAAGAAGAGCTTCAGTTCCTCGAGATACTCGCCGACAACATCGGCGTCATATTCGACAACGTCAAGCTGGTAGAGATCGCGACGACCGACACCCTGACCAAGGTGGCGACGCGTCGCCATTTCCTGAGCGTGCTCAAAAAAGAGACCGACAAGGCGCGGCGTTACGGGTTCACCCTGTCGCTGTGTATCATCGACATCGATCTGTTCAAGAACATCAACGATACCTACGGCCATTTGATGGGCGACACGGTGCTCCGCCAGATCGGCCGGCTGCTCAAAAGCAACATCCGCAACAGCGATTACGCGGGACGGCTCGGCGGCGAGGAGTTCGCGCTGCTCCTGTCGGGCACCAACGCCGCGGGCGCATTCAATACCGCCGAGAAGATACGCGAAAAATGCCAGAAGATGAATTTCTCGGGTATCCAGCTGACCCTTTCGGCGGGGATCGCCTCGTTCCATGAGGACGAGGTGAAGAACGAGGAGGATTTCATAGAAAAGGCCGATACGGCGCTCTATGCCGCCAAGCGCAGCGGGCGTAACCGGACGGTCAAGTACATCGACAGGGGGAACTGATGCTGACCACGATACAGATAGACGAGAACACCATCATTTCGGGCAACGTCGAGAAGGTGAAACGGACCATCGAGGCGATCGTCGAGAACTCCGAGATGATACGCCGCTACGAGGCGCGCGTCGCCCTTTGTTTCGGCACCCCCGAGAACAAGCGTCAGCTCGGATTCTTCGATCTGGAAAAGAAACTGGCGCGGCCCGAATACAAGAAATGGTTCCGTCAACTCGACCGTGACGTGCCGGCGCTTCCCTATTTCCTGTCGGCGGGCGAGGGACAGAACTCGCTTCTCATCTACCTGATGGGCGTGCTCGATTTCACCGTTGCCGATAGCCGTATCGACTTCGAGACGGTGGCGGCGGGCCGTCTGTTCCAGCAGAAAAAGACCGAGATAAAGAACCTCTGCCTGTCGAACAACATCAGCCCACAGGGCAGTCTTCTGCGCCTCTCGACATTGGTCTGTCCCGCCTCCGCACAAGGCTCTGGGTCCTCCGCCGTAGGCTCCGGTCCGAAGGCGGACGGGCAGGCCCCGCAACCGGTCCAGCCCGCCACGGTAGATATCGCCGCTCCGGCAAAGAAGGCGGAGTCTGCCGCCGTTCCCGTCCCGCAAGAAACGACCCCGACACCCGAAAGAACCGTGGAGGAGGAAAAACCGAAGGAAACGCGGACGCTTAAGGTGCTTCTCGATCGCTACGGCTCGATCGCCGTGTTCAAAGAGAACCGGATGACCAAGATATTTATCGTACTCAAGGAGATCCCGCCCCAGATAGCGCTCCAGCGCAACGAACTGGTGTTCGACCGGTCGGTCAACCGCTGGTTCTTCCGCACCGCGTTCCAGACCGGCGCCGGCGAACTGGCGGTCGAATCGCTCCTGCTTTACAAGCCGGGCGAGGTGGCCGACTCGATAGCGGCCCACGGTGGGGTGCTGGTGATGTGCGTCTGTCGCGGCGAGGACGGCGAATACCAGAAGCTCTTCGAGATAGAGGATCCGGTCCCCACCGCGATCGTCGAGGAGGAGGGAGGCGTTACGCCGCCGCCGGTGCCGCCGACATCCGATGACGGCGACAAGCACGAGGCGCCGGCCGATGATGCCGCGGCCGGTCCGGCCGATCCGAAGGACCGTGAGATCGCGGCGCTCAGAAGCGAGATAGAACGGCTCAAGGGGATCATCGAGGCCTACGAGGACACGATGCTCGGCAAGAATAAAAAAAGTATCTTTAAGAAGTTCTTCGGATGATGCGGGTCACCCTTCTGGGCACCGGATCGTCGACCGGTTCTCCGCAGCTCCTATGCGACTGTCCCGTCTGTCTTTCGACCGATCCGCGCAACCGCCGCACCCGATTCGCGATACTCCTTGAAACGCCACAGACGACGCTTCTCATCGATACGCCGTTCGAGATACGGCTACAGCTCCTTGCCGCCGGGATACAGCGGCTCGACGCCCTCTGGCTCACCCACGATCACAGTGACCATTTCGCCGGTATCGACGACCTGCGGATATTCTCGTTCCGCAACAAGGCGCCCCTGCCGCTCTACGCCCTGCCGTCGGTCATCGCTACGGCGCGCCGGCGGTTCCAGTATCTGTTCGACGAGAACGAATACAGCGACATCAACTTCCTCGACCCGCGCCCGGTGACCGGCGACGGTCCGGTGATCCACGGCGATCTTACCCTCCTGCCGATCTACCACCGGCACGGACAGAGCGCGATGGCGAGCTTCCGTACCGGCGATTTCGCCTTCATCGCCGACATCAGCGAGATAGCGCCGACCGAGCTGGATAAACTGCGCGGACTCGACACGCTCGTCATTTCCTGCACCGTCAAGCATGATCACTACAAACACATGAAACTGGACGATATCCTCGCCCTCATCCAACGCATCGCGCCGCGCCGCGCCATTCTCACTCACATGAATCACCGCTTCGATCACGAAGAGCTCCTGCGCACCCTCCCCGCCGGAGTCGTTCCGGGCTACGACGGGATGGTCATAGAACTCACCCCCGACCCCTCTCTTGCGGCAAGAGAGGGGAGATAAAAGGAAGGGTGCGAGATGACGGGACAGAGAACTCACCCCCTGCCCCTCTCTTGTGGCAAGAGAGGGGAGATAGAAGGAAGTGGGGCATGAACGAACGCAGAACTCACCCCCAGCCCCTCTCTTGTGGCAAGAGAGGGGTGACCGGAACGCCGGGGTGAGTTAATTCATGCGCATACCTGAATCGACCAAGACGCTCATTCTACAAACGGTGCGGCAGTTAAGAAAAGATCAGACGCCGACAGAAAAGAAGTTCTGGGAAGCGGTTCGTAACCGCCAGCGAAAAGGCAAAAAGATACTTCGTCAGCACCCGATAGTGTTTGAATACGACAACATTCTTCGTTTTTATATCGCCGACTTTTTCTGTGCTGAAGAGATGTTGCTGATCGAGATCGATGGTTCAATACATGATCTTACTGAAGAACGGGATAGGCTCCGTGACCACATGATATCGCAACTCGGCTACCGGACCGTGCGAATATCAACTTTCGCTGTCGAAAAAGATATCGATGCGGTGTTGAAGACGCTGGGACTCTGAACTCACCCCCGTTCCCTCTCTTGCGGCACTGTAGGCCGTCCCGGACGAGGCTCCGGTGGAGCATTGTCAGACCGGAAGCCGGAGCATTCATGCGAGGAAGGGGAGCCGTCAGGCGGGGTGAGTTTCCCGCCCCCTCTCTTGTGGCAAGAGAGGGGTGGCCGTCAGGCCGGGGTGAGTTTTCCGCCTTGACTTTCCTCCTTTCCTCCCTATAAGAGATGCGTACTTTCGAAGTAACGGAGAAGAGCATGGGAAAAAGACAGTTCAAGGCCGAGACCAAACAGCTCCTCGACCTGATGATCAACAGCATCTACACCCACCGCGAGATCTTCCTGCGCGAACTGATATCCAACGCGTCGGACGCCCTCGATAAGTTGAAGTTCCGCTCCCTCACCGAACCCGATCTCATGGGCGCCGATACCGATCTGGGCATCCATATCGCGCTCGACAGGGAGGCGCGCACCATCACCATCACCGACAACGGCATCGGTATGACGCAGGACGAGGTGGTCGAGAACATCGGCACCATCGCCAAGAGCGGCACGAAGGAGTTCTTCGAAAAAATGGGGCAGGAGAAAAGCGGCGAGAACGCGCTTGCCCTCATCGGGCAGTTCGGCGTCGGGTTCTACAGCGCCTTCATGGTGGCGAAAAAGGTGACGCTCATCACCCGCGCCGCGAAAAGCGAGAAAGGGGTCCGCTGGGAATCGGCGGGCGACGGCAGTTACACCGTCGAAGAGACCGGCAAAGAGACGCGCGGCACCGCCATCACTCTCCATCTGCGCGACGATATCGCCGACCGGATGGACAACGACCTCCTTGACCCGGTCGAGATAGAAACGCTCGTCAAACGCTACAGCGACTTCATCCGCTACCCGATAAAAATGGAGATGCCGAAGGGCGACGATGGGAAAGAGACCGAAGTAAAGACGCTTAACTCGATGGTGCCACTGTGGCAACGCGCCAAACAGGAGGTGACCGACGAACAGTACCGCGCATTCTACCACGCCGAATTCCACGCGTGGGACGATCCGATCGACACCATCCACACCCGCGGCGAAGGGGCGGTCGAATATACCGCGCTCCTCTTCATCCCGTCGAAGGTGCCGTACGAATTCTGGTCGCCCCACTTCGAACGCGGCCTCAAGCTCTACTCGCGGCAGGTCTTCATCATGGAGAAGTGCAAGGAACTGCTCCCCGAATACCTCGGGTTCGTGAAGGGACTGGTCGATTCGCCCGATTTCTCGCTCAACCTTAGCCGCGAGGTGCTCCAGCACGACCGCCAGCTCAAGACCATCGCGAAGAATGTCGAGAAGAAGGTGCTCGACGCGCTCAAATACATGGTCGAGAACCGGCGCGACGACTACGAGAAGTTCTGGGAGGAGTTCGGCCGGGCGCTCAAAGGAGGCGTCTATGCCGGGTTCGGCCGCGAGGCCGACAAACTGAAGGACCTGCTCCTCTTCCCGAGTTCCTTCGGCGAGAAGCCGTCGACGCTCAAGGAGTATGTCGGCCGGATGAAGGAAGGGCAGACCGACATCTACTACGCGGCGGGCCGCGACCGGTCGGCGGTCGAACATCTGCCGCAGATGGAGGCGCTGCGTGAGAAAGGCTACGAAGTACTCTACTTCATTGATAAGATAGACGAATTCATGACGGTCGGACTTTCCGAGTACGAGGGGAAGAAACTCCGCTCCATATCGGCCGCCGACCTGACGCTCGACAAAGAGGCGGCGGAAGAACAGAAGAAGAAAGAGGAGACCCACAAGGGACTCATCGAGACGGTGAAAAAACTGCTCGACGGGAAGGTCGCCGAGGTGCGCCTTTCGCCGCTGCTGAAGAGTGCGCCCGCCTGCATCGTGAGCGGCGACGGGGGCTTAAGCCTCACCATGGAACAGACGCTGAACGAAACGATGCGCAGCGATATGCCGGCCCCCAAGGCGAAACGGGTGCTGGAACTCAATCCCGATCACGCGATGTTCGCGATACTCACCCGTATCCATGCCGAGAACCCCGACGCGCCGAAACTGCGCGACTACGCCGCGCTCCTCTACGATCAGTCGCTCCTCACCGCGGGGCTTCCGGTCGACGACCCGGCCGCCTTCGCCTCTCGCCTCACCGCCCTCATGGTCGATGCCGGCGACAAACGGATGATAATTTCTTAAAATAAGAGAAAGCTCTTTACAGCACCCGCATCGAGCGGCACTGCGAGGCGTAGAGATCGGCATAAAAAAACTAGGAAGCAGTATACGCCTGATCGACATGATTCGGCTTGTCGGGGAAGCGCAGTTTCAAGGAACCTTCTGAAACCATAGGAGCGAGATATCGGGACCGCAAACCTGCGCTGTTACGTTTCAGTAGTGACGCAAGTTCCTTAGCTGAAAGATATCGTCCCTGGCAGAGAGTAAGGATTGTTGCGCGAATGGAGGCGGGAGTTGCACGCTGTTTTCTAGCAATAGTGGCAGCTAATTTATCTAGGTCGTTATTCATGTTATGTGCCGAGTCCGGCTCGTTATGTAACAAGCTCGGTTCGTTATGTGACAAGTCCTGTTTTATATGTGTCGAGTCCGCTTTTTGCGAAGATTCTCCGGGAGAAGAAGAGAACAATGAGAGTTGTTTCTGTTCGTGTGGCAACTTGTAAGTCGTCCATCTTCTGCGGTTGTCGGAAACAAGCCACCCTTTTTCGCAAAGGCGTTGCAACATGCGCGATATTTCAACGGGATGGTCGGACGTCAGTTCCTGAAGCCGCACATTTGATACCTGTCCCTCGATATCGGCGGTTGCCAAAGCCTGTTGTTCCGATGGGTTCATACTTTCAAGCATTGTACCGAAGATACCGTGCAGCCGTTCTCGTGTTTCGGCAGGGATCAGACTTATCATCGGAAGGACGAGAGAGACTCGATCAGGGCGAGGTCTCAAAATGATCCGTGGTGTTCTCCAATTTCTGGAAAGCCAGCCGGTGCGCACTTTGTATGCACCCGATCCAGCCTGTTCCCCTCCGCCGATCATGAGGAACATTTTTTGTAATGCCTTGTTGCGGCATTCGCTGACGCCGCCCGAACGATACTGTTCCAAAGAAACGAGAAGAACGCCGGGATTCTCTATAATGAATTTATCGGGATATCGTTCGACGACGACACCTCCGGGTGCGGTGTAATCGGCATGAATAATAGCATTGACGAACGCCTCTCTCAATGCTTCATGTGCCGGGGTTTCATCCTGCCGGATCCCTTTTTCCAGAGCGAACGGCACCGGTAACGCAAGAGAGAGTTTTGGCCAACAACGGGAGTAAAACTGGAAAAGATTCGCTTCCCATGTTCCATCGGGATACAAACGATCGCTCCAGCGGATAGCGGGATCTAATTTCTCCCGATAATCGACGAAATATGAGGGAATTGCGTTGGGATCGCGTATAACGGAATCTTTTCCAAACATAAGAAGACCGGCAACGGTAAGCCCCTCTTCTCCGGTCGACCGGTCCTTCCGCCATCCTCCCAACTGTTCGAGCAACTCCCGATCTCCCAGATTCAACCAAGGATGATCTCCTTTGACTGCCCGCAACCGTTGACGGTATTGGGTGATGCTGGGCTGATCGAGATCCGCCATGCTGAAGTTCCTCAGCAAGCGATTGTCGGCGGGAACGGACTGGGCATCGGCGAACATCCGACGAACCTCTTCATCATCACAGCGGTAATCTCCCTCTTCGTAACGACGATAGGTGTTGCCGAAAGGATTTCTACTCAGAAATACCGGCCGTTGGAGCCGGGAGGCGCGTGGAATGGTAACGAGCAACAAGAATTTCTCCTCGTGGGCAATAGTCTCAACAGAGTTGTTGTCGAGAAGATTGATGCTGACCGTTCCTCGATCATTCAGTCCATCCCAGAGAATTTTTTTGTATTTCGTGATATCCGATTCCGTTAAACCATCCAAGATTGCTCGGCTGGATGCCTCTTTAACTCCAAGAACGATTTTGCCGCCTTCACTATTTGCCATGGCGCTGTAAGTTTCCCAGAAGCTACCGGGGAACCCTCCGCGAGCCGACTTGAACTCCCAATCGGTGTTCTCGCCGATTTTAGCAGCATTGATTATTTCCTGAAGACTTGTCATGCTCTTCCTATCTTCTTGCAGCAGAAGGATTCTCTAATTTTAGACGAGAAAGTCAAGAACAGATATCCTTACAGCACCCGCATCGAGCGGCACTGCGAGGCGTAGAGATCGGCCACCGCCAGCGCGATGTCGTCGGGGAGGGCGACCGCCTGCCCCTTGAGGTTGTTCTCCTTGAGCCACGAGCGGAAGAACTCCTTCGACTTGTCGGGCATGAAGCGGGCCGAATCGCTCGTGAAGGTCTCGTCGATGAGCATCAGCTTGCCGCCGAAGAGGCCCCATTCGATCTTGCCGTCGGCGATCTCGAAACCGAAGGTCTTCTGCGCGTGGTCGTTGACCAGTTTGAAGATCTCGACCGTCTTATTCTTTATCTCTTCGGCGCGGGCGGGGTCGCCGACGATCTTGACCATCTGGTCGAACGATATCTTGTCGTCGGTCTCCGATTTTTCGGTCGGGGTGAAGAGCGGCCCGTTCTTGATGAGAGCCCCTTCTTTGATCTCGCCGTCGATCTCGGGGGCGTCCCAGATCCATTTCTTCTCCTTGAGCGCCGGGACCGCCGATCCGAACACGCGGAAGCGGCAGACCGCCTCGACCGGGACCAGTTCGGCCTTCTTGCCGAGCATCGTCCGCCCCTTGAGCCACGGCAGATCGAGCAGCCGTTTCTCGCCGGTGAGCTTCGCCATCTCAGCGATGTCGTCGGTCACGAAATGGGTCAGATACCCTTTCTGATTGAGGAACTTGAACCAGAAAGAGCTCTGCTTGGTGAGATAGATCCCTTTGTGCGGGATGCCGCTTTTCATCACCACGTCGAAGGCCGAAAGGCGGTCGGTGGCGATGATGAGCAGATAGTCGCCCAGTTCGTAGACCTCGCGCACTTTTCCTTTTTTGAACACCTTCAGGAACGGGATCTCGCTTTCCATCAGGACATCGCGTCCCGATACTTTGTCGATCTTCAGCATGATGGTCTCTCCGTAGCGTTATATTGCATGGTTCACGGTATGATCAGTTTCAGGAGCGGCAGCATCGCCTCGGCCGACATCAGCGCAAGGAGCAGGCCCAGCGGATAGGCGAACGAGAACGGCGCGTTGGCGATATCGCTTTTCATCTTGTCGCCGGCGTGGGCGACGATCGAGGTGTTGTTGAGCGTTCCGGCGAGAAGGCCAACCGTTTCAAGCGGATGTTTCCGCAGAACAAGGGTTGCGATGGCGTAGGTGATGATGAGCGGCAGGAACGCGAGAACGAAACACTCGGTGATGAGCAGAGCGCTCCCCGGGTCGGCGAAGAGATGGAACAGCTCTTTGCCGACGCTGGTCCCGGCGGCGACATAGAAGACATAGAGCGAGAACTGCCGCAGGAAGGCGTTGGCCTGATGCGGCATCTGCCAGAGTACGCCGAGGAATTTGACCCGGTGGCCGAGGTAGAGCGAAGTTATGAGCACACCGCCGGTGAGGCCCAGCCGGTACCCGAAGCCCGGGATCGGAAGCGTTCCGATGAGTATGCCGAGGGTGATGCCGATGGAGATGGGGGCGAACTGGGTCTTGAACATCTCCTCCACATCGTCGCCCAACAGGCGGGTGAGCCGATCGAGGTTCTCGGCGGTGCCGACCGCCACGACGCGGTCGCCCAGCACGATCTGCCGGTCCGGTTCGGGCGGCAGTTCCACCGACCCGCGGACGATCCGGGTGATCCGGACCTCGCAGACATGATCGACATCGAGCGCGCCAAGGGTCTTCCCCGCCACATTGCGGCGCGACACGAGGATGCGGCGCGTGGTGAGCGGATCGCCCGATTCGAGCTGCGGTTCTTCGGCGGGGCCGATCAGAAGCGCGAGACTTTCAAGATCGGCGCGTCGGCCGACCGCCGCCACGAAGCCCCCTTCGCGCAAGGTCACCGTGGGATCGGCCAGACGGCTTTTCCCCTGTTCGACATAGCGGGAAAAGACCACCTCGTTCAGGCCGAAGCGTGACAGGGCATCGAATCCCTTGCCGATGATGTTCGGGTTGCTGACGCGGAAAAAGGCGACGACGCGGGCGTTGGCGGGATCGATCGCCTTCTGCTTATATTCGGCGACGAGACGGTCGACCGGGTGGCGGAAAAGGCGCGGCAGCAGCGGCACCAGATAGATCGTGCCGATGAAGGAGAGGGGGTAGATAAGCCCGAAGGCGGCGCCGATGGCGGCATCCGCCGAATGGGTCATGACCGATGCCATCGCCGGGGTCGAGATATAGGCGCCGGTGTAGAGTCCGACGAAAGTACCGGCGGGGAAGCTGTCGCCCGAGAAAAAGGCGGTCGCCAAGGTCACCGCCATCAGCGCGGCGGTATAGAGGAACGGCACCGGCAGCCACCGGAGGCCGCTCTGCGAGAACAGCGCGGCGAACTGAGGACCCGCTTCAAGGCCGACGCAGTAGATGAACAGCGCGAGCGCAAAGGATTGAAAGTCGCCGTGGAGGGCAAAACCATAGTAGCCGAACACGGCGGCGATGATGAATATCGACGCGATACCAAGCGAGAACTGCTTTATCCGCACCTGCTCAAGCAGTTTGCCCAGCGCGATGATGAAAAAAAGTATGAAGACATCGTTCTGAAGAAGCGATGCCGGCACGAAAGTGTCAGTCAAGCAGGCCCGATATCGATTTCATGTGGTTGATGCGGTAGATGACCTCGGCGAACAGACGGGTCACGTCGACCTCGCGGTACCATTCGTGCTGTTTGCAGAACTCCTCGCCGCGCCACACCGCGTTGGTGCCGGCGATGGTGTTGATGATCCCTTCATGCCACGCCGCGTCGATGTTCTGCACCGCCGATCCGTTGAAGAAGGGGAACGTGACCGCCACATCGATGCGCCGTGCGCCGAATTCCTTGAGCGTCCGGCAGGCGGCGATGAGGGTGCCGCCGGTCGCGATCATGTCGTCGATGATGAGGATGTCGCGGTCCTTGACGTTGCCGACCAGCCGCGTCGAGATCACCGTCGAGGTCTTCGAGTAGTCGCGCTCCTTGACGATCATCGCCATGTCGCATTTCAGTTCGCGGCTGTAGTAGCGCGCCGTCTCGGCTGATCCGACATCGGGGGCGACCACCACCGTGTTGGGCGAGATGAGGTTATTGGTCGCCAGATATTTGATGAGTTCTTTCGACGCGTGGAGATTGTCGAGCCGCGCCTTGCGGAAGAACCCGACGATCGCCTCGGCGTGGATATCGATGGTAAGTACGCGGTTGGCGCCGCACTCCTCGAGGAACTGCGCGGTCATCGCGGCGGTGAGGCTTTCGCGTCCCTTGCGCCGTTCCTGACGGCTGTTGGGGAACTGCGGGATGACGGCGGTAACGCTCTCGACATCGCTGTTGTAGGCGGCGTTGATGGAGGTGGCCAGCGCCATGAGATTGTCGTTGACCGACACCTTCGCGAGCGGATCGTCCATCAATTGGATGATGTAGAGATCGTAGCCGCGCACCGGTTCATGGACGACGCTTTTGAGTTCGCCGTTGGCAAAACGCACCTCTTCGGAGAAGACATATTTGAACTCCTCCTCTATCGCCTTCTTATTGTAGATCTGTTCGATGTGCTGGACCACCTTGTCGGCAAAGGCTTTGCCCGAATTGCAGGTCATGATGCCCAACTTGCCGCGCGACTGACTCATATCGTTCCTCCTCGTATCGTTCACCGGTCGGCCCTATCATGTACGAACGGGGGCGGTTTGACAAGTTTTTCGGGCACCGAAAGATATGCGCCGCAAAGTTGCAAATTCGCTTTTTGCGGTTATAATCATCCGGTTTTTTGGTACCCGTACGAGGTGAAACGGTAATGAAGTTCAACTACAAGAGTCTGGTGATATGGGCGGTACTCCTCGCGGCGCTGTTCATCATATTCAATATCTCGAAACTCGCCGAGCGCACGACGGTGGAAGAGATCGACATGTCGACCTTCCTCAACCGCGTCAAGAACGGCGAGGTCAAGCAGGTCGAGATAGACGGCGTCGAGTACAAGGGGAGCTTCGTCGACGGCAAGCAGTTCATCGCCATCGGCCCGTCGGGCGAAGAGGTGATGAAGATACTCGCCGACAAGAATGTCATCGCGCGCTACAAGAAGCCGGAGGACAACACCCTCCTGCAGGCGATCTTCGCCTCATGGCTCCCGATGATCATCCTCATCGTCTTCTTCGTCTTCTTCATGCGCCAGCTGCAGGGCGGCAGCGGCAAGGCCTTCACCTTCGGCAAATCGAAACACCGCATCATATCAAAAGATAAGAACCCGATAACATTCAAAGATGTTGCGGGCGTGGATGAATCGAAAGAAGAGCTTGAAGAGGTGGTCGACTTCCTCAAGCGGCCCGCCTCCTACACCCGGATGGGTGCCAAGATACCGCGCGGGATACTATTGGTCGGCGCCCCCGGCACCGGCAAGACGCTACTGGCAAAGGCGGTGGCGGGCGAGGCCAATGTCCCGTTCTTCTCGATATCGGGCAGCGATTTCGTCGAGATGTTCGTCGGCGTCGGCGCCAGCCGCGTCCGCGACCTGTTCCAGCAGGCGAAGGCGTCGGCCCCCTGCATCGTCTTTGTCGATGAGATAGACGCCGTCGGCCGCCAGCGCGGCGCGGGACTCGGCGGCGGCCACGACGAACGCGAGCAGACGCTCAACCAGCTCCTTGTCGAGATGGACGGCTTCGGCACCGACGCCGGGGTCATCATCATGGCGGCCACCAACCGGCCCGATGTCCTCGATCCGGCGCTCCTGCGTCCGGGCCGTTTCGACCGGCAGGTCTACGTCCCGATGCCCGACATGAAGGGGCGTGAACAGATACTGCAGGTCCACATCAAGAATATCCGCCATGAAGACATACTGGATCTCATGCAGATAGCAAAAGGGACCCCCGGTTTCTCGGGTGCCGATCTGGCCAATCTCCTCAATGAAGCGGCGCTCCTGGCGGCCAAACGGGGCAAGGAGAAGGTCGCGATGAAGGAGATCGAGGAGGCGAAGGACAAGGTCCTCATGGGTAAGGAGCGGCGCAGCATGGTCCTCACCGATGAGGAGAAGAAGGTCACCGCCTACCACGAGGCGGGCCACGCGGTGGTCGGGTACTTCACCCCCGGCAGCGACCCGATCTACAAGGTCTCCATCATACCGCGCGGTCGGGCGCTCGGCGTCACCCAGATGTTGCCCGAAAAGGACCGCTACGATCATACCCGCGAAGAGCTCATCGCCCGCATCCGTATCCTGCTGGGCGGCCGCTGTGCCGAGGCGATCTTCGTCGGCAAGATAACCACCGGCGCCGGCAACGATATCGAGCGGGCCAGCCACCTCGTCCGCAACATGGTCATGCACTGGGGGATGAGCGACGAACTGGGTCCGATAGATTACGGCGAACACGAAGAGGAGGTCTTCCTCGGCCGCGAACTGACCCGCCGCGCCCACATGAGTGAATATACCGCCGAACGGATAGATCGCGAGATACACCGCATCATCACCGAAGCCTATGAAGGCGCCGCCGCGATACTGAAGGAGAACCGCGAAAAGGTCGAGCAGATGGTGAAACTTCTGATGGAGAAAGAGACCATCGAAAAGTCCGATATCGACGCCATCTTCGGCAAAGCGGTCGCGGAAGCTCCCGTGGCTCCCGTCGCCCCGGCCGCCCAAGGCGCTCCCGCATGAGATTGCTTTTCCTTGCGGTTTGCGCCGCCGTTTCCTTCATGTCGTGTAAGACCGTCTTTATCTCACACATAGACCTTGCCCGGAACCTCGACTGGAAACCGGAGAAGCTCGTGCTGAACGATGAACTGGCCTCTTTTCAGGCCGAAGGGGAAGTGCAGGTCCTCACGCAGGGCGACCGTTACAAGGTCGACTACGAGATGTTCTGCGCCGACCCGGCCACCTGGCGCATCGATGTATTCGGTCCGTTCCATACCCATGGCGCCACCATCATCATGAAAGAGATCGCCGCCCACGTGTTCCATGACGGCATCTGGGAGCCGCCGCAGCCGTGGCCGGCGATATCGGCGAGCGTCTTCGGGATGGTGCTCCCCTACAAAGTGCTTTCGGTCATGGTCGGCGGCCGCTTCGAGATCAACGGCGAATGCGCCGAAACGATAGAGGGAAAGGTCTGCCGCGAGTACGACCTCTACTTCCTCATACGGCGCGGCCAACTGGTCGAGGTGAAGAGCGATACGGTCGACATCATCTATAACGATGAGACCTGGCGCGGCGTCAGCGAAGGGAATGCCGAGCCGTTCTATCTCTGGCCCGAAAAGATAGAGAAGAAGGTAGAATTCGACGCCGCGATGTTCAAACCGGAACAGGAAAAGGATCTTTTCGACGATATCTGACCCGGATAGCTCAATCTTTCCGCATCGTCACCGCCCCGTGCGGGCAGTACTGCACACAAACACCGCAGCCGGTACATTTCGCGGCATCGATGGCGACCTTTCCGCCGCCGCCGAACATCCCGAGGAATCCGCCGGTGCCGCCCGCCCGTGTCGCCGCTTTGACCGGGCAGACCTTCACGACGGGACAGAAGGGGCTGTTATCGCATTTCGACTCGTTGAGGATCGCCTTTTTCTTTGCCATATACACCTCCGTGCCACGAAAATTGCTAGTGGCAAGTTGTTTATAACCCGCCGAGCGGGAAAGTCAAGGCCGGAAGAAAAGAAGTGGGGGAGCGGGGCTGTTTGGGGGGGGTTGATCTTTGCGGTGAGACCGCATCGCCCCGTTGTATGCTCCCCCGTTGATGCGGCAAAGAGGGAAATGAACTGAGCGGTTGAACCGCCCGACAGACCATCAACCGGCGGGGCGAAGAATTTATTTCAGAAGAGTTACGGTTCGCGGCAATCGTAGCCGGTACCCATCGAGTCGATGCACTGCTGGGCATTGTCGCACCCGTGGTAGATGCACCGCTGGTTCTCGCAGGTGTAGCGTTCCGGCGTGTAGGCGGGACCGGTCGAAGCCGAGCCGCAGTCGAGGTAGGAAGAGCAGCGGATCTCGCAGAACTTCGCTCCGAGCGCCTCGTTGAGGAAACAGCCGTATGTCTTCCCGGTGGAACTCATCGTGTCGACGCACTCCTGATCGGTGTTGCACCCGAGGTACTTGCAGAACCCCTGCCCGATGCAGGCGTAGTTGTCGTCGTCATAGGCCGGGAGCGGCGAATACTGACTCACGCAGTCGCCGGCGACCGAACATTTCTGGACACAGGTCGGCGTATCGTAGCCGGAATCGGTGTTACAGCCGTAGTCGGTCGACTGGAAGGTCGTCTCGCATTCGGTCGAGTTGTTGCACCCTTTGTAGACACAGATGCCGTCGTCGCAGGTATAATTGTCGGCGTCGGTGATCGCCTGTGAATTCTGGTCGACGCAGTCGGCCACCCCCGACGGACAGACGCGGTAGCAGTACTTGTAGCCCGGCGCGGTGTCGATGTCGGGTGTTTCGTTGTCATTCACCGTGTCGTCGGTAACGGTAGTGTCACTGTCTATCGTTTGATCGGTCGGATCGGTCGGATCCGACTGATCGGTCGGATCATCCGGCCCTGTCGAGTCCATGTCGGCCGTCGTATCGCCCCCGGCCGTATTGTCCATGAACGGAATGTCGGCGTCGACGCCGTTGTCGGCGCCAGTGGTGGTGGTGCCGTCGTCGCATGCTACTATAAATATGGTAGTGCACACCGTCAGCATACTGATGAACCATTTCATGGGTTGTCCCTCCGTCAGTTGCCCGCAGGTATCCTAGCACAGAAGAAAAGCACAGGCAAATAACTTGACAACCGGGGACCGGCGATTATAACTAACGCCGTTAGCACTCGGTCATGTTGAGTGCTAGGTTATTGAAATATTTCACCAAACCCATAACGGAGGGCACCATGAAACTGAGACCCCTGAATGACCGCATCATCGTGCGGCGGCTTGAGAGCGAGACCATGACCAAGGGCGGCATCATCATTCCCGACACGGCGAAAGAGAAACCGGTCGAGGGTGAAGTGGTCGCGGTCGGTCCCGGCAAGATGCTGGATAGCGGCGAACGGATGAAAATGGAAGTGAAGAAGGGCGACCGGATACTGTTCAGCAAGTACGGCGGCACCGACATCAAGATCGAAGGCGAAGAGCACCTCATCCTCCGCGAAGAGGATGTGCTGGCGATAGTTTCTAAATAATAAGGGAGTTGAACTATGTCGAAAGTCATTCTGTATAGCGGCGACGCGCAGTCGAAAGTACTGGCCGGTGTCAACAAACTCGCCAACGCGGTCAAGATCACCCTCGGCCCGAAAGGTCGCAATGTCGTTCTTGAAAAATCGTTCGGCGCCCCCAAGATAACGAAAGACGGCGTCACGGTCGCCAAGGAGATAACGCTCGAAGATAAGGTCGAGAATCTCGGCGCTCAGCTGGTCAAAGAGGTCGCCTCCAAGACCTCCGATTCGGCCGGCGACGGCACCACCACCGCCACCGTGCTCGCGCAGGCGATCATCACCGAAGGCTACAAGTTCGTCACCGCCGGCTACAACCCGATGGGGCTCAAGCGCGGCATCGACAAAGCGGTCGCGAAGATCATCGAGAACCTGAACGCGAAGACCAAGAAGATCGGCAAATTCGAAGAGATAGCCTCCGTCGGCACCGTGTCGGCCAACAACGACGCCGAGATCGGCAAGATACTCGCCGAGGCGATGGAGAAGGTCGGCAAAGAGGGCGTGATCACCGTCGAAGAGGCGAAAGGTATGGAGACGACGCTCGAGACGGTCGAGGGTATGCAGTTCGACCGCGGCTACATCAGCCCCTACTTCGTCACCGACGCCGAGAAGATGCAGTGCGTGATGGAGAATCCGAGCATCCTCGTGTATGACAAGAAAGTGACCAATCTCAAGGACATAGTGCCGCTGCTGGAAGGCGCCGCCCGCGCCTCCAAGCCGCTCCTCATCATCGCCGAGGATATCGAAGGCGAAGCGCTGGCGACACTGGTGGTCAACAAACTGCGCGGCGTCCTCAACATCGCGGCGGTCAAGGCGCCCGGCTTCGGCGATCGCCGCAAAGCGATGCTCGAAGATATCGCGGTCCTCACCGGCGCCCGCTTCATCAGCGAAGAGCTGGGTCAGAAGCTTGAGAGCGCGACGGTGCAGGATCTCGGTTCGGCCAAGCGCGTCATCATCGACAAAGAGAACACCACCATCGTCGACGGCGTCGGCAAGAAGAAGGACATCGACGCCCGCATCAAGCAGATAAAGGCGCAGATCGAAGAGACCACCTCCGACTACGACAAAGAGAAACTGCAGGAACGGCTCGCGAAGATGGCGGGCGGCGTGGCGGTCATCAAGGTCGGCGCGGCCACCGAGGTCGAGATGAAGGAGAAGAAGGACCGCGTCGACGACGCGCTCCATGCGACCCGCGCGGCGGTCGAAGAGGGGATCATTCCCGGCGGCGGCGTGGCGCTGCTGCGCGCCCGTGCCGAACTTGCCAATGTAGTGGCGGCCGATGAGGACGAGAAGACCGGTATCGATATCGTCCGCAAGGCGCTCGAATCGCCCATCCGTCAGATCGCGGTCAACGCCGGCGTGGACGGCTCGATCGTCATCAACAAGGTGCTCGAGAACAAGTCCTACAACTTCGGCTACGACGCCGCGAAGGACGAATACAAGGATATGATCGCGGCCGGCATCATCGACCCGACCAAGGTCACCAAGAACGCGCTCACCAACGCCGCGTCGATCGCTTCGACGCTGCTCACCACCGAGACGGTCATCGTCGACCGGCCGGAAAAGAAGGACGCGATGCCTCCGATGGGCGGCGGCATGGGCGGTATGGGTGGTATGGGCGGCATGGATATGATGTAAATCAAACCTAGACGCACGTCATGGGACGGCCTCGCTGGTAACGGCGGGGCCGTTTTTTTTCAGCTAAATTTTCAGGCGATCACTGACACCGCGCGTAATCCTGCTCTTCGGCAGAATCGCCATAAATCGTTGTGAGGTTGCCGTTCTGCTTAAGATACTCAACCGGTGAAAAATCAGCAATGCAGTTTCCTTCAACATCTATCATCTGCAAAGAAAGTAATGACTTTGCGGAAGCAATATCTTCTATCTTGTTTTGAGAAAGACCTAATACCTTAAGACCATTCAAGGTGCTCAAGGGTGCTATATCAGATATTTTATTCCCGTTTAGATATAACTCTTCAATTTGTTCCAGACTGGAAAGGAAAGAGACATCGACGATGTTTTTAGTTCCTGAAATGTTGGCCGTTTTTAATTTCGTTTTTCCTGCTAGCGGCGAAATATCATTTATCGTTCCGCCAGAAACATTGATGTATTCTAGCTCCTGTAAATCTTTTAATGGCTCAAGACTTTGAATGTTATTGCTGCCTAAATGTAACTCCCTCACCCACGGCATCTTTTCAAGGCCGGTCAGGTCGGTGATACCGCAACTGATGCATTCCAGATAGAGGAGATCCCTTACCTTTCTCACCGTTATCGGTTCATCGTCGCTCAGATAGGCACGGTCGCGGATAAAGGATTCCATCTTGGGATCGGGAAAATTGATAACCTCATCAAGATCTATATCACTGTCGGTGATCTCGCCATCACTGAGCGGCTCTTCGCCGGGAGTGCAGGCGACAAGGAGGAAGAAGAGCGCCATCAGCCAAAGCGGACGAGCCATTCTTCCCCCCGTCAAAACCTGCAAAAGATCGACCTAGAACACCACCGTACAACCGCAACCGTTGTCTTTCGGCTTGTCGGTGTCGACGACCGCCGTGTCGGGGATGATATCGTCCTCATCGCCGATAAGGAAGTCGCTCGCCTCATCCGGCGTCTCGTTGTCGGTGACCGCCGTATCGGTGTCGGTCTTGGTGTCGGCGACGACGATATCCTTGTCCTGCGGCATGTCATCCTCGCCCATCGGATAGTCCGTATCCGATGTTATTTCGTCATCGGTGACCGCCTCGTCGGGAATGACCACGGCGTCGCCGGCGATATCGTCGGTCAGGATCTCATCGGTGACCACATCGTCGGTCACGATGTCATCGGTGACCACTTCGTCGGTGACGATGATCTCATCGGTCAGGATGGTGTCGTTGTCGGTGATCGGCGTATCGTCGGGGACGATGACCGCGACCTCTTCGATGGTGAGGGTGAAGTCGCCCTCGGCGCTGTTCGATTCGACGACGATGGTGGCGTTCCCGCTGATGAACCGCGAATAGGTGAACGAATCGGCCGCCGAATCGCTGTTGAGGCAGGTGGTATTGTTGATGAATCCGCCGCAGCCCGGGATGATGGCGATGAAGCCGGTCCAGCCGCCGGTGCGGGTGATGGAGATGGTGTA
>Ga0074195_1001754_pt1 | contig 27936 bp, 24 predicted proteins | sample EPASupsiteHSE623_FD_64525 | JGI IMG/M metagenome (GOLD analysis project Ga0074195, IMG submission 64525) | Bioremediated contaminated groundwater from EPA Superfund site, New Mexico - Sample HSE6-23 | ecosystem: Environmental > Aquatic > Deep subsurface > Groundwater > Contaminated ... | reverse complement strand
AAAAAGGGGTCGGCACCACCTTCCACCTGACCTTGCCCAAGAGCGCAACCAAGGCACAACGGACAGATGCCCCACCCGGAAAATCACGAGAAAATCGACAGCCTTCCGCTTTCGCCTGTTGAATATGGCGCAACGGTAACGGTATAATCCAGCAGGTTGCCAGGGAATTGCTCCCTGCTCTTGGCCTGCCCCTTGCTGAACAATTACAATTTCAAGGAGATACAGATGGGAATTCGCTCGCGCTTCATGATCATCATGGCGATTATTTTCGGCATCGCAACCGTGGGCATCGGCACGGCCAGCTACATGTTCAGCAAGCGCAACGCCTTACTGGAGGCGAAAAGCAAAGGGGAACTGATCTTCAATTATATTCTGGCCAGCCGTGATTTTTACAGGGAAAAGCAACGCCCCCTCATCATGGAGGTTTTCGAACAGGACCGTTTTTACCCCGAACTGATGTCCGGTTTTGTCATCACCCGCGGAACCTTTGACTTCTTCAAAAAGAATCTGACCGGTTATGATTTCAAGCAGGCTACCCTTGACCCCCTCTATCCGCCGAACAAGGCGGACGAATGGGAAACCGAATTGATTGCAATGTTTGCCGGCCAACCCGGACTCAAGATGCACGAAGGCACCATGCAACGGAAAGGCGAGACTTTCTTTTATATGGCAAAACCCATGAAAGTTCAGGGCAAGGACTGCCTGCGCTGCCATGGCGATGTAAACGATGCGCCCAAGGATCAGGTTGAGATCTACGGCTCGACCAACGGCTACAACTGGAAGGATGGCGAAACAGTGGCCGCCTATGTGGTCTACATTTCCGTGGAGGAAGCCCTGACCAACGCCAGAAAGGGCGCCATCGTCCTCTACCTCATCGGGGCAGGCTGCCTGCTGGTGGCCCTGATCGGCATCTGGCTGTTCATGGACCGGTTCGTGGTAAACCCCATTGTCCGTCTGAGCATCAAAGCTGAGGAGATCAGCCTTGGCAAGAATCTTGAAGAAAGTGTCGGCATCAAGCAGAATGATGAGATCGGCGCCCTGGCCAGCGCCATCGAGCGGTTGCGCATGAGCATGGTCCGCATCCTCAAACGGTGAGCATATGTCCATATTAAACAAAAAAAAACAGCCACACCCTGCGACCCGGCATAGGACGCTCCTCTTTCCCCTGCTGCTCTGCAGCTTGTCGTTGCTCGCGCTGCTGCCTTCCCCTGCTCCGGCGGTGGATTGCAAAGAGCTTGCCGAAAAAATCAGCCGGGAACACAACCCCATTGCCCGGCGAGACCAACTGGCAACAGCCGTCAAGCAATGCCCGAAAGATCCGGAAATCAACTTCATGCAGGGCTACAGCCTTGAACGGTTGCGCAACTACAAAGAAGCATTGCATTACTATGCCACAGCCTCAGCCCTTGACCCAAAACATGCCAAGGCCTTCTTCGGCCTGGGTGATGTTTACATGGTAACGAACAATATGCAGCAGGCCATGCTCGCTTACCAAAAAGGACTGGCCATCGATCCCGGCAACAAGCGGGCGGCAAAATCCCTGGAATCGGCAAAAATCCAGGAATTGGCGCGGATCAAACTGAAGGCCCAGCGCGGAGAATCGGTGAGCTCCGAGGAGGCTGTCACCGTTCTTTTCGAGGAAAAATCCAAGGACCGGGAGATCAGCCCCATCGAAGCCACGATCCTCAGACTGCTGATCCTTTTCCCGGACAAGTCAACGGAGCTTCCCGAAGAGGGCGCCGACCAGCTCAGCATCGTTGGGGCGCGCGCCTTTACGAGCCGCGACCTGCAAGGCGCCGTTTTCGAAGTAGCCGGCAACACGGACGACTCCGGCGACGCAACAACCAATCTGGCCGTTTCCAGAAAGAGGGCCGAGGCTGTGCGTACGTATCTGATCAAGAACTGCAACATTGACCCGAAAAAGCTGCGGGTGACAGCAAAAGGCCATACCCAGCCCATTGTCCCCAACTCCACGGAACAAAACAAAAAGATAAACAATCGGGTTGAGTTCAGACGGTTTAAATAGAAAGAGGGGATACAAAACCAAGGCCTTGCCTCCTCCTCAAGAACGGGGGAGCAAGGCCTTTTTTTTGCAATTCAGCGAAGAAGCAACCGGGCCGTGCCTGCCCGGAACTCCTTTTCAAGCGGCACGTCTCCGATTTCCTGACAGAAGAGATCAACCAGCTCCGGGAAACGCTCCTGGCCGCACCCTCCTCCCTGCAGCCATTTCCCGACAATCTCCTTGACAAGCATCGCCGCAATGGGACCGATGGCCCTGGCCAACGCATCCTGAAAAACAGGGATGGCGCTTTTCAGCGGCTCTTCGTTCTGCGCCTGGGCAAAATCCATGCTGCCGGCTTTTTTGGCCGAAATCGCCCGCAAAGCGGCATCCGGATCGGCCCGCACCTTTTCCACCCCCATGGCAAGTTCGCCCAGAAGCATGTTGCTGGTCATGTTGATCAGGGAAAAATTCGCCTCGGTCTCGCACAGCATCACCAGCAAGGCGCCCTCGCAGATATGTTTCACCAGGACCATTGCGTCCGGGAACCGCATCTCCACGGAATTGACGCTGAGCCGGCAGGAAGCGTTCATCTTGATGATCCGTTGCAGGGAACCTCCCATCTGCTTGAGCGTCTCATGGTCATACCCGTCCGGTACATAGGAAAAGATGATATCCGGTTTATCGACGGAGACAAAAATCCCGACAACGCCGGGAAGCACTTTTATTTCCTGCAAAAGCTCATCCATGCTGCACACTCCTCATTACACCGTCGTTCAAAGATAACTGCAAACACGCACATGCCGCGACCGGCGGAAGGAGCCGTAACGCAATGATCACTGCACCGGTTGTTTCGTTACGGCTCCTAAGCCTGCATCCCAAGCGCCTGGGCTTCGGCAAGAGCCGGGCCGATGGCCGCGACAATCTTGAGGGGTGAAATCCCCGGCTGCACCTCGATCCCCACCGACAGCTCCGGCCCTGGAATAATCAGCAACTGTTCGCCCTTCTCCTGGGTGAGAATAATGTGGGAGGGCAACTCGGCATAGCCGAGAATCCCCCGTATCTTATCCGCCGCCACGGCAACATAGGTAACAAAGGGCTTGAACTCCCTGTTGTCGATGTTCCGTTGCAGCTTGGCGGTTCCGTCCTTGGCGACAAGAACCATCCGGTTGACGCCCTGGGCGGCGCTGAGTGTTTCCTCAAGAGTAGCCTTGCCGCCTTGGGACAGGGCCTGCGCCATGGCGGCAGTGGAGGGCGGCGCGGGCGCCGTGGCGAAATCCAGATCGTCCAGTTGGGCAAATTCATCGTCCGCCTCTTCCGGCAAGCCCGCGTCCTGAACCGGCTGGTCGCCCCGTTCGTCGCTCAAGCGGGCGCCTTCGATGAGAATAAAGCCCAGGGGGGCGTCGATGGTCTGTTTCCGGTTCCGGCAGAAATTGTGGATTTCGATCTCGGCCTGATCCCAACTGATGATCTCAAAGGCGGCATCAAGGCCGGCAAGGGGCTCGGCATAGGCGTTGATCAGGCTGCCGTTTTTGAAAAACAGCAGCCCGACGCGCTTTCCAGCCCTTGCCATGATGGTGCAGGTTTTCCGGTCAAGCTCAAGGAGCTGCAGGAACGAGGAGAGCGACACGCCGGAGACTTGCCCCTTGGCGCCCGCGGCCAGGCCATCCTTGATTTTTTGGAGGAGCAGCTCGAAATCAACCGGTTTCTCGATGTATTGAAAGGCCCCCAGGTCCATGAGCCGATCTTCCATCTCCGGGGTGCCGAAGGCGGTCATGGCAATGATCGGCACGGAATTCTTCAGCCTGCTCATCCGGCTGACCAGCTCAAACCCGTCCATTTCCGGCATCTTCAGGTCGGTGACCACCAGGTCTATCGCCTGCCCGGCAAGGACCGCCAACGCCTCTTTCCCGTTGCCCGCGGTAACGACCTCGAATGAATCGGCCCGTTCCCGGCACATGTCCTGCAAACTGAGCAAAAACCCATGGTCGTCGTCAACAACCAGCACTTTTTTCATGGAACCCGCCTCTGTTGCAATACGATTAATCTTTCAGCACATCATTTGATGCAAGCCGCCCGAACCTGCAAAAGGTCGGTCTGCCCCGCCATCACCTTGCGGATGCCGTCCTGCTTGAGGGTAAGCATGCCAACCCGCATCGCCTCATCCCGGATTTCCACGATGGGGCTGTTTTTTACGATGAGAAGCTTCAGCGAATCGTTGACCGTGAGCAGCTCATGGATGGCAAGCCGCCCGAGATAGCCGCTTTTTTTACACTTGTCGCAGCCCTTCGGCCTGTATAGAGTTGCCAGGTCGATTTCCGCCATGGTCAGCGGACTTAGGGGGTGCGCCCCGTATTCCGCAAGGATCAGCTCCTTTTCCGTCGCATCTGGGACATACGCCTCCCGGCAATGGGGACACAACCGCCGCACCAACCGCTGGGCCAGGATGCCGAGCAGCGAATCGGAGAAATTAAAGGGGTCGATCCCCATGCCCAAAAGCCGGGTAACGGTTTCCGGGGCGGAGTTGGTATGGAGCGTCGAAAAAACCAGATGCCCGGTGAGCGCCGCCTCGATAACGGTTTCCGCGGTTTCCTGGTCCCGGGTTTCGCCGACCATGATGATGTCGGGGTCGGCACGCAAAAAGGCCTTCAGGATCTTGGCGAAATCAAGACCGATCTTGTTTTCCACCTGCACCTGCCGCAACCCGTCCTGGACTATTTCCACCGGATCCTCGACGGTCCAGATCTTTTTTTCCGGCCGGTTGACGTAATTGAGCGCGCTGTGCAGGGTGGTGGTTTTGCCGGAGCCGGTGGGGCCGACCACCAGAATCAGGCCGTAGGGCAGATCGAGGAGACGGCGCAGTTCGACAAGATTTCTTTCGGACAAACCCATTTTTTCCAAAGGCAGGGCCGATCCGGCGGCGAGAATACGCAGAACCATATCCTCGTTGCCGCCATGGGTGGGCAACGAAGCGACCCGAAGCTCTATCTTGCCGCGGCGGGTCTTGAATTTGATCTTGCCGTCCTGGGGCAGCCGCCTCTCGGAGATGTCGAGCTTGGCCAGAATCTTCAGTCGGGAAATCAAAGGCCGTTTATAGGTGAAGGGGATATTTTTATAATGCGAACAGACGCCGTCGACGCGAAAACGGACCGAAGTTCCCTTCTTGCCGGGCAGCGATTCGATGTGGATATCGGAAGCGTTGCGAGCCACGGCATCCTCGATGATCTTGTTGGCCATCTGCACCACAACCCCATCGGCGGCGCTGCCGACCTCGTCCTCTTCATCAGACTTCCCGTCGGATTCCTCGACAATCTCAAGTTCTTCGAAAACATTCTGCGAACCCTGCTCCAGGGCGTATTTTCCGTAAAAAAAATCGATAAACCTGTTGATATCGTCCTTGAGCCCCACGGCAAAACGGAAGGCGGCGCCCTGGAGAACGGCGCGGATATTGTCCTGCTTTCCGAGATCGCGGGGATTGTCGGTCAGCACAACAATGCGGCCATTTTCCTGACCGATGGGGATAAAAACATTGGCCCGGAAATAGCTTTCCTTGGCGCCCTGGATGCAGGCGGGCGCCTCCGGCGCTTCCGCCTCAACGAACTCCACAAACGGACAGCCGTAATATTCGCTTAGCGATGCGCCGAGCTGTTTCCGGTCAATGCCGAAATCACCCAACAGGGCGCTGTCCAATGTTTTATTGTGCTGCCGGGCCTTGACCCGGGCCGCATCAAACTGGTCCGGGGTCAGAAGCTTATTGCGGATCAGGCCGTAAAACTGGCCATACTTGGTCGCGCTCTGGGAGAGGGTCGCCAACCGCTGGGCGGCGTTGCGATAGGCCGGGTCAAGGGCAACCATCTCCTCCAGGGTTTTGATCGTGGAAGAGGTGGAGCCGGTGCTTTCATAGGTAAGCGCAAGCTGGTCGAGAAGCTGAAGACGCTCGATCTTGCGCTCGAATCCGCCTTTCTTGCACGCCGCGGCTTCAAAGTGCTCAATGGCTTCAAAGGGTTTATCAAGCTGGAGGCAGCACACCCCGATCCAGACATGGACCGCCGCCGGTTTGTACCCGGTGGCGAGCAGAGCCCGCAATTCCTCGTCGGCCTCACGGTAAAACCCTGCCACCATCAGCCCCTGGCAGTTTTCGAAACGATCCGCCTCGGACAACTTGCCGGCGGAAGCGGACGAGATGGCGCCGGATGCGGCCATGCCCCTTTCTGTTTGCAGAACAACGAGCCTTTCCTCGATCAGATCCCGCAGAATCGGCTCATTGTCGCCGATTTCCAACAACAGCGACTCGCAGAGAGCCAAGGCTTCATCCATGAGTCCTTGCCCGGCGTAGAGATCTGCTTCGGCAAGTTTTGCTTCGATGGCTTCCTTGGCGGCCATGGGTGTTGTCATACTCATGCCGGCCGGTTACACGCTCCTCATGGTTATGACCGGCACGGGTTTCCCCTGCACCGTCAGAGTGCCGGCGACAAGGGTGTTGGGGTCCGTCAGAGGTTCCCAGCGGCCGGTGGAGGTATCATGCTGTTCAGTGGGCTTGTCAAGCCAGAATGCCATGCCGCTGTTCGCCTTGAATACAACGAGCAGCGAACTGTCAGCCTTGGGCTCGCATGCTTCCTGGCCCGGAAGGTTTGCCACCGGAATGGTCAACGTTTTCAGGATGGCTTCATCGAAAAAGCTCAACTCCCCTCTTACAACAAAGCCGATCTTACCCAAAAAACCGCGTTTGAGATTTTTTATGGGCAAAAAGGAACCGCATTTTCTCACCTTGCCCGCAGGTTTATCCTCATAGACGATCTGATCCGGAAGAAAAGCCACCATTCTCCCGCCCACATCGGCAAGCGTCACGGTCGGCCAGGGACAAGCCGCGGCAGCAGCAGCCGGTTTTGCCTGCTCGGCCGGAACAACCGCGTCCGCCTGATAGTCATCGCCCAGCGCCTTGAGCAGGTTTTGTTTTTGCCTTTCCAGCCGTTCGCGCAACTCGGTGTGGATGGCATGCAATTTTTCATAACCGGGCGTTTTGGCAAACAGGTTTTCAACCGGGATAATGCGCTTGGCAATGCACTTGCCCAAGACAACAAGATGGGCATTCACCGCCTCAACCAGCACCGTGGAGGGTCTGCCGCCGGATACGCCGAAAGCGGCGGGAAGTACCGGCAAAAGATCCTCGTCCATGGGCGCGGACCGAGCCGGAGCGGAGGCAGCCTTGACTGGGGGAACTGGAGGGGCTGCCGCTGTTTTCTGCTCGATCCCGGCAACGCCTTGCGTCTTGGCGACAAGCTTGCTGTAATCCTTGGGGATGTTGGGAATGGCGGCGCGCAATTCGGAAAGGGTGGGATCCACCAGCGTTTGCTCGATAAGGGAGAGATCCTCGGCGCCCGCGGCGGCCCGCAGGGTTTGCAGCCCTTCCTGCAAGGTCTTGGGAGCGGAGGTGGAAACATTTTGCGGGGCAATGGCCATGACCTCAAGCAGCCTGTCCATGAGCGCGAAAATCTCCGTCAGGGCGACAGCCTTGTCCACCTCGAAGTTCCCCTGAATTTCCTTCAGGGCCTTCCGGGCTGTTTCGATGTTGTCCGGCGAAATCTCCCAATCCAGCGAAAGCAGGGCTTCCTCGAAAGGGCTGAAGGCATCGGCGCCATCGGCTGTAAGCAGGCTGGCCGGCAAGGACGCGGCCTTTTGCGGAGCCGGAGCGGCTGGGGCCTGGGAGACAGCCTTATCGGAAACCGGCGGCCCGGAAGCTTCCGGGCCCGCTCCCGCATGCGGGGCAAAAAGGGTGTCAATGGCGTCATCTATCTCGGCGTGAAAATCACGCCCGGGGGGACTGTCAGTCATAAACTTCGTTCTCCTTGAGAAATCGCCAACCTCGGGACATCACGGCAGGCCTATTTTGTCTCATGCAGCAGATGCTTATTGGTGACATAACGCACGGTCTGTTTGCTGATTTCCCGCAAGGTTTCAAAAACCCCCATCCCCGTTACCGCCGAGGCTTCGAAGGTCTTGACCTTGAAGACGCTGTTCAGGTCGGCGTCAAGCTCTTCCACGGTCAGGGTGGGGATCGGGGTGCCGACAAGATCCCGCTTATTGTACTGGATAACCAAGGGAAGTTCTTCCAGTTTGAGGCCGTAGTCCAAGAGGTTCGTCCGCAGGTCTTCCAGGCTTTCGATGTTTCTCTCCCTCCGCACCTGAAGAGGGTCGGCGACAAAAACCAGGCCATCGGCCCCCTTGAGGACAAGCTTACGGGTGGCGGCATACATGACCTGGCCCGGCACGGTATAGAGCTGGATGCGGATATTGAACCCCCGGATCTTCCCCAGGTTCAGGGGGAGAAGATCGAAAAACAGGGTCCGGTCGCCCTTGGTTTCGATGGTCAGCATCTTGCCCCGGGCATTATCCGCCATGGAGCTGTGCACCGTGAGCAGATTGGTCGTCTTCCCGCAGCGGCCCGGGCCGTAATAGACAATCTTGCAGTGAATTTCCTTCTTGCTGAGATCAATGAGCGCCATTGGTCATCCTTCAAAAATGTGCAGAAGGGTGTCGGTCAAATCGGTCACCCGGCAGCGCACCAGACCGAGGGAGACATCCTCCCCGAAGATGGTGATGAGAATAAGCTCGTCGCCAATCCGGCCGAAATGGATATTCCCATTTTTCCCCTTATGAAAGAGCAAGGAAAAATCCTCCTCGCCGATCAATTTGGCGATCTGGGAGGTTGCCCCCAGGTTGGCCGCGGCCAGCGCTGCCAGGGAAATGGCGTCGATCTCGTCGGAATCGTGCCCGCAATTGGACAGGATATTGCCTGCCCCATCAATGAGCAGGGCGGTGCGAACACCCGCCTGAATCAGCGACCCCTCTATGGCGTTCCTCGCTTTCTCCAGAATTTCCGCAGTCAGGATAAAATCTTGCATATCCCGTTTTCTCCCATGGTGAGGGTTTGGGTGCTCCATCACAGCAAACAGGGTAAGGTTGCCGCACACAGAGGGGGCGAAGCCCCTGCCGAGAAGGACTTCGAAACCGGCTGAAACGCTGTATATCTGCTGAATTTCCGGCAAAACACGCTTCTATCGTCTACATGGAAAAAAAATCCGTGTCAAGCGGAAAACGTGAATAAATCCGAAAGGAAGACCCCTTGAACCCGCTGCCGTTTTTTTAGGCTGACAAACTCTTCTCCCCTTGTCGAACCTGCCGAAGATGGAGTATCGTATCGGTCTTGGAACGAACAGAATAAAGAATTTGCAGGTTAGGCAACAAGGATATTCACCATGAACAAACCCGGATATTTTGGACAATGGGGCGGCGCCTATATCCCGGAAGTGCTGTACGAAACCTTCCGGGAGCTGCGGGAGGTCTACGCCAAGGCCAAGGCAGACCCGGCCTTCTGGCGGGAATACGTCGAACTCATGGGCTCCTACTCCTGCCGCCCCACCCCTCTCACCCATGCCGAAAATTTGAGCCGTCACTTCGGCGGGGCGCAAATCTTCATCAAACGCGAAGATCTAAACCACACTGGGGCGCACAAAGCCAACAACGTCATGGGCCAGGGGCTGCTGGTCAAGCGCATGGGCAAGACCAGGGTGATCGCGGAAACCGGCGCGGGCCAGCACGGCGTAGCCACCGCCACCATGGCCGCCAAGTTCGGCTTTGCCTGCACCATCTACATGGGCGAGGAAGATGTCCACCGCCAGCGGCCCAATGTCTTCTGGATGGAGAAGCTCGGCGCCACCGTGGTGCCGGTGACCACCGGCAGCCGCACCCTCAAGGACGCCATCAACGAGGCCTTCCGCGACTGGGTTTCCAACATGGACACCACCCACTATGTGATGGGCACGGTCTGCGGGCCGCACCCCTTTCCGGAGATGGTGGCCTGGTTCCAGTCCATCATCGGCCAGGAGGCGCACAAACAGATCCTCGCGGCCCACGGCAGACTCCCGGCTCGGGTCTATGCCTGCGTGGGCGGCGGCTCCAACGCCATGGGCATCTTCCAGGGCTTCCTCGCCGATGCCGGAGTGGAGCTGATCGGGGTGGAGGCAGGCGGCAAGGGGCTGAACACCGGCCAGCACGCGGCACGGCTCGCCAGCCAGGATGCCTCGCCCGGCGTGGCCCAGGGGTACAAAACCATGTTTCTCCAGGACTCCGACGGCCAGATGCGCGACACCCATTCGGTGGCAGCCGGGCTCGACTATATCGGAGTCTCCCCGCTGCTCGCCGACCTCTGGGAAAAAAAGCGGGTCCGCTTTGCCGCAGCCACCGACCAGGAGGTCATGGCGGCGCTGGATCTGACCATCAAAAAAGAAGGAATCATCCCGGCGCTCGAATCCACCCACGCCTTTGTCCAGGCCTTTAAAGAAGCAGGGGAACTGAGCCGCGACCAGGCCATCATCATCAACCAGTCCGGCCGGGGCGACAAGGACATCTTCACCATTGCCCATGCCTTTGACGATCCTTCCTGGAAGGAATTCATCCGGCAGAAGGGAGAGGAATATGCAACTCGCTGACCAACTCCGGCAAGCCCGGAGCACAAAAGATATCCTGCTCATGACCCATCTGGTCCTGGGCTACCCCTCCTTTGCGGTCAACCGCGAGGTGATCCGCCAGATGGTGGCAAACGGGGTGGACGTGATCGAACTCCAGATCCCCTTTTCCGAACCCATGGCCGACGGGCCCATGATCATCAAGGCCAACCAGGAATCCATCGCCAACGGGACCAAGGTCGCGGACTGCCTGGCCTTTGCCGCGGAGATGGCGGGGCAATACGACATCCCCTTTCTGTTCATGACCTACTACAACATCCTCTTCAAGTACGGCGTGAAGGAATTTCTGACCAAGGCCACGGAGATCGGGATCAGGGGCTTCATCATCCCCGACCTGCCGCCCGAAGAAGGCGCGGAGTATCTCCGGCTGACCAGGGAGCTTGGCCTTGCCCCGATCCAGATCTTCGCCCCCACCAGCACCGAAGAACGGATGCGGACCCTGGCCGGGCATGGAAACGGCTTCATCTACTGCGTGGCCCGCAGGGGCGTCACCGGCAGCAAGACCGAATTCGACGCCTCCTTCGATGATTACCTGGCCCGCTGCCGCAAAGCCACGGACCTGCCGCTCGCCGTGGGATTTGGCATCAGCAACCGGGATGACGTGCGGATTCTGACCGGCAAGGCGGATCTGGCAGTGATCGGCACCGCCACCATCAAGCTGGTGGAAGAAAAAGGCGCGGAGGCAGTGGGATCTTTTATCGCAGGGCTCAGAGGCTGAGATACGCCATGAAAACCAAGGGGTTGGCCGACAAGGATCTGGCCGGCGAGACCGCCCGCTTCCATGAACTTGCGACCCAAAGCCTTGAATGGGTTTGGGAAACAGACGCCCAGGGAAATTTGACCTATTGCTCGCCAAGCTGCAAGGCCCTCTACGGCTATGAACCCCGCGAACTCTTGGGCCGCGACATCATCGAAACCCTCATCCCCCCGGAAGACCGGGAGGAACAGCGAAAAATCATCGAAGAGATCCGCCTGAGCAGAAAGCCCCGCACCAACCTGCGGCGACAGGGGATGCGAAAAAACGGCTCCGTCATCCCCATCGAAACCAACTGCCTTCCGGTACTGGCCGGAAACATCGTGCTCGGCTTCCGCGGCATGAGCCGGGACATCAGCGAAGTGATGCTCCTGGAGCTTCGCCTCAAACAGAAGGCCAGGGAGCTCGCCGAGGTCAACAACGCCCTCAGCCTTCTCCTGCACCAGAGCGCCGAGGCCAGCGCCGAGCATGAGCGCCGGATCCACAACAATCTGCAGCGCCTGGTCCTGCCCTATCTGGAAAAAATTCAGGACCGATGCAAGGACGAGGAACTCGCCCTCTACCTCCGGGTGGCTGCGGCAAATCTGGAAAAAATAACCTCCACCTTCTGCTTGACACTCTCGGTCAGGCTCAAGGGGCTCACCCCCCGGGAGCTGGAGGTGGCGGAGCTCATCAAGCAAGGGAGATCAACCAAGCAAGTGGCTGCCATCCTTGATCTCTCCTGCCGGACGGTGGAATTCTACCGCGACCAGCTCCGGGTCAAGCTCGGCATAAAAAGCAAAAAGACCAACCTGCGCTCCTATCTTTCCTCCCTTGCCTGACAGGCCTCCAGCCAAACCCCGTATTTTTTCCGTATTGCCATTGGCGCCCAACTCCATTATTAGCAAACTTCCAGCACGCTTAATGTAAGCTATTCTTTGTGATATACGCTGTATTGATCTGCCACTATACCGGGGGGAACGGTGTCAGAAGAAACGCGGTTCATGCCTGTTTTTTTCACTCGCATGCCGCCTTTTTCTCAACTTTTCCGCCGGGCATGCCATGGTAAGCAGAAAAACAACAGGAGCGTATAGTTTGCATACCCCAGGAAGCCTCCCCCTGACCCTTCTCCAACAGATTTTTATCCCGATCTGCAACGACTTCCGTTGCGCCTTGGGTGTTATTGAAGTCCTCCGGGACACCTCCGGCGCTCCCCGGGGATTTGTGACCAGGGTTGCCAATCAGCTCTTGTGCGAGCTGCTTTCGGTGCAAGAAGGGGATATCCGGGAAAAAGAACTGCCGGAAGCCCTCGGCCACATCCTGACCCTGCCTGCCCTGCTGCACGAACTCGCCGCCTCGGGAACAACACAGATACGCACAACTCTTTCTTTGGGACCAGACCACCGGCCCTGCTCCCTCCAGGCGCATCTCCCTTGCCCGGAACTGCTGACCATCGCCATCCGGGACACGCAACCCGTCCAGACAATGATCAGCTCCCAGGCGGAAGTGATTCTTGCCAGACTGGGGGATCCCTGCACCATTATCGGCAGGAATTTTTCCGTTCTCTACGAAAACGAAATAGCCAAGGAACTCTGGGGAGCCAACCTCGGAAGAAAATGCTACACCGCCTGCCATGACCGGCCGACGCCCTGCGAGGATTGTCCCGCCGAAAAGGTTTTTGCTGACGGGCAGATCCACAAAACCGAAAAGATGCTCCTCATTGATGGACACGAGCGTCATATGGAGATCACCTCCGCGCCACTGAAGGATGCCGCGGGCAAGATTACCGCCGTGGTGAACATCACCCACGATGTCACCATCCGCAAGATAACGGAAAAGGGCAAGGAACATCTCATCAGGGAACTGCAAGGCTCCCTGGCCAAGACAAAAAGACTCAACGGCCTGCTGCCCATCTGCTCCTACTGCAAAAAAATCAAGGACAACAGCGGGGTGTGGCAACAACTGGAAAGCTATCTCCGCAGCCACGCCGAGGTGGAATTCAGCCACGGAATCTGCCAGGAATGCGGCGAAAAACACCATCCCCAGATCTTCAAAAACCGTTGACAAACAGGCAGTTCCTTCCTGTCCGCTGTGTTTTCGGCAACAGCGGCGCGCGCGGCGAACCCTGCCAGGAAAAAACCTGCGCCCGATTCCGGGCCCGCTCCGCATTCTCTTACATTTTGTTTACACTTCCCCGGCAGACAGGGTAGAAAGTAGAGAGGCACGGCGTCCGCCAACCCGGCGGATTCAAACGGCTACCCCGACCGGATACAACACAGAAATCATGGATTCAGATAAAACACTCAGGGAAATATTCAGCAAGGTCAACATGAGCGAGTTGCCGGCCATGTCCGACCATGTCGAGGAACTGCTCCGCCTCCTGAACAACGACGACTCCAGCGCCGAGGAAATTGCCGGGGTCATTCTCAAGGATGCCTCCCTGACCACCAAACTGCTGCAGGTTGTCAACTCTGCCTTTTACAGCCGGTCGGCGCCGATCTCCAACATCAGCCGGGCCATCACCACCCTTGGTCTCACCACCCTGAAGGAACTGGCCGTCAGCCTGGCCCTGTTTGAAGATTTTATCAAGGCCGGGGTCGAGAAGGAAGAAATCAGCAAGCTCCTGGCCCTCTGTTTTGTCAGCGCCTCCCAGGCAAAGATCCTCTGTAAGGCCAAAAAAATCAATGTGCAGGAGGAGGAGGTGTTCATCTGCACCCTGCTCCACCAACTGGGCAAGCTCATCATCCTGGTCTATCTTCCGGAGCTGTACCGCAAGGCTCAGGAGCTCATCGACCGGGGGTATTCCGATGAGTTTGCCGCCAAAACCGTCTTGAACGACCTCACCTTTTCCTCGGTGGGCATGGAAATCGCCCGCTTCTGGAATTTTTCCGAAAAGATCGTCCTGAGCATGGGGCAGAATCCGCCCCAGCCGACGAGCAAGTTCGACTCCCAGATTTATCTCCTTAATGTTTCGGCCTTCTGCAACCGCCTCACCTGGATCATCTGCTTCGGCTCGAGCCTGGAGCTTGGCGAATTGCTCCTGCACTATGGACCGATCATGGGGATCAACAAAAAGGAGGCTTTCGGCCTGGTCAACAGAAGCCTGGATGTGGCCGAAGCGATGTCGGACAACATCATCCGTTTCGGCCTGGCCAAACTGAAAATCCGCACCAAAATCATTCAGAAGGCAACGGCAAGCCGCTGAGGCCGCATCCCCGGAAAAGGGGGCGCGGAAAGAGGGACAGACTACGGGCAAAGGGGGGGGGCAGTGCGCCCCCGCCTTGCCCGCCAAATCAGATGGTTTCCCCGGTGGCGATGCGCAGCGAGGGGAAATCCTCCCCCTTGCGCAAGGGCGCCACCACGCAGTTGCGTCCGATCACGGCCTGGGGCGGCACCTCCGCCTCCTTGCCGATCATGGTGATCCCGGTGTAGAGATGCTTGGGACAGGCCGTATTGGGCGTACCCTTGTCCTCGCCCTGCCCCACCACCGCCCCCTGGCCGACCCGGACCCTCTTGTCGAGGATGGCCAGATCCACCACCGCCCCTTCCTCCAGAACGCAGTCGTGCAGAATGATGGAATCCCTGACCCGCACGTTCTTCCCCACCCGCACCCCGGGCGAAAGCACCGAGTTGATCACCTCGCCCTCTATGACGCAGCCGGCGGAAATCAGGGAACCCTCCACCACGCAACCCGAGGCAAAGCGTGCAGGGCAACGGTCCACCACCAAACGGTCCGCATAGGGGTTTGGCCGGATTGACCAGGCCTGCGGAGAAATCTCGGAATCGGTTTTCAGCAGATCCATGTTCGCCTCCCAGTACGCCTGCACCGTGCCCACATCCCGCCAGTACCCGTGGAAGGGATAGGCAAAGACGTTGTCCCGCTCGATGGCCTTGGGGATGAGGTGCATGCCGAAATCCACCTCGTCGCGGTCTTCCTCCAGAAGCCGGAGCAGATATTCGGTATCGAACACATAGATCCCCATGGAGGCGAGATCGGTACGGGGAATTTGGGGTTTTTCCTCCCATTCGACGATGCGCCCCTCCGCATTGGTGATGCCAGCGCCGAACTGGTGGATCTCGGAGAGCGGCACCACCATCATGGCGATGGTCACCTGCGCCTGCTTCCGGCGATGAAACCGGAGCATGTCGTCGAGATCCATGCGGTAGATGTGGTCCCCGGAAAGGATGACCGTCTCCTTGGCAGGGTGAGCCCGGATAAAGTCGATGTTCTGGCGCACCGCGTCGGCGGTGCCCTTGTACCAGTCGGAATCCTGGAACCCGGTCCGGGGTGGGAGGATCTTCACTCCCCGGGTGCGGCCCGTGAAATCCCAGGCCTCGCCGGTCCCGAGATGGCGCATCAGGGAAAGGGGCTTGTACTGGGTGAGCACCCCGACCTGGCTGAGTCCCGAGTTCATCACGTTGCTCAGGGAAAAGTCGATGATCCGGTAGAACCCGGCAAAGGGCACGGCCGGCTTGGCCCTGGTCTGCACCAGGACATTGAGGCGGCTGCCGACCCCGCCGGCCAGCAGGAGAACCAGGGTATTGTCGCCGTGGATCATCGCACCACCTCGTTGTTCTTGATTTCCCCAACCATCTGCTCCGGGCGCAGATTGGGGTGCAGGGTGCAGCCGGAGCCGATCACCATGCCGTCCAGCAGATGGTTGTTCCAGCCTACCACCGTCACCTTCTCGGCCTGGGGCGCTCCCGGCTCGCCGATCCGCACCCTGGCCCCGAAGGTCACGTTGACATCGCTCACCACCGTGTCGAGGATGGCGCCGTGCCCCACCACATTATCGTAAAAGAGCACCGAGTTCCTCACCTGGGCCCCGGACTTGACGTGGACTCCGGGAAAGAGGATGGAGTTTTCCACCCGCCCTTCCACGACGCAGCCGTTGTAAACCAGGCTGTTCTTGATGCTCGCTCCGGCGCCGGCCTTGAGGGGCTGGCAGTCCCGGACCGCCCGGTGTTCCAGATTGGTGCGGATGCCCCACTCCTCAAAGGGAATCCTCGGCTCCTCTCCCAACAGATCCATGTTGGTCTGCCAGTATTCGGCAACGGTCCGGGTATATCCCCAGTAGCCGCGGAACTTGAAACCGTAGACCCGGTACTGGCCGGCCATGATCCGGGGCAGGATGTCCCGGCCGAACTCAAAGGACTCATCCTCGCGGGCATTGGCCTCCAGCACCTCATAGAGCACCGAGGGCCTGAAGCAGTAGACTGTGAGCGAGGCCCAGTTGAACCTGGGGTCGGAGGGTTTCTCCTGGTACTGCAGGATGCGGCCGCCGCGCTCGCCGTCCTCATCGTCGATCTCCGCCACCCCGAACCGGCTCGCTTCGGCCATGGGCACTTGCAGGCAGGCGATGGTCAGATCTGCGTCCTTGTCGCGATGGTACTGGAGAATCTCCCGGTAATCCATGTGGTAGACATGATCCCCGGAGAGGACCAGAATGGTTTCCGGGTCGTGGTACTGGACAAAATCGAGATTCTGATGGATGGCGTCGGCCGAGCCCCGGTACCAACTGCTCTGGCCCGAACCCTGGGAAGGAGGGAGGATGGAAACCCCGCGATACCGGCCGGTCATGTCCCAGGCCGCTCCCACCCCGATATGGCTGATCAGGGAAAAGCTCCGGTACTGGCTGAGGATGGCGACCCGCTCCAGACCGGAGTGCATGAGATTGCTCAGGGCAAAATCGATTATCCTGGCAAAGCCGCCAAAGGGAACAGCAGATTTGGGCCGGTAGGCGGTGAGCACGTTCAGCTCGTCAACGCGCCCCCCGGCAAGGATCATGGCCAGAACCTTGGGTTTCAGTTTCATGGAATTCCTGAAGGAAAAGAGGGGGAAGCCGGATAACGGCTCCTAAAATTCTGCTACGATTCCTGACTGCAAAACCATTATGAAAAGGGTTGCGCCAAAAAGCAAGCACAGGGAAAGGGAAGGGAGGAAAAAGATTTTCAGAAGGTTATGGAAACCATCTCGATGGCAGGCGATCACAGGGTGGTGCAGATGCGCGGAAGAGGCCGGCGAAGTGTGCGCCTGCACATGAGCAGGCCGATGACAGTTAAGCGAAACGCAGCGAGACTGCGAAGCAGATAAGCGAGCTTGCGAGACTTCGGATACGCCGCCCTGTGATCGCCTACCGGCTATTGCAGGTGTTTGGTGGTGAGCCGCATCAGGGTCTTGGTGGAAAAATCCTGCATCTCCGCGGGCAGATTCCTGAGCGGCACCTCGGCCCGGGCCGCTTCCCGGTGCCCGCCGGCCGAACCGATCGCATTGAACATCTTCTCCGCCAGCCGTCCGGCATTTTTCTTGTAGCCGTCGCAGCGGAAGATGACCACCAGCTTGTCGTTGTGCATGCCGGAGACAAACACCCAGGCCACGTCATGGACCTGATTGAGAAAGTCGGCGATGAGCACCAGCATGTCCGGGCTGGGAACCTTGCCGAGATGGGCATAGAGCCGCTGCTTGCTCACCCTCATCTCGTTCAAGGCGGTCTTGAAATAGTTCAACTCGGAGCGGCGGAAGGAGGAAAGCTCGATCTTGCGGACCAGATTCTGGTTGGCGATATTGAAGAGGTAGCGGAAGGAAATGGCGTCCGCCAGGGTGGCTTTTTTCTCAAAATTCCGGGTATCGACCTTGATCGCGTAGAACAAGGCGGTGGCCAGGGCCACCGAGGGCTTCAGGTTGGCGGCGCGCAGGTACTCGACCAGCATGGAGGCGGTGGCGCCGAAGTCCTTGCGGATATCGACAAAGGGCGCCACCCACCCCTTGGTGGCGGGATGATGGTCAATGACCACGTCACAGGTAATATTCTCGAAGCTGGGCAGATGGCTGGGCTGGGAATCCAGCATCACCTTCTTGGTGAAACTCCCGAGCTTGACCGTGTGCAGACGCTCCATGGGGATCTTCAACAGATCGACCATGACCACGTTATTGAGCCGCCTGATTTCGTTGGGATAGGCAATGGTGACGCTTTTCACCCGGTAGCGGAGCAGACGCTTCACCGCCATGGCGCTGGCAATGGCGTCCGGGTCGGCATTGATGACCACGAGAACCTGGTCCTCCTTGCCGAAAAGGCCGCAGAACTCGAGCAGACGCTCCTTGGCGGTCTTCTTTTTGTTGGATACCGGTTTTTTGGGAACTTCAAGACTTCCGTTCACGCCCACGCCATCATCCCCGTTGCCATGCATGCCAGGCCGAAAACCGGCCGCTTAAATCCTTGCTTCGCCACACAACCGATGCCCTATAACATATCCTTGCACAAATTTCAAAGGGGTTGCCCCAGGGGACTATTCCCCGTCAAAAAAAGGAACCGAAGGAAACAAGGCGTGATCGGTGTGGGGGATAAAACGGGAGCCGGAAAACCGGAGCATGAACTCCTGGTTCACGTTCAACTCGATGTAGGTAATTTTTCCGGCCAGGGCAAGGCTGCGTTCCCGGGCCTGGCGCTCCAGAAGTATCCGCTGGGCCCCGGCCAGGGAGCTGTTGCCCACGGGCTCGTAGGTGGCAAGGGGCAGATCGGGCAGCATCCCCAGAACAATGGCCTGCCTGGGCGAAATATGCCGGCCAAATGCCCCGGCCACATAGATGCGGTGCAGATCCCCAAAGGCAACCCCCACCTGGTTGGTCAGGGTGGTGAGGATGGCGTACATGGCCGCCTTGGAGCGCATGAGCGCGTCGAGATCCACCTGCCCCAGCACCACGGGCTGGCCATCCGCCGCATCCTTGCCCTCCACCACCACGAACCGGTAGCCTTCGCTTCCTTCAATAAGGCGGTCTCCGGCAGCCTGGGGCCGGAACTTGCCCCGGATATCGATCTGCCGGGTCAGATAGAGCTCGGCCACCAGATCGATGAGCCCGGAGCCGCACAGCCCCTTGGGCTTGCCCTTGCCGATGGTCTCATACCTGATTTCGCCGGTGTCCGGATCAATCCGCACATGCTCGATGGCGCCGGGGCCTGCCCGCATGCCCATCCGGGCCACGCCGCCTTCCAGAGCCGGACCTGCCGCCCCGGCGCAGGCGATGAGCCATTCCCTGTTGCCGACAATCACCTCGGCATTGGTGCCCACGTCTATGAGCATGCAGGTTTCCGGTTGCTGGTCAAGCCCGCTGGCCAGCACGCCGGAGATCAGATCGCCGCCGAAATAGCTGCCCACGCTGGGCAGAAACCAGACCACCGCGGCCGGGTGGATGGCCAGCTTCAATTCTCCGGCCAGACAGGGATCCGGGGCGTTGACCATGGGGATGTATGGCTCGCGGCAGAGATGGCAGGGATTGAGTTTGAGAAAAAAATGCACCATGCTGGTGTTGCCGGACACCGACAGCGCCCGGATCTCACCCACCCCAAGGCCGGCACGCCCGGCCAGCTCCGTCGCCAGTTGATTGACCGAACCGATTATCGCCGCGTGCAGCTCGGCCAGCCCTTCGTCCTTGGCGGCATGATGGATCCGGGTAAGGATATCCGCCCCGAAGCGGATCTGGCCGTTTTCCAGATCCGCCCGGGCCAGGACTGCGCCGGTGCCCAGATCAAGCAAGGTTGCTTCGAGATGGGTGGTCCCCAGGTCAAGGGCCATCCCGGCCAGAACCTTCGGCGGCCGGGAGAGGAAATCGACCAGAACCGGAACACCCGCCATCTCATTGACAATGGCCGCGCCCGCAAAGCCCGCGGCGCGGAACCGCCCGGCCACCTTGCTCAGACGCCGGTACGGCACCACCGGCATGACCCCGCCCAACTGCGGGGCAAGCACCTTTTTCAACCGGTCAAGATCGCCGGTGTTGTCGCCAAGGCTGGGAAGGGGCGCGGCGACCGCAATGGCGCGCACCAGAGGGTTCAGCATAAACGGGCAACTCCGTAAAGATTCATCATGATGGACAACTGCATCCTGCCCGATATACTATGTCGCCTGTTGGGAAAAGTCCCTAAAAAAATTGCCGCCCCTGCCCTGGCGGCACCCACATCAAGGGAAGCGTCATCACCGGCGGGCTTGACGTCCGACAGAGGCAATGGTAAAGAGCCAGATCAGGGGCAAAAATTACTAAATGGCCTCAGACCTGTAACTGTTCAGCAGCGCCGCTTCGCTGCTGCCGCATATGCGCGACAGAGGCCTGAGAGCTATACATCGGTATGCGTTCAGGCCGATAACAAAGAATACTGGACAGTTACAACATGCCCGTATTGCTCTACATCTATATCGCCACCGAGATTCTGGCCCCGTTCTTCGCCAGCTTTCTCATCATCAACGCCATCCTCTTTCTGGGCAGGCTTGTCCCCCTGCTCAACGTGATCTTCGATTTCGGCGTCGGCGCCGGCGACTTCCTGCGCCTCTGCGCCTACATGCTGCCCAAGCTGATGATGTTTTCCATCCCCATGGCCAGCATGACCGCGGTCATCGTCGCCATGACCCGGATGGTGAACGACAACGAGATCATGGCTCTCAAAGCCACCGGCATCGGCCTGCTCCGCCTGCTGCCGCCGGTGATCGTCATCGCCCTGTCCACCTCCCTGCTCACCTATTTTTCCGCAGTCACCCTGATCCCCCAGGGCACCCTGGCCATGAAATCGCTTTTTTTGCAGATGGCCAAGGAAAAAATCGATAAGGGCATCCAGCCCGGGCAGTTCAGCGAAGGAATCTCCAATGTGGTGCTGTATATCGATGCAGTGGACCACGAAACCCGGCAATGGCAGGGAGTGTACGTCTCGGACATGCGCCACGGCGACGCGCCTCTTACCATTGTCGCCAAAACCGGCAGCCTCGCCGCCCAGCCGGAAAACATGCTGATCAGCCTTACCCTGACGGACGGCACCCTGCACCGCGCCAGCAAGGATATCACCCAAACCATCCGCTTCGACCGCTATCAGGTCAACCTGCCCATCAAAACGCCGACGGAAATCGGCGGCACCTCCGTTACCGAGGTCGGCAAGAACGGCCTGAACCAGAAACAGTTGCTGGAACAGGTGGCGACCCATGGTCCGAAAAGCCCCCTCGGCCTGAGCATGCTCATCGAGTATCATACCCGCATGGCCCTGCCGGCGGGCGGCTTCATCCTGACCATCCTGGGGCTGCCCCTTGCCATGCTGGCCAGGCCCGGACGCAGGCCGCTGGGCGTGCCGCTGGGCCTGCTGCTTTTCGTCATCTACTACATCCTGTTCACCGCGGGGCGGACCATTGCCGAAAGCGGCCATCTGCCCGTGGCGGCCGGCATCTGGCTCTCCAATATCCTGATCGCTCTTTTCACCATTATGCTCACCCGTCAGGTGGCACGGGAAATCACCCCGCTCTTCCTTGCCCGGTTGAGCGATACGGCCCTTGCCCTGCTGGCCAGGCTGCCGGGAATCAAAACCGGAGGAAAACGGCCATGAAGCTGCTGGATCGCTACCTCATGGCCCAGTTCGCCAAGAACCTGGCGCTGGTCATCTGCTCCCTGATCGCCATCTACCTGCTGGTTGATTTTTTCGAGCGGATGGACAATTTCCTGGAAGCAAAAAAAACCATCGGCCTGGCAATCAAGTACCTGCTGCTCAAGCTGCCGTTCATGTATGTCCAATTGATCCCGGTCTGCATCCTGCTGGCCGGAGTCATCACCCTGGGCATCCTCAACCAGCATTTTGAATTCATGGCCCTCATGGCCAGCGGGATCAGCGTTATCCGCATCATCCGCCCGCTGCTGGTGGCGGCAGCCCTTTTCACCCTGCTCACCGTGGCCATCGGCCAATGGGTCCTGCCCGCCACCACCGCGGCGACCAACCGGATCTGGTACGAAGAGGTCAACAAACAGATCCCCAAAGGCATCATCCGGGACGGGCGCACCTATTTTCGCGGCGCCGAGGGAATTTTTTCCTTTGTCCGCCCCAATCCCGGGAAAAACGAGTTCCTCAACTTCTCCTTTGCCGCCTATGACGGAGAGCACGGCCTGACAACCCTGCTCTCCGCCGAAAGCGCCACCTGGGCCAACGGAGCCTGGCAGCTCACAAACGGCCAGCAGAAAAACCGCACCGACAATGGCGCCTTTTCCGTAACGCTTTTCCAGACCCTCACCCCTGCCTTTGCCGAAGCGCCGGAAGAATTCTTTGTCCCCCCATACAAAATCGAGGAAATCTCATACAGCAAGCTCCTGCGGCAGGCCATGGACAGCAAGGTTTCCCACCATGAGTCGCTGGTGGAATTTCACCGCCGCTTCTCCTACGCCTTCCTGGGCATCCCCTTGCTCCTGCTGGGACTTCCGGTACTGCTCGCGGTGCATAAAACCAAGGGCCGCGATCTGGCCCTGGCCATCCCGGTGAGCTGCGGCCTGGCCTTTGCCGCCTGGGGCGGCTGGAGCGCCACCCAGTCCCTGGCCAAGACCGCCACCCTGCCCCCGGGCATCGCCTCCTGGTCCATCCATGTGTTGACCATCGGGATTGGCTGCTTTCTGCTCAAACGGTATAATCAATAACGCCCTGCATATGGCCCTCGATCCCGCATCCTTAACAGCCGCCATGAGCCGCTTCCGCAAGATCGGCATCATCGGCGTTCCGCCCCTGGAGGTGATCCGGGGGGCCAACGCACACGGGCTGATCATCCATGATCTGGACGAGCCCCTGGTCCGGGAGGATCTCGAAACCGCCAGCCCTTTTCTGCCCAGGGTGTACTGCGCCATCCTCCGCACCGCCGTGGTCAATGCCCTGCACCTGGAGCTCGACGCCATCTACGCGGACACCGGCCCGGGCAAATGCGACTGCGCCCTGCACACGGCCACGATCCTGGCCGAGGCCCTGCCCATTCCGGTGATCTGCACCAAGAACACGGACACCGTAGCCTATGGCGTACCCTTGTGCCGGGCCCGGCTGCCCCTCATCGACCGGATGCTGGCCATCACCGCAGGGGTCAAATCCGCAGCCCCCTATCGCAATCCGTTGCCGCCCTGCACGCCCACCGCCGGGTTCTGGGGAGTGCCGCCCAGGGATTTCTCCATCCTCGAGCTGTTCCCGGAGACTACCCATATCCACGGCTGGGCCCGCTGCATGGAAAACAAGACCCCGGCCGACCATGCGCTGGAGGCCCAGTTCAACCCCGAGGTGCCCACGGTTTTCTTTGCCCAGTCCTTTTGCGCCAAAACCGCGCTGGCCCGCTATCTGGCGAAACAACATCCCCACGCCCTCTACCTGGACGTGGATGTGCACACCACCGGCAGCGCCCGGGCCAAGGTCCAGGCGTTCCTTGAACTTTCCGGGGTGCACCCATGATCCTGGGCGACTTCGGCACCTCCTACTGCAAATTTCTCGACCTCGACGCGCCCGGGGCCGTGCCAAGCATCATCGCCACCAAGGAGCTGCCCAGGGAGACGCGGGTGGATCTCGCCACCGGCCACAACGGCAAACGGTTCGCCGCCCGCTATGTCAACGAACTCATCGCCCTGGCCAGAGGCGGCGAGGCCTTGATCCAGGAAGACGAGTATGTGCTGCTCGACTGCGGCAGCCGGGACATCAAGTTCATCAAGTACGCAAACGGCAAGCTGGCGGACATGGGCTGGAACGCGGAATGCGGGGCCTCAATGGGCTTTACCATCGAGCTGCTGGAGCGGTATTACGACTTGGACTATGCCCGCCTGCGGGTGCCGGAGCAGACCTTTTCCGTGACCTGCGGAGTCTTGGGGATGAGCGACATCTTTGACGCGGTGATCTCCGGGGTGGAGGTGGCCGAGGCGGTGGCCCGCTTTGTCAAGGGAATCGCCATCAACGCTTACCGCTTTGCCGGTTCGCCTGCCAAGCTCTACCTCTCCGGCGGGCTGTGCGACAACCCTCTTTTCGTGGGCAGCTTTCCCTGCCAGGTGATCCCGCTGGGGCGCTTTGTTCTATTGCGCGGCCTTGCAGCGGAGGCGCGGCACCCCAGCCCCCCACCTGTTTCGTGAGGTAACCCCGATGCCTTCCCCAACCAGCGAGCGGCCGAATTGCCTGGCCTGCCTCCACTTCTACGTCACCTACGAACCGGCGCACCCATACGGCTGCAGGGCTTTGAACTTCAAATCCCTCCAGTATCCTTCCATGGTGGTCTTTGCCAGCTCCGGCATCCATTGTCAGGTTTTTTCGGCCAAGAACCGCTCGGACTCAGACCGCTCATAAGTGACAGAACATCTTGACCTGATGCCCGCTTCCCGGAATTCCGGGATAAATCCTTCCTGCTGTTGCTTCCTTTCTTCTTTTGCGTGCCCAAAAGAAGAAACAAGAAAAAGGCACCCCAACCAGTCCTGGCCCTGCGGGCTTCCCTTACTTCTCGACGAGGGCGGGACGCGGAAAAACTCGGGCTTCGCCCTCAAACAGTCGGAGTCTTCGCCACTGCGTGGCTTCGCTTACCTCCCGCGTCTTTTTCCGCCCCCGTCTGCGAGGCGCGGCAGGACAAATGGGAGAATTCCCATCGGTACGCAGCCGAGCACCGGAAAAACTGCCGAAAAGGGAAGTTGCACTGTTTGAGCGCAGCGAGTTTGCAACATCCCGGCAGTTTTGAGGAGTACCCCATGCGGGGCATAAACTCCGGGTATCCCGCCTTCGGCGGGACAAGTGCCCTGGGTGCCTTTTCTTCGCCGCTTCGCTGCTGGTTCGTTTCTTTGGGCAAGCAAAGAAATAAACCAAAAAATGAAGCGTATTCCTCTGGCTATAGGGATTGGTTGGTAATCAGATAAATTTTACGGCGAGAATGGAGTCAAAACTACGCTCTGCCGGGGCTGACTGGCGCTGAACACCGTTTCCACCCCTTCAAGAAGCCCCAAAGCCGCAAGCCGCTTGACGTTCCCGTTGCCGCACCCCCGGTAGATGGACTCGTCCGCCTTGGCGAGAGACAGACGGCAGGCTTGCCGGGACGAACGGACGGAAAGCGCGGCGCGGACCTGGTTGAAAAAAAGCCGGGAAAGCACCAACTCGCCAAAGGCCGGATGGTACGGCCCGGCCAGCACGTTTTTTTCCAGCGCGGCCGAGGGTTGCAACCCCATGCGCACCACGGGAATCCCCTGCGCCTTGAAGATGGACCAGAGCCGACCGGCCAGGGCCACGGCCCAGGGCAGGCTCTGGGGCTGATATTCCCCCTGACGGTACAGTTCGGCCAGCGGACTGCCCTCGATGACCAGACAGGGGTAGAGCCGGACCAGCTCCGGGCTCAGCGCTGCCGCCTGATGACCGCTGGTCAGGGTTATGGCCGTAGTGTCGCCGGGAAGTCCCAGCATGAGCTGGAGCCCGACCCGCATCCCCGCCTCCTTCAGACAGGCCACCGCATACCGCACCTGGGCCGCGGTATGCCCCCTCCCGCTGGCCGCAAGCACCCGGTCATTCAGGGACTGGGCGCCCAGCTCCACGATCCCCACCCCCTGCTCCCGCAAAAAGCCGGCGATCCGAGGGGTCACATAATCCGGGCGGGTGGAAAGCCGCAGCTCCCGCACCTGGCCCGAGGCGAGAAACGGCTGCGCCGCCCCAAGCAACTCCCGCTGCCGCTCCATGGAAAGCCCGGTGAAGCTGCCCCCGTAAAAGGCCACCTGCACCGGCGCTTCGGGATGTCTGCGGGGCCAGGCGAGCTGGGCCCGGATGGTTTCCTCCACCTCGCGGGCACTGACCATGCCCTCCGGCGCACCGGTGATGCTGCGCTGATTGCAGAACAGGCATTGATGGGGACAGCCATGATGGGCGATGAAGATGGGGATGACAAAGGGGGCTGACATAGGTTTAGGAAAATTGCGCTCTGACACAACAGCTCACTGGCCGGCCTGCTTTGGCCCGGCAAGATTTTTAAGCGCCATGGCGGCGGCCTCCTGCTCCGCCTCCTTCTTGTTGCGGGCGCTGCCCTGGCCGAGGATCTCCTCCCGGAAACGGACCGAGACATGGAAGATCTTGTTGTGATCCGGGCCTTCCTCCCCCTCCAGCACATAGCGGGGCCCCTCGTTGAACCGCTCCTGCAGAAGCTCCTGGAGCGAGCTCTTGGCGTCGGCCAGGAACATGGCCTGCTGGCGGTCTTCAAACCAAGGGGTAAAATGGCGTTCGACAAATTCGGCGGCCGCAGGGTAACCGCCATCGAGAAAAATGGCTCCGGCCACGGCCTCGAAGGCACAGGAAAGAATGGAGGCCTTTTCCCTGCCCTGACTGGTATCCTCGCCCTTGCCCAGCAGCAGATATGTGCCCAGCGCCAGATCCCTTGCCATCCTGGCCAAATGCCGTTCGTTGACCAGGGCCGCCCGCAGCCGGGTAAGATCGCCCTCCCGCATCTCCGGAAAATGGCGAAAAAGCGCATAGCCCACCGCGAGATCAATCACTGCATCCCCCAGAAACTCCAGGGTCTCGTTGTCCTTCTGCGTCTGCCTGGCCTGCTCAAAGGCATGGGAGCTGTGAATCATCGCCTTCTGCAGATGGGCACGGTCCCGGAACCGGTAGCCGAGGCTTTCCTCAAGCAAATGCAGATCCGGCGGGGGGTTTTGAGTCAGGGTATTGTTCGTCACTGTCAGGGTAGGGGTAAGGGATAATCTGTGAGGGCGTCACCCCTCTTGCCGAGAAAACACCATACCCCAGCCAATAAAAAAGGGCAACGGATCACCCTGCCCGGCGAGGGCTTTCCCCCCTTTTCTCTTTGCCTGCCGCAGGCCGGCGCAGCCCGCACATTTTCCCTTGTCAAAAAAACGATCTGCGTTTAAGATTGCCCCCACCAAAAAAGGCGGCGTAGCCAAGTGGTAAGGCAGTGGTCTGCAAAACCATTATTCAGCGGTTCAAATCCGCTCGCCGCCTCCAGTAAAAATCAGAAAGGGTCAGCCGTATTCGGCTGACCCTTTTTTTTGTGAATATTCCCCTCATCATCCATGCCAAAAAGGCGATCACTTTTCACCCTAACCCGCCGTCTTGAAAGAATAAACTCCTTGTGTTGCTCCTTATTGTCAGGATATAACGATCTCAGAATAAACAAATCTCCTGATTGGGGCGTGGCAACAGCACCGCTCTCCCTCAGCTTGCCGTTACCTGCTCAATGTGGGCAGGACCAAATATAAGATGGAACACTGCTGCCTAAGGAAGATACAGGGACACAGAAAAAAATGAGGACTGAACCCGGTGGAAGCAGAGTCGACACAGGAGGCATATTTATGCAATGGAATCCAACTGGTAGAAAACCCCTAACCTTAGTGCTTATCTTATTGGTAGGCTTTGCCGTAATGACTGAGCCCGCAATGGCGTGTGAAGGAGAAGAGCAAGAGGCGGCTCTGGAGTTAATCTATCGTTCTCTTATGACTGGATATAATGCGATGATAAGTGGAAGGCCTTGGGAGGCGCTTACCAGGTTGAACGAGCTTTCACAAGAGCAGCAGAACATGTCCGAATCCTGTCAGATATTTATTCAGGATGTTGTTGGTGCCTTGTCTGGAATATTTTCACCAAAAAACTCCACACCTAGCTGTTATGGCGTAACGTGCTGCGACGGTTCCGGCTGTTATATCAATTAACCGCCTAACCCCAAGCCAGCAAATCGCTTTTATTTTTTAGGCTCTTCAGCAAAATTTGTGGGTACCCGTCAGGGCTGATGGCAGAGTTGACCGATTGAGATCATTCCCTGACGGAGTTGAAAATAAAGCATCCTGTTTTTCTTTTTGGCATTATGGAGATCGACCAAGAAATCCATGACCAAAAAGGAGAAAACAGGATGCAGATCAAGTCTATCCTGAATCGGGTGCAGTTGCACCC
>Ga0074195_1001753_pt1 | contig 27936 bp, 22 predicted proteins | sample EPASupsiteHSE623_FD_64525 | JGI IMG/M metagenome (GOLD analysis project Ga0074195, IMG submission 64525) | Bioremediated contaminated groundwater from EPA Superfund site, New Mexico - Sample HSE6-23 | ecosystem: Environmental > Aquatic > Deep subsurface > Groundwater > Contaminated ... | reverse complement strand
ACTTTTTTGGACCATCAAGAATTCACTCCCCTGGACCCCAGATGTGCCCCGGCTGCAAGGAAGAACGAAGTCGCCGCGACCCCCCACTCGACATCACCGTTCCAAAGGTGGTGGGGGACCCCCGAGGTGTACAGAGAAGTACATCGAGGAGCGACGACGAGTTCTGACGCCGCAGACGGGGTGCAGATGGGGGATCAGGGGAGGTCTCTGATCACCAAGGATCCAGGGAAGGGGCGAAGGTCTCTGTACGGCCAACGGCCTTCCCGTTGAGGAACGTCGCTTTCTGGCCGATGGGAATGGTGATCTGGTCGCCCGGGTAAACCAGGACTTGCGCCTGTCCGAAGTAGACGGCGACCTTGAGGGAGCGTTCGCTCAGATTCAAACGAACCTTTCCCCTCGAAACATCCACGACGCTTCGACCCGCTTCCACCCTGACCTTCGACTGTCCGCTGTTGAAGTCGACCTTGACGCATCCCTCCAGGAGCTCGGTTGTGACGACCACATCACGCGAGGGCTTCGCGACAGGCTCGACCGAGGAGATCTTCAAGCGTCCCAAGACCGTAAGCGAGTTGGTTCGGCTTGCACCCCAGAGAGCGATCGGGTTCTCGAGAGTAGCGTTGATCACGTCTCCACTGGAAACAGCTCTCCCGGACCGTTCGCCGTTGGCATACGACAGGAGCTCTGACGAACCGATCTGGACCGGACTCGGAGGATTGTGGGGCGTCTTTTGCACCGGAGACTTCATCGTGCCAAACCTGAGGAGGATGCTCACCAGCACCATGACGACGATGGTCAGAATCGGTCTGCGCCAGGGACCCTCCAAAGCGAGCATACGTTCGGGCAGCTCGCCGGTCAGGCTGCGGTAGAGGTCGGTGCGCTTCAACGGCTTTCCGGAGAGAGAGGGCAGGGTCTGTGGCTTGGAGACCTTGAAGGGCCCTACGGTGTGCGCCACTGACTGCAGACCGGCGGGTTGAGTCTTCTGGGATTCGTCGGGCCGCGGATTCCACCAAGCCGTGTCGGTCGGGGTACTCGGTCCATCCGCGCGAGCCTTCGGATCCGTGACAGAGGCCGAGCTCGAAGCTCCCGAAGCGGTTATCCTCTCACAGAGAGCCTTGTACAGGCTCAAGAGTCGGGGAACCTTCTTGGAGCAGCGCACCGAGAGGCCCATCTCGAGGAGCAGTTGTGCGGCCCGGGGCTTGTCCTCCGGAGACGAGGCCAGTCGCCTCAGGTGTTCGATCGACCCGAGATGACCCAGCCTGAACAGCGAAAGGATCGCGGCTTCACACACCTCGGGACGGCTCGCCGCCGCCTCCTTCATCAGGACTTGGTCCACGTTCGCCACGAGCAGGAGCTCGATCGCTCGGATGGCGGCAACGGCCGTCGTCGTGGTCAGATAAGACGACAGTCTGGGTAGGTCCTCCACGTTGCCAACGGCTCCCAGAGCCACGAGCAGCTCACCCATCACCGGGGGATCGAGAGGGAGCGCGAGTCGTTCCCGTATCAAGTGCGCGGCCTCGTCGACGTGATCGACCGGCAGATGGTGGGAGACCTCCTCCAGGATCTTCCTGGCGGTCCCGTGAGCCAGCTTCCCGTCTATCAGCGAAATCAGGGTCGGCATGACCCCCGGCACCGACACGTGCCGGGCCAGCGAGGTCACCGCGAACTCCTCCAGTTCGGTTCCTGCCACGGCTCGACAAAGGTGCGTAAGAAGAGGCACTGTCTGATCGGTTTTCAGGTATCGCAGCGCAAAGACGGCCTGGCCCCAGTGCGCGGAGCAGTCCTTTCTGCCAAGGATTTCAGACACCCGAAAGAACGCCTCCTCCGGGGACCAGACCGACAGTGCCAAAAGCCCGATCAGCGTCAACCGGGGGTGCGAGGACCGTGCGGCCGCGCGCGCTTCCTCGAGGAAAAGGGCTCCGTCACGTTCCCGGCAAACGAGAGCCTCCAGGGCCTCCGACCGTTCGACGAGCGACTCGCTCCGGAGCATCGGCGCCAAGAAGCCCTGGACATCACCCTCCACCGCGGCTCCCGCGGCCCGGATGGCGGCCACCCGAAGGACAGGCGGATCGTCCGTCTTCACGAGCCGGCGCAGTGTGTCCATCCCTCCGGGGACTCCGAGCCTGCCCAGGGACAGGAACAGGTTCATCCGGACAATCGGATGGCTCTCCGCGCCGAACACATCCAGGATGGAGGCCACGTCGTGAGCACCGTACCCCTCGAGAGCACGAGCTGCCTGCTCGCGCAGAGAAGGTTGATCCGAACGAGCCACCCGGGTCAACAGCGGGATGAGCTGTTTGGAGGCCAGATTTGCCAAGGCCAACCCCAGCCAGGGCTCGCACTTGTCCATTCCCCGGGACTGGACCGCTGGCAGAAGGCAGTCGGCCGCCTCAGGCGTGCCCAACCGGCCGAGCCCCAGGGCGGCCGGTCCGGGGAGCGGACCGTTCAGCAGCTCGGCACGCAGGGGAGCAAGCCCCACCTCAACACCCAGGTCGCCCAGAGCCGTCAGCAGAAAGGCGCGAGCCGGACCGAAGACCTCACGAAGGAGTCCGAGAGCCACGGGCCCGTACTCTTGCCCCGCGACCGCGGCTATCTGGGGTAAGGATGTCTCCAGTCGCATCCATTCAAGAGTCTGCCCAACACTCAAGCCGGTCCATCGCCCCCCCATCTTTGGCCTGGGTTCCTGTGCCATCAGCCGCACCTGGACCCTCTGCTCGCGAAACGCCACCTCGGCGAAAAGATGATCGGGAGAGGACTCGACCTCCTCCCCATCCACCTTGTTGAGCTGCTCCAGGGCCTCCTCGGGGTCGCAATGCAGGACGGGGCTCAGAAGGTTCCGAAGGAGTGTCCGGCGCGCCGGACCAGACTTGGCCTCCCTGTAGAGCCAGAGTAATGGGCGGTAGAAAAGCATCGATCAGGCTCTCCCTCCGAAAATCCTGTGCAAAGGGGCGAACGCTCCCTCTCCGAGCCCACCCACCCCGTTGAGGGCGTCGACCGCGACGTCCGCCGGGATCACGCGCTTTCCGGCGATCGACAAGCCCCATCACTGCCAAGCGAGCCGGCGACAGCGTACGACGCCATATGGCTCCTGTGCTTCCCGAATGCGGCATCGAAACAGAGTTCGGTCTTCATTGTCATATGCCCGTCATTAGTCATATCCCCGGCATGACGCTCTCTTCGTCATCGATAGTGCTCAGCCGCTGATTGAATCGCATCGACGATCTGCTGATAGCCGGTGCATCGACACAGGTTTGCCGATATGGCCTTGCGAATCTCGTCACGAGTCGGGTTGCTGTTCTTCAGCAGCAGAGCGTGGGCTGTCAGCACCATGGCGGGGGTGCAGAAACCACACTGAATCGCGCCATGATCGACGAACGCCTTCTGCAGCGGATGCAACTCTCCGCCCGGTCGAGCCATGCCCTCGATGGTCAGCACGTTTTTGCCGACGATGTACAAACCGGTCTGACGGCACGATTTGACGACCGTTTTGTCCACCAAAATCGAACAAGCCCCGCAAGCGCCCACGCCGCAGCCGTACTTGGCGCCGGTCAGGTCGAGATCCTCACGCAGATAGGAGAGCAGGCTCTGTCTCAGGGCCGACTCGGGTAGAACGTGAGACCTGCCATTGATCGTGGTGGTAATCACAGGACACCCTCGATCCTGATGGGGGTCTTGAAGTAGCGTTTGCCGGTGGCGTTGCCTATCGCGTTCGCAATCGCCGGTGCCATGAGCTCGTTGGTGGGTTCCCCCACACCCTTTGCCTTGGAGGGAGACAGGGGATCCTCATTTTCGATGATGATGCCCTGCATGTCCGGAAGGTCGGTAGCCCGCGGAATACGGTAGGTGTTCAAGTTCCGGCTGACTATGCGACCCTCGCGCACATTCAGATCCTCGAAGAGCACGAATCCGGCCCCCATCGCCATGCCCCCGTAGAACTGCCCCAGAAGCATCTCCCTGTTGATCGCCTTTCCCACCTCGTGCGCCGCGACCATGTTCTGAAGCTTCACCTTCCCGGTCTTCGTGTTCACGGTCAGCTCGACAGCTTGGCAACCGTATACCCAGGTGAAGTACGCGTTGCCTTGTCCCGTTGCCTCGTCCCAGCTCACCCTTGGAGCCTTGAACGCACCAAAGGCGTAGGGGTACTCCTGCTCGAGGCACATCTCCCTGCCCGCCTGCTCATAGTCGAGGAAAACGTCGTCCGTCTTTCCATAGACCCGGTCGTTGAAAAACCGGACCTCTTCCGGCTCGCAGCCCAACTTGCCGCACAGCACGCCGGCGAGTATGCGCTTGAGCCTCCTTGCGGCAATGACAGTCGCGCCTCCGCCCATGATCGTCCCTCTGGACGCCACGGTCGTGCCGCCATCCGGAATGTTCGAGGTCGACGGCTGTCGGTAGCGTATGCGCTCCTTGCGCACTCCCAGCTCGCGAGCCGCGATCAGGATCAAGGCGGACTCAGCTCCTTGACCATTCTCGTGAATGGCAACCTCGAGCAGTATGGACCCGTCAAACTGCATGTTGATGATCGCGGAATTGAAGTCCATGCCCTCGGCTCCAAGACTCATGCCTCGGTAGCTCAAGGCCATTCCAATGCCGTAGAGCTCGTCGCTGCCTTCTTCCGGTCTCCCATGGCTGCATCGCGCGTACTTGCGCTCGTAGTCGATCTTGTTTAGAGTCTCTTCGAACACCTGCCCCAGACTGACCGTGTGTTCCGAGAGAACCTGGCCGGTAATAGTCGTGCTTCCCTGCCGAAGCATGTTTCGTTTTCGAAACTCCACCGATGAGATCTCGAGTCGCAGGGCAGCCATCTCGACAAGCTGCTCGACGGCGAAGTTGACCTGCGGGGAGCCGAAACCGCGCATCGCTCCGGTGAAGCCGTTGTTGGTATACACGCCATACATGTCGCAATGAACGTGGGCCACATCGTAGGGGCCGCAACACTGAACCGTCGATCGCAAGGTAACCCATGGCGTCACAGAGCAGTAGGCTCCGGCATCCGCGACGATTCGCACCTCGACCGCGTGAATCCTTCCATCCTTGATTCCCATGCGGTAGTGCATCTTGTAGGGATGTCTCTTGTAGCTCTCCCGGATCGACCATTCTCGGTCGTAGGTGATCTTGACGGCACGCCCGACGATACGCGCGGCGAGCGCTGCCCGGGCGCACACGATCGCGGCCGTGTCGTCCTTACCGCCAAACCCGCCGCCGACGGACACACTGCGAACCTCCACGTCCGTAAGCGCGGTCCCCAGGATCGCGGCAACAAACTTCCGAGTGCTGAAGGGGTGCTGCATGCTGCCGTAGACCTCCATCACCCCATCAGGTCTTGGAACGCACAGAGCGCTCTCCGGCTCCATGTAGGAGTGTTCGACCTGCCGAGTCTCGAACACCTCATCCAACACGAAATCGCACCGGGCCAGCTCAGCTCTCGCGTCCCCCCGCCGAACCTTGTGATGGTTGGTGATGTTGCAGTGTCGGCCCTCGTGGACGTGATCCTCATGAATCAAAATGGAATCATCAGCCAGCGCGTCCTCAAGGTCCAGAATCGGACGCAGAGGCACGGCTTCGAGCCGCACCAGAGAACTCGCCGTGACCGCCTGCGCTCGAGTCTCGGCCACGACGATCGCGATGACATCGCCGTTGTACCGGATCTTGTCGTCCGCGAGCATCCGGTGGTCCCGGAAGATCTGCCCGAATCTCGTTGACCCCACAACGTCCTTCGCCGTAAGGACCGCCAGCACGCCAGGCGCGCTTTGGGCTTGTTCCGTCTCGACCGCGAGGATCCGCGCGTGGATCTCGTCACCGTAGACAGGAACCGCGTGGACCATGCCGTGGATTTTGAGGTCATCACAGTATTTCGCGCGGCCGGTCACTTTGGCGATGGCGTCGTTTCGCCAGCCACGAGGCTTGTTGACGTCCTCGCTCATCGCAGCTGCTCCAGGATCCTGGTCTCCGGGGTCACCTCGACCTGCTGTTCAACGCCATTGAGGAAGAATCGATTCGTGTGTTGCATGGTCTCTCACACCTGGAAACCGACTGCGCGCTTCGTCAGAGAACTGTTGATGGCGCGGATCCAGACGGGTGTTCGGCGACGCATGTGGATCGATATTACTCGCTGACGAGATCAGACGGCAAGTGGTCTCGCGAATCTGGGAGCGTGTCTTCATGGGAGCATGTCTTCAAAGGAGTGACAGGTTGGGGCGGGCCGAGGCACAATGCAGGTCTGAATCGAGAGCCGTGACGTCCATCATGACTTCCACCACATGACATCCACCACGCCCTCCACACGTTCGGACACCCTCGCGACACAGGGCCTCGGCCGTCACCGCGGATCAATGGCTCTGGTCTGGCCGCTGACCCTCTTGGTCCTCGCTGTCGCTGGCCTCGGCCTCTTCCTCTGGCAACGCGCGGTGAACTTCGACGAGGTGTGCCTCCTTCACGTGGCCTGGCTGCGAGCCAGAGGACAACTCAACGGAGGAGAGTACCTCTTCACCCATCCGGGGCTCCTCGTCGATCTCATGGCCCCCTTTGTCGGAACCTCGCCCGATCCGCTCCGATGCCTCGACCTCTCCCGGTGGACGTCTCTCGGGCTGGCCCTGGCCCAAGGTCTTGGGCTGTATCTCTGGACCGCCGCAGCCACCGGATCCAGCGCCTTCGCGCTCTGGGCACCGGCCCTTCTGCTCTCCTGCGACTCCATCGGCTATTCCATCGCAGAGCTCCGGGTCGACGCCAGCGCATCGGCCTGGGCTCTGCTGGGATGGTGGGCACTCCAGCTCAAAGCTTCGTTTGCGGGAGGAGTCGCCCTGGGGCTCGCTGCCGCGGACAACCAAAAGTACATTCTTCTGGTGCCCTTCGCGTTCGTCCACGCGCTGAGGATCCGCGGACCGAAATCGGCTGTCAGACTGGCTCTCGCAGCCACACTACCCAGCCTAGCCCTTCTGGCGCGGGCGTGGTACGCCGGTGTCCTGCCCGCGTACTTCACGTTCAACTATCTCCTCGGTGCCCACCTTTCCAAAACCTCGCGACTGACCGACAACCTGGGGCTCATCCGCGATCTGGTCCTCTCGTCCCCCCACCTTCTCGTGCTCTCAATCGTGCCCGTGTGGAAGGGAATCCGGGAATTCGTCATCGGAGCCGACACGTCACGGGCCCTTCTGGTCCTCGCCGGCGCCGGAGCGATCGTCCTGGCAGGGGCGAGCCCTTATCCGAATCAGTACAACCTCCTTCCGCTGATCCCGGTGCTCGTGCTGGCTTCTCTGCTTTCGATCGAAAAAGCGTTCACAGCCAAGGCGCGGCTGACCGTCGCCATCTACGTCACGTTCTTTCACCTGGTTCTTCCATCGATTCACCGCTGGCCGATCTGGAGGTCGGAGGAGGCAGGCGATCAGAGGGCTGACGTTCTCGAACGACATCGCCTCATCCCCGCGGTCGAGAAGTACTTCGACGCGGCAGGGCTCGCTTTCCGGGACGCGCCGGGTCGGTTCCTTCAGCTCACGCTGACGGTTCACAGACAGCTCGAGGCCCGACCCGAGTTCCAGGCCAGGATTCCCGAAACGTTGACCCGCCACCAATGCCGGTTCGTGGCCCTCAACGACTTCACGGCCCCGTTGCCGGACGCTCAACGCCGATTCCTGGAGGAGAACTACGTTCCGCTCTGGAAAGACGTGCGGGTCCTGGGCCGACGGTTCACGGGGGCCGAACTCTCGAAAGGGGTCCGGTTCGACCTGCCGATCGGGGCTGTTTTTGTGGCCATCGGCAACGGACACGAGCTTCCTGCGGGCCAGCTCGAAATCGACGGTAAACCTGCTGGCAAGGAGATCGAGCTCGCCGCGGGTCCACATCATGCCCGACTCGCGCGCGGAGGGACGGACGTGGAGCTCCGATCGATCAGGCCGTCTGGGCGATCGGCTCCAGAAGCTCGCCGAACCGTCGCACCACCGTCATCTGCTGAGAAAGCGCAACCATGAACTGCTGCTGGGAGAGGAGCCCTTGTTCCATCAACAACGTACCGAGGCGAAGCTTGCTCCGGGTCCGACGCTGCTCGGAGAGGGCGGATTTGAGCTCCTCATCGGTGAGCACGCCCTGCTCGACAAGAATCTCGCCAAGCTGTCGGCGCTGTCCCGGCGTATAGAGCGACAACCTCACGACAGTTCCTCCTTGGGATACCGAACGTGTCCATAAAGCATAGCGAACGCGGCCTCGATTGAACAGCCCCCAATCCTTCCAGGCCACCAACCGGACCACCAGAGTGACCTGGCATGGAGACCATCGGAGAAAAACGAGGATGGGATGACGAGGACGTGAGATTTCGGGTAGTGGCCTGCCAATATTCCAGATTGGCCCTCCGAGCGGATCGATGATCTTCTTCCAGAGCCCAAGTGGCATGCTCCAAGGCCACCACCTCCTTGAACGAGAGGACACTCGATTCATCGGAAACTCGCGCTGAGACTGAGCACGCCCGACCTGGAGGTCTCCTCAGACGCGCAGCCCGCTCTGGATCAGGCACAAAGAAGCACTTGCCGCGCGCACCCCGAAGCCGCCGGGCGTTGCCGGCATCTCACGTCTTTGCGTTTTCGACGAGCCTGTCAAACTCGGCAGCCAGATCCGGGCGCTCCAGAAGCTCTCCGAATCGGGCAAGCCAGACTCGGACCCGGTCCAGATCGAGCCGCGGGCCCTGCCTGTAAAGCACGCCAAGAACATCCTCGAGGTCCTTGGGTCGCCCCGCGACCAGCTTGTGGATGATCAGGTCCTCGGCCGAGCAGATTCGGATGGACCTCTGCCCCCCAATGTCGTGATCAACGGCCCGGTCGATGACCTCGTTCTCGTACCCGGGAATCCCGAACGAGATATCGAGGTCGCACAGGTCCGGCGCCCGTAACAGGAGGACCCGATGGCGGATGGCAAACTCGCGGGCATCGGGAAGTCGGGGCGCAAAGGATGCCAGAAGCCTGTCGATGACGATCTCCTCGTCACCCAGGGGAACGAGCAACGTGGCGTCCACGTCCTTGGTCAGTCGGGGTTCTCCCCACTTCAAGACAGCCAGACCACCGATCAGGGCATACGGAATACCCTCACGAGCCAGCTCCTCGTGGAGCCTCCAGGCAGCTTCGAACTGGGGATTCATACCCCCGAGGCCTTTCCCACCCGATCGAAAGTCAACCGAAGCGCCACGAGATGACGAGCGTGGAGACGGTCGAGAGCCTCCTTCTCCAGCGGATCGATCGGCAATGCGAGGAGATTCTGGAAGGCCTCGAAATCTGCCAGGGCCTGCTCGTGGGTCAGGCACCGCAGCCGCTCTCGCCGCTCCCGTTCAATCACCTGGCCAGCGGCCTTCTGCCCCCGAAGGAACGTCTCCAGCTGTTGCCGTGTTGGCTTCATCACCGAAGATTGTAGCATCCGGCCCAAGCTGAAGCCACGGTTGCCCCTTGCCACCTCCCCTGATCCCCCATCTGCACCCCGTCTGCGGCGGGGGAGTGAATTCTTGATGGTCCAAAAAAGCCATTGTCGCTTGGTCTACAGGAACTAGGTGAAGGATTTCGGCCTCCTCAAGCGCTTGTATTCGGTTCGACGGGTGGATATACTGGCCCGCATGATTGGAATTGGCATCATTGGTTGCGGCCACTGGGGCCCCAACTACATTCGTAATTTCTCGATTCAACCCAACGTCAAGGTCCAGGTCGCGGCAGATACCGATCCCAAGCGACGCGCTCTGGTCGAAGGGCTGTTCTCCGGATTGAAGACCGTGGCGTCTCATCGGGAGCTCCTCAGCGATCCCAGAGTTCAGGCCGTGGTCGTTGCTACGCCGACCTCCACGCATCACGCCATCGTCAAGGAGGCTCTTCAAGCGGGCAAGGACGTGCTCTGCGAGAAGCCTCTCACCGTGACGGCCGCCGAGTCGGAGGAGCTCGCACTCCTCGCGCGTAAGACAGGGCGCATCCTCATGGTGGGGCACACGTTCCTCTTTAATCCCGGCATTCTGAAGTTGAAGTCTCTCATCGACGAGGGGACCATCGGAAGCGTGTACTATATGCACGCGGAGCGCACCAACTTGGGTCCGATCCGCACCGACGTCAGCGTGGTTCACGATCTGGCGAGTCACGACATCTCGATCTTCAACTTCCTCAGGGGGACGTTGCCGGAGACGGTCAACGGAAAGGGCGGGCGTTTTCTCCGTGACGGGATCGACGATGTGGCGTTCGTGACGCTGCAATATCCGGGAAATGTCATTGCTTCGCTGATCGTGAGCTGGCTCCATCCACGGAAGGTGCGAGAGGTCACTGTGGTTGGAGATCGCAAGATGATCATCTGGAACGATCTGGGGACCCTTGGGCCCATCATGATCTTCGACAAGAGCGTGAAGCGGGAGCCCGCTTACCTCGATTTCGGGGAGTTCAACCTGCTCGCCCGCGAGGGTGACGTCACCATCCCCCGAGTCGCTCTCACGGAACCTCTGAAACTCCAGACCGAACACTTCATCTCTTGTCTCTTGGCGCGATCCCAACCGAGGACCTCGGTCCAGCAGGGAATCGACGTGGCCAGAGTGCTGGATGCCATCAACCTCTCCATCGCGCAAGGTGGGATTCCATGTCCTGTAAAGACAGAATGACCGGTAAGCCACAGGGCGGAGGCTCAAGGGAGCCGACGATCGAGCCGTCAGCCAAACGAGATCCGCGACCCGGCAACGTCGACATCCGGACCAACCCGCTTTCGTCCCTTTTGGAGATTGGTCCGGATGCCGGTCTCGACGAGAATGTCCTCCTGGGTTACATCTCGGGCAGACTGTCCGAGCGAAAGACCCTGGTCATCGGCGCACGGGCTCGAGTCCGTTCGGGGACGGTCATCTACGAGGGGTCCACGATCGGCGACGGTCTCGAGACCGGACACGGGGTCGTCATCCGGGAAGAAAACCGTATCGGATCGGGTTTTCACGTCTGGAACAACTCCTGCATCGACTACGGCTGCTGGATCGGCAACAACGTTCGGCTCCACAACAACATCTACGTCGCGCAGTACACGACGATCGAAGACGACGTATTCATGGCCCCCGGGGTCATGATCGCCAACGACCCGTGCCCGATCTGCACCCATTGTATGAAGGGGCCGACCCTCCGTCGGGGGGTCAGGGTCGGCGTCAACGTCACTCTTTTGCCCCACATCGAGATCGGCGAGTACTCGCTCATCGCGGCCGGAGCTGTGGTCACGCGGGACATCCCGCCGAGGAGTCTCGTGGTGGGCAACCCCGGGCGAGTCGTCAAGACGATCGATCAGATCGAGTGCTTCGTGGGCGTGAAACCGAGGGCCTACCCGGATCTCTGACGGATGGAAAAACGCGTCATCGCCTTTGCCCCGGCAACGAACGAACTGGGCAAGATCGGCGAGGTGGTTCGGAGGGTTCCCAGGGACGTGGTGCACGAGATTCTCGTGTACGACGACGGCTCGACCGACGGTACGGGTGACGAGGCGCGGGCCGCCGGAGCGCGAGTGCTCCGATCCGACACCCGAAGCGGGGTTGGCAGCGTCATCAGACAGGCGATCCGCTATGGACGCTCCGAAGGGTACGATGTCCTGGTTGTCATGGCCGGCAACAACAAGGACGACCCTGGAGAGATTCCTCTGCTGCTGTCACCGATCCTTCGCGACGGTTTTGACTTCGTCCAGGGGTCCAGGTACCTTCCAGGGGGCGGCTTCGGCAACATGCCGGTCTATCGGACATTGGCCACGAGGTTCGTTCATCCGCTCCTGTTCAGCATGGTTTCCGGACAGCGGATCACGGACTCGACGAACGGTTTCCGAGCCATCCGATTGGGGCTGTTCGACGACCCGCGGATCAAGATCGACCAGCCGTGGCTCGACCAATATGAGCTCGAGCCCTACATCTTCTACAAGGCGATCCGTCTGGGATACAAGGTCCGAGAGGTTCCGGTGCACAAGATCTATCCGGACTGGAAGCGGGGGTACACGAAAATGCGTCCCATCACGGGCTGGTGGAGCATTCTGAAGCCGCTGGTCTATCTGGGACTCGGGCTCAAGGACTAGGAGACCGTCGGAGCGAGTCGCCAACGAAAACCCTGAAAACAAATCGCCGGTGGAGGGCCCAGACAGGCCCCCGTTTCTGCACGAAGGAGGAGAATCGTGGTCCCGTTCATGGATTTGAAAGCGCAGTATCGCTCGTTGTCTTCCGAGGTCGAGCCTGCCATCCTGAAGGTGCTCGCTGGCGGGAGTTACATCCTGGGACCCGAGGTCGATGCGTTCGAGAAGGAGTTTGCCGCCTACCTCGGCGCCCAGGAAGCAGTGGGGATCTCATCCGGCCTTGACGCTCTCAAGCTCGCACTGCTCGCACTCGGAGTCGGTCCCGGTGACGAGGTGATCACGGCGGCCAACACCTTCATCGCCACGGCACTTGCGATCACCGGCGTGGGCGCGAGGCCGGTCCTCGTCGATCCGGACGAGGCGACGAACAACATCGACGCGGTCGGCATCCGTGCCGCGATCACGCCGAAAACCAAGGCGATCATCCCGGTCCATCTGTACGGGCAGCCAGCCCCCATGGGTCCCATCATGGAACTTGCGCGAGAAAAGGGCATCTTTGTGGTCGAGGACGCCTGCCAGGCACACGGCGCCTCGGTGAACGGCCGAAGGGCGGGAACGATCGGGCACCTCGGGTGTTTTTCGTTCTATCCGGGGAAGAATCTCGGGGCCTACGGAGACGGCGGCGCCGTCGTCACCGACAGGAAGGATCTCGCCGACAAGCTGCGCCGGCTGAGAAACTACGGCCAGGAAAAGAAGTACCATCACCTCGAACTGGGGCATAATCACCGACTCGACGAGGTTCAAGCGTCGATCCTCCGCATCAAGCTGCGCCATCTCGACGACTGGAACGAAAGGCGCCGCGCGAACGCAAGACTCTACGAGGAGAAGCTGGCAGCTCTCCCGGTGAAGACTCCTCGGACTCCCGAGAAGATGGTCCACGTCTTCCACCTGTACGTGATCCGCACCAACCGCCGAGACGCCCTGCTTGCCCACCTTTCGGCCAAGGGCGTCGGGTGCATCATGCACTATCCGGTCCCGATCCATCTCCAGCCCGCCTACAGGGGACTGGGCTTGACAAAGGGCTCCCTGCCCGTGAGCGAGCGTCTCGCCGATGAGATCCTCTCGATCCCGATGTTCCCGGAGCTCACCGAGGCTCAGATCGACGAGGTCGTGGGGGCGATTCGCTCGTTCTTCGCCGACTGATTGACGACCAATGCCCATGAATTAGGGTAACCCCCGGAGAACCACCCGTGATCGACCGCGTCGGCCGCTTCCTCGCCTCGGTGAAATTGACCGTCGCGCTTCTCTTGGTTCTATCCACGGTCATGGCTCTGGGGACGATCTACGAGTCCGAGAACGGGAGCGCGGCGTCGCGCGTCGTGTTCTGGCGCGCGGCGTGGTTCGACGGGTTCTTGTTGCTCCTGGCGGCCAACCTCGTCGGCTGCACCTACTACGTCACTCCCCACCGATCCAGCCGTTTCACGTACCTGCTGGTCCACCAATCGATCCTCCTGATCTTTCTCGGGGCGATCATCGGCCGCCGATACGGGATGGAAGCCCAGCTCCAATTTCGCGAGGGCGAGGTCAAGGACGCGATCACGAGCGACGCGAATGTCCTCCGTGTGAGCTTCGGCCGGGCCGATCCCTCGAAGGTTGCCGCCGTGGTCCTTCCAACAGATCGGATCGACTCGTTCCCCCGCCAACACGAGCCGAACGCTGTCTTTGCCGTAACGAAAGACGGCGTATCGCTGACCGTGGACCGATTTTATCCCGACGCGCACGAGGAAGACTCCATGGAAGAGGGCGGACCGACGGACGGGCCGGCCGTGGAGATCGTGCTCACCCTTGGTCACCAGTCGGTCCGGCAATGGCTCTTCGCGAGGGAACGTTCGTGGGAGGCCGCAGGCGTCCGCTTCCGGCTGACCGAAGGAGCGGCGCCTCCGATGTCCTCGGAGCGCTCCTCGGAACGAGCGGGTCAAGAGCTGATCTTCTACCGGGACCCGTCCTCCGGTTCTCTCGTTGCCCGCTATTTCAGCGTCAAGGAGGTCGTGACCGGGCCCGTCCGCCCCGGGCCCACCTACCCGATCTCGGACATCCCCGGACTCACTTTTGCCATCGAATCGGTCGCCGCACGGGCCCGCCTTGCACGGAGGGTCGTCAACCGCTCCGACGAAATCCGACAACCGGCCATGCACATCGTTCTCCAGGGCAAGGGCGCAAGGCAGGAAGGCTGGGTCTTGTTCGGGGAACCCCGCCAATTCCCCGGTTTCGAGGGCGGAACCACTGTCGAGTACACAAAGTCGGTCCACCCGCTCGGCTTCTCGCTCAAGCTGGAGACGTTCAAGGTTGGCCGACATCCGGGATCGAGTCAACCCGCGAGCTTCGAAAGCCAAGTGCTTCTGCACGATCCGGAACAGAAGAAGTCGGCGCAACGACTGATCTCCATGAACAACCCCTTAATCCACCGGGGTTACACTTTCTATCAGTCGAGCTACGTCGAGGGGAGCCCCATGACCTCGATCCTTCAGGTCACGAAAGACCCTGGAGGCCCTGTCGCCTATGTGGGGTTCATTGGTTTCATGATCGGTCTGTTCTGCGTCATGCTCGATCGCTCCCGACGCGCGGCAGGACCGGATTCGGCCCGATCAGCGCAAGGATGAGCTAAGGATGAGAATGAAGAATCCGTCTTCTCAAAAGAGCCGCGTCCCGATCCTCGTCCTCGCCATGTTGCTCCTCTGCTTCCGGACAGTGAACGCCTCGACCCCGGATCCGGCAGGGCCATCACCCGATCTTTCGACCCTGCGGTCTCTGCCCGTCCTCGACGGTGGCCGGTTCAAGCCTCTGGACACCCTCTGCCGCGAATCGCTTCTGGTGATCTCGGATGACGATTCGGTCAACGGGCAAGACGCTGTCCGGGTCGTTTTTTCCTTGGCATTCGAACCGGAGAAATGGCGCGATCGGCCGATCCTCGCCCTGTCCTTCCACCCCCACCGGGCTCGGTTGGGACTCCCGCCAAAGCAAAGGCTGATCAGCTACAACCAGCTCCGCGGCAACGCCGAGTTCCGCAAGATGATGGAAGAGTTGGACCGGGCAGCCACGGATCCTCAAAATGCGGACGACTCGCGTGAGATGAATCGCCTCGCGAACCGATTTTCCACGATCGAGGCCGTCTTTTCGCACAGGCTGTTCCGCCTCGTTCCGATCGCTGGCCATCCGGAAAAACCGTGGCTTTCGCCGGCCGACCTCGATGATCGAGTCGACCCGGATCGGATGATCCGGAAGTCGTTCACCGAGGTGGGACGCAGCTTCGTCACGGCGAACAGCCTCGGACTGGCCCGGTCCTCGAAGGAGCTTTCGACGCTTCTCGCACGAGTGGACCCATCGAACTACCCCGACGAGAGAACGATGGATCTCGAAGTGCTCTACAACTTCGTTCGTCCCTTCCGCGTCTCGGCCTACCTGTATGTCGGCGCCTCGGGCCTTCTGGTCGCTCACCTCCTGGGAGGTTCCTTGGTCTCTCTTTGGGCCGGACTTGGGCTCCTGATCTGCGGCGTGGTCATCGGGTTCCTCCATGCCATATTTCCCCTCCTAATCGTGGCGGGTCTGGCCCTCTGCGGCGGCCGGTTGATGCGCGGCGCCCGCGGTCCCATCCGGATCGCGGCCATGCTTCTCGTGATGGGGTGGCTTCTCCAAACCGGAGGGATCGGCGCCCGCACCGTGATTTCCGGGCGGGCTCCCATCGCGAACATGTTCGAATCGATGGTGTTCCTCGCTTGGGGTGCGGTGACCTTCGGGCTTGGCTTCTCGTTCTTCCATGGAGTCTCGTACTTCGGCACCGCATCCTCGGGGGTCGCGATCGTGATGCTTCTCGCCGCCGAGAACTGCTTCGACCCTTTCATCGCGCCTCTCGTCCCGGTTCTGCGGTCCTACTGGCTCTGGGCCCACGTCTCGGTCGTCATGCTCGGCTACGCGGGGCTGTTCTTGGCGATCACTCTGGCCCACATGAGACTTCTTCTCTCGTTTCTGGGCGAGTCCTGGGCTGAGCAGATCAGGACGCTGGACCAGTATCTCCACCGGTCTCTGCAGGTGGGGTGCGCGTGCCTTGGCGCGGGGATCGTCCTTGGTGGGATCTGGGCTGATTACTCTTGGGGTCGCTATTGGGGCTGGGATCCCAAGGAAACCTGGTCGCTCATCACGTTCCTGTGCTTTCTGGCTCTCCTGCACGGCCGTCTGTCCGGATGGCTTTCCGGAACCGGAATCGCGGCCGGAAGCGTGCTCGGAGTCTTTCCGCTCCTGATGACCTATTATGGCGTGAACTTCCTGCTGGTCGGTCTCCACAGTTACGCGGGCGCCGCCCAGCAGGCCGGATCAACTTTCGTCGAGAAGCTCCTCGGAGTACCCGTCTGGTTGTCGCTCTTCTCGCTCGCCGAGATTGTGTTCCTCCAGCTCGTCGATGCCGTGGTTCTCCGGAAGGGAGTGATCGTCGGGATCACGTTGACGGCCCAGACGGTCTTCTTCTGCGCAGTACATGACAAAATCTCCTGGTGGCCCTTCGGGGCAGTCGCGGGCCAGGCCGCGCTGGCCCTGTGGGCCTGGACCCGTCCACAAGGCCTCCATCCGCCACGAGAGGCAGCCCCTCCTGGTGGGTGATCGCGCTTGCTCGTGGTTTGATCCACCCGGACATGAGGGCCTTGAGGCCTCTGGAGAAAACGTGAGATGACAGACTCGATTCCCGTGCGTGCGTCTCGACCGCGGTATCCGGCAACGGTCGCCTCGGTTCTGGTCGCGATCGCGCTGATCGTTGGCCATGGGTCCCCGGCGTCGGCCGCGAAATCCGCGGGGGTTCCGTCCCAGAGAGACCCGCTGGTGCTCCTGGTTCCCGATACGGAGTCCACGACCACGACACGTTCCCACGTACACATTGCGGCCAGGACTCTCCCCGGCTACACAGCGACGATCGGAAACTCGACGGTTCCCGTTCTCTCCACCGGGGTCTTTGTCCGGGATGGAATTCCGCTCGATCACGGCGTCAACGAGATCGTGCTCACGGTCGTGGACCCCGCGGGGCAGAGCCGATCTCGCACGCTCGAGGTCGTCCGGGAACCCCCTCCCCCACCCCGTGGTCCCGCTCCCTCTCGGCCGCTCTTCATCGATGAGGCGACGATCAGCCCGGCTTCCGATCAGAATCTGGCACACAAAGACGATCTGGAGGTCTCCTTCCGTGGCGCCACCGGCAACCGAGCGGAGGCCCGCGTGGCGGACGGCGCCTGGTTTTCGCTTTCTGAAGAGATTTCGTCTTCGACCCACGAGGGGACCGGCCTCTACCGTGGAACGATCACGGTCACTCGGGGCGACGATGTCCCTGCCAGCCCCATCATGGTCCGACTGTCCGCCTCACCGCCCGGAGGAGCAACCACTCCGGATACGCCTCCCTCTCCGGTGGAACTGGCTGGACGAGCCCGCGTGGGGATCTTCAGCCCGGGGATGGTACGGCTGGTCAAGGTGAAGTCTCCCTGGGCCGAACTGGCCTACGGACTCCACGAGGTTCGTCTGGGAGGACCGTTTGTCGCCCGCGTTCCCGCAGGCACCCTGCTCCGTGTGACCGCGAGAAAAGGCGATCACTTCCGCGTTCGGCTGACCCCGACGCTGGAGGCGTGGGTTCCATGCGCGTCCGTGGAATCGGCTCCTCCCTCCGCGAAGGTCCCGCATCTCGTCTTCACCGGCCTCACGATCGACGGAGGAGCTCGGGAAGATCGAGTCCACGTGCCTTTCGATCCGATGGTGCCCTTCTCGATCGAGCCGGTGCCAGGCCCCGAAGGACGGTCAGCTCTCGTTCTCGACCTGTTCGGTGCCCACCATGGCACCACGTGGATCATCCACAAATCCAGCACGCGCGTCATCCAAGAAGTCTCTCTGCAGCAGACCGAGACCGACCATCTCAGAATCCGAATCGATCTGAAGACGAAACCGCTCTGGGGCTACCGATGGGAGGCACAAGGCAAGGGGCTCGTCGTCACCCTGCGTGCGCCTCCCGCGATTCCGTTGCTCCCGCCTCTTCCCTTGAAGGGGCTCAAGATCGCTCTGGAGGCGGGTCACGGGGGGCCGAGCAATCTGGGGGCCCTGGGGCTGGCCGGGACGGTCGAGAAGCAGATCAATCTGAAGACGGCGGAGCAGCTCGCAAAAGAGCTTTCGTCCGCCGGGGCGACCGTGACGATGGTTCGCAAACACGACGAGCCGATGCTGCTGGAGGATCGATGCCAGAGAGTGATGCGGTCCGACGCGGATCTCTTCGTATCGGTCCATGCGAACGCGTCCGAATCGGACCGGGGCTTCCTCTCCGTGGGAGGCGTCAGCACCTACTACAAGAACTCGAACGGCCGGGATCTGGCGCTTTCGCTCCAGGCCGCTTTGATCAAGAGCACGGGACTTTCTGACGCTGGCTGCGTGGGCAACTTCAATTACTACCCGCTGCGCATGCTGACCTGGATGCCCAGCGCCCTGATCGAGCAAGCGTTTCTCTCCAACCCCGTCGAGGAAGCCAAACTCACAGACCCGAAGTTCCGCGCCGCTGTTGCTCGGGCCGCCCGGGACGGCATCGAAGAGTTCCTGCGGAAGGTCAGCCTTCAAACGTCCGGAAATTAGGAGTGCCAGCCCAAGCACCCGGTCTTGTCAGTACCCCCCAAGTCTGATAAGATCCGGCTTCGGTCCAAGGTATGGATGAAGGCGGCGGAAAACATCGAATGCGAGCGCTCGTCACCGGAGTGGGTGGATTCGTAGGCAGACATCTGGCCCGACACCTCGTTTCCTGCGGGGTCGAGGTCTGGGGGATGACTCAACCCGGTGTGCCTCTTGACGACTGGGAGGCCGATGTTCCGATACGGCTCCTCGAGGCTGATCTGAAGATCCGGGAGGCGCTCGGATCCGTCCTCTCTCGCGCCGAGTTCGACCAGATCTACCATCTGGCCGGAGCGACCCACGTTCCCTCCTCGTGGAGCGACCCCTGTGGGACTTTCCAGACGAACCTGAATGGAACCGCGAACCTCTTGGACGAGATCCTCACGCACGCGCCGCAAGCCCGGCTCATGATCGTCAGCACGGCAGACGTTTACGGTGTTTCGGATCCGGGTCGTCCGGTGAGCGAGGACGATCCCGTCACTCCCACGAGCCCCTACGCGATCTCGAAACTGGCCGCTGAGCTGCTCGCGAACGCCTACCATCTCAAGTACGGGATCGACGTGGTTCGGGTCCGACCGACAGGGCACACGGGGCCAGGGCAGCCCCCTCCCTTCGTGCTCCCCAGCTTCTGCGAGCGGATAGCCCAGGTGGAGCTGGGACTCTGCCCTCCGACTCTGCTCGTGGGCAACCTGAACGTCGAACGGGACTTCTGCGATGTGAGAGACGTCGTGAGAGCCTACTGGCTCTGCATGACCCGGGGCAAGACCGGGGCGTGCTACAACGTGTGCGGAGGCCGGCCAAGGGGCCTGGCCGACATCGTTCACGGCCTGACGGACAGGGCCCAGGTGCCGATTCGGGTAGTGGTCGATCCTATGCGTGTCCGACCCGAGGAGGCCCGTCGTCTCGTCCTCGACCCAAGGAACACCCGACGAGATACCGGTTGGGAAGCCGAAATCCCACTGGAGAGAACCCTCGACGACATGCTCGCGGACTGGAGGAGGAGGGTCCGTCCGGTCGCCGAAACCAAAGCTCCACCGACTCCCGACGACCGATGATCCCTGTCGTGGGACCGCCTCATCATCGACTCGAGTTTTCGGCAGGCAGAGTGTCGCCTGCCCGTGCATTTTTCGTGACGAATCGACCCCATTGATGTTCGAAAGACAATTGAGGAGGAACGTCGATGCCTTGCGCGCTGATCACCGGAATCACCGGACAGGACGGCTCGTACCTTGCCGAATTCCTGCTGGAAAAAGGATACAAGGTGTACGGACTGGTTCGCCGGTCCTCCACGGAAACATTCGACCGCATTCGGCACATTCAGGACAAGATCCATCTGCTCCCGGGAGACCTCCTCGATCAGTCGTCTCTCGTCTCGGCCATCCAAGAAGCGCGCCCGGACGAGGTCTACAACCTTGCCGCCCAGTCTTTCGTTCCGACATCATGGAGCCAGCCGGTCCTGACCGGAGAATTCACGGCTCTCGGAGTGACCCGCATGCTGGAGGCGATCCGGACGGTCAACCCGAAGATCCGTTTCTACCAGGCTTCTTCGAGTGAGATGTTCGGAAAGGTCCGCGAAATCCCGCAGTCGGAGAAGACACCTTTCTATCCGCGCAGCCCCTACGGGGTGGCCAAGGTCTACGGCCACTCGATCACGGTCAATTACCGTGAGAGCTACTCACTCTTCGCCGTGAGCGGGATCCTCTTCAACCACGAGTCTCCGCGAAGGGGCCTCGAATTCGTGACAAGAAAGATCACACATGCGGCGGCTCGGATCAAACTCGGGCAGGCCAAGGAGCTGCGACTCGGGAATCTGGATGCACTGAGGGACTGGGGCTTCGCCGGGGATTACGTCATCGCCATGTGGTTGATGCTGAACCAGGAGACTCCGGAGGACTACGTCATCGCGACAGGCGTGGCCCATTCCGTACGCGATGTCGTCCAGGTCGCCTTCGCCCGGCTGGATCTCGATTGGAAGGAGTACGTCCGGGAAGACCAGGCGTTTTTGAGACCGGCCGATGTCGACTCGCTCCTGGGTGATCCGTCTCGCGCGCACCGCAAGCTGGCTTGGGAGCCCAAGGTCAGCTTTCAGCAGCTCATCGAGATGATGGTGGACGCCGACCTCAAGGGCCTCGAGCGGGAAGCTCGCAGGGGATAGGCGCCTGTCGCGCCAGTCCGGAGGATGGAGTTCCGGAGTGGGCAAAGAGGGCTCACTTGCCTCCCAGCACGCGCCCCATCTCGGTCTTGATCTTCAGAAAGGCCCGATAAGCCGACTGCTTCTCCTCGGAACTGGCCGACATGGAGGACAGGGTGGCCTGGATTTCCGATAGCCTCGACCAGTATCCGGCCGACTCGTTACCAACACGAGCGACCGAAGCCGATGGCGCCCGCTTGGCCCGGGCCACGGAGGCCGTGGCAACGGTCCGGGATGGGCGAGTTCCCCCGGATTCTTCCGGGAGCGGGCGTTGCTCGCCGGAGGCCGCGGGCTCCATCGTCCGGGCCGGTTCCCCTCGGGCGATCCGGTCCTCCTCGGGGATGAGAGCCGTCCTCAGGATCGACCCATACGTCTTCTCAAGCTGCTGATGGCTGGCCTCGATCGCGCGCTGGTCTGCCTGGATCTTCGCGATCTGAGCCGACAGCGACGACAGATCGTTCCCCTTTCGGGAAAGGCAGCCAAGGACGCCCTCGAACTCCTCGTAGACCCCGGTGTTGGTGGCCTCTGCCATGGACAAATCGACGAGCCGCTCCTGCAGATAGGCCTGGGTCCGCTCGCTCCCGCCGGTCGTCTTCGAGTAGAGGATCAGATTCGCCTGCTTGGCGGTGACCGTGCTCTGGGTCTGGACGAGCCGGCGCAGCAGGAATGGCAGTCTGGCCTCCTGCCGTGCCGTGGACATCGAAAAGGCAGAAGTCCCGCCCCTGCGGCAGGACGCGCCCCGGATGGATGAGACGATGGTCGTCGCGTCCGTGCCCGGCGTCGAGGCCAAAAGGACGCCGACACAGGTCCAGAGGACTTGGACGACGGAAAGAAGAGCCGCTCTCGATCGACGAGTCATTGTTCATCCGCTCCCGCCATGAAGGATGCACGAGTCGTCCAAAAGTTTTCATCCATTGCAGGCCATGGTAAGATAGGGCCTGGTCCAGCGACCGTGAGCCTGAATGCAATCGGCAAGAATGGGGAACGTCATGGCTTTCAGAAAACAGCCCGTGTTGGAATCAGTTGCTTCACCGACCGTCGAGGTCGACGCCCCGCTCGACTCTTCGTCGGCGCCGGAACTCGAGGGACTGCCCACGGCCCAAGAGCCGGAGGCGATGGAGGGAGAGGGACGCTTCTTCCCGCGGCTCGCCTTCTACGCGGACCACCTTCTCCGAAATCGCGAGGAGCTCTACGACAGGATCAGCGACCGTCGTTCGATCGGCGCCCTGTGCCTGGTGATGGTCACGATGGCCGTGCTGGGCGCCGGATCCTATGGCTTCACGATGGGCGCGTTCGGCGGGGTGAAACAGGCTCTCGCCAGCGCGGTCAAAGCTCCGCTGCTCCTGGCCTTGCCGCTTACGATCGCCATTCCGGCCTTGTACGCATTCAACACGCTCCTCGGGTCGGGCACCCGACTCTCGCAGATCGCGGCCGTCGCCTGTATGGCTCAGGCAACCACCGCGATTCTCCTCGTGGCGCTCGCCCCCCTGTCGATCTTCTTCCTTTTCACTGGAGTCTCCTACAGCTTTCTCAAGGTGCTCCACGTGACTCTCTTCTTCGTGGCCGGCTATTTCGGGGCCTTTGTGCTCTACGTTGGTCTGCAGACGGTATCCGGTCGAATGGGAAAGGTTCAAAACCTCCCGCTGCTCCAGATCTGGCTCTGTCTGTATGCCTACATCGGCGCTCAGATGTCCTGGATCCTGCGGCCGTTCCTGGGCGACCCTCATCGCCCCTTTGCCCTCTTCCGCTCCATCGAAAGCTCTTTCTTCAAGGGCCTGGCCGATGCACTCACCACCCTCTTCAAGTAAAGGCCAAAGAAGCATGAAAACGACGAATGAGCAGGTTCAGAACGACTGCGCCGAGAGGCTGCGGCAAAAGATCGAAAGACGAGAGGCCCACCTGGCGGTCGTGGGGTTGGGGTACGTGGGTCTTCCCTTGGCCGTCGAAATGGCCCGGTCAGGGTTCAAGGTCACGGGGATCGACTGCATCACGGAACGGGTCGCCCACCTCAACGAGGGACGATCCCACGTCGGCGATGTCCCGGACAAAATCCTGGCCGAAGTGATCCACGCAGGTCGACTGTCGGCCACGACAGACTACTCGATCCTCCGCTCTGTCGACGCCGTGTCGATCTGCGTTCCCACACCTCTGGGCAAGACGCGAGATCCCGACATCTCGTTCATCATCAACGTGACCGAACAGATCTGCTCGTTTCTCCCGCGGGGCCTTCTCGTCGTTCTGGAGAGCACGACGTACCCCGGTACCACCACGGAAGTCATTCTTCCTCGGCTGACTCGTGACGGCTGGCGTGTCGGCCACGACTTCTTCCTCGCCTTCTCGCCCGAGCGTGTCGATCCGGGAAATGCCCAGTTCCAGACCCACAACACGCCCAAGATCGTTGGCGGAGTGACCCCCACGTGCACGGAACTCGCGGCCCTGCTCTACCAGCAGTTTATCCAGCACATCCATCCTGTCTCGTCGACCGAGGCCGCCGAGATGGTCAAGCTCCTGGAGAACACCTTCCGATCCGTGAACATCGGCCTGGTCAACGAAGTGGCGATCATGTGCAACAAGCTCGGCCTGAACGTGTGGGAGATCATCGCCGCCGCGGCAACGAAACCGTTCGGATTCATGCCGTTCTACCCGGGGCCCGGTCTCGGCGGCCACTGCATCCCGATCGATCCTCTCTACCTCTCCTGGAAGCTCAAGACGCTCAACTACCAGGCGCGCTTCATCGAACTGGCGGACGATATCAACTCCCACATGCCCCAGTTCGTCGTCACCAAGCTCAACGACGCGCTCAACGATCGATCCAAATGCTTGAAGGGATCGAAAATCCTCGTCCTCGGCATCGCTTACAAGCCGAACGTGAGCGACGTCCGTGAGTCGCCAGCGCTCGACATCCTCCGGATTCTCCGTGAGAAGGGCTCCGAGGTTCACTTCCACGATCCGTTCATCGCTCGGATCGAACTGGCCGGAAACACGATCGAATCGACGCCGCTGGACGACCAGCTGCTGAGTCGGTCGGATGCCGTGATCATCGTCACCAACCATGCCAACCTGCCGTACGCCCGGATCGTCGAGCTCGCCCCTCTCGTGATCGACACCCGAAACGCTTGCCGCTCGATCTCGACAGGCCAAGACAAGATCGTCAAGCTCTAGCCAACATGTCGAAGCCAGTCGGACCGGACTCCTCGTCCAGAGAGAAGAGCCCCGGCAGAGTCCGGATCCTGACGATTTTCGGGACCCGTCCGGAGGCGATCAAGCTGGCCCCGGTGGTTCACGAAATCGAGCGACATCCGGAGAGCCTCGAAGTCCGGACCGTCGTATCGGCCCAGCACCGAGAGATGCTCGACTGCGTCCTCGAGCTGTTCGACCTCGTACCCGACCACGATTTGAACATCATGCGAGCAGGTCAAGACCTGTTCGACATCACCTGCCACGGACTTGCGGGGCTCAAACGGGTATTGAAGGTCGAGAGTCCGGATTTCGTCCTGGTCCAGGGAGACACGACCACAACGCTGGTGGGCGCCCTTGGAGCGCACTACTTCAAGATCCCGGTCGGACACGTCGAGGCGGGGCTTCGCACTCGTGACCGCTACCATCCCTTTCCCGAGGAGATCAACCGCCAACTCGTCACGGTCCTTTCGGAGATCCATTTTCCACCGACCCGGATGTCCCGGGCCAATCTTCTCGCCGAGGGCGTCCCCGAGGGAAGGATCCTGGTCACGGGCAATACCGTGGTGGATGCCCTGCTCGCGATCGCCAGTCGCGCCCCCAAACACCACGACGAATCGCTCGAGCCTTTTGGACGCTCCAAGCGGATGATCCTGGTGACCGCCCACAGGCGGGAGAGCTTTGGCGGGCCGATGAGAGAGATGTTCACCGCGTTTCAAGAGGTCGCGAAGCGCCATCCCGACGTGGAGATCGTGTATCCCGTTCACCTGAACCCGAACGTCCTGGGGCCGGCGCGGGAGATTCTGGGTGGCCAGGAGCGCATCCATCTCATCGTTCCCCAACCCTACGACCAGTTCGTTCACCTGATGAAGAGGGCGCACCTGATTCTGACGGACTCCGGAGGGATCCAGGAAGAGGCTCCGGCCCTTGGTAAGCCGGTGTTGGTCATGAGAGAGACCACGGAACGACCCGAGGGGATCGAAGCCGGGACCGTGAAGCTCGTCGGCACGTCGGCTCGATCGATCCAGTCTAGTGTCGCCCGGCTCTTAACCGATGGCGACGAGTACCACCGCATGGCCACGGCCACCAACCCATACGGCGACGGACACGCCAGCCGTCGCATCGTCGACTGGATCCTTTCCAACGTCCGTCGTCCCGAGGCCGCGACGCTTCGCCCGGTAGGCTCCTAGCTGCGGAGCGACCGACGTCTTTTGCGGGTCGTTCCTCCAGAGATGGACCATCAAGAAAAAATTACGGGAACCCTCGATCGAGTCGTCTTTTCGAACGCGGACACGGGGTTCTGCGTTGCACGGGTGAAGGAGCAAGGCACGGACCGGATTGTCACCGTGGTCGGACTCCTCGCCGAGGTCGTGCCCGGAGAAGAGCTCGTCCTGGTCGGCCAGTGGGTGACGAGCCCCCAGTACGGGCAACAGTTCCAGGTCAGCGAATCGGTCCGCCAGGTGCCGAGGTCGGCGCAGGGGATCGAGCTCTATCTGGCTTCGAACCTGGTCTCTGGAATCGGCCCCAAGCTGGCCGAAAAGATTGTCGCTCGCTTCGGAAACGAGACCCTGGACATCATCGAACAGACTCCCGACAGGCTCGCGGAGATCCCGGGGCTCGGCCGCAAGAGGATCGACCGTCTGGTCGAGTCGATGGCGTCCCAGAGAGGAATCCAGGACGTCGTCGTATTCCTCCGGTCCCATGGAATCGGCCAGGGCGTCGCGCTCAAGGTCTATCGACACTACCGCGACCGCACGCTCCCGGTTCTGCGGACAAACCCATACCGGCTCGTTCGGGACGTCGCTGGTATCGGGTTCGCCACGGCCGACAAGATCGCGACGAGCCTGGGACTCGAGCGCGAGACTCCCGCCAGGATCCAGGCCGGCATCGACCACGTGCTCGCCGAGGCCGCGGCCGGAGGTCACTGTTTCCTCCCGGTTCGGACTCTTCTCGGAGCGGCCGAACGGCTGCTGGACGTCCCGGGAGAGAAGGTCCTTGCAACCTTGCGGGAGATGGCCCAAACCCGGAGAGTCATCGCGGAGGAGACGGGTGATTCGGGCTCCGAAAGCGCCGATGGTCTGCCGGGACCGCTGGGATCCGAGGGGGCTCGCGTCTACCAACCGCATCTTCACCGCGCCGAGGGTTTCATCGCAAGCCGGATCGCGGCGCTCGCCGCCACCAAGCCGGTATTCGGGCGAGACAGGCTCACCGTTCTTCTTGATCAGGTCGAGAAGAGGCTCTCTCTCGCGTACCATCCACGGCAACGCGAGGCCATCCTCCAGCTCGCACGCGGCAACGTCCTCGTCATCACGGGCGGACCTGGAACCGGAAAAACCACACTGATCCGTGGACTGATGGAGGTCCTGCGGGCCGCCGGATTGACCTTTTCGCTCGCGGCTCCGACCGGACGCGCCGCCAAACGCATCGAGGAGGCGACCGGAGAACCCGCGCGGACGATCCACCGGCTGCTCCATTTTCAGCCCCGAGACGGTTCGTTCGCGTTCAACGACGAAACTCCCCTTCCGGTTGGAGCCATCATCATCGATGAGGCTTCGATGATCGACGTACCGCTCGCCACCCACGTCCTCGAGGCTCTGGTGCCGGGGACGATCCTGATCTTGGTCGGAGACGTCGACCAACTGCCCTCGATCGGTCCTGGAGCCGTGCTCAGGGACCTGATCGCCTGCGGTCGACCGGAGTCCGATAGAGTATCCACGCCAATCACAGCCGGCGATCAGCCGAAGATCTCCCGATCCGATTCCGGTCTCGTGCGTCCGGGAGATCTGCCCGTTGTCCGGCTCACCCACGTCTTCCGTCAGGCGCAGAAAAGCCTGTTGGTCGCCAATGCTCACCGGATCAACCGGGGACAGATACCATCGATCACGGGCTCTCACGCGGGCACCGTGGAGGATTTCTACTTCATCGAGCGGACCGATCCGGCGTCCATCGTGTCGACCGTGCTGGAAGTCGTCACCGAGCGGATTCCACGACGGTTCGGGTTGAACCCGGTGCGAGACGTCCAGGTCCTGGTGCCGATGCACCGTGGGGAGATCGGCGTCGAAAACCTGAATCGGCTCCTCAGGGAAAGGCTGTCCACGAGGAGGGAGTCGCACGAAGGCGCAGGACCTCAGATCCTCGAAGGGGACGTTCACGGACCTTGCATCCGCGGACCGGACACCCGCGGACCGGACAAGCCCGTGGAGGATTCTCCGGAGCCCCCATCGCACCGGGGGCGACCGGCGTGGGCCATCGGAGACAAGGTGATGCAGTGCGTCAACGACTACGACCGGGAAGTGTTCAACGGGGATGTGGGCCTTGTGCGGTCGGTGACGCCGGGCCACGAGGAGATCGTCGTCGAGTTCGACGGTCGGCAGGTTCCCTATCGCTCCGCGGATTTCGACAAACTCCAACTCGCCTACGCTGTCTCGGTGCACAAGGCCCAGGGGAGCGAATACCCGGCCGTGGTGATCGTCCTTCACACGCAGCACTGGATCCTGCTGCAGAGAAACCTCCTCTACACGGCGCTCACACGTGCGCGTCGGCTCGCGGTCCTCATCGGCTCGAAGCCGGCCCTGATGAGAGCCGTATCCAACGATCGCCCCGTCTCTCGCCACACCCGCCTCGCTGACCGGTTGAGGGAGGAACTTGCCCGTGTCCCGCGGGAGGGAGCCTGACCTCCACCGGGAGCGGACACCCCAAATCCTTCACCTCATTCTGGCAAACCCCGTGATCATGAGCATTTCGAGAACATACACTTTCACTTCCCTGGACCCCAGATGTGCCCCGGATGCAAGAAAGAACGAAGTCGCCGCGACCCCCCACTCGACATCACCGTTCCAAAGGTGGTGGGGGACCCCCGAGGTGTACAG